>Ga0075434_100002559_pt1 | contig 16055 bp, 11 predicted proteins | sample RhiMethybrSRZTD3_FD_75298 | JGI IMG/M metagenome (GOLD analysis project Ga0075434, IMG submission 75298) | Populus rhizosphere microbial communities from Tennessee, USA - Rhizosphere MetaG P. TD hybrid SRZTD3 | ecosystem: Host-associated > Plants > Roots > Rhizosphere > Soil | place: USA... | reverse complement strand
GTGAGCGTGCCGGTCTTGTCGACGACAAGCGTGTCGACCTGGCGCATCACCTCGATGGCTTCGGCGTTCTTGAACAACACGCCTGATGTCGCACCCTTCCCCATCGCCACCATGATCGACATCGGTGTCGCCAGACCCAGCGCGCACGGACACGCGATGATCAGGACGGCGACGGCGTTGACGATGGCGTGCGCCATGCGCGGCTCCGGTCCGATGGTCGCCCACACAATCGCGGTGACAATCGCGATGCCGACAACGATCGGAACGAAGTAGCCGGAGACGACGTCGGCCAGCTTCTGGATGGGGGCGCGGCTCCGCTGCGCCTGCGCGACCATATTGACGATCTGGGCCAGCAGCGTTTCGCTGCCAACGCGTTCGGCGCGCATGAGGATCGAGCCCGTGCCGTTGAGCGTCGCGCCGATGACGCGATCGCCCGGTTGCCTGGCTACTGGAATCGACTCACCTGTCACCATGGACTCGTCGATCGCAGTCGCTCCCTCGAGGACGACGCCATCAACTGGAACCTTCTCGCCGGGGCGCACTCGCAGTCGATCGCCTGGATGCACGTGCTCGAGCGGCACGTCTTCTTCAGTGCCGTCGCCGCGCAGACGCCGGGCCGTCTTTGGCGAGAGGCCGAGCAGCGCACGGATGGCCGCGCCGGTCTGACTGCGCGCCCGCAGTTCCAGCACCTGGCCGAGCAGTACGAGCGTCACGATGACCGCCGCGGCTTCGAAGTACACCGCGACCAAGCCGTTCCCGTCCCGCAATGCCGGTGGAAAGACGCCGGGCATCAGCGTCGCGACGAGGCTGTAGACGTACGCCACGCCAACGCCAAGCGCGATCAGCGTGAACATGTTCAGGCTGCGGTTGACGAGCGAGTGCCAGCCGCGGACGAAGAAGGGCCAGCCGCCCCACAAGACGACCGGCGTCGCGAGTGCGAGCTCGAGCCATTGACGTTCGAACCCGCCCATGGCGATGACGAGCAGTACTGCAGTCAGCGACGCGCTCACCCAGAACCGGCGCGTCATGTCGCGGAGCTCCTCGTTCTCAGGTTCCTCCGCCGTCACGGTCATCGGCTCGAGCGCCATCCCGCAAATCGGACACGAGCCCGGCGCGTCGCGGATGATCTCGGGATGCATCGGGCAGGTCCACTGGGTGGAACCGGCAGGGATCGGGGATCGGGGACCAGGGATCGGGGGATCAGGGATCTGGGGACCGAGGATCGGTTCCGCAACGGATCCCGGATTGAGATACCGCCCCGGGTCGGCGTCGAACTTCGCCTTACATCCCTTCCCACAGAAGTAATAGGTGCAGCCGGCGCGCTCGCTGAACCACTTCGCCTTCGCGGGATCGACCTGCATTCCGCAGACAACATCGCGTTCCATCGCAGTCCTATTGTGTATATACGACGCGCCTGTACCGCGTGCAGATTCCCGTGCCGCCGCGTGAATTTTCGCGGCGCTCACCTCTTGATGGTCGAAATGTCGCGGCCACGCACCACCCGACGCAAGGCGTTCTGGTTACGTGGATTGTCGTGACCGGATGACGAATCGTATACGTGGGTGATGAGGAGGGAATCATGGCAATGCACATCAAGACCTACGTCGTAGCGGGCGCGACCGCACTCACGCTGTCTGCGGCGATCGGGTACGCGCAAAACGGACACGACCACGCGACCACGCCGCCTGCACAGGCGGCAGCATGGATCATCAGGCGATGATGGCCAACATGCAGGCCGAGCAGAAGAAGCTCGACGATCTGGTGGCGCAGATGAACGCGGCCAAGGGACCTGAGAAGGTCCGCTTCAGCCGGACCTTACGTGACGGTGAGAAGCATGATGTCGAACACAAGCGTTGAGTTCGGCGGAATGCTTCCCACCATCTGAGATCCGTACCCGAGGTTCGGAGGGACGACGAGCCGGCGCTGGCCGCCGACCTTCATCCCGACGACGCCCTGGTCCCACCCGGCTATCACGCGCCCCACGCCAAGTGGGAACGAGAAGTTGGTTGACGTGTCGAACTGAGTGCCCTTCGACTCAGGCTTCGTCGGGTCATACAGCCAGCCGGTGTACGCCACCATCACCGTGCGCCCCTGCGTCGCCGTGGCGCCTGTCCCCTCGCGAAGATCGGTCGCCGAGTACGGCGCCGAGGGAGGCGTGGACGTAGTTGATGGTGAGCTGCCCGTGCCGCCGCATGCGGCGGTCAGCGAAAGTGCGATGACAAGGCCGATCCGGACCGGGACAGTCAGAAGTGTCCGCAGCCGGGTCATCAGCGCAATCCAGTAGGCGTTGGCTCCGATGGCCGCAAACACAATGACCGCAGGCGTCAGACCAGCTAGCGCAAGCATCAGGATCCCGTACGGCATCACGGCACGCGTCGCACAAACCGACAGCCATGCAAGAAACCGCGCCCACGCCCCGCCACTACTGATGAAGTGAGCTTTGCCGGCAGCCCCGAATCGCTCGGGCTGACTCGCGGTCATCCGCTGCCGCAGCAGAAGCAGCAGAACTGCGGTGACGAGCGAGCCGCCGAGCGCGGCCATGCCGAGATCGTAAAAGACGGGATTTCCGGACGAGCGCACCGCACCAATCGTGATGCCGATGAAGATGGCGAAGTAATAGGTGTAATCGCCGACCGTCTCCAGCCAGCAGCCAAATGCCGATTCCTGATACTTCAGCCGTGCGACTTCCCCATCACATCCGTCGAGGATGCTCGCCGCCAGCGACACGGCCGCGCCGAGCAGGCTGGCCGTGTAGGTTCCCCGGCTGAACAGCCATGCGGCCCAGAAGCCAAGTGCGACGATGCCGACCGAAATCTGGTTCGCAGTGATTGGCGTGCGGATCAGCATCAGGCTGATCGGAAGCGATATCCTGCGGTTGAAACGCGCCAGGACGCCGTCGGTCGGCTTGAAGATGGCGCGCCTCAGGGCGAGCTCCGCCGCCGGAACGTCTTCCTGACGCTGCACGCTGAGCGCGGGACGGGAAATCGATCCGGGGCCGATCACACGGAAGCTCGAGCCCGGTTGCCGCTCTGTGTTGATCGCACCGATCCATTCGGCGTCGGTCGTCGCGATGACCAGCGGAGGAAGTGACTTTCCTATGCGGCCGGCCACGGTGCGCAGATCGTCGGCGCTTCGCGGCGCCCAGGCGATGATGCGGCTGCAGCCGTCGCGTGTCGCGAGGCGCAGTACGCGCTCCGCAATCGGAAGGCCGCCGATGCGAGTCATAGGGGAGACCGGCAGTCGGGTCCCGGGATCCGGAATCCGCGATCCGGGGTCGGCGAGATACAGGAGCGTTACGCCGGCGCGCTCCGCTTGGGGCACCCTCCTCGGGTAAATCGCAAAACCGACTCCCGCCCAGAACAAACCGCGTGCCCGCCGGATGACCGCGAGCGCCGCTCCTGCGGGCGCGAGGCCAACCGCGGTTGCGACCGCGAGGTGCGATGCTTCGAGCGCGCCGAGGCTGCCAGGAATCGGCGCGGACACGATGCTGACCACGCGTGTGAACGTTTCAATGGTGAGCGCTGTCGCAAAACTTGATGCGACACCGACGGCGCGCAGCACGACCCAGACTTCGGTCGCCATCAGGAGGTAGTTCACGGCATCGAGCGCAATCACGCGGACAACCCGGCGATGATCGGTGCGGGCGAACTCCAGGATCTGCCGCTCGGCCCGCACCAGGAAGCGGCCGAGCGCGTGCGTGCCCAGCAGGCCGCGCGTCACTCGCGTGAGCCACTCGAGGAAGCGGCTCATGTAGGTGCCTTCGCCGCGGATTGCGAGTGCGATCAGAAAGACGACAATCGCCGCGATAAACGCGAACCAGAAGAACATGTCGCGCCAGTAGGCCGGCAGCGGCATCGTCACGAGCGTGACCGCCGCCCATATGCCGACGAGCGCAAGCGTGACAATCGAGAACGAGAGCCGTTCGAGGATGACCGATGCCGTGACGGCGGCCGGCGGCACTTCGTCTTTCAGCAGGACAACCTTCAGCGGCTCGCCAGCAACGCCGCTCACCGTCACGTAGCTGAACGCCTCGGCCGCAAGCCGGATCCGCAGCAGTCGGCGGAACGGACGACTGACGCCAGGCGGAAAGCAGAAACGCCACGTCAGCGTCCGGACGACCTGTGACAGGCCGTTGATCGCGATGACGACCGGGAGCGCCACAGTCAGGCTGACGGACATGCGCGCGAGCGCATGGAGATCGAATCGCGCGATCGCGGCGGCAAAAAGCGCGATCCCGACGACGAGCGCGCCCCATCTAAGAATCTTCAAACTTCGATCTCCAAATCGAAATTTGAAGATTGAAGATGGTGGAGATCCTCGACGGTGTCGAGGTCCCACCAGGCAGACCCGCCGGTGTCAACTCCGCGCATTAAACCGCGCGCGGCAAGACGCCGGACGCCGCCGCTCAGCGATGTATCGCCGGCCGCTGCGCTCTCCTCGAGCGCCGCAAAGATCGGCGACGAGAAGACGAACACACCTGTGTCGAGAGCGTCGAACGGATCGATCTGTTTGCCGATGGCCGTGATGCGATCGCCCGCGAGCCGTACCTTCGTTGCTTCCGCCACACGTTCCGGCGATGCCTCGCGGCGATCGACGGCGAGCAGCGACTCATCGGCGGCTACGCGCTGGACCAGCATCCGCTCCAGCACCTGCCAGTTGAAAATGTGATCGCCCATCAGCAACGCGAAGCGCTCGTCGCCGACGTGCGGCTGGGAGACGAGCGCGGACACTCCGTTCTCCTCGTGCCAGCGATCGTTGTAATGAAATCGCAACGTGACGCCGCGCAGCGGCGTCCAGACCGCGGCCGCGCGAACAGCGTCGGCCTGGTAGCCAACGATGACGTCAATCAGCTGGATGCCGGCACGGGCGGCGGTAAGGAGGGTCCGGCTGATGAGAGGCAATCCGGCCACCGGGACCAGAAGCTTCGATGGCGCCGTCTTGCTCTGAAAGCGATCTCCGTTACCGGCGGCCAGTACGACCGCCCGGCGGACAGGCACACTAGTACGCACGTCGGGTTGCCAATCCGCGCGTCCAGCCACATCGGCCGGATCGAACACGCGGCGTCTCAGTCTCGTTACGACTGTAACCCAAATCGCCTGCTGAGGTGCACGGGCGGATCTGAGGACCCGCCCCTACATTACCGGCCTACAAAAACCGCTTTTGAGGCCGTCTCGACCCGCCTGCGCCCCGGCGCTGCAGCCGCTGCATCGCCATCTTCTCCTCGTCGGTCTGGGGACGGCCGTACCACTCGGGCACGAGCTGCGAGTACAGCGTCATCATTTTGTTGACCGGTTCGGGACGGCCTCCGGCATGATGCGCATGGATCGCCTGGATGGTGAAGCCGTTGAGGTTCTTCGCATCCTTCTCCTCGGTGTTTCACCAGCTTCGTGCTTGCCGTCAGGCCTTCGTGGTTATTTTCCTTCGTAGAGCGCCCGAAGCGTCGCGACATCGTACGCCGAAAGCCCCGTCGCGCTCGCGCCGCCGATGTCATCGGCCGACTTCAGAAGCTTGCGGTAGTTGCCGAAATAGCGCGGCCCGTCTCCCGGCTGCCGGAACAGGTACATGATGTCGTCGAAGTTCCGCGTGTGCTCGAGCCCGAGCGCGTGTCCGAGCTCGTGCAGCGCGGTCAGATAGACGATGATTCCGCGCGCCAGCGGATCGGCCTCGATTGGGGCGTCGGCGGCGATGTTCACCTCCGCGGCATCGATCAACCCGTTGGCATCGATGTGCGGTCGCGTCTCGCCATAATTGCCGCCCGCGGCGTTGAAATAGATCCGGATGCCCGTCTCAGTGGCGAGGAATGTTCGCCGCATCATGAACGCCCCATTGCTGGCGGTCGTCCATGTACGCATCGCCCGCTCGACGAGCTGATCGCCCTGCGGTGGCAGATTCTGGCGGTCGATCCAGACAGGAATCACGGAGTGAATCGCCCAGTGCTCCTTTGGCGAGATACCTGAGGTCTGCCGCGGCGGGTCTAAGAAGATCCGCCCTGCCGGGATCGCGGCGATCAATAAGGTGAAGACAACAATCATTCGTTCCATTGGATTTCGGCCTAAGCGTTCTTGGATCGTGGGGCCTGCGACACGGCGAATCTACCGCTAACCTGTTGCATTGACAATGCTTTCCTAGTAATAAGGGCTGGCATGCGGCGTGTAGTCCCCCGCCGGCTGCACGCTTTTTAGTGCTTTCACCGGACACCCCTATCGCGTGAGGAGTACAGATGTTTCGTCGTGTTTCCTTTATACGAGCCGGTATTTTCCAGATCGCGGCGCTTGTCGTCGCGTTTCAGGTTGGACATGCGGTCCCCGCGTTCGCCCAGGCGGCGAGCGCCTCGATCTCAGGCACGATCACGGACGCGCAGGGCGGCGTGCTGCCCGGCGTTACGCTGACGGTTCAAAACGCCGAAAGCGGCGTCGTCCGCACGAGCGTTACCGAAGCCGACGGCAAGTACCGCGTCGCCGGTCTGAGCCCTGGCCGCTACAACATGACCGCCGACCTGCCCGGCTTCCAGATGGTCGCGGTGAAAGACATCACGCTTCAAATCGGCCAGGACTACACGCACGATTTCCAGCTGGCGCTCTCGACGCTGCAGGAATCGGTGACGGTCACGGGCGAAGCGCCTATCGTCGAGGCGACGAAAACCGAAGTCGCCACAGTTGTGACACAGGAGCAGATTGCCACGCTGCCCGTTCAGGACCGCACCGCGCTCTCGCTGTCGCTGCTGCTGCCAGGCGTGGGTGTGGACACCACGCGCGCCAAGCGCAATGCCACCAACGTCGGCGCGAGCGTCACCACGAGCGCGACAACCTATCTGGTTGACGGCCTGTCGAACTCGGTGAACAAGAGCGGCGAGCAGCGCCATGACATCCCCGAGGCGGCGATCCGCGAGTTCGCCGTGCACACGACGCAGCTCCCTGCCCAGTACGGCCAGCGTGTCGGCGGCGTCGTGAACATCGTCACCAAGAGCGGCACCAACGACTTCCACGGTGAAGGCTTCGAGTTCTTCCGGAACCAGAAGATGAATCGCAATGACATCTTCACGCAGCAGCAGATCGATCTCGGCCGCGCGGATCCGCGTTACAAGCGGAATCAGTACGGTTTTGCTGTTGGCGGTCCGATCATCAGGAACAAGCTGCACTACTTCGGCACCTTCGAGCGGACGCGCGAGCATGCGTTCTTCACGGTGCCGGCACCGGTGCAGTTCTATCCGAGCCTGGCCGGCAGCTATGAAGGCGGTTCTTTCACCAACATCGAGTTCGTGCGCGGCGACTACCAGCTGAACTCGAAGCAGAACCTCTTTTACCGCTACATCAACCAGCACACCGAGTTCTTCTGCAGCAACTGCGGCGGCACGGCGTCAGCCTTCAGCAACCTCGACAACCTGATTCCGCGCGACATGCACGCGATCGGCCACACGTGGGTGCTCTCGAACCGCGTGCTGAACGAGTTCTATTTCATGCGGGCGACCGCGTCCGATCGCAACTACATGAACAAGGACTACACACCTGCAGGCGTCCTCAACAATGTCGTCACGATGCCCGCGTCGCTCGGCGCCGGCCAATACATCGGCACGGTGCAGTACCGCTTCCCGAGCGTCACCTGGGGCGGCAACCAGTGCCTGTGGCCGTGCCGAACGGGGACGATGACGACCTTCACCGAGGCGCAGGAAACGCTGTCGATCAGTTCCGGCAGCCATAACTGGAAATTCGGCGGCAGCATCCAGTACTTTCCAACGCACGAGTGGGCCGCGAGCAACCCCGGGCAGTGGACGTTCGGCCGCGATCAGTTCTTCGATCCGCTGAATCCGAGCTTCAACATCAATTCGCTGACCGGCGCCACGCAGTTCCAGGCGGCATTTCCCAACGTGTACCGCGACATTATCAGCCACACCTATGCCGCCTACGTCGCGGACGAATGGAAGCCGATTGCCGGCTTGACCTTCAATCTCGGCCTTCGCTACGACATTCAGACTGGCGTGTGGGATGAACACCACACTCAAGCGGAATATCCGAGGCCGCTGCCCTACGTGAATTTCGCGTCGCGCGGCGACAAGAACAACATCGGGCCGCGTACGGGCATCGCGTGGGACGTGCTGAAGACCGGCAAGCTGGTCGTGCGCGGCGGCTATGGCCTGGTCTACACGAACGTGACCAATGCGACACAGGGCACGGAGATCACCGCGCTCAAGCAGAACACGATCATCATCAACAACCCGAGCTATCCGGATCCGTATCAGGGGCGCGACCCGGCGTCGTTCGCGTCAACAGCGCCGCCGAACATCAATATCCTGAGCAACGATCTGGTGAATGCGCCGGTCAACACCTATACGGCCGGCTTCTCGCAGCAGTTGATGACCGATACCGCGATTAACGTGGACGGTGTTTATCAGAAGGCGAACGACTACTTCACGCAGGAGAACATCAACACGCCGAGAAACGGGGTGCGACCCCTGCCGGAGTGGGGCCAGATCATCTCGACCGATCCGATTGGCAAGTGGAACTACAAGGCGCTGCTCGTACGCCTCGAGAAGCGGCTCTCGCATCGCTACCAGTATCAGGTGTCGTACACGCTGGCGAAGCAGGACGGCAATTACGGCTCGCCCGACCTGGTCGGCATCAACCAGGGCGGCGTGATTACGGACTATTACAACCCGCAGTTCGACCTCGGTCCGCTTCCGAGCGACCGTCGCCACGCGCTGGTCGTCAGCGACGCCTTCCAGTTGCCGTATGACGTCGTCATCGGCACCATCTTCAACTTCAGGACGACGACGCCGTTCAGCGCGCGGGCGGGCGCGGACCTCAATGGCGATGGGAGCAACACCGATTACGTGCCCGGGACGACCAAGAGCATGGGCAATCGAGACAACGAGGCGATGATGGCGGCGGTCAATGCGTACCGCGCAACGCTCGGCCTCAGCGCGCTGCCGGTGAGCCAGATCGATGCGAACACGCTCTATCGCTTCGACGTCCGCGGCAGCAAGGCCATCAATCTCGGCGGCGGCCGCAAGGTGGAGCTGATCGGGCAGGTGTTCAACCTGTTCGGCCGCACGAATCTCGGTGGCGTCGGCAGCCAGTATCAAACCAACGCACGCGCGGCGACCTTCGGCCAGATCCTGACGGCGCAGCCGCGGCAGCAAGGGGAAGTCGCTATACGCTTCGCTTGGTAAATCGATAGGTGTCAGGTATCAGGCGTGGTCCAGGTGTCAGCCTGACACCTGGCACCCCCTGACACCTGACACCTGATACCTATTCATCTTCCCCACCCGAAGCCGATAACTTCTCCGTGGGCGATTTTGACGACGATCTCGATCATCTTGCTTCTGAACTGAATCTCGTCGCGCCGCAGCGGCTCGCCGAGGCCCCTGGAACCCACCGGTCGCTTGAAACGTGGCTTCGCCGCCTCCGGGAGCTCCAGGGAAGCGACCTTCTGCTCGTCGCGGGAGCGCCGCCTGTCGTGCGTGCATCGGGTCAGCTGCTGGCCATCTCCGAGCTCGTGCTTGGCAACGACGACATCGTGTCGGCGGCCACGCCGGTCGTTCCGTTCCGGTTGCAGGATGTCTACAAACAGGGTGTGGCCGTCGATCTCGCCTTCACGGTGCGCGGCCTCGGCCGCTTCCGCATGAATTTCCACCGCGAGCGCGGGCGCGCCGCCGCCACCATTCGTGCGCTGCCCCTGCAGATCCCGCCGCTCGCCGACCTGCGGTTCACGCACGACGTCAGCATGCTCTCCACTCTGCGGCGCGGCCTCGTGCTGGTCACAGGGCCCACAGGCTCGGGGAAGACAACGACGGTGGCATCGCTCATCGCGGAGATCAACAGCCGCGATGCACGGCACATCGTCACGGTCGAGGATCCCATCGAATACGAGCATGTCCACCAGCACAGCATCATCGAGCAGATCGAAATCGGAGCTGACGCGCCGGACTTTCCGACGGCGCTCCGAGCCGCGCTGCGGCAGGCGCCGGATGTGCTGGTGGTCGGCGAGATGCGCGATCCCGAGACGATGCGGATCGCACTGGCGGCCGCGGAGACCGGCCATCTTGTCCTGGCGACGGTGCACGCGACAGACTCGGCCACCGCGCTCGCCCGCATTGCCGACGGCTTCCCGGCGGAACGCCAGAACGCGGTGCGTCAGGAGCTGGCGATGGCGCTTTCAGCGGTCCTGACGCAGACCCTCATCCCGACAATCGCAGGCGCTCTGGTTCCGGCGGCCGAGTTGCTGGTGGTGGGCGACGGCGCGCGGCAGCACATTCGGAAGAACGCGCTGCAGCATCTGCATCAGGAAATCACGATCACGCGGACATCGGGATCGTTTTCGTTCGAGGAATCGCTGGCCAGGCTCGTCGAACGTGGCGCCCTCGATCTGAACGAGGCGCGCATTCGCGCGCCCCATCCGGAGGAATTGGACTCTATTTTCCAACTTCCACGATAGAGAACGTCGACAGGTCCGGCCTCGGGCGCGGATTCTGGTTCTGTGCCGTCGGCGGCACCGGATCGTTCTTCGTCGCACCAACCGAGAAGATGTGATGGGTCTTCGGGTCCAGCGCAACCGTGCGCGCGCCGTACATGTACGACACGTCCGCGACCTTCGTGTACTTATCCGGCGAGTCCTCGTGGAAGATATTCACGACGCCTTTGCCGCCGCCGCCGTCGCGGCAGGTGAAGAACACGTCGCCGGTGCCCGCATCGTAGACGACGCCATCGGAGCCGCCGCCAATCGGCATCGACGCGACGACCTTGCCGGTGTCGGCATTGATCACCACGCCCACCGGCATCGCCCCCTGGCAGGCGAGAAACAACCGGCGATGCACGGTGTCGAAGGCCGCACCATAGCCGCGCTGGCATGGCTTCGCCGAGATCGTCGTCTTGACGCTCATCGTCTTCGCGTCCACTTCGGCAACCTCACCGGTGTCGACGAGGTTGACGAAGAGCATCCCCTTCCCATCCGACGTGCCGGCCTCGAGCGGACCTGCGTATTTGATCGTTCCCACGACTTTCGCCGCGACCGGATCGATCACCGTGCTCGTCATCGAGTCTCCGTTCTGAACGTAGACTCTCCGGGTCGCCGGGTCGTAGAAGATGCCGTCGCAGTCTTCGTCCCCGGTGGGGATCTTCGCTGTCATCTGGCTGGTTTTCAGATCGAAGACGTAGACGACCCCTTTTGGATCGTTGCCCGTCACGAATCCTCGATTCGCCTCGGACACGACGGCGACCCCATGGATCCCTTTCATGCCGGGAATATCGGCGACGATCTTCTGCGTCGACTCGTCGAGCACCTGCACGTGCGTGCCGCGCGGAACGTAGATGCGATGCGCGTCGGGATCCACCGTGACGTAGTCCCATCCGCCCTCGCCGCCGATCAGCGTCTGCCTGATGACGTGGTAGCCCTCGGCATGAAAGACGGCCGGCGCGCACAGCACGAGCGCCGCCGCGACCAGCGCGATCGATCTATTTCGCATCGCGAGCCTCGCGCGTGATCTGATTGACGATCTTGTTGTACTCCGTCATCACCTCGTTGACCGTCGCGATGACAGCGTCGGTGTCGGGCTTGGCCGGCATCAATTGCCGCTCGATCGTCACCATCCCCTTTTCAATCGCATCGTAGGATTCGCGCGAGCGCTCCTTGACGAGGTCCTCGATGTTGTCCCAGTTGTCGTTGAAGGCTTCGAACGACTTCTTCGCTTTCGCGACGTTCCCAGCCTTGAGCGCAGGCGTCACTTCGCGCAGATGCGCGCGCTCGATGCGGAGCCGTGCCACATCATCATAGAGACGGTTGAGCGGCGCAGACTTTTCCACCAGCCCGAGCATCTCGTCATACTTCGCAAGCATCGCCTTCGCATCCGCGAGAATCGCCGTGGTGTCGGGGTTGGGCTTGTTCAGCGCATCGGTCACAGCGGTCTGATAGTGGTGCTCGATCTCGTTATAGAGATCCATGCTCCGCGTGTTCACATACACCTCGACGCCGTTCCAGGCCGAGTCGTAGTTCTCCATATCGGCCTTCGCGGCCGCCGCATCCTTCTTCTCGAGGTCCGCGATCGTCTTGACAAGGATCGGACGCACCGCCCGGAGGCTGGTGACCTCGAACCTCGCCGCACCTCGGCCGGGGGCCTGTTCGGCGTAGCCACTGACCGTCGTTAAAAGGGTGGCGGCAATGGCGGCCGCCAGGACCGTGCTGTAGCGCATGATGACTGCTCCTTCGCGCACTAGCGTAGCAGGGGTTGACTTCGTCGCGATCCAGCCTTTAACTGGAAGGTCCCTTCTTTTCGGCCACACAAATCAGGAGTCTCATGGTGAAAGGTTTCGGTGTGTACATGGCCGCCGCGGTGGTGGCGGCGAGCGCGAGTCTCGGCCTCTCCGCGCAACAGGGCGGCGTGCAGAACAGGCCGGCGGCGCCCATCCGGCTCAAAGCGGCGACCTTCACGCCCGCCGCCGGCGAGCAACCGCCCATTCCACCGGGCCTCACCATCGCGGGGTACGGAGCGGCCGAACGCGGGTACTACCTCGTGCAGTTCTCCGGCCCGGTGCTCGAGGCATGGAAAGCGAGCGTTGCAGCGGCCGGCGCCGAGCTGCTCGACTACGTTCCTGAATTCGCGTTCAAGGCCCGCATGACACCGGGCCAGGCGGCGCAGGTGGCGCGGCTCGATACCGTCGTGTGGGTCGGCCTCTTTCACCCTGCGTACAAATTGGATCCGGCGCTGCCGCGCGCCACAGGTGCGGCGCGGGTCTACCGCGTCCGTATCGAGCGTGGCGCCAATGCTGCCGCCGCGGCAGCAGCGGTTGCGGGCGCCGGTGTCCAGGTGCTGGGCCGGAACGGCAACCTGATGGAAATCTCCGCGACACCCGCCCAGCTCAATACGGTCGCGCTCGTGCTCGACGTCGCCGACATCGAGCCGTTCGTACTCCGCAAGAAGAACAACGAATACGGCGGCGGCGGGATCATGGGTGCGGGCACCGCCAACTCGCACGGGTTCGATGGAGCCACCCAGACCGTTGCTATCGCAGATACGGGTTTCGGCAACGGCGCCTCGAACGGCTTCTTCGATGTGCCCTCCACCCGCGTCTCCGCGATCTTCAACTGGCCTGGCGCGGCCGGCGGATGCTTCGCCACGGTGAGCAACGACGGCGCCGTTGACGTGGACAGCGGCCACGGCACGCACACGACGACTTCGGTACTCGGCTCCGGCGGACCTGGCGGCGAAGGCCGCGGCACCGCGCCCGCGGCACACCTCGTGTTTCAGGCGCTCGAGAACTACGCGACCATTTCGAGCATTTGCAAGGCGTTCTACGGCTACACCAACGGTTACTACCTGGTCGGCATTCCGAGCGACCTGCACCAGCTCTTCCAGCAGGCCTACGATGCCGGCGCACGCGTGCATTCCAACTCCTGGGGCAGCGACGCGGCCGGCGCATATACGGCCGACAGCGTCAACGCCGACGATTTCATCTGGAATCATCGCGACATGACGATCACGTTCTCCGCCGGCAACGCTGGCGTTGACGGCAACGGCGACGGCGTCATCGACGCGGGATCGATCGGCGCACCCGCCACCGCGAAAAACGTCATCAGCGTCGGCGCGAGCGAAAACGATCGGCAGGGGCACTACGAGTGCGACTCGGGTCTGACGTATACGAACTGCGCCGCGCAGGCGGGTCGCAACACCATCTTTACGTATGGTTCGGCGTGGCCGGCCGACTATCCGGCCAATCCGATCAAGGACGATCCGAGCGCTGGCAACGCCGATCAGATGGCCGCGTTCAGCAGCCGCGGTCCCGCGTCCGACGGCCGTATCAAGCCTGACGTCGTCGCGCCCGGTACGTGGGTCCTCTCCGGATACTCCGACAAGTTCCAGCAGCAGTACGACCCGTCGGCTAATCCTCAGGACAATGCGTACCAGTACGACGGGTGGGGATACCCGCTGAATCAGTACTACAAGTACATGGGTGGAACATCGATGTCGAACCCGCTCGTCGCGGGTGGTGCAGCGGTGGTCCGCGACTTTTACCGGAAGACGTACTCGGTCGATGCAAGCGCCGCGCTGGTGAAGGCGACGCTCGTCAACTCCGCAGTGGATCTGCTTGACGAAAACAACGACGGCGTCAACGACAACGCCAATCCGATCCCGAATCGTCACGAAGGGTGGGGCCGGGTGGACCTTGGTTCGGCAACCAGCGGCACGCGGCAGTTCATCGACGGAGCTTCGTCGCTCTCGACAGGGGCGGCGGCGACCTACACCTACACGGTTGGTGCTGGTTCTCCGCTCAAGGTGACGCTCGCATGGAGCGATGTCGCTTCGACGACCTCGGCGGCGAAAAACCTCGTCAACGATCTCGATCTGGTGGTCACCGCGCCGACCGGCACGCAGTACCTCGGGAACGTGTTCAGCGGCGGCTGGTCGCAGTCCGGCGGCGCACCAGATCGCGTGAACAATCTGGAGAACGTGTACGTGGCGGCGGCCGATGCGGGGACGTGGACGGTAACCGTCCGCGGATACAACGTGCCGAACGGGCCGCAGCCCTTCGCGCTCGTTGTCGACGCGGCATTCGGAGCGGCACCGCCACCGCCGCCCGCGCCCGCAGCCCCGGGCAACCTGATTGCGTCGGCGGTCTCGCCGAGCCGTGTCGATCTGACCTGGGCGGACAATTCGACGACCGAAGACGGCTTCGAGGTCGAACGCTGTGCGGGCGCGTCGTGCGCACTGTTTGCAAAGATCGCGCAGACTGGAGCCAACGTCATCACCTTCAGCGATACCAACCTCGCGGCGGCGACGAGCTATAGCTATCGTGTTCGCGCGTTCAACGCAGGCGGGCCGTCCGGTTACTCGAATACGGCAACCGCCGCGACGGCGGCGGCGCCGCAGTCGCATATCGGCGATCTCGACGGGACGACATCGTCGTCCAAGAACAACTGGAGCGCGTCGATCACTATCACTGTTCACGACCCGGCACACGCCGTGGTGAGCGGCGCGGTTGTGACGGGCACGTGGAGCGGCGGTTATTCCGGGTCAGCGTCGTGCACCACCAATGTGACGGGTGTCTGCACGGTGGCAACGGGAACGCTGAATCGCCAGAAAACGAGCGTCACTCTCACGGTCGGCACCGTGAATGCGAGCGGATTTACATACGCCGCGTCGAGCAACCACGATCCCGATGGCGACAGCAACGGGTCGGCGATCACGCTCCTCAAACCGTAAGCGCTTACGCCGCCGGTAATCGCGCCGGCGGCGTCTGCCCTTACGTATCTATCACTTAGCGGGGGTACCGCGCTTGCTGCCGCCCGCGTATGCGCACGAACCCGGTTTTCACCGCCTTGGTCATGGCTTGCGCGTTGGCGATGTGGGGCTGCGGCGGCAGCCTGCCGTCGTCTCCCTCGGTATTGACTCCGCTGACCGCGCCGGGCGCGGGAGACGGCAGGCTGCGGACTCTCGACGATCCAGCTGCTCCGACTCCGATGGCCGTGATCATCAGCATCGTCGGCTCGTTCGGCGCCGGCGCCTTCATGCCGAACCCCACGCTGGCGAACATGGGCGATCGGATCGTCTTCACCAATTCGGACGCTGTCCTTCACCACATCGTGCTCGATGACGGCAGAGACCTCGGAGACGTCGCACCCGGGCAGTCGAGCGCGCCGGTGCCGCTGACGACGCCGACTGCGACGTTCCACTGCACGATTCACCCATCGATGGTCGGCGGGATCAATGTCGATATGACCGCCCCGATGCCGGATCCGTACTATCCGCCGTCTGACGATTACTACGGGTATTACTGAGCGAAATTCCAAATCCCAAGATCCAAACCCCAAATCCCAAAGAAGCCGAATTGGGATTTGGGCTTTGGGATTTGATTTATAGTGCTTGTCCGAAAGGACAGCACCGCCATGAAACGATTCCATCTCATCTCGCTCGCAGCCGGCGCGCTGATGTGCGCTGCATCGGCGTTCGCGCAGGCGCCCATCCAGCCGGTCATGATGAAGCAGCTGAAGCCCGATGTCTGGGCCGGCCTCGGAGGCTCGGGCGGCAACAGCACGATCTACATCGGCAAGACCGGCGTCATCGTCGT
>Ga0075434_100002557_pt1 | contig 16059 bp, 16 predicted proteins | sample RhiMethybrSRZTD3_FD_75298 | JGI IMG/M metagenome (GOLD analysis project Ga0075434, IMG submission 75298) | Populus rhizosphere microbial communities from Tennessee, USA - Rhizosphere MetaG P. TD hybrid SRZTD3 | ecosystem: Host-associated > Plants > Roots > Rhizosphere > Soil | place: USA... | reverse complement strand
CCAGCTCGGGCGGCGCAGTACAACTTCAACGTAGGTGCCGTGCTTACTAATGCCGGAAAAGTGGACGACGCGATCGCCGCCTTCGACAAAGTGATTGCCGCCGATCCGGCCAAAGCCGAAGCGTACTACTGGAAGGGCGTGAACATGATCGGTAAGGCGACGCTGAAAGGCGACAAGATGGTGGCGCCTGACGGCACCGCCGACGCCTTCAACAAGTACCTGGAACTGGCGCCCACGGGGACCTATGCCCAGCCCGCCAAAGATATGCTGGCCAGCATCGGCGCCTCGGTGGAAACCGGCTTCAAGAAGAAGGCCGCAGTCAAGAAGTAGTTTTGTTCTTAATAAGATAAGGGGGTGGTCAATGAGCCGCCCTCTTTCTTTCTGACGCCTTCTGTCCTTCGATTCGGTAACCCGCACCCGAGGTTACTAAGGGGCACCTACCTTCCGTCCTTCGCCGATTCCGCGGCGCGCGCTACAGTAAGGATACCCCGGTCGTTCTTGGTCCTTGATTTTCCCTCCTGTGGCAAGGAATTTCTGTACGTGTGAGGAAGAACCATGGCTTCACCGGGCATTGCCCCGCTGTCGGTCTCGCTGGAAGGAGTCCACGGACCCGGAGCGGTGCCAACGCAGGCCCTGCTGGCCGCGATGCTGCGTGCGTCGGAGAAGGTCAGCGATCTGATTTTTTCTCCGGGACGCGCTCCCCAAGTAGAAGTCTACGGGCAACTTGTTCCCGTGCAGGTGGAGGGGTTGTCCACGCTCAGCGCAGACGACACCCGGCGGATCGCCGCGGACCTGATTGGCAACAACAAACAGGCCATCAACACGCTGCGCGAACAGGGTTCGTGCGACATTTCCTATGGACTGCCCGGCCTGGCGCGCTTTCGGGTGAATGCCTTCATTCAGCGGGGAAGTGTTGCGGTCGTCATGCGCGTCATCCCGACGGCGATTCCGGAATTCGAGTCACTTCATCTCCCCGGGCACCTGGGTGACGTGGTCAACCTGCGCAACGGGATCGTCCTTGTCACTGGCCCGACGGCTTCGGGAAAAAGTTCGACACTCGCTGCTTTGCTGGATCGCATCAATCGCGAGCGCGACTATCACATCATCACCATCGAAGATCCCATCGAATTTCTGCACAATCACAAGCGTTCGACGATCCATCAACGGGAGCTGCACAGCGATACTCCCAATTTCGCGCTGGCTCTGCGCGCCGCTCTACGGCAGGCGCCAAAAGTGATTTTCGTCGGTGAAATGCGCGATCGGGAAACGATCGAGATGGTCCTCGAGGCAGCCGATATGGGGTTGATTGTGCTCTCTACGCTGAATACGATCGACGCCTCCAAGACAGTGGAACGAATCGTGGGCGCCTACCCTGTGGAAGAACAGAAGTCCGTGCGTGAGCGCTTCGCGAAATCGTTCCGCTTCATCGTCTCGCAGCGCCTCATTCCGCGCGCGGATGGCAGCGGACGGTTGCCGGTGTTCGAGATTGTGAAATCCAACGGACGTACGCGCGAGTGCGTGGAGAAGGGCGAGCAAGAGGGCAAGACTCTACTCGACGCAATCAAGAGCGGCGAGGCCGATGGCATGCAATATTTCGACGGCGAGATCGCCAAGCTCGTGCGCGGAGGCCTGGTGGACCTGGATACGGGAATCTCGTTCTCGAGCAATGCCGCCCTGCTGGGGCAAGAATTGGCAAAGTAAAGCCCGAGGATTTGAATCCCCCTTCCGGTTTTGCCAGCCGCGCCGGCGCCGACCTTGGCAATACCGTTCCAAAATTGAATAGCCTATAGATAACGGAACGGCGTTTAGAAGGGCGCAGGCCGCGTCCTGAAGTTCAGGATGAAGGGAATCCATAGCCGACCTCCCGATCTGCGCTCATATCGCATTGTTACGCGATTACAGGGCATTCTGCGTGCCGTTGCTAGGCGGGTTTCTCGGACTTCATCACCGGCGGGCAGACTTTCAATGACTTAGCTTGTAGTGAACATTGATCGGTCGGTATTGCAAAGTGGAGCTCTTTGATTTTTGGTAAACACGGATAGCTTTCAGCCGAGACGGGGATCCGGGAACTTTTGGCGGCGCTTTGGTTTCGAAATGAATGAGGTAAAGGGGCTTCGCCATGTTGTCTGGCCCTGTGAAAAGAGCGTCCGTTGTTGTTGCCATCGTTGCTGGATATTCCGTGTGCGAAACTGGCCTGCTGCTGGCCTTCTTGGTCTTTCATGCCGATCACACTCCTGGTGCAACCGGTTTCCAACTGGCCGTGTTTTTCGGCCAAGTGGTTGTAATTCCGGGTATGGCGGCACTTTTTTCTTGCTTCTTGTATGGCCCCACAGGGCGAGTGCAAAGAGTCTTTCGAACTCTCGCTTGGGGAGTACTCAGTGTATCTGCAATCGTCGGATTCCTCGTTGCGCTCGCTTTGACTTCGTACTGGGTGTCCTCGATCACATCGTATCTACAGTCGCAGTCTTGACGTTTGTCTTGCTTCTATTACTCCTTGTCTGCAGCGTCTTGTGGGGAACATTCGTACTTGTTAGAAAAGCGAGAAGAAGCATTCAGGTCGACGCCGATAATTGGCTGCTAGCCGAAGTGCTCAAGTCGATTTCAGCGAACGTCGTTGGAAAGTCCGAGGCGTACTGGTGGCTTCGTGGATTCCTTTGCTGATGGTTCTGTGCGTTTTCTTGTTCTTGCCGGAAATCTGGGGCGTTCTCTCACACGTTGCCACACCTCGTGCTGGCCGCTTGCCCGGGTATCAAGTTCCCATCCCAGAGACATGGATCGTTCTCAGCCACAACAGCCAACCGAACGAGGGTGGGGCATGGGTGGCGGGTCTGGCTGGGCGCGGCATGGGACGAGGTATGAGTTCCTATCTTTATCGCGACTTTCCGCTTTCGGAATGGAGCGTTGGAATCTTGCCACACACGCGTTCCGAGTCCGAAACGGCTCCTCGCATTCCAAACGACGCGCGCGTTCTTGAGAAGCGCACTCTGAAAATAGGCAACGAGACCATTACGTGCGTAGACTTTTCGAACCCCTATCCAGGCTGGGAAATTGAACGCCACTCGACCGTCTTCGTCAAGTGCTCGGGATCAAGCCCGGTGTTGCAAGCTTCGTTGGAAAACGGATGCATGTCGAAACGTTCTACAGAATGCTGGAAGGCATCACTGGTCAGGAACCACTGTCACCCAAAACACAACTGCGCGAGCAACCTCTACTCGCGCAGTCTGTGACCAGAGCTCTTCGGACTTAATTCGGCAGTTTGAAGTTCACCAAGATTTGCGTTTGAATCTCGACCGGTTCGCCGTTCAGGTAGTAGGGCTTGTACTTCCACTGCTTTACCGCTTCCTGGGCAGCGCGTGACAGCAGTCCGTCGCCGCTCAGCACTTTCAGATTGGTGATGTCCCCGGTCTTGCTGATGGTGGCCTGCATCTCGACGGAACCTTGAATCCGCATCTGCATGGCTTGCGCTGGGTAACGCGGCTGAACGCGCTTCACAAGAAGGCCTTCCATCACGCCCTGAGAAACTCTCAGAACCTGCGTGGGCTTGGGCACATTCACGGGCCCGCTGGCAATGTTGGGAACCTTCGGATCTGCAGCACCCGCTAAATCCATGGCGTTGGGGGCCTGCACCGTTTCCTGTTCGGCAGCGGGCGGCGGGGGCGCCAGGTGCCGGGTGTCGTTCTTCACGATAATGCGCTGGGTCACTTCTGGCTCAGCATCTTCTTCCGCCGGACTCGATTCCTTTGCTGCAGAAGCGGATTCCTTTGCACCCGAGGATTCTTTCGCCGCAGGTTTGGCAGCAGTCGGCTTGGGCGTGGGCGCGGCCGTAGTCTCACCCCCGATGGTGATTTCGGTGGCAGTGGGCTGGGCTCCGGAACCGCTATCCGAAGGTTTCGTGCCACTGGCAGATGCGATCGACGCCGCATTCGTCGTCTCGGATTTCCCGCTCACGTTCTTCCAACTGAGATATCCAGCCGAACAAGCCAACAACACGACGGCGGCGATAATGACGATGGCTTTCGTCTTCCCGCCCTCCACCTCGTCCTGATCGTAAGCGCCCGGGAAGAAGGTCGGCGGCATGGGCGGCTCTTCTTCGACGGCCGTACGTGGCGTATTGGCCAACCTTTCGAAGGGCAGCGGCTCGCGGACTTCCGCAGTTGGCGTCTCGCTTACTGAAGGAGGTGGCGGAAGGACCACGGCCTGAGTTTTCTCTCGTGCAGGCGCTGGCGCACTGGCAGAAGCGGAAGGTGCCGAGAGAGCCGCGTGGAAACCGATGGAATGCGACGCTGGGGCCTCCGGAGACTCGGCTCGGGCAGCCTCTTCGGCAGCGCGGCGCAAAGCCGAAGCCATGGGCTCGGCCATCTTGGGCGCGGGCTGCCAGGGAAATTTCGATGTACCTGTCGGCGCGGGCGGCGCCATGGGCGGTGGCTCGGGTGGCGAATCGAGTTCGAGCACCTCGTTGTCGTCGGTTGTGTCGGCTTCCAGAATGCCGTCGAGATCCGCTTCTTCCGCCTGAGCTACGTTTGTCGATGCAGCCATCGCGGGAAGCGAGGGCTCCTGAGTTCTCTGTGCCGATGACGGCACGACGCTTGGCTTGGGTGGAGTTCCGGCGAATGACGGTGTGCCAGGAGCGCTCCACGGCGAAACTCGCTGCGTGGAAGCCGGTCCTGCTGGAGTCAGGCTGCTCGCCGGCGGTGCACTGGAAGCTGCACTGGGAGCGGATTTCGCACCTTCAGCTCCCTTGCGCAGCAAGCCGCGCGCTACACGCAGCGTGCCTTTAGCTTGCTCCACATTGATGGGTTTAGTCAGAACGAGGTTTGCACCGATCCGAAACGCTTTGGCGACGCCAGCTTGTCCTTCCACCACGGCCACGGCCAGGGACGACTGGTTCGCGGCGGAATTGCGCGCGCTCTTGAAGAGTAGAGTCGCGTTCTGTTCGTTGTCACAATCCACTACAACCGCATCGAAGTGCTGCGCCATCAATTTCTTGACAGCCGCGAACGGTTCGCTGCACGGCTCAACGGCAAAATCCAAATCGCTCAAAACATGCGTCACTAAGCGCGCAGTTTTCTCGTCTGGGCAGAAAAGTAATGCCTGGTAACCCATGGAGTCATCGTAGGTACACTCTGGAAAGCCAGCAAGTTACGGCAGTAATGGGACTTATTTCAGAAAGAAAGCTGCCGGCTGTGAGCTTTGAGCTCCGGGCAAGCCCTTCTGATCTTCGGACAGCCGTCGCTCGCAGCTCGTAGCTCAGAGCTTACGAATCGTTCTGAGATTGTGGGGCGCGCTTCCGTTTCAACGAGCAAACACCCGAAGCGAATTTACGGCATCTTGAAATCGACTGTGACGCGGGTCTGGAAGTCGACTGGGTCGCCATTGCGAAAGTAGGGCTTGTAGCGCCACTGTTTTACAGCTTCGGCGGCGGCCTGCGCGAGTAAAGCGTCGCCGGAAACGAGCTGCAGCGAATCGACCTTGCCTTGTTTGTTGACCACCGCCTGTAGGACCACAGTCCCGTGCAGTTTCTTGGCACGCGCCTGCTTGGGATAAGTTGGGTGAACGCGGTGAATGATTTGATCGTCGGCGAAATCTTCCGGGACTTCGATCAGGTCGCTCACGCTGGATTTCTTGGTGGTGGATGGCGGCAGGCTGGCGGCTGCGGGGACGACCGCAGGAGTCGTGCTCGCGTGGCCAGAACTTGTGTCCTGCTTGGCGGTTTGAAGGGACGCACCCTTCTGCGGCGTTGAGGTTGCAGCCGCTTTGGAAACCTGCGCCGGGCTCTCAGCCGGGCCGGTCGTCGAACTGGCACTCGGGGCAGGAGCATTGGCGCTGGTATTCGGATCCGTGTCCGTCGCAGGAGCCGGAGATGGTTGGGCGCCGGGGTCACCCGGTGTGGTGCTTGGCACCTGCTGAGAGGCATCAGGCTGTGGGGCGGGTGCCGAAGGCGCAGGTGGTACTGTCACTGGCTTTGGGGTGGCGACCTCCTTCGCTTGCGGATGGCCACGCCACTCAGCAATCTTGCCCGCCACTTCGTGATATTCAAAGGTCAGGATGTCGCGGAAAGCGGGTTGTGTGAGCCAGGCTGCGTAGCCGGCTGCGCCGAACAATAGCAATACTAATCCGGCCACCAGCATTCCCTTCCCTTTGCTTCCCTTCGTTTCCAGTCCGGCGAAGGATTGGTGGCTCGTTCCGAACGAAGGCACACCGTTGTCGCGAATGGGATCGAGTACGCTATCGTCGTCGGCCAAGGGATCTTCAATGCGAAGGACGGGAGCACTCTTCTCGTCCTTCTTGCTTGCGCGCTCATCGACCGCAGACTTGCTAGAACCGATCTTCGACTTCTCGTCGGGAGTGGCCGGTGCAGGTCCCGCAAATACGGAATCGAACTTGCTGGTTTGGATAGAAGCCGTGCCGCTTGCGGCAGCCGCCTTGCTAAGACCAGGCACGGAACCAGTCGCTGGCTCCTCGTCCACAAAGTTCGTCAAGGCAGGCTTGTACTCGTCGTTCGATTTTGTCCCGACTGGCGCCGGGCGCGGCGGTACTGGCTTCGCATTCACCGGTGCAGGTGTTGAGACTGGTTTTTCAATCTTGGGAGCTTCGGATTCCTTCGTCTTTGCCACGATTTCCTGGATCTTGGGCGCAATTGTGGCGCTCGCAGCCGGTGAGGGGGCTGTTGCAGGAGCGGAGACAGGCGCTTTCTCAACTGGTGTAGGAACTGGAGCCACGGGAGTCAGCACCGGCGCCGCGGAAGTGGACGCAGCAGGTGCGGGAGTGGACACAGCCGGCGCGGGAGTAAAGGCAGCCGGCACCGCAGGCGGCGCTGAAACGATCGGAGCCGGAGCCTTCGTTTCAGGAACATCCTTGCGAGTCATTCCGACGCCGGTGCGCAGCGTGTTGCGAGCTTGTTCCAGTGAAACGGGCTTGGTCAGCACCAGGCTCGCGCCCAGGCGGAAGGCGCTGGGAACACCGGCCTTTCCTTCGACTATGGCAATCGCGATGGAGGCTTTGTTCAGATTGGAGGAGCGTGCGCTATTGAAAACCTGCGTCGCATTCTGGACGTTATCGCAATCGACAATCAACAGGTCGAAGTGTCGAGTCGCCAGGCGCTTGAGGGCGAACGGAGGTTCGCTCGAATGCTCAAAAGAGATTTCTAACTCGTCCAGGATCTGGGTGATGGCCAGGACAGCCTTCTCATCACCGCACAAAAGGAGTGCACGCGTAGCCATAGTAACCTGATGCTACGAAGCATAGTTACTTGACGGCAAGTTACTGAGGTAAGGGGAGGAAGGGTGGGGTTAGCTAGGAAAGTATGCCTGAAAGCGCTGCCACAGTTGCTAGGACGTGCCTCTAGCCCCCTGCCGGATGAGCGCGAATCGCGCGGGCACGAGCCCAGAGCGGGGCGGCCCGCGCATAGTCCCTCTGGGCAATATAGACTGACGCCAAGTTTTCAAGACTGATCGCAATCCAGATGTGCTTGCGGTCCAAGCTCTTCTCCCGGATGGCCAGCGCCCGCTTGAGATCGGTTTGCGCTTGCGAATATTGGCCCAAGTCTCTTTCGGAAATACCGATTCGATTCAGAGTTGTCGATACATCCAGGTTTTCCTTGCCGAGAGTTTGCTCCTGGATAGCCAAGGCGCGACGGCCATCCTGCACCGCTTCTGCCGGCCTCTCTTCATAGATGTAAAGCAGCGACAAGTCGCTGAGAGTTTCAGCCGTGATGGGGTTAATTAGCCCCGTACAAGGACTCGCGAATGCTGAGCGCCCGCAGAAAAAGAGGTTCAGCACGTTTAATGCTAAATTGCTCTTGGTCGCGATATAGCTGTCCCAGATTCTCGAGAACCTGAGCCACGTCGGCCTGGACTGGACCGACCGACTGCTCGTAGAGAACAAGGGCTCGCTGGTAGTAGGATTCTGCCGCAGAATAGTTTCCCGCTTCGAGGGCTTCATTCGCGAGTTTGTTGAGCGTATCTCCGTCTGCACTGGCATCCATCAGACGAACGTTCTGCGAGGTCGCATTCCGCCGAAGACGGGTACCTAGCTGACGCGCCGCAGTATAGTCACCTTGGAAGTCTCTGACCTCTGCCAGGCTCTCCAACACTTGCCTGACATGGTCCCCATCCGAACCCTCGACTTGCTCATACAATTGCAGGGAAGTTTCATAGTGCGCCCCTGCGTCAGCATACCGGCTCAGTTGTTCGTAGACTCCGCCCAATTGGTAGTGTGCGCTCGCGAGATTATCTGACAAGGGCAGTGAACCGCCTCATAGCGCCCGATTGATCGCAGGAGAAGGGTCTTCGGCTTCGAGGAATCGTCCCTGTTTACAGCGGAGGAAGCCAAGATTGAGCAGTGCTCCGGCGTCATCACCTTCGGCGGCAACGAGATCCTTTTCGAAATTTGCCAGTGCCTCAGAAAAGAATTGTTCAGCTTCTCCGTCTTTTCCCTCATCTCGATCGATAATCGCCAAATTGAATCTGAGGCGGCCGACAACAGTGGCATCCGGAGATAACATGCCCTTCGATAGCTCCAGTCCGCGTGCTAGAAGTGGCTTGGCCTGGTCGTATTTATGATCCAAACGGTACGCCACTCCCAAACAAGGAGAGAGTTTCCAGACGTTGACCTCCCTTGGGCCACCATTGCTCCGTCTGTGGAAGGATCGGAAGCAAGATCTGTTCAGCCAGATCGTAACGTTTCGCCCAAACGGCTAGCTTCGCCCAACTATGAACCTCTCGCCAAGTTTCCTCACGAAAGCGCCGCATCCATGCCCAACCCAGCCAGCATGCAATGGCGGTGATCGCAAGGGCAACGGCCGCGACGTACGGCAATGCGTGCTCTGGAGAGGGAACCTTCGTGTCGAAAGACCGTTGTACTGGAGAAAGAAGCGGAAATCTCAAGATAGCCCTGGGGTGGTTTGTCCTCAAGATTACGCGGCGAAAACCACTTTCGTAATGCTGACGACTTTGAAGACTGAACGACTGCCCAGCGGAACGCAGGTGGCCCGGCCCGCGTACAATGCAGCGCATGCGCATTCCGGTTACTGACGGAAGGGCTGAGATATCGAAACTGAAAACAGAGGTAGCTAACAAGCCGACTAGCTGAGCAGGTCACGCGCTCGGTGATGAGAGTTCTGATGCCTTCTGCCTTCGAGAAAACGGCGGACACACTCCCGGCAAATGCCTCAGCCTTTCAATGTCTCCAAGAAGGTTCCCCGTCAACATTTAATTCGCTTTTTATTCGCCGCGTGTTATATTGACCAAAATCGCTGTGATGAACGGCACTTACGACCCGCCAGCCCGTAGGTACGCTACGAGGGTCTTCATGAAATCCACAATTTTCAGGAGCCATCATGGCCGACGAACGTTCGAAAGCAATTGACCTTGCGCTCTCCCAGATCGAAAAGCAGTTTGGCAAGGGCTCGATTATGCGGCTGGGGTCCAAGGAAGCTATCGTCCCGATTTCAGTGATTCCTACTGGCGCGATCTCATTTGACGCCGCTCTCGGTGTGGGCGGTTTTCCGCGCGGACGTGTAGTGGAAATCTTCGGGCCGGAGTCGTCGGGCAAGACGACCATTGCGCTGCAGGTCATCGCGGAAGCGCAGAAGACGGGCGGAATGGCTGCTTTCGTGGACGCTGAGCACGCGCTCGATCCCCAATACGCCAAGAAGTTGGGCGTAGACGTCGACAATCTGCTTGTCTCTCAGCCGGACTACGGCGAGCAGGCGCTGGAGATTGCCGAGGCGCTGGTGCGCTCGAATGCCATCGATGTGCTGGTGGTCGATTCCGTGGCGGCGCTCGTCCCCAAGGCCGAACTTGACGGCGAAATGGGCGATAGTCATGTAGGCTTGCAGGCCCGATTGATGTCGCAGGCGCTACGCAAATTGACTGGCATCGTCTCGAAGTCGCGCACCTGCATGATCTTCATCAACCAGATCCGGGAGAAAATCGGCGTGATGTTCGGCAATCCTGAGACGACCACCGGCGGCCGCGCACTAAAGTTCTATTCGTCGGTGCGCATCGATATTCGCAGGATCGCCGCAATCAAAGAAGGCGACCTGGTGACCGGTTCGCGCACACGCGTGAAAGTGGTGAAGAACAAAGTGGCAGCTCCGTTTCGCGAAGCGGAGTTCGACATCCTTTACGGCGAAGGTATATCGCGCGAGGGAGATCTGCTCGACCTCGCGGTGAACAACAATCTACTGGAGAAATCCGGCTCGTGGTTCAGCTACAAGAACGAGCGCATCGGCCAGGGCCGCGAGAATGCGCGCCAGTTCCTGAGAGACAACAAAGAGACGCTCGCCAAGCTAGAGGCCGAAGTACGCAAGACGCTTGGGCTGACGCCCGCGAACCCGACAGCAGCCGCAGCTACCGGAACGACTGGAGCAGCCCCGGGCACACAAGGTGGGAAGGTCGCGACCATGCCCACGGGGACGGACTCGGCAAAAGTGCCGGCAAGACGATAGTGGCTCATCTGGCTGAATAGCAAGGCCTCGCAGCGCACATGGCCGTTCTTCGAATGGACCTTCATTAAATGTCATAATATGAAGGTATGGCAATGACATCTTTAAACATCTCCCTTCCCGAGGCCCTCAAGGAATACGTGGAGGGTCAGGTCGCGTCCGGGGATTGGGGCACGCCAAGCGAGTACATTCGGGAACTGATTCGCCAGGACAAAGAGCGGCGATTGCGTACCCTGGAAAACGACCTCGTGACGGCGGCCAAAGGGCCGACGATAGAAGTGTCACTCGCAGATATCCGCAAGAAAGGGCTCGTGGCTGCCCTGCGCGACCGAATCCGGCGCCCGTGACCCGAGTTCGGATCCTCTTCAGTGATGCCGCGGTTGCAGACGTCCTATAGAGCAGGCCGATTGGTACGAAGCACAATCCGGACAACGTCTCGCCAAGACTTGGCAGAAATCCGTCACTGATGCATTGCTTCGGATTGTCGAGAGTCCGCTTTCGGGAAATCTCTGCACGTTCGAGCAATCAGAATTACGCGATGTTCGTCGCAAGCTGATTAAGGGATTTCCTAAACACCTCGTGTTTTATCGGTTTCGAGACGGAGAGTTGCGCATTCTGCGAATTGCCCACGGTGCTCGTGATCTCGAGAGTCTGTTCTAGCCGCCTCCGTTTGCCATCCCCATTCCCCGCCCACTAAAATCATTTCTTCGCGTCTCCCCGGTCACTCCGCGAGGACAATGCACAAAGTTATCGCCATCTATCCCGGCTCGTTCGATCCTCCGACCAACGGACACCTGGATCTGGTCGACAGGGGCAGCAAGATTTTCGATGAGTTGGTGGTGGCGATCTTACGCAATCCCGAGAAGGCGCCCCTGTTCAATGTCAGCGAGCGCGTGGCAATGCTTGAGGCGCTGACCGGGGAATTCAACAACGTCCGCGTCGACACGTTCGACGGGCTCACCATGGACTATGCCGTGAACGTGGGGGCCAGTTGCGTGCTGCGCGGCATTCGGGCGCTCAGCGACTACGAGTACGAGCTGCAGATGGCCTTGATGAACCGCAAGCTGCGACCGGAAATCGAAACTGTGTTCATGATGCCCGCCGAGAAATATTCGTATCTGAGTTCGCGGCTGGTTCGCGAAGTGGCGCAGCTCGGCGGGTCCGTGAAAGGACTTGTGCCCGAACTGGTCGAGCAAAACCTGCGAGGAAAACTCGATCCTGCTTATAAACTGGGCGAGTTTGCGGAATCTGAAAACGACAAGTCCGAAGGCCGTAAATCCAGGGCAAGGAAAAGGAAGTCATGACTCCAGCAACCACCGAAGTGACGCAAGCCATCAAGCTGGCCGAGCGCATCAACCGCATCGAACCTTCCGCCACCATGGCCGCTGTAGCCGAGGCCGACAAGCTGCGGCAGCAGGACATTGACGTGGTCGACGCCACTGCAGGCGAGCCACACTTCGCAACACCTCAGCACATCAAGGAAGCTGCCATTGCTGCCATCAATGCGAATTTCTCGAAGTACACGGCTGTGGGAGGAACGCTCGAGCTGAAGGATGCGATCGTGCGTCGTCACGCCACGGATTTCGGTTCCACCTACAAGCGTGAGGAAGTCTGCGCTTCCGTCGGCGGCAAGCATGCGCTCTTTAATGTGATTTCGGTGCTCGTCGATCACGGCGACGAAGTTATCCTGCCGGTGCCTTACTGGGTATCGTTCAAAGACATGATTCGCTATGCGGGCGGGCAGTGTGTCTTGCTCCACGCCGACGAATCGCAGGGATTCCGTGTCAACGCGGAGATGGTCGCACGACTGGTCACACCTAAGACCAAGCTCATCATTCTGAACTCGCCGTCGAACCCGTCCGGCGCTGTCATGAGTTCTGAAGACATGACCGAGGTCGTGCGCCTCGCTGCAGAGCGCGGCATCTGGGTGATCTCTGACGAGTGCTATGTCTATCTCAACTACACGGGTAAGAATTTTTCGGTCGGATCGCTTAACGAATACCGCGATCGCTTCCTGGTCGTTGGATCGCTCTCGAAGACCTATGCGATGACCGGGTGGCGCATGGGATTTGTGCTAGGTCCAGCCGCCGTGGTTGGGGCCGCGCAGAAGTTGCAGAGTCAATCCACATCGAACCCGACCTCGATCGTACAGAAAGCGGCGGTTGCAGCGTTGACTGGCTCGCAGCAGTGCGTACAGGACATGCGTCAAGAATACATTCGGCTGCGCGATCACATTGTGGGCGGCTTGCGGTCGATCCCAGGTATCCGGTGCACCATGCCGGAGGGCGCGTTTTACGCCTATCCGAACGTGTCGGCATTCTTCGGCAAGAGCGGAGTCAAATGCAGCGCCGATATCGCTCACGGCCTGCTCCACAAGGCGCATGTGGCGACCGTTGCGGGAGAGGGTTTTGGCACCCAGGAGCACATCCGCATCTCCTACGCAACGTCGATGGAGAACCTCGATCGCATCCTCGAGCGCATGCGGACGTATCTGGCATTGCTCTAGCTTCGAAGCATTATCTCGATCAAGAAAGCCCTTCTTGCAGGCGGGAAAAGCGGCTCTAGGAAAGCTGGTCGGAGCTTTCTCAAGCCATGCCGCTGACCCTTCGGGCTGAGGGCCGACGGAGAGCGGCATTGGACTGGTACGCCACACCCGAGGGAAGTCTACCTTTACCGTCGGAACAACCCTCGGGCCGTAGAACTCATCTTCTGATCGTCAAATGACTGCACTTTATCCACTGAGAATGCAGCCGGCGTTCGATCCGCGGCCTTGGGGGACGACGGACCTGTCGCCCATCTACTCTGATCACAAATTCGAAGAAAAGATTGGCGAAGCATGGTTGACCGGGGATGAATGCAAGGTGGCGAATGGTCCTCTGTCCGGCCGAACGCTTTCTGACCTCAGCAAGGAGTGCGGGCGGGCGCTGGTCGGCGAGGCGGCACGCGATCCGGAGCGGTTTCCGCTACTCCTGAAATTCCTCTTCCCGCACGACAAACTTTCCGTGCAGGTGCATCCCGACGACGCGCAGGCGCAACGGACCGGACAGCCGTGGGGAAAAACCGAATGCTGGTACGTTGCCGCGGCCAAGCCCGGGTCGCAGGTGGCGATGGGCCTGAAACCGGGCGTGAGTCGCTCGGAATTGCAGCGAGCCATCGAGGAAAATCGCGCCGAGGGCCTCCTGAATTGGATCAACATCTATCCTGGCGAGATGATCTACGTAGCTGGCGGGACAGTACATACGCTTGGGCCGGGGTCGATTCTGGTCGAGACACAACAACAGTCCGACTGCACTTATCGCCTGTATGATTACGGGCGGCCGCGCGAGTTGCACTTGCAGGAAGGCATGGCAGCGGTGAAGGAAAAGGTGGCGTCAGGAAAGGTCGTGCGGCCGGCGCCGACTCGAATTGCGGGATCAAAGAATAAATTGGCAACGCTGATCCGTGCTCCTTACTTCGTGGTGGAACACTACGAAGTCAAGGAGCCCCAGGGCTTCGAAACACTGGACGCATCAGGAAAGAGTTCGGTGCAGATTCTCGTAGTGGTGGAAGGTTGCGGAATCATCGAGGCACCGGGCATGGCGCCGGCAACTTTCGCGAAGGGTGACGCAGCGGTGATTCCCGCGAGCGTGGAAAGGTTCAGTGTTCGGCCGCAGTGGGCCGTCGAATTCTTGAAGGCGTATGTTCCAGGGGAAAAATTGCCGGAGCCGGAAACGCGGCTTTGACGTTCTTCGATTGCCGACTTGCAATCGCCGACAGTAAGCAGCGCGCTGGCTCGGGCTAGATGATCGACTACTTGTGAACCAACATCCTGACTTCTATCCAGTGATTCTCGCAGGCGGCCGGGGGACGCGCTTCTGGCCCCTCAGCCGCAAGCGCCGGGCCAAGCAACTGCTAGCACTCGACGGTAAGCAGACTATGATCCAACAGACTGTGAGCCGGCTGCTGCCCCTGGCGCCAGCAAAGAGTTTTTGGGTTATTAGCAATGACGATCTCAGGTCGGAGATCGTGCGCCAGCTCCCCAAGCTGGAGAAGCGGCAAGTGGTTGCCGAACCTGTCGGACGAAACACGGCGCCGGCCATCGGCCTGGCGGCGTTTCTCCTCTTGCGCAGCGATCCGAACGCAGTTCTCGGGTTATTTCCCTCTGATCATGTGATCGCGGACGAGAATCGTTTTCGCGACGCCATTGCGCGTGGAGTCATGATAGCGGCTGCGGGAGAAAACATCGTGGTGCTGGGCATTCGCCCCACTCGGCCGGAGACGGGCTACGGCTACATCGAAGCAGGAACAAACGCCGACAATGTCCTGCGCGTGCGGCGCTTCACCGAGAAGCCCGATGCGCAGCGGGCAAGCGAATTCTTGGCGGCAGGAAACTACTACTGGAACAGCGGAATGTTTCTGTGGAGTGCACCCACTCTGGCCAGTTCCTTGCGCGAACATCTCCCGAAAACTGCGGCGGTATTGGAAGAGATCGCGGCTTCGTATGGCACGCGAAAGTTTGAAAGCGTATTCCGAAAGCTGTATCCCGCGTGCGAGAACATCAGTGTCGACTATGCGATCCTCGAGCCACGGTCCGCCAAGGGAGAGCAGGCATCCAATATATTTTGTCTGCCCGCGGACTTCGGCTGGAATGACCTGGGATCATGGACCGCACTGCATGAACACCAGGTCAGCAAGACGAACCCGGCAGATCAGAATGTGATTTCGAGCGCCGAGAGCTTTGTCCTGGATGGATGCGGGAATTATGTTCGTGCACCCGGAAAGTTCGTCGCCGCCGTGGGAGTAAGTGGCTTGGTGGTCGTCGAAACCGATGATGCTCTGCTGATCACGAGCCGGGAGCGGGCGCAGGATGTGGGAAAGATTGTGAAGTACCTGGATGAGAAGAAGCTCTCGAAGTTGACTTGAGCTTTGAGCTACGAGCCGCGAGTTTTTGAGCGGGCACTTATTCTTTGCCTCGTGAAAGACGATGAAGGTGAGCGTTGAATAATTCCAAGCGATGTTGCTCATAGCTCGCAGCTCACGACTAACACCATGGCAGAAATCAAATTTGGTACCGACGGTTGGCGTGGCGTGATCGCCGACGACTTCACCTTTGACAACGTGCGCCGCGTAGCGGGTGCGATCGCTTCTTACGTTCTGAAGTATGAGGATAGTAAGCGAGGAGTGATCGTCGGCTACGACACGCGATTTGGCTCTCCAGCATTTGCTCGTCTTGTTGGAGGCGTGCTGGCTGGAGCAGGAATTCCCGTCAAACTCGCCAGTGATTACTCCCCCACTCCCGCTATTTCGTACGCGGTGAAGCAGCAGGGCGCCGCCGGCGGTGTAGTGGTCACTTCAAGCCACAACCCTTGGAACTGGAACGGGGTGAAGTACAAGGCAAAGTTTGGCGGCTCAGCGACGCCGGCCATCATGAAAAAAGTGGAGGAGGAACTCCATGCCGGCGCCATGCCAAAGGGCGAAGCCACTGACATACAGGAAGTTGATCTGAAGCAGGCACACACCGACGCCATGTGCAAGTTCGCCGATGTGGAACTTATTGCCAAGGCCGGCTTCACGTTTGCCATCGATTCCATGTATGGCTCTGGACGCGGTGTATTAGCCAAGATCTTCAGCGA
>Ga0075434_100002555_pt1 | contig 16066 bp, 16 predicted proteins | sample RhiMethybrSRZTD3_FD_75298 | JGI IMG/M metagenome (GOLD analysis project Ga0075434, IMG submission 75298) | Populus rhizosphere microbial communities from Tennessee, USA - Rhizosphere MetaG P. TD hybrid SRZTD3 | ecosystem: Host-associated > Plants > Roots > Rhizosphere > Soil | place: USA... | reverse complement strand
CAGTACTTCGCCGTCGGCAACTCCATCAACTTCCGTTTCTGGCAACTCGTAGGCGACGAGGTGGTCCCCGCTGGGGGGTTGCTCGATGGACAGCGGCTGACCGGCGCGATGTACATGTGGCGCTGCCTAAGGCGCTGTCTCGACGACCGCCGCCTTCCGATCTTCCAAGCATCTTTTATCGCCGACCTTACGGAGGAGCAATTCGACGAGATTTTCGCTGATGATACCGGAGTCAATCCGCTAGCCGTGGCGAAGGAGGAGCGCCTCGCCAACCTCAGGGATCTGGGACTCAAACTCGACCGCGACTGGGGCGGGGAATTCTACAACCTCGTCGAGGCGACAACAGGTTCGCTAGTCGAGTTCGTGCGGTTGTCGGGACGCTTTCGGGCTTTCGACGATCCACTCCTTAAACTCATCATGGTGAATACCATCCTCCATCAGGGCAGCGGCGTCACCGAGTTCGACGCGGACCCATTGCCAGGCATCGACTACCACCTTCTGAAGCAGCTTCTGCGCCAGGGGGTACTTGTGCCGGCCCGATCGATAGCGGAGAAGCTCGAACAGCAGCAGCTGCTCTCAATAGACGAGGGTTACGAGCTGCGGCGAGTGGCGCTCAACGCCTTCATCGACATTTCGGCGGAGACGGGTTTGAGCGGGGAGATCCTTGACAACAAGTGGTGGTGGAACCGGCTCAAGTGCCGGACGGATGGTCCAGTCTGTTTGAATCCTCAGACAGCTCACGAGTGCCCCTTCTTTGGCCCCTGTGCCCAACGCACCGAACTCGGGATGCCTCTTGAAAAGACGCGATACTACTGAGTCTTACTTCTCGAAAATCGCGAGGACGTTTAGATCAGGTTTGGATTTGAGAGTTCCCACGACTCTCAGGCCGTTATTGAAGCCGCGTTTGATGACGTTGTAGGCAAAGGTTCCGGTATCGAACTGGCCACGTCCGCAAACATGAAGGTGCAGGGGCCACTGGTCTGGTAATGGAACGCGGTAGTCAATCCACTGAATCCGACCACCCTTGGCGATGACCTTCTCCAAGGTCTCCGTGGCGGTTTTGGAACTGAAGTTCCTGTCGAACCAAGCCCAGTACTCGCTCCAGGCGGAGCCATACTCCTCATCGGTGGCGAAGTTTTGACGCTCTGGGGCGGCTGGCGGACCCTCTCCTTTGGACGACTTCAGCTGATCGTAGATAGTGATGACCTTGCCTTTGTCGGCTTCTGCCGCCATGGGGATGAATTTGGTGCCCGGGAAGTTCTTCTCCTTGTCGTAACCTGGGAAGTCGAGAAACACAAGTGCCCGAGGTATCCCGCTTATGAACTCCCGGTCGTACCATCCCGGCATAGTCGGATTGGTGACAACTTTCATGCGCTTCGGTAGGTTAGTTAGATAGTGTAGGGTGAGCTGCACGAGCTGACGCTGAGGAGTCTCGATGGGGTGAAACTCGACGGTCTCGCCTCGCTTTTCGGAAGTGGCATGTTCATACGCCGCGCCGGCGCTCACTTTGCCCTTGACATCGAGGAAGGGAAGAAGAGTGGCAATAAGCTCTGAGACCGAAACCTCTCCCTCAATCGCCCCCTCGAGCTTCGTTGTTTGCCCCCTGTAGCGCTCAAGGGAGATAACTGTTGTGCCCCTTCGCCCCTCAGGTCGCACCACGGCGTCGTAAAAGGCGGCTACTTGGTCCGTGTCGATGAAAAGGGGGGCGTCCGCCAACCAGGCGAGTGAAATAGTTGTCTCTTGGAGAGAAGGCCCCTGGGAAAGAACCTCAGGACTTTCCGTCTTGCTCATGACCTCACTGGTTCCAGTAAATACGCGCGATACCCCCGCCCATACGCGGTTGACTATGGATGGCTTGGTAGTCATGTTACCCCTGCCTCAAGCTTTGGCCCTGCTCCTTCGGGAAGGTGGCGGTGTTGCCTTGCCGGCATCCAGTTTTGCAGTATACTAGGTCTTGTCCATTATGCCAGCACTCGGCGGCAGGAGCAACCGCGATGGCCAATCCTCACCGATTCCAGCAGCCTTTTTACGAGGGGCTTCACGCCGAAGTTGACTGCCAGGCCGTCACCGGCCACGAAATCCGGCGGGTCCTCAGCGAGTGTCGTCTATTCACGGCGATGCCGGAAAAGCACACCGGCGAGATCGTTAGCCTCCTGCGCGGCTACTACGCCACCCTTGAGAGCGCGGCCAGGGCGGCGGGAAGGCTCCCGCCGGAGAAAGATTTGCTCGGGAAAACATGGGCGCTCAGCTATGATATCTATTCGCCCCGTCTCCACCGTTTCATCGAGATCGATGAGCGTCAACACTTCTCAGCTCCGCGCCTGGAGCGGATCCGATGCTTACGCGAGTCCCTGCTTGAGGCAAACTATCCGCCGTATTTTTGGGAACACGTGCTGCTGCATCTTCTAGAGGTGCCTTCTACCGACAAGGCTCCGCCCTATCGTGACGAACAGCGTGCCTACCTTGATCTCGCTCGCGAGCTTGTACCGCCGCACTACGGCTACGAGCCCACTCTCCGAATCGATCAATGGAGCTTAAAGTACTATGGTTCCAACATGCGGGCGCTAAAGGAGGCGCTTCTGGGCCGGGGATGAGAGAAAGGCGGCCGCATACCCTCATCTCACAGACTATGTCTCGATCTCCACTTAAGGATAGTGCATCGGATAATTTCTACCAAATCCACGCGCTGCAATGCAGTTCCAGCGAAGATCGCAAGCGTTGCAGGTCTCCGCCGCTGGGGCGATTAAAGGATCAGGCCAGCTTCTTGTTTCTCTGCAGCCCTCGATGTGCTGCACTGTTTCGCCAAAGGACTCCAACGCTTGTTGAACCGCCACTGGATCGAGATCTACTTCAAGCAAGGCGTTCAGGGGTCGAGTCTGTGGCGCGGGATCTCCGGATAATTCGTTGAGGAAGTACAGCACTGCCTTGGCTGGCGACTGTCCAGTCTTCTGCCGATAAAGATCGGCATACACTTGCATCTGAAAGACGTAACGCTGGTAGTCGGCGTCCCCTAGCGATGGCTTGGAGGCCCCTTTATAATCCCAGATCTCGACCTCGTTATCGCCGTCCACGTTTGAGGCAACCAGGACATCTACGGTTCCATGAAGAATATACTCGCCCTGATTTGCCTGAAGGCGACATTCGGTGTCGAGGATTCGAGGGTAGAGGGTGGGACCCTCTAGCGAGTTAAACCGCTTGAGGATCGCCTTGGCCTGTTCGCGCACACTCTGTACAGCTCGAATCCGCCGGGCGATTAGAGCGTTCTCGACCTCGGCAAAGTAGTTCTCAATGTCGGCGTCCGTGGGTAGAGATCCGATTGGTACACCAAGCTCTCCCCTGAAATGAGCGTGCGCACGATCCAGAACCTGGTGGATAATTGTGCCATAGAACAGCTGCACTACGAGGGCAGGCTCGTAACGCCTAGCTGCGAAGGCTCCGTACTGGATCGAACACTGCTGATAGGCCAGAATATCGGCAGTAACACTGTACCGACGACGACTCTGTGCCGGTGGATTGTGAGGTAGATGAAGGGATTGAAAGTGCCGCCACATGGCCGATCCTATAATCTTGGAACGTTATGCCGTACCCAGCTCCCCCCCTGATGGCCGAAGGAAGCGGTTGTCGAACCCGTCCTCCGGAGCTGATTATCGGTGGCGACCAGAATCAAAGCAAACCTTGCACGGGAATATGCTACAAAGTGCTGTCTTATGTCGTCGTGCCATTGGGCGGCAGCGATGGGATGGATGACGGCTGGCGGATTGTAGCGGAACGGCCGTAGATTCTCCTCGAGAGTGTGGGCGCCGCCGGCTGATACGCTCGTGCCGAGGTTGCCAGCGAACACGAAGTCGAATTCCAGTCCTTTCGCTTGATGCACGGTCATGATCGGAAAGTAGCCGACAGGGCAGACCACGTCCACCTCCTCGTCATCATCTAAGCTTTTCTCGGCGAGATAGCCGCACAAACCATAGTAAAAGCGGCCGTACCACCAACCCGGCAACTGGCCCGGAGTAGTGCCATCGGTCCAGAGTTGACGCCCGTACTGTGAACAGAATGATTCGAAGAGCCTCGTCAGCTTGCTGAGGCGCAGATCCTTCTCTGGATCGGTCTGGTATGCGACGAAGGGCTCGTGAGCCAAGATGCGGTAGATGATGGTTGGCGCCGCTGGTGTAATGCGCTCGCCTATTCCCTTGTTGGTAATTGCTTCCGCCCCCATCGTCACGTATTCGGCTAAGGCGGGATTGAGGGCAGAGACCGAATCGTACTCTGCTACCCAGCCCTGCACGAGTTGTCGAATCCTAGGCGACAGCACAGCGCCTACATGAACGAGTTGTGGATCAATAATCCGCACGAAGGCACCGAGGCACTGCGCCACTTCCTCCTGCTCTAGATAGTCCTTCGACCGGGGGTTATAGACGGGAATGCCTTGGGCCTGAAGTGCAGCCACATACGGGCCGGAGAAATGAGGTGAGTTGCGGGTGCTACGAAGAAGCAGCACGCACTGGCTATAGTCTTCGATGATCCCGTGTGCCCGCAGGGAGAACACGAGATCTCCCAGAGCGGTCGCACATGCACCAATCGTCTCAGCGCGAATAAGGCCAACAGCAGGATGCGCCCCGGTCCGTCCCACGGCGGATTGTAAATTGGGCTTACCATGGATGCGTACGTTGGGGGCAGACATCTGAGGAAAAGAGGCGATATAGTTGTTGCACCACTCAACAATATCGCTGTCGGATCGGTGGTTAGCCGAAAGATAGATGATCTGAGGGTCTACGCCCCAGCCTGTCTGGCAGGCCAAAGGAAAGCCGACCATGCACTCAACCGTTCCGCCTCGAAATCGGTACAAAGCCTGATCGTCGTCGCCGACGACGGTAATGTTGTGGGGCGGAGCATCACAGAGCCTAAGGTAGATCGACTCTTGGATGGGATTGGTGTCTTGGTATTCATCTACGAGCACATGAGTCAGGGGCCGGCGTACACCCGTCGAGTCGCCACTTAAGAAAAGGTTGCCTTGTGCCGTGTCAAGAAACTCTCTAAAATATTGTAGAAGACGCGAGAAGTCGCAGGCGCAAGCATTGGCTAGCACCTGCTCATAGATGCCGTCAGCTTCCAAGAGAGCAGCCCATGGGCCACCGGCAGGCTCGAGCATGTTTAGGTTGATTCGGTCTTCGACAAGCCGGTTAAATAGTTTCTGAAGAGCTAGCGCCCAGTCCCATTTACTGAGGGCGTTCTGCGGCTTGTTACCGAAAAGGTAGTTGAACTGACCAAAAAGCGTTCCACGAAGCGCTTGAATGTTGCCAACAACTGATTTGTGAAGCAACAAGGCGCTTTCCACCTCATCCAACAGGCGCAGATTCTGATACGCAGTGTAGCGGTATTCCTGCAAGATGTCGTTACAGAGTCCGTGGAGAGTTCCGATGCGAAGGTCTGAAGGGTCGATGTTGCCGATCTGCGGGTACATCTCGGCTAGGGAGAGAAAGGCCTCCGACAGACGGTCTTGCAAATTCTTAGCAGCCTTCTCGGTGAACGTAGTCACGAGGATCGAACCGGGATCCACATCATCGCAGCAGGTGAACTTCAGGCAGCGGGCGACGAGGACCTCCGTTTTACCAGTTCCCGGTCCTGCCGCGATTAGTAGAGGCCCAGCGCCACAACAAATTGCCTCCTTCTGCTCGGTGTCAAGAGGAAAGCCGTTCTTTGCTTCAATGCCGGCGATCAGTTCCGATGGGGTTATGCTCACGGGGTTTCTCGCATATCAGGAGCGATTTCTACGGGTTGTCAAGCTGCCGGAATAGCTGCAAGGTATTATGTGCCCCGCGCCGCTTGTTGCGGTTCAAACCACGGAACATCAACACCTCGATCCCTAGCTTCTGGCACATCGAACAGGAACAGCTCTCCCAAGGCCTGTCTTCCAGGGTTTTCCGATATGCTTCCAGCAGCCTAGTTTCTTCGCGGTCTGATCTCTCCAGTAAACAATCATACTCCAGAACGGAACGGAGGCAGTCCTCAATATCAACCCGTCCTTCCGAGTATCCTCGAAGAGCAGCAAGAGCCGCTTTCTCTCGACTACCGATCACACGCAGTGAAGTGCCCGACTGCAGCAGGCGTTCACGCACGGCCCCGTCATGGCTTGGCGGTACCCGAATTGCTGCGTACCAACCGCCGTCAGTTGCCAGGTAGTTCTGGTCCGATCGTAGCCAGGCCTTCCGGAAGTATGTAGCGCTATCGAAGCTGTTGATGCCGAGAGATCGGAATTGGTTGTGGAGCTTCGGCCGGAATATTCCCATGAGATGCAGCCAAGGGCGAGCATCCTTGCGCTCGAATTGAGCCACCACGCTCTTGACTATCCCGAGGACCTCAGCGTCCGAGCGAGGTACGAGCCCACCGAGAGCCAGGTAGTGATAGCCCATATCTATATAATCGGGAACCTGGCTGGCGTAGTCCTCTGCGTCGAGGCCTTGGAGAATTCCTACTGGAAGGAATCGGGCGCGGTGCCGCTTCACGAGTTGTAGAAACTCCTCGGCGTTCCGGCGGGTAAGTTCCACTCGCTGGCGACGCTCTTTCTTGCTGAGTTGCTCCCTTTTTCCATTGCGGCGGATTTCCGGCAGGGGAATATGGTCGACACTGGCACCGAGATCGAAGCCGTAGAGGTCGTAGACTGCTACAGCCTGCTCGACGGAGATCGAGGGCTCTTCCTCGTTCGAGTAAGAAAAGGCGCCGCAGTCCCCGAAGGCCCACTGATCCGCGGCGAGACCGAAATGGTCTCGCACTGGGCGCGGCGTCAGGGAGTCGGAGGTCGCCGACGTCACTCGCCTCAAGAGGCCCTTAGTCCCACTATGTTGTGCCAGACTCACCAGTACCCCATCGCATAATCGATGAGGCCTCATTAGTTCGATGCTGTGGGCCTCCCGACGGTCCTGGCGCCTCAGGGTGGAAGGTCGATCGCGAGCGAAATCGTAATTAAGATCGAGGAAGTCGTCCCAGTCAGGAAGAAAATAGAGAGGGCGTCCCTTACGCGGTAGAGCGGGAACAGGGCTTCCTTTCGGAGCTCCGAACGTGTCCAGTTGCTCCCGCAACTGGCGCAGCTTATAGCCGATTCCCCCCTCGATGAAAGTGATCTTCCGTGCTCGTCTACCGAGACTACCGAAATCGATGGCTTCGAGGTACCCACGGCCCATGAAAAGATCCGCTGCCTCATGCTCCGGCAGTAACCGACATAGACCGTGTGTAACCTCCGGTCGAATCTTATGAGCTCGCTCCGGCGTCAAACGATGGTTGTAATCCGCGATGCCGCTTAAGGCGCCAATGAGGCCATGTTCCGCTGACAGCACCGCCACTGAAAGACGCGTAGGCCAGAGGTAGTCGCGGAGGAAGGCCCGCAGGACCCGAAACAGAGGACCGTCATAACGTGTGATGGCCGGTATAGCGCCAGCGGTGTCGCGTTTAGTCTGGGAACACCCTAGCACCAAAAGGCGTCTCCCGACAGACGGAGCCGCGAGCTTAAGGGTCACTTTTCACCTCCCTGGTACACACACCCAGCGGTGCAAGTCTCACGCACCACGAGCTTCGAGAGACCCGGCAGACGCGGTTTCAGTTGGCGCCAGATCCAGCGGGCGAGGTTCTCGCTGGTGGGGTTCTCAAGACCCTCGATGTCGTTGAGTAAACGGTGGTCGAGCTGCTCTTCGAGAGGCTTGAAGCACTCCTTGATATCGGCAAAGTCCATCACCCATCCGGCCTCCTCGTCTACCGCTCCCTCGACGTAAATCTCCACGCGAAAAGAATGGCCATGCATGCGGCGGCACTTGTGCGACTCTGGAAGGTTGGGCAGATAATGCGCGGCTTCGAAGCCGAAGATCTTGAAGATCTCCACGACGGTCTCCAGTTAATGAGCTTCTAGTGCTCGCGACTGAAGATAGGGTGCCGGGTCCATCAGCCCGTTCTCTCGAAAACCCTTGCTGCGCAAGAGACAAGAGTCGCATTCGCCGCAAGCCTCACCACGAGGGGACGGATCGTAGCAGGAAATCGTCAAGGCATAGTCCACACCAAGCTCGATGCCTCGGCGGATGATCTCGGCCTTGGTGAGGTCGATCAGCGGAGTGTGGATCTGTACCCTCTGTCTTCCTTCTACTCCCGCCTTGGTGGCAAGGTTGGCCATACGTTGGAAGGCCTCGATGTATTCCGGCCGGCAGTCCGGGTAGCCGCTGTAGTCGAGGGCGTTGACCCCGACGAAGATGTCGCTGCAGCCGAGGACCTCCGCCCAAGCCAGAGCGAAGGAGAGGAAGATCGTGTTGCGCGCCGGCACGTAGGTGACCGGAATGCCCTCGCCGATTTCAGCCAGAGACCGCGCCTTTGGCACCGCGATGTCCGCAGTGAGAGCAGAGCCCCCGAACTTCCGCAGGTCGATGTCGACCACGATGTGCTCGGCGACCCCCGAGCGTTCAGCGACGCCTCGGGATGCCTCGATTTCCACAGCGTGGCGCTGGCCGTACCTGAAACTCAGGGCGTGGGTTCTGTAGCCTTCGGCATTGGCGATGGCCAAGGTGGTGGCCGAATCGAGGCCTCCGCTGAGGAGAACGATGGCGTCTTTCTGGCGTGGCTTCATAGGGTGCTCGCGTCGGTCATGATTCCCATTATGGCTGGATACGAACGCTGAAGGACCCTTCTCACTTCCTCAAGGACCGACTCAAAGGCGGCCAACTCTTCAGGCGAGAGCCGAGGAAGAGAGGCCAGGATCTCCGGGAGTTCACGCAACCGCCGGCCTAGCGGCCTGAGCGAGGGATGGGATCGCATCTAGTTACCTCTTGCCAAAATCATATCACCTGGGCAGCGCCCAGGTGAGGTCGACCCTTCGGGGCTTATGGAGGTATGGGTTCCGCGAATCCGGCGCTTCCGCGCCGGGCTGTTCAAATCCTGCCCCTTCGGGGCGGACGCTGAAGGAGGCATGGCCGCCCTCTGCGACAACAAGCGACCGAGCGACGACCAACCTTCGACGCTCCGCCCAACCGAAGCGCCTCCCCTTGCCACCGTCAGACGTTTGTCATACATTGTCTTGCGTGCTGGTCTTTGATGCCTCGACCCTGATCCTGCTGGCCAAGGCGGAGCTGCTCGACATCTTCCTGGATGACTACGAGGGCACGCCGCTGATTCCAGGAGCTGTCGCGGCGGAGTCCACTGCCTCTTCAAGGCCGGACGCCCTGATGATCCGGCAGAGGATCGCGGAAGGCCGGCTCGAGGTGGAAGAGGTCGAGGAGTCGCGGGTCCTGGGTCGTCTCGGCCTGGATTTCCGGCTGGGATCAGGGGAAGCCGCAGCTCTGGCGCTCGCCTTGGAGAAAGGGGAATCTGCCATCGTCGCCACGGATGACCGGAGCGCCATTCGGGCCTGCAAGGTCCTGCGAATCAAGTTCACCACCTCCTTGGGTATCCTGGGTCGGGCGGTCGAGAAGGGTCTCTTGACGCGCGACGTTGGGATGACCTACCTGGAGAGGCTGAGAGCCTACGGGCGCTTCAAGGACGAGATCATCGAAGAGGTCTCGCGTCAGATAGGAGATCGCTGAACATGGCCAAAGCCCAGAAAACGGTTAGCATCCGCCTGGAAGCCGACGACTACCAGTTCCTCAGCAGCCTGGCGGAAGCGGAGAAGGAGGACTTGTCCACTGCCGTCCGCGACCTCATCGGCCGCGGCCGCGTCTTCCTCGGCCTGGAGCGATATCGCCAAGGAAAGGCCTCGCTGAGCAAAGCGGCCGAGCTCGCAGGCGTTGCCGTGAGCGAGATGATGGACCTACTCGCCGCGCACGGCATCCCGGCGGACCTCCGCGTGGAGGACTACCGGGAGAGCCTTCTTGCGCTGCGCGAAATCTGGTAGATCTTTACGGAAGAGCCACGGAAACAAGCGCCAGCCGCTCAGAGGAAAGCTCCGCGCTTGGATGGGACCGCGTCCAGATCCTGCAACGGTTCACCCGAGGAGTCCGATGTACTTCTCGATTAGAGACTCGTCCACCGGCCCACGCTCCGCGTCAAGCTGGTCGAGCAACTCCGAGAGAAGCCGATGGCGGTGACGGCGTTCGAGCTCGGCTTGGACGGCCACATTGACTTGAATCGATGATACCGACACCTTGCGCTTGGCTGGATTCATCCTCGAAGCGTACCAGAGTAGGAATCAACAGACACGAACGCCTTCCGCGGCAACAAGCCTGTCCGAACGCGCCTGGAGGCGACCGCGCCCCGGTCTGGAGGCTCATTTCCTCCTCTGGGGCGCGGATCGGCCCTCTCCGAAGCCTCTGCCGTCGGCTAGCCGCGATCTCGTGGTGATCTCGATCTTCGCCATCTACCTTTCCTTCCTCTCGCAGGACAGCGCCTCAAGCCCCTGCGAGGTGATCCGGTAACGTTGCCGCGAGCTCCGCGGCTTTTCGGGGATGGTCATCTCGATCAACCCGGCTCCGAGCGCTGGCATCAGGTAGGCCTTGCGGAAATGCTCGGCATCGCTCAGGTGCAGAGCCGTTTGCAGCTCCTGCCGGCTCATTTCCCCTGTTAGGACCCTTAGCAAACGAACTTCCGGGGTGACTTCCGGGGTGACTTCCGGGGTGACTTGTTCGGTGACTTGTTCGGTGACTTGTTCGGTCGCCGCTGTGGCGCTCGTGGCCAGCGGCCGGAAGATGGCGGTGAAAAATCCGGTGGCTTCGAATACGGGCGCCGGACTGCCGTGCCTTTCGGCTTCTTCACGCATGCGCCGAATCCCCGTACCCGCCTTCTCGATGAAGTCGATCCGCTGCAGGAGATCGGCGATCAGAGGATTGCGGCGCACGCTCTTACGGCCGAGGCCCGGGTCCTGAGCGCTGAAGGTGTAACAAAGCGATCCCGATCATCGCCTAAACGCGAAGACAGGCGGTTCTGGAGACTTCTGGTTGCCCGGCCGTCTACAGACTCGGTTGGCAGTTGAACCCCCGGTCGTCGCATTAGCAGGTGCTATACTGCCTTCAAGCCAAGGTGACTCTGCATCGATAGGCATTCATTGGAGGCGCTCATGCCACGCAAAACCAGGCCCGGTATTGCCCAGCCTGCCCAGCCCGCCGGCGGGCCGGCCGGCCCGGTGCTCGATCTGCTGAACAAAATCCTCGACTTCCTGTTCGCCAAGCTGGGAAGTCTGCCGCGGTCGCTACGTCCTCTGGCCTACTTCGTTTTTCTGGCTTTTTTCTGCGCCACGGCATGGCGCCTCGTTGCCGGCCAGTACGTCGTGCACGGTGTGATGTGGCGGGACAAGGTGTATGCGCGGGGATGCGAGGTGCGGATTCGCACCGACTACTTCAGCACGAACTCGAAGGGGATTTATTACGCGGTGCTCTCGCCGTTGCAGTACTACCGGTACGTAGCCACAGGCGGAACTGAGTTGCCCGCGAACTGCCCGGACGAGAGCGCGGACGACGGTTCCGGCAACGGCCAGAAGAAGCAGGTTGACGGGATTCCCGAGCAACGCTACACGGTGACGCTGAGCTTGTGGGACGACGAGTTCAGCGAGATCCATCTGAAGAGTCCCGCCGCGGTTGCGGTTCCGAGCCCCAGCAAGGAGGCCGGCGGCTTCTCCCTGATCGCGAGCGCGTACGCGGATGAGACGCCGAAGCTCGCGCAGAAGACGCCGGTGGCGCAGCAAGCGCCGCCACCACCCGAAGCCTTCCTTCCGTCGCGCGGCGACCGTCTCGTAGTGGACCAGATCACGCGCGGCAAATCCGCCAGGCATATCAAGAAGGCGGAATTCGAGATCGAGCTCGGCGACGACGATAGCCCGCTGCTGCTGCAGGGTGCGGAAGCGGGCAGACTGCCGTTGCAATCAACCGTGATCTTCGGCGAGAGATACTACTTTGACGTGCCGCAAAGCCTCCGGGGAACCGTAGTCAGCATCGAGATGGAAGCTCCGGGTCTCTTTGGCGACCAGGAGAGGTTCAAGTTCCAGTTGCCGAAGCAGCCCAACACAGCGTTCAAGGTACAGGGGTCCAGGGGGAGCGTTCTGGAGCTGCGGCTCTTGCCCCGCGTGTCGAAAGCTCCAGCCTGAGGACGCCGGTCCCGCGCGTAACAAAGCGGTCCGAATCATCGCCTATGCGAAGACGTGCATGCGCAGGGCTCGAGATGGGCGCTGCGTACTTTCCACTTCTCGCAAGAAAGGAGCATCAGAATGGCATCGATCGGACCCGTCAGTCTCAGGATCATCGACGTACCGAACAGCAGCAACGCCAGCATCGACGTCGGCTACACGGTCTCCGCCAGCAGCCACGACCTGGCCACTCAGCAGCACTACCGCGAGGTCTGTGAGCTCATCGGAGACGACACGCCCGGCGACGGCACCGACGACATCCTCCGCACGCTGCGCGACGAGGTCATCGACTTCGACAATCACCCGAGTTTCACTCGCGCCATCCAGGTCTTCGTGCCCGTGAGCCTCCTCGACGAGGATCGCGGGGTCGTCACCCAGGAAGACGACGAGATCCGGGCGCGTGTGACCTTGACGCCGGTTCCCACCCGCCGGGAGAGCAACCTGATCCGGAGAGGGGTTCCCGTTATCAATCCGGCCTGATCCCGGCCACGGGTTCTTCTCGGCGGCGTCGCGCAAAGCTCCCCCGCGATCCGATCGCGGGAGAGCCCTTCCGCGAAATCCACGGATTCTCCCGGGAAATGCCCCTTCCGTCCCGGGCGGCGCTCTTCGAGTAGAGCGCCAGCATCCAGATCACACCTTCTCGAGTGAGCGCCTCGGTGCAACGAACCTCTGTCCAAGATAGGTTACTTCAATCGAGAGCACCGGCGGCGCGAAGAAGAGGCACCTTTCGCCAATGCTCCCGCAACGCGGCGATATGTTCCTGGGGAATAGGCAGGTCGCGGGTAATCGCTCGCCATGCAGTCCGCAGCTCCTCCAGGGTCTTGTCCAAGAGCTCCATGCCTCGCCCTCTTTCGATCTTCGCCCGCTCGATGAGGCGTTCGAATGCAGCCCGGTCGATTCGACTGAACGCTTCTTCGCCGCCGAGCTTGAGAGCAAGCCTGCGATCGGGAATCTCCCAGGCGACCGTAGCAACCTGATCATAAAGCGGAGACCACCGAGCTCGGATCTTATCGGGATAAACCAGCGACCAATTTTTCAAATGAGCATCATTGTTGCCGCAAGCTACGACAAAGACCAGGCGGCGTACCAACTCCTCCACAGCCTCTTCATTGATGAATCTCCGGACTAGGCCTGGCATAGCATCATATGTGAGCTGGCCAAACTTCCTCTTTGGCGGCAGACCCAGGGCTTGCACAAAATCTTCTTGATGAACGCGCTCCTCAGGAAGTCGGTCATAACGCCGAATCGCCAACACTCTTGTTCCGCTGGGGGCATAGGAACGGGGAAATCCCTCAATGTCTTCCACTCGATGAAGATGGCACTCTGGCACGTCGAAGCCGGCGGCCCGCGCCCACTCAAGCATCGAGTATTCGTTCTCGGGAAGGTGAGGAAACGTGGGCGAATCAAGCTTCACGATCCACTCGCCACTGCTGTCCTTCGCTGGGAGTGTCAGTTTCTCGGCCTCGCGCAGCATCGAGAACTTCAACTGGACACCGGCGAGAGAGAAGCGTAGACCCTCGTTCACGGCTTCATCATCCTCAACTGCAGATCCAGGTGATTCATTCGAGGACGAGCCGGCTCCCTCGTCTTCCAAGGATCGGACGGTCACCGCGCCTGGAAGATCACGACCTACGAAGGCCAGCAATGCTAGATCGTCTCCGGTTTCGAGACCGGCGGAATCCTCTATAATGTCTCGTAACCGCCCTTCGGGAGTCAGGTTGGCGAAGAAGTCTGGCAGCCTCAGTCCCTTGCGGCTGTAATGGACCCGTTCCAGGTCGTCCTCGAACTTCTGCCCTAGAACAGGTCGCGGAACCAGCTCACGGTACGTGTCGAAGAGCCGAAACTCGACACCCCCACCGGGCATCTCCGAGAGGGTGCCTACCGGCTGATCGTGGAGCAGGACCTCCAGTCGGCGACTCACACCTCGGCTCCGGACTCCGCCAAGAGATATTCGATTGATGGTCGGTCATTGTGGTCCCAGGCAGCCATTCGTTCACCGAAGCGGCTGACCTCATCGGTTAAGATTTCGGATCTCCGCGCGAGGAATCCCGCCGAGTCACCAGTAGAGAGAAACTCGGCCGCCCGAACGTCGATTGCATGGGTTCTAAGGATCGGATCATCCACACCGTGGACGGAGATCCATTCTCGCAGGAGGTGGTGAATTGAATTTTTAGGATGAAGTATGCGATTCGCGGCACTGCGCGACTGCTCCAATATCTTAGGAAAGGCATTCTCATCTTGCGCCTCGAGCAATCCGGCTATATCAAGGACGTTACCGTTCGTGAGTTGGCGTGGACCGAGGTGAGCAAGAGTTAGTAGAGCGATACGGCTCTCGTCAGCTCGGGGATCGAAAGCCTCGGTTAGCTTAAGAGGTCTTGGGCGTTCCTTGTGCACCAGTCGGAGCAGTTTTTGAACGCTTTCCTCCTCGTATTGGCTCACGGCAGCAATCCCCTGCCGGTACAGGGTTCGATCATCGGAAGTCCCAGCTCCAAGAAGAGCTCGCCAAAACCAGCGTGTAAGGAGGCTGCGAGTCCGTGGGCCGGGATCTTCAAAGTACAGAAAGAATCGGATCAACACGTCTAGCAGGATAGGTTTTGGCAGCAGCCGGAGGTGTGGAATGCCGGCGTCTTTTCTGAGGAAGGAAAGAGTTCGGCGAAGCACGGGCAGCGCTTCCTGCACCGCCTCGCGCAGGCGCTCTGGCTCGCGGCGATATTGCGCTGAAAGACTGCGGGTCGAATCCAGGCCGCGAAGGGCGACCAGAATGGTTAGAAGGCGATCTTCGTCGAGTCGACCCATCCCAACCTTCGCAAGCTCCTTGGAGAAATCTGCCAAAGTTGAAGGAAGAGAATCTTCGCTGCGGAATAGAGCCTTGCGGATCTCCGGCCACTCAAGCGGCACGCCGGCCTGGTTAACCCGGAGAAAGATCTCCTCGGGGACGGTGCTGTCTACAGTTTCGATCAAGTAGAGAGGGATAGAGTAGTCGCGGATGCGCGCTCCTGCCTCGAAAACCAGATGCCGAAGAGGTTCGTCGTCATGGTGCTGCCACGCATACACCCAATCGGCAAGTTGAGCAGAATCGAGAAGATAAGGTACTGGTACCCAAGTAGATTGGACGGGCCCTGTCGACGGAGGAGGCTCGAAACTCTGATTCAAGGCATCGAAAAACAGTACGAAGGGATCTTGAGCGCTACGCCGCGTCGGAATTGGCACCGGACGAGCAAGGCAGACCGTCAAGGCGGTGATACGCTGTTGGCCATCTATCACCCACCAGGCCTCAGAGGTCTCCGGAGCTTCGACAATCAGCGGCCCGAGAGCCAGACGCTCCGCCTGTGCCGGTCGCTTGTAGAAAAGCAGCGAGCCAATCGGATATCCGCGATAAAGACTATCGAAGAGTTCCACCACATCCGGACTCTTCCACCTGAGGCCGCGTTGGAATTGGGGTACCCGGACTTGACCGCGGCGGACGCGGTCCACTAGATCCTCGACCTTCTCAGTACGAGCCTCTGGTTTGCGGGGTAGACGCGGCGGTGCAGACATACCACCCAAGCTTACCATTTAACCTGGCGAGGATTGCGCTCCGTTTGCGCCGCGAGAATTCCTTGACACCCTCCGCCCCCTCTTCATACTCTGCCCCGCGGCTCCACCGAGCCTTCCACTTCTCCGAACCCCGAGAGGAAACCCCGCGATGAAATCGATCCGTCTTCTCCTCCTCAGCCTGCTGCTGGCCGCTTCCGGGCTCATCCCGACGGCCGCGGCTCCTCAGCCTCCTACCCCAACTCCCGCGCCGGCTCCGGCTCCCGAGCAGGCGAAGCCTCCGGACGAGCAGCTCAAGGACACGCAGAAGCGCGAAAAGGAGCCGGAGGAGAACGCCTCCGAGCTCAAGAAGGAGCAGAAGGAGGGCGGCAAGGGCGCTCCGCAGGAGATCGCCGAGAAGAAGGAGGAGAAGTGGGACGTCAACAATCCGCCGGGACCGTCGACGGAGGTGCC
>Ga0075434_100002549_pt1 | contig 16077 bp, 8 predicted proteins | sample RhiMethybrSRZTD3_FD_75298 | JGI IMG/M metagenome (GOLD analysis project Ga0075434, IMG submission 75298) | Populus rhizosphere microbial communities from Tennessee, USA - Rhizosphere MetaG P. TD hybrid SRZTD3 | ecosystem: Host-associated > Plants > Roots > Rhizosphere > Soil | place: USA... | reverse complement strand
GTCAGCGTACAGCGCGGCGCTGGCGGCACTCTTATCCTTGACGTTCTGGGGCGTGGCGCAGGCTGCCACGCAGAAGCTGAGGGCAACGCATGAGATGGTGGTTACGCGCATTCTTGCTCCTTTCATCGCCGTGCCATCTCCCCGAAGGAGACGGCTGCGACGGCCACATAGTTCACTCGGTCATCTACGCCGAGGTTCATCGCCCAACGTGAGGGAATGCACGGAGCGCGCTACCCCCCGGGCAGAAGAAACTTGGCGGTGGTAATCATGGCCCCCGCACCGCCAAAAAGAAGTAAGACGGCGCGCACGAACGGATCCTCCCCAATCGGGCGGAAGGGCCCGTCGCGCTCCGCGAGGACCTCGCCTCGAATATTCTTGAGCAGCCTAACCTTGGCCTGTGGTGGGAGGCCCTTCCAGTCACCCCCGTCCGGAGGCGGACACGACGACACGAGGTCTGCCTCCAGCGCATATTGCTCAATCCAGATATCCAACTCGTCGGTGATGCTCTTTCTGAGCCTGTCGGCCCGACGCCGCAACCGGGCCACGTAGAACACGGCGAGCGCGGCGGCGACGACGAAGAGCAGTAAATACGCCGGCGGAAGCGTCCAGATGTCGAATACGCCCGCCGATGTGGAGATGACGAGTAGGAGCGCGATGATCGGCAGATAGACGAGCTGATTCACGGCCGCGCCCAGCCTAACCACCAATCGGAACCACGCCGTGAGCCATCTGACCCGCTCATCCATTCGCAGATGGTTCCACAACTCCCGCCGGTCAAGCTCGGTGATCTCCGATGTCCCCATCTGTGGTGCCAGTAGCCTGACAAAGCGCGTCACCATCGACGAAGTGTCGAGAAAGGCGAACAGCAAGGCTCCAAGAAAAAACAGTACTACGAGGAAAGTGACGTGGTCGGACCAGGCGGAAAAGACGCCCCGATGAGGGGAGTTCGGCCAATCGAGCGAAAGCAACCCCACACCAAGGAGGAAGAACAGAATACTGATCACGCAGATTCTCTTCACCCGCATGGACAAGCACATCTGCTCCGTGAAGGCTGGCCAGGGGTGGGCATCCGCGGCCGGTGCGTGCAGATCGAAGGCGCGCCCCAGAGAGTCGATCTCGCGGGAGGGTCTCCGCACGCAGTACCACAGCAGACCGACAATTACCGCGAGGACTACCAGCCGCAGGAGCACTGTGGGCCAGAGGCTGACTCCTTGGAGCAGCGCGAACGGCTCGCCCTTGTAGGTTTTGACATCGTGCCAGATGCCGAAGCCGAACAAGCAGAGAAGCATGGCGGCCACGCCGAGACCGGCGGCGGTAGAAACGCGGTGACGCGCGTGGCGACGAGCAGGGGCACTGGTGCGCTGGCCGGCCAGCGCGTCGAAGGTCTGACACGAGAGCATCGCAGTGAACGCTGCTGCTCCCAGGAACAGCGACACCAGCACCGTGGCTCGCGGCCAGGGAAAGCCGGACCGCTCCTCAAGGCGGTGAATATTCGGGCACTCGATGGGGTCGGCCGTGCTGGTGTGGTCACCATCACCGCACGGCACCCGCGCCCCCGGGGCCAGAGCGACCGCACGGGTGCGGCCGATCTCGAACAGCTGGGGCGACCTAAACGATTGGTCAAAGGCTGACGTTGGGCGCGCCTGTGTGCGTGGATCCAAAGCGACCAGCGTGGCCAGATATAGTCCGGTCTGGTAGGTATCGCGAAACGGTGGCGCGGAGCCCTGAATACCCGGATTGAGCGTGAGACCGTAGGCCGACGCTACCACGAGATTGCGCGTCCACTTGATGACATCCGCGTCCACCATACGGGCATCAAGGTCGGCGGTGAAAAACACGGTCTTGGGAAAGCCCTCGCGAAGTGCTTGTAGGACAAGGATCTTGTCGTACGTGTCGTTGCCGAGCACGCCGATGGCACGCACGCCCGTTCGGCCCTCACTCCGCTCTCGGGCGTCGAGGGTGGTCAGGTCGGCGGCGAGCCGACGGAGGTAATCATACTGGCTGCGCCCTTCGGCGCGCTCGCGCGGCGCCTGCTTAAGGAACGACACTTCATTGGTCAGAGCCGACCCGCTCCGTGACTGGACGGGGGGAACGGGCTCACCTGCCTTTTCGGGCAACACACCGTCCAGTCCGCGCAGATAGCTCTTCGCCAGCACCTTCGGTGGTGTGGACCCGCAGGGGTCCTTGCGCGGGTCCTTGCGGGGGTTCTCGAAAGCCTTGGCGAACAGACGAGAATAGATGCTGTCGCCTTCAGCGGCGATCACAATCGTCGCTCCACAGAGGGCCTGGGCCTGCCCGTTACCGATGTGTGTCAGGCGCCAGAAAGGGTGCGGATCTACGAGGCGTCGCTTTAGTTCCTCGACCAAGGCTTGCGCGAGCTTGTCATCGGTGGTTGTCAGCCGGAGCAGACGCTCGTCGAGGCGCTCGGCAAGCAGGCTCACGGTCGTCGAAGCAGACCGCTGGCGCTCGATCGCGGTCGTCATGAACCTGGGATCCGTGGCGGCCGTGGCGCCCGACGAGTAGAAACGCAACCAGCGATGATCTGGGGTCGCCGCCGGGGAGTCGACCAGCTCGCGCGCAAGTCCCCGCAGGCCGTCAGACGTCCAGGGGCCGATGACGCGCGTCGCGCACCACGGCTGCGGCTGCTTGCCGGAATCGGCCCCGCCCGGACCATCTGGCGGTGGGCACTTGAGCGTCGCACTCCGCCACGAATCGGGCCGGGGCTCGGGCAGCAGCTTCGTGATGATCGCGTTCACGCCTCGCAGGGGGTGGCGCGAGACCGCATCGTCGTCAACCCACAAGACAAGCAACCCCTCCATCGGCTTGTCTGCCAGCCTGCGGGAAAACCACTCCCAGGGCAGCATCTCCGGGGCCGAGCGCAGCCGGGGGTCCTCAGTGCAGCTCTCGAATGTCCAGACGTAACCGAGCTTGTCCTCATCTTCCGGCTCCCAGCCACTGTTGAGCAGGGCCGTGACGACCGCATAGCGCGCGCGACGACGGGATTCGCCATTTTCGAAGTAGGGGCCACCTGGCACCATGACCGGCAGCACGGTGACGGCTTCACGGTGAACCCTCCGCCTGATCAGCTTTGAAAGAGTGAGGTAATGATGTTCGGCATCCTTATTCGCCAGCTCGCAGCGCGCCTTTGGCGAGTCAGCCGCGATGCCGCGCATAACGCTAAACGGGTCCTGCCAGAGTCGCGCCTCGATGTCCTGGCGGCCTGCATGGAGAATCCTTGCGCGCTCAGAATCGGCCGGCCGCTTGCTCTCGAGGGACACCGTGCTCACGAAGATGCCGGAAGCGGTGAGCAAGACGGCGAGGAGCGACAGCGCGTGCGCCAGGAGCTGCCTCTCATTCGGGTCAGCCATAGCTCACCATTCCTCGCTTGAATATGGCGCGGCCAGTGCCCGTTCTCCGCGCATGCGCATACGGAGTGCCAAGCCAGCACGTGCGGCGTCCATAGACATCTCCTTGAACATCAGACCCTCGCCCAGGAAGCAGTCGTGCGCGCTACCCTAGGCGGCACCACTCCGCTCCTTCGCTCGCGTCTCGTTGGTCCAAGCGATGCGCGAGGAGTCGGACGCGGTCGATCTCAGCTGCGGCGCTCGCGCTCGACTCAAGCGTCTTGGCGAAACGCACACATCGGTTGGCGGCGTTGCCATCGCCGAGCATGGCGAACGCCTCGGCCGCACGCAGCACGCCGGTGAATGACCGCTGTTGGCGCGCCCGAAAGTACGCTATCCAGTAAGTCTCCCGGGCTAGGGCTGCGGCGCCGCGCGCGAGGCTCGGAAACGTACCGAGCTGGAGCGCGGCGGTGGCAACGGTGAAGAGCCCGAGCCAGCCTGGATGGCTGAGTGCGAACGAATAAGCCCGCCGCCACGCACGCATCGACTCGTCCGTATCGTTCGCCGCAAGCGCCTTGTCCATCGCCTCGATGTGAATTGTCCAAGGACCAAGCGTCTCGATGTTCTTGACACCCATCGTCGAATCCTCCGCCCAAGTCGATTCCGCGCGAAGCACGGCTGTGACGTAGTTCTCCGCCCTAGTTCGGACGATCAGGCGAACACATCTGCGAAACATCGTCGCCATTGGGACTGTCAGTTCCGGACACGCCAGGAGTGACGAACTGCGGAGGCCGACCGAGCGGCGCCACCATTGGCCGAGCCCGGGTCGTTGCCATCGACAGGGCAAGGAGCGCGAGCCCGAAGAGCACAAGCCACAGCGCCAAGGCGACCAGCGCGCCGCAGTAGACCTCCCACAAAAGGCTGTCCACGCGAGTTCGGGCCGGCGGCTTCGAGTGGGCCAGGAGATTGACCGCGGCGTCTGAAAAACGCCGGGCAGTTACTGTCTCGCGCCGTAAGCTCGCGTGCATACTCGGGTGCCCGGCCGATTTCTCACAGCAAGAAGGAGACCAGGCGAAGCGCTCGGGAATCCGCGAGTATCTCGGATGCTACTTGCACGGTGATGGGCACTCACCGATCGGTGACGACTGGGCTCGCCTGGCGCACCCGAGCGTTCAGCGCACTTGCTCCAGGCGCAGGAATCCCAATTCGCCTCAGATCTGTGGGGTGACGATCCGCTACGAATCCCTGCGGAATGGGCGAGGAGCCCGAGGCGCCGTCGCTCGATGTGACCTATCGGGCAAAGTCGCGAGAATCCGGTAGCAGAATCGTGATTGCGAGAGCTCGCCGTGCCTCTGAGCAGGATGTCGGCCGCGCGCGATACACCGCATCAGGCCTGGATCACGGTATCCAAAGTCGCGCCGACTCACGGCCGGACAGACGGCCCACAGGCGCTTTCATGGCGTCTCTTGACCGGTAATTGACCACCCGTTGACCACCGCGTCGCAGTACCATACCGCCGCCATGGACCCCCTCGACGACCTGATCGGAGAAGATCCGAAGATCGTCGCCCTTCGGCAGAAGGTGCGCGCACTTCTGCAGCGCCATCAGGGCGCGCGCCGGGTGCCGCCGATCCTGATTCAAGGTGAGACTGGGACCGGCAAAGGCCTTCTGGCGCGGCTCATGCACCTAGCCGGTCCCCGTGCGAAGGCTCCTTTCGTCGACCTCAATTGCGCCGCGATTCCCGAAACATTGCTGGAGGCCGAACTGTTCGGCTACGAGCGGGGCGCGTTCACGGACGCGCGGCAGTCGAAGCCGGGACTGTTCCACGTCGCGCACGGTGGCACGTTGTTCCTCGACGAGATCGGTCTGCTTCCGCGGAGCCTCCAAGCCAAGCTGCTCTCGGTGCTCGACCAAGGCAGCGTTCGGCGGCTGGGGGCGACCAAGAGCGAGCCGACCAACGTGTCGATCGTCACAGCGACGAACGAGTCGCTGCCATCCGCTGTGGTCGAAGGACGGTTTCGCGAAGATCTCTATCATCGGCTGGCGGTGTTCACCTTCGAGCTGCCGCCGTTGAGGGAACGGCGTGATGACATCGACAACTTGGCTGGGCGGTTGCTCGCGCATGTCTGCACGGAGTACAGGTTGCCCGACAAGAGGCTGGTGGAGAACGCACGAATCGCGCTTCGAACGTATGAATGGCCTGGCAATGTGCGCGAGCTCGGCAACGTCATCGAGCGGGCGGCGCTCCTCGCCGACACCGACACGATCACCGCAGATGGGCTGGAACTCCCCCGACGTCCCCGTGACGAGCCGCGTCGATCGGCCGCTGCGGCCCCGGCACCCGAGGGGACGGATCGCGACCGCCTCGTCGACGCCCTGCAACGGTCGGGGTGGAACATTACGCGGACGGCGACGATGCTCGGCATCACGCGCAATACCGTCCGAGCGCGGATGCGGCTCTATGGGTTACGGTCAGCAGGCGTCGGTCCGGACGCGACCGCGCCCGAGCCCGGGGCCTTGCCAACGGTCAGTGTGACTCCGACCACGACCGATCACGGCGAGTCGCCGGCGACCGCCGACGTCCGCTGGGACCGCCGTCGCGTGACCTTCTTGCGCGCGCGCATCCTCACTGCCGTGGACACATCGTCCTCGGTGACGACCCGCGTCCTCGGTTGGCTGATCGAAAAGGCGCAGACCTTCGGCGGCTATGTGAGTGAGGTCAGCCAGTACGGTATCCTCGCCTTCTTCGGTCACGAACCCGCCGAGGACGCTCCGCGCCGGGCTGCGACAGCCGCGCTTGCCGTCACGAAGCTGGTCGCGCGAGCGCGTCTGCAGGGTGATCTGCCCACCGAAGTCTCAGTGACGCTCGCCATCCACGTAGAGCGCGTCGCGCTGGCGCGTCTCGGGGGGCGACCGGTCATCGAGCAGGATGCCTCCCGGCGGACCGTGGCCACGCTCGACCGGTTGGAACCCATTGGTGCCCTGGAGATCGCAGTGAGCGAGCCGGCGGTCGGCTTCCTGCTGCGCCACTTCGACGTCGAGCCGCGCCCGGAACCCCACGCAGGCGGCCACCGCCTCGTCGGGCGGTGGGACGCGCCCGGTGGCGCCCACCCCGTCGGCTTCATCGGCCGCGATCCCGAGATCGACATGCTCCACGGGCTGCTCGATCGCGCGATGCTCGGCCACGGCCAGATCGTGACCTTGGTAGGCCCGCCCGGCATCGGCAAGTCGCGGCTGCTTCACGAGTTCGAGCAGTCCGCTCGTCGCGAGGGCGTCATCTCACGCGTGGGGCGCTGCGCCTCGTACGGGACGCACGTGCCCTACTTCCCCGTGATCGGGATCATCCAGACGGTCTGCGGCATCGAGGAGACTGACTCGATCGAAACCGTCGACGCCAAAGTGCTGGCTGCGCTCCGGACATTGGGTGAGTCCGCCGCCGCATCGGCGACGTATCTGCAGTACCTACTGTTCCCGCGCACGAGCGGCGAATTGCGCGATCGCTCGCCAGATGCCATCAAGGCGGCGACGTTCGAGGCTATCCGGCGCATCGCCCTTGCCCAACAGGAGCGGCGGACCCTCCTGCTGGCGATCGAGGACCTTCACTGGATCGACCAGACGTCCGCGGAGCTGCTCGCGTCCCTCGCGGAGCTGACGATCGCCGCACGAGTCCTCCTCGTGACGACCTGCCGCCCGGGTCATCCGCTGCCGTGGTCGACCCGGTCGAACGCGACGCAGATCGCGCTCGGCCCACTCTCGACCGCGGAGAGCCGGCAGCTGCTGACATCGATGCTATCGACGCGACCGGCGACCGATGCCGTCGTGTCGCGCATCCTGGAGCGGGGCGAAGGCAATCCGTTCTTCCTGGAGGAGCTGGCCCGCTCCCTTCGCGAGCAAACCGACGCCACGGAGACGCTGGCTGTTCCCGAGACTGTGCACGACATCGTCGCGACGCGCATCGACGGCCTCACTGGCGCCGACAAGCACGTGCTCGACGTTGCCGCGGTGATCGGTCGCGATTTTTCCGTCTCGCTGCTCCAGGAGGCGACCGGGCTCTCCGCCGCCGACCTACGCGGCAGCCTGGGCTGCCTGCAGGCCGGCGAATTCCTCTATGCCACGCGGTTCGGGGCCGATCCGGAGTACGCATTCAAGCACGCGCTGACGCAGGAGATCGCCTACGACATCATTCCCCACGATGCGCGGCCGCAGCTTCACACACGGGTTGTTGCCGCCATCCAAAAGCTGGCGCCGGAAACCCGCGAGCGGCGTCCAGAGACACTGGCGCGGCATTGCACCGAGGCCGGGCGGCACGCCGAGGCGATCGAGCATTGGTGCCACGCCGGTCGGCTGGCGATGCAGCGCTCCTCGCCCGGCGACGCGATCGTGCATCTGGGCCGGGCCTTGAAGCTCCTGGACGGTCAGCCGGAAGGCAACGCGCGGGACGCCCAGGAGATCGCGGCGCAGCTCGCCATGGTGACGTCGCTCACGGCCGCGCGTGGGTATGGTGCGCTGGAGACCGAGCGCACGCTCGCCCGAGTCCGCGTCCTCGCCGACCGGCTGAGCGATACCACTCAGAAATTCTTCATTCAGTGGACGCTGTGGCGATTCCAGTTCGCTCGCGCCGATTTCCGCGAGGCCGAGGAGCTGGTGGTCCAGTTGCTGGCCGTCGCGGAAGGTCATGACGATCCGGTCGTCTGCCTGGGCGCGCATGTCGCGGCCGGTGTCGACCAGTTCTATCTGGGCGAGTTCGCCCGTGCTCGGGAGCATCTCACACAGGCGATCGCCTTCCGTGATCGTGCCCAAACGGCTACGCAGACTCTCCGGTATGGCCAGGACCTCGGTGTCGCAGCGTGGGGCTTTCTCGGGTGGGCCGAGGCCGTCTCCGGCGATCTCGACCGCGCCCTCGAACGAGCCGAGAAGGCGATACAGCTAGCGCGCGAGATCCGCCATCCGTTCAGTCTGGCCCTTGCGCTGCTTCTGATCTGCGAGGTCCTCGAGCTTCGCCAGGATGCCGACGCGGTGAGGCGTCTCGGTGAGGAGCTGGTGGCGCTCTCGCACGAGCACGGGTTCGCGTTCTTCCTGGCGATCGGGCTGACACACACCGGGTGGGCGATGAGCCGCCTCGGCGACTTGCGCGTCGGAGTCGCCATGCTGCAGGAAGGTGCCGACCTCTTCCGCGCGGCCGGCCAGCGGGTCGGCCTCGCGCACCGCGCCCGCCTCGCCGAGGGCCTGCTGGCCACCGGCGCGGTCGAGGCGGCGCTGGATGTGATTGTGGATGCCCTGGAGCGGCGACGGCAGAGCGGGGAACACGCGTTCGCCGCCCCGTTGCTCACGATGCGTGGCGAGGCGCTCGCCCGGCGCGGCGAGACGCCCGCCGCCGCACGGTCATTCCGAGAGGCCATCGAGATCGCGAACCGCCAGGGTGCCACGTTGTTCGCCAACCATGCGGCGGCGGGCCTGAGCCGCCTGGAGAACACGCGATGAGCATCTCGAACTGGAACCGCTCGGTGCACTTCACCCCGGAATCCGTCCAGGTGCCAGAGACCAAGAAGCAGCTCAGTGACATCATCCGGGACGCCAAGCTGCCCCGGCCGCTGCGTGCGCTCGGCGAGCTGCACTCGCTCAACGAGGCCGCCGCCACCGAGGGCACGGCCATCTACATGCGGCACTTCGACCGGAAGTCCGAGCCCCAGACGCGCCCGAACGGCGAGATGACCGTCACCGTCGGGGCCGGCGTCCGGATGATCGACCTCATGAAGTGGCTGAAGCCCTACGGGTTGCAGCTTGAGGTGGTGCCCGAGATCGGCAACGCCACCGCGGGCTCGGTGGCGTGCTGCGGCACCAAGGACTCGTCGCTGCGCGACGGTCCCGGACAGATCAGCTCGTGCGTGGTCTCGCTGCGCATGATCAAGGCGGACGGGTGCGACTGGCACGTCACGACCAGGAACGATCTGGAGGAGGTCCGCTCGAGCTACGGGCTGTTCGGCGTGATCTACGAGGTCACCTTCCGCCTCGTGAAGCGGGTGAAGATCACCTACAGGTACCCGGTCATCAAGCTGGGCGAGGACTGGCTGGACAAGGGCAAGCCGCTGCCCGCGCCCGACTCCGAGGTCATCCTGGGCAAGGCCGACGGCTTCCTCGGCTTCCTGCTGCCGCTCCAGCGCCGCCTGATTGTGGAGCGGCGCACGATCGTGAAGAACCCCTGGCGCATTTGGATCTTCGACGACCTCAAGGCGGCGTTGCGCAAGTGGGCGTGGACGACCGGCGCCCGGCCCTTCATGGGCATGCTGCGCCCGCTGCCGAAGCGCTGGCAGCACCACATCTCGGCGGCGTGGGCGAGGTTCCTGCAGGGCAAGTGGGGGCTCGACTTCTTCTTCCTGTGGGTCCTCGGGCGGTACTCCTCGTGGCGGGCCGACGCGATGATCGACTTCAAGCGGCCGGTATCGAGCTACTTCGAGTTCACCTTCTGGGCGTTCCCTGCCCGCGACTGGGGCGCGATCGTGCCCGACTTCTTCAAGTTCATGCAGGAGTTCGAGGAGAACTGGGGCTTCCGGCCGCGGCTGCCCGTGGAGGTCTACTTCATCCGGCAGGACGCGCTCGCCGCGCTGTCCTTCTGTCCCGACGGCCCCATCTTCACGCTCGACCTTGTCAATTGGACGGACGAGGAGCCGGCGCTGTGGAAGAAGCTGAACGTCGAGTTCAACGAGTTCGCCGCGCGCCACGGCGGCCGGCCGCTGCTGAACCAGACTAAGCACCTCTCGCCCCAAGTCGCGCAGTACCTCTGGCCGCAGAGTCGTGGCTGGGCTCGGATCGCCGAGGCGCGCGAGCGTCACGACCCCAAGAAGCGGTTTCTCACCCCTTTCTTCGCGCAGCGCCTGCCCTGACCGAACCTCAAGGAGGCCGTCCATGGCGTTGAGGATCAAGATCCCCTTCGTACTGGACCTCGCGATCGTGCGCGACGACGCGGAGATGACCCGGCTCAACAACGAGCCGGCCATCATCCGCCACGTCAGCGGCAAGGGAGGGCTGCTACACCGGCTGATCCAGTCGCGCATCGAGTCGCTGCCCGTCGGCGAAGGCCTGCTGCCCGCGCTCGAGCGGCGGGACAATCCGGCGCGGCAGGTCGCGCAGCAGGAGACGGAGCAGGTGCTGACCCGGCTGGCTCAGGAGGCGCAGCCCTTCGATCGAGGGGCCATCGCGCGGCTGGCGCAGTTCGTCATGGGCGACGACCTCGAGCAGCCGGTCGGCGTGACGGTGCAGGAGGTCATCGGCCGGATGCTGGACCCCGGATACAAGGCGACCGAGGCCTCGTACGCCGCAGCGCGCGACGTAGCGGCCGTCTTCAGCTCGTGCCCGGTCGCCGCGCTGAAGGTGCTGTGGTGGAAGGCGACCGGCCGCCTGGCGCGAAGCAAGGCGCTCGTGTGGCGCCTCGGCCGCGACAACCCGACGCAGATCCACGCCACGGCCATCGCGATGCACAACGTGGTGGACTCGCTCGAGCATATGCGCGCGGCGATGAAGACCGACGTGTGGGACACGCCGGCGGCCCAGGCGGCCGCCTGCGCGCTGGCCGCGCCGTCCCGGCTGATGCGCGAGTGCACGGCGGGGCTCGGCGGGCGCGGCGCCCTGCGCGACGGCACGATGATCTGGTTCACCCTGCGCAAGATCCACAAGGACACCGAGAACAACGACCTGGCCTTCTCGCGCCACCAGTGGAGCCAGTGCCCGGCCCATGCGATCGTCCCGCGTCTGCTGGGGGAGGTGTGGGCGACGGCCGTGCGGGAGCGCGCGACGCAGCGCTACGTACGGCCGCCGAGCCTGCTCCACCGGCTGCTGGTGGCGCCGGTCATCAAAGCCGTCATCAAGGCCGTCATGTGGTTCAATCGCCGACGACCCTGGTATCGCCTCGGGTGGTGGCCTCTGGCCTTCGCCAACCTGGCGATCGTGCGGAAGGTGCTGCGCGAGCGCAACCTGCACGACAGCGGCCTGCTCCCGGCCGCCGGCGTCCCGGAGCCGCCGCCGGTAACGGCGAGCGTGCGGCGCTGGCGCACGGCCGACGGCTCGTACAACGACCTGAGCGATCCGAACATGGGCCGGGCCGGCACCCGCTTCGGACGCAACGTGCCGCTCGCTTACACCTATCCGGACGAGAAGAACCTGCTTGTACCCAGCCCGCGCGAGGTCAGCCGCCACCTGCTCGCGCGCGGCGACAAGATGATCGAGCAGGACGGCCTCAACGTGCTGGCCGCCGCGTGGATCCAGTTCCAGGTCCACGACTGGTTCTCCCACGCGAGCGATCCCGATCCGGAGCACGCCATTCGCGTCGACCCCGCGGGCAACGATCCGTGGCCGTCGCGCTGGCGCCCCATGCTCGTGCCCCGGACGCTGGCCGACCGCACGCGTCCCGACGGCGGCGCGGCGGGGCCGCCGACGTACCTCAACAAAGTCACGCACTGGTGGGACGCCTCGCAGCTCTACGGCAGCGACCAGCGGCGGCAGGACGCCGTGCGAGCGCACGTGGACGGCAAGCTCGTCCTCGTGCCGTCGCCCGACGGCGACACGCCCCGGCTGCCGCGCGCCAGCGCGGGCGAGGAAGGCTTCGTGCCCGGCATCGAGAAGACCGGCGTGACCGACAACTGGTGGCTCGGCCTCAGCCTGTTCCACCAGCTCTTCACGCTTGAGCACAACGCGATCTGCGAGCGGCTACAGGCCGAGTTCCCGCAGTGGGACGACGAGCAGCTGTTCCAGACGGCCCGGCTCGTCAACGCCGCGCTCATCACAAAGATCCACGACCTCGAGTGGGTGCCGATCGTGCTGGCCAACAAGCCGGTGCAGAAGGGCCTCTACGTGAGCTGGTGGGGCATCCTCGGCAAGTGGGTGGCCACCCGCCTGGGGCGGCTGCCGAACTCCGAGATGCTAAGCGGCATCCCCGGCTCGGCCACAGATCACCACGCCGCGCCCTACGCGATCACCGAGGAGTTCGTCTCGGTGTACCGCATGCATCCGTTCATGATGCCGGACGTCTTCCAGATCTACGACGTCGCCGACGGTGGCCGACTGTACCCCATGCTGCTGCGCGACACCCTGGGCGCGGGGGCCGGTGACGCCATCACCAAGTTCCGCTTCGCCAACCTCTTCTACTCGTTCGGCCGCGCCCTGCCCGGCCAGATGACGCTCGGCAACTACTCGAACGAGTTCCGGCACCTCGTCGTTCAGCCGCCGCCGTCCGGCTCCCAAGTCCCCGCACTGCCGCCGATCGACCTGGCGACCATCGACATCCTGCGCGACCGCGAGCGCGGCGTGCCGCGCTACAACGAGTTCCGCCGCCTGCTGCACCTGCCGCCCATCACGAGCTTCCGGGAGCTCAACGCGCAGTGGGAGGGCAAGCTGCGCGAGGTCTACGGCGCCGCTGCCGACGGCAGCGATCGGGTGGATCTCGTCGACCTGATGGTGGGGATGTTCGCGGAGAAGAAGCCGGATCACTTCGGCTTCAGCGACACCACGTTCCGCATCTTCGTGCTGATGAACTCGCGACGGATGAAGAGCGACCGCTTCTACACCGAGGACTACACGCCGGCGGTCTACACGCAGGCGGGCATCGACTGGGTGGCCGACAACGGTCTGCGCAGCGTGCTGCTGCGCCACTATCCGGCGCTCGGGCCCGCCCTGCAAGGCGTGCCAAATGTGTTCGGCCCGTGGCGAGGCGTCAGCCGAGGAACGCCTGCAGCTCCTTGAGGGTGGCGCCTCAAGGTCCTATGGCCAAGCAGCGACCCACCAGGTCTTCCCGTTCGAGCCGACCTCGCATGCCTGTGAGGAGACATGACATGCCACAAGTCGTTCCCATTCCCGATTCAGCCAGGGATCCGAAGACGCCCGCGGAAGTGCTAGTCACCATGACGCCGAGGGCACCCATCTTCGACCCAACAGTCGGTGTCGCCGTGCTGGGTCAGCGAGCTGCTGGCCTGCCGGCGTTGCCTGCGGCCCCAGCACATCGCCTCGTCACAGTGGGCGACTCACTCACGCACGGCTTCCAGAGCGGTGCGATCTTCAACACGGATTTGTCCTGGCCAGCAATCGTTGCGTGGGAGATGGGGATCGATCGCTTTCGGTACCCTAGCTACAACGGCTATGGCGGGTTGCCTTTTAACATTGAGCTCGTCATCCGCGATCTGGAGGACAACTTCGGGGACAAGCTTGACTGGTATGAACTGGCCGCGGCTCTTTTCCGACTGCGGCACATTATGGACGAGATTGAGGATTGGTGGGAACGCGGGGGAGGGTCGAGCACCCCTAACGTCCGGGGCATCATGCACAACCTCGGCATCTACGGCTGGGACCTACGCGATGCGCTATCACGCACAGCCGATAAGTGCCGAGCAGACATCAAGACGCCTAAAGACGATCTGGTCTATCAAATAGTAGAGAACGCGAACGAGCGAGCAGCTCTCCGGGTCCTTGGCTCTGCGGTGGGCGGTGCGAACAAGGCCCTGTCGCCTCTTCAGGCTGCAAAGGAACTCGGAGCGGATGGCGGTATCGAGACGCTCGTCGTGTTTCTCGGGGCCAACAACGCGCTAGGTTCGGTGACGCAGCTAAAGGTCGTTTGGAGTGGCCCGGGTTATGACGATCTCGATCAGAAGAACAAGTTCACGGTCTGGAATCCCGCCCATTTTGAGGCGGAACTCAATCTGGTGGTGCGCGCGGTGGAGCAAGTACCCGCCCGCCACGTTGTTTGGGGGACGGTGCCTCACGTGACGATCGCCCCAGTCGCGCGGGGCGTCGCGCGGAAAGTCAGAGAGGGTTCACGATACTTCCCGTATTACACGCGTCCTTGGATCTCAGACGCAGACTTCGATGCCAAGGACGACCCCAACATCACTGAACCGGAGGCGCGGGCCATCGATAGCGCCATTGACCAGTACAACACGGCAATCACGGAGGCTGTGAAGCGCGGCCGTCAAAAGGGCCTCAATTGGTATATCTTGGATCTCGCCGGTCTCCTTGACCGCCTTGCTGCCCGGAGATACATTGCCGATCCGGCTGCACGGCCTGACTGGTGGACTCCTTACGAACTGCCTGCCGAACTACAGAGCCTCAAACCGCTGCCGGATTCGCGATTCTTCGCCTCGGGACCCGAGGGGCGAACCCAAGGCGGGCTCTTCTCGCTTGATGGGGTCCATCCCACCACCATCGCCTACGGCATCATGGCTCAAGAGGTCATCAATGTGATGCAGGTCGCGGGGGTGCCGTTTTACCTCGGAGATGGCAGCACGCTTCGTACGGGACCAATCCGAGTCGACTTCAAGCGTCTGATTCAGCGCGACACGTTGATCGCCGATCCGCCGCGGTCAGTGAGTTCCGATCTGAAACTCATCGGATGGATTGATGAGAAGGTCGACTTTTTTGGCCGTCTATTGAGACTGGGCGTCTGATTCGCTATGAGATTCTCAAGCCCCATGATCTCCGTCATGGTGTCGCGATGGAAGTTCTCGAGCAGCACCACGATCTCGAACAGGTCCGCGCGCTGCTCGAGCATTCGCGTATCGATACCACCCAGATCTACACGAGCATCAGGTCCGCGCAGATCAAGCGCGCGGTGTCGTTCTACGAGGAGAAAGCGATCAAGATCTTGCCCGAATAAGTTATTGCGGTGGCCTGTCCATCCCAGAGGAGTAAGTGGGTCAAAATTGAGACTTCTCGCGTCAGTTGGTCCGATCCCGAGCATCGCCGGTCGGGCCGGGCGGTCATCTCTATTAACTAGCCGCGTGATCCCCTTGAGGGGTAAACCCGCCCACAAGATGGGCGCACACCTATTGTGCGGTTCGCACAGTTGCTGGGCGTTGGCCCACACAGAAACGTAATTGCGCTCGCGAGGGAACGCCCGATGGACAGCAATTTAATGGGCATATCACGACCGATCTTCGTGTGTTGGCACTGGAAGTGCTGCGTGACCGCGCCGGTGAAACACTTATTCGCGGAGCAGGCACAGAACCTTTGGAGCGGCCGTCGCAACAGAACCGTCACGAACAGTAAGACAGAGGTGGCGTCATGAGCGTTCTCGACACAGGACACACTCCCGTCAGCAACGACAGCCCGCGTCCGCTGGCTCTGCCTCCGGCCGCAATCCCGCCAGCCATACCGCCGCCGTCGCCGCCTCGGATGACGTCGCGGGTCGAGTCGGTGGCCAATTACACACGCCGAGTCGCGCCACTCCGAAGGCGCGCAGGTCTGCTGACAGAAGTGGGCGGCGCCGTCAGCGCCGCACCGGCCGTGAGCGCGTCCGTCGCATCCTTCGGCACGGGCGCGATGCTGGAGGTCGTGCTCGGCGACGATGACCGTACGGTTGTTCCCGACCCTGCCGAGCTTCCGTGGCGGCACATTTGCGCGCTCCGCATCGTGAGCCAGAGCGGCAAGGAGTACGTCGGGACGGGCTGGTTCATCGGTCCGAAGACCGTGATGACCGCAGGGCACTGCGTCTATCTCCATGACGATGGCGGCTGGCCCAAGTCGATCAAGGTCATCCCGGCTCTCAATGGCAACGTCGAGCCCTACGGCGAAAGTGTCGCGACCCGCTTCCGGGCCACCGAAGGGTGGACGACGAAGCAGGACACGAACTTCGACTATGGCGCCATTCTCATCGACCAGCCGGTCGGCCGGGATGCGGGTTGGTTCAGCTTTGCCGCCCTCGACGACGGCGATCTCGAGACGAACGATGCGAACATCGCGGGATATCCGTACG
>Ga0075434_100002547_pt1 | contig 16081 bp, 12 predicted proteins | sample RhiMethybrSRZTD3_FD_75298 | JGI IMG/M metagenome (GOLD analysis project Ga0075434, IMG submission 75298) | Populus rhizosphere microbial communities from Tennessee, USA - Rhizosphere MetaG P. TD hybrid SRZTD3 | ecosystem: Host-associated > Plants > Roots > Rhizosphere > Soil | place: USA... | reverse complement strand
GCTACGATATGGATCGGTGGGGGCAGTACTGGAGTTTTACCGATCGCAGCTTGAAAATGCTCCTTTCAGAGGTGTTTTCGCCTGGAAACGTCGTCGTCACAACTTTCGGCAACGTGAAAACCGCGTCATGTTTTTTGTATGGATTGACAGCGCAAAATCTCGACCAAAGAAGTCTCGACTATCGTGACGATCAATATCAGATGCTCGTTTGTGGCGCAGCCAGGAAATGAATGTTAGGTCATTCGTAATTTGAGTCCGGATCCTTAGCTCTCATGTTGTGTTTCGACAAAACCGCCATTGCATCGATAAGTCGGCATATTGTGCCCTTAACGATGTTCCTGGGGAACTCCAACCGTAAACTTTTCCCCTTTGGAGCAACAAATCCATCCGTAACGAGCGGCTATTGGCGCGAGTGGTCGATCGGTATCTATGCCGGCGTTTCGCCGTTAGAGCTTAGCCCCATGGCAAAAAGCGTCAATCCCGTTCTCACCCGAGAGGCTTGTCCCGATATCGGCGCAGAATTCGTCGCCGATCCGTTCATGATCAAGCATCATGGAATTTGGCACATGTTCTTCGAGTTTATGGAACGTGAAACGCAGAGGGGAAAGATAGCGCTCGCCACCAGCGAAGACATGAGAAAATGGACCTTCCGACAAGTCGTGCTTGAGGAACCTTTCCATGTCTCTTACCCCTACGTGTTTACGATGGATAACGAATTTTACATGATTCCGGAGACCTGTGCAGTCAAGGCCGTCCGCTTGTATAAAGCCACGGACTTTCCGGCAAAGTGGTCATTCGTAGGAACTCTGCTCGAAGGACGCGAATTTGCAGATCCTTCGGTCTTTTACTTTAATAATCGATGGTGGCTGTTTACGGGTCAGCGGCTTTCCGCCGTTGACGACACATTGCGTCTCTATCATGCGGAGAAATTGACTGGTCCGTGGTTCGAGCATCCGAAAAGCCCCATCTTAGAAGGGAACCGCCGCGCAGCCAGGCCGGCCGGTAGAGTTCTAGTTATCGGAGATCGAATCATCCGATATGCCCAGGACTGTTATCCGGCCTATGGCGCCCAGGTTCGGGCATTTGAGGTTGTTGAGCTTACGACGGAGAATTACAGCGAGATAGAGATCGAAGGTAAAAGCCCAATATTGGCTGGAAGCGGGAGAGGCTGGAATGCCGCGGGCATGCACCACGTCGACGCTCATCGTGTGGACGATGGAACTTGGGTGGCTTGTGTTGACGGCTTCCCTGCTTTTATCCCGCCTGGCCCGTCGCTGCATCGGCGAATAGTTCAACCGATCGCGCGTTTTGTGAATCGCATCAAGTATCAATATCCTTCGATCTTCGGACCTCAATAGCCGTAGCTTTCCGCTCCGCAAAAAGCGCCCGAAGAGCTTCGATGAAAGTTACATTTTGTACTAGAAATTACGGTACACTTAGCGGTGGGCACAACACCTGGCTCTGCCGGGTTTTGCCTTACCTTCGCCATCGCGGAGTCGAATCCCGAGTCTTATGCTTTACTTCATCGTCTGATGAAGCATGCCCCACCGTTCACTCACTCCGCGAGACCGGCTTTTCCTGTACGGTGCTTTCTGAAGAAGAAAAGAAATATACCGAGGAGCAGCTCCGGTGGGTTATCGAACAACTGCTGGAAGATCCCCCCGACGTATTTGTGCTGAACGCCGTGATCCCGGCGGCATACTATGCCGCCCGGTGGGTGCGCGATGCGGGAATTCCCACGGTGGGAATATGCCATATCGGAGCAAGCCATATCCTTTATCCGGGCCTCGTGGATGAGTTCGTGTTTGGCAGCGCCGATTATCAAGTTTCGACGCTCGTCTGCGTATCAAAATATCTGGAGCGGAATGTTCTCGAACGGCGTCCCGAGAAAATTTCGGTTCGGAACATTCCTTGCGGGGTTGCGATACCGGAAGCTGTAGCGGAAAACGCCAACGGCCGGCTAAGGCTTGCTTACGTGGGGCGATTGGCCGAGGTAGGAAAGCGGATTTCCGAAGTGACCCACGCTCTTTGCCGGGTCGTGCGCGAGATTCCGGGTACCGAGGCTCTGATCTTTGGCGACGGCCCGGCGCGTCCGGTGGTGGAACAGATACTACGGCAGGAAGGCGCCGGGTTGCCGGTTCATTTGGTCGGCTTCGTGGAAAACGATCAGATTCAGAAACGCCTATTAGAGTGCCATGTACTGGTGCTTCTGTCGGATTGGGAGGGGTTGCCGGTTTCAGTCATGGAGGGAATGGCATGCGGTCTAGTTTCTATCGGTCTACGGGGAGCGCCGGGCGTCACGGAATTGATAGTAGACGATGTTACGGGCCTGCTAGTGGGGGACAGAGGCGATGAGTTTGTAGCGGCGGTTCGAAGATTGCGGAAAGATCCGGCGCTTTGGCGGCGATTGGCCGCCTCGGCTCGTACTGAAGCCAAGGCTGAGCATTCCCTGGAGGCATGCGCCGCTCGTTGGCAGAACCTTTTTGAAGAAGCCGTCAATAAAGGCGGTCCACGGAAACCGCTCCGGGTTCCGTGGCGACCCAATTTGCCTCCCGTCCACCCGGCCTTGGCCGATTTGGATAATCGTGTTCCACCGCCGCGCGAGCAGTTCCTCCGATTTGGACGGCGCGTCGTGACCCGGCTGAGGTTCCAATATCCGTCAATCTTCGGATCTCAATAGAGGTCCATCGTAACTCGATTGAAACAAGCCGCGAGACTGCACAGCCCGGATAAGCGATGAGATCTCACTTCCTGGAATTCATGAGCTGTCCCTATTGCGGATCTGAGTTCAAATTCCAGGTCGTCATCGACAAAAACGGAGAAGATGTCATCTTCGGATGTATCAATTGCGAGTGCAGCGAATTTCCTGTTGTTGAGGGAATCTTAATCCTTAAAGCCGGCCCCCTGAGTAGGCACGTCGTTAAACTAGTTAAGGAAAGAAAAACGCGCGAGGCCGCAATTCATTGTTTTGGCTGGGAGGACTTTCAGAATCTTTACGCGTCCTATGTTCCGTTCCGCTTTTCTTACAAGGTGCAGAGCGCATTAGCGCGGGTCCTTTCGTTCAGCGGGTATCACGAACTATTTAGAGAAAACTCAAAAGTTTATAAAAATTACTCCGACAAGCGCCTTCCCTTCTGCGATGTTTTGGGAAAGGGTACGTTTGATATATACCTTAGGAATCGATTTTCGACTTTTTCTTTCTGGTCGAGTTACGCATTCCTGCCTTTGTTGAAAACGAAACAGGGAAGAATTCTGGATTTAAGCTGTGGCGCCGGGCACGGTTCTTTTGTTGTCTCGAAATACGTCGAAACGGACGTGCATTGCTGCGCGGATTCTGGCTATCGACTCTTATTCTTGGCCAGGAAATACTTCGCTCAAAAAGCCGAGTTTGTTTGTCTCGACGCGAATAATCCATTGCCTTTCAAGGCCCGTACGTTTGATACCATCCTGATGTCGGACGCATTTCATTATGTGTACGCTCGGGCATCCTTGGCCCGTGAGATGGAACGGGCCATCCGCCCCGGGGGGCTTATCCTGCTCACCCATTTGCATAACTCGTTGGTCGATAACGGCGCCGCCGGTTATCCCCTTAGCCCGAAAGCCTATGCGGCGCTGTTCAGCCGCGAGATCGCGCCGAAGATCATGCCGGAAAAAGCCGTCGTCGAAAGTTTCCTGATCCAAAATAAGTTGGACTTGCAGGAGCTTTATTCGGACGATGAGCTCAAATCCAGCAACGCAGTCATACTCATGGCGACTTCGGATCCATCCGTATTTAAACTCTATGACCGAGCGGACCATGATTTTCTCAGCCTTAAAAACCACTTAGTCATCAATCCGCTTTACGAAATTCACGAAAAAAACGATTCTGTTCTGCTGGTGCGCTCGCCGGCATACGAGAGGTCATCGTCTTTCGAAGACTACCACCCGTTTACGAAAGAATACCTTCCGGCCGAATGCGAGATCGGTAAAAAATTTGTGAGGGGACGGAAGGTGGATCTTGCCGGCTTGGAAAGAGCGGATGAATTGATGAAGAGATTCGTGGCCATCAACGTTCCCGAAAACTACTTCCAGTAATCGCAGGATCGGATTGATAGAAAACTCTCCTGGTTTCGGTCGCGAAACTCCGAAATAAAATCCGGGCCTCGGCATCTGCGGAAAACTCAGGCATGAAGGTTGTCTTCTGCACGAGAGAATACGCCGAACTCAGCGGCGGGCACAACACGTGGCTCGGGCGCTTTTTGCCCTATCTCCACCGTCATGGGATCGAGCCGCGGGTTTTATGCTTCCCTTTGACGGCTGACAAAGAATTTCCTACTGTCCGTTCGCTCCGGCAGGCGGGGCTTAGCTGCCAAACCGTTTCTGAAGAAGAAGCGGAGTATACTGAACAGCGAGTTCGCTGGATTCTCGAACGAGTGTCGGAAGACCCGCCCGATGTGTTTGTGGCCAATGCTGTGATTCCGGCGGCCTACTATGCCGGCCGATGGCTGAGAGAGGCGGGGATTCCCACCGTAGGCATATGCCATGTCGGAGGGGCGTATCCCCTCTACAAGGGACTTTTAGACCAGTTTGTTTTTGGCGAAGTCTCTTATCGAGTTTCGGCTTTCGTTTGTGTATCGAAGCATTTAGAACAAATGGTCAATGAACGAAATCCTGGTATTTTGGTTCGGAATATTCCTTGCGGGATACCGATTCCAGAGCGCATCGCGAAAACACCCGATGGTCGGCTGCGGCTTGCTTACGTAGGGCGACTGATTGAGGAACCGAAACGGATTTCGGAGACAACCCATGCTCTTTGTAGGACCGTGAGAGAGATTCCAGGCACCGAAGCCGTGATCTACGGAGACGGCCCAGATCGTGCAGCGGTAGAGCAAGTACTCCGTGAAGATGGCGAAGGATTGCCCGTTTATCTAGCCGGCTTTCTAGAAAATGATCTTATTCAAAAACGTTTATTAGAGTGCCATGCGGTAGTACTGTTATCGGATCACGAAGGCCTTGGACTTTCTCTTCTTGAAGGCATGGCCTCTGGTGTTGTACCTATCGCTCTGAGAGGAGCACCGGGCGTAACCGAGTTTGTGGTGGATAATGTTACAGGCTTACTTGTAGAAAACCGGGGCGACAGCTTCGTGGCTGCGATTCGGCGGTTGCGGGAAGATCCAGCTCTTTGGGCACGATTGTCACGCTCGGCGCGAATGAAGGCGGAGGCCGAGTATTCCGAGGAGAAATGTGCTGAGCGGTGGCAAGAAGTCTTAAAAGCACTGCTACATAGAACAGGCTCACGGAAGCCGCTTCGAATTCCACGCCGGATTCACCTACCGCCTGTTCATCCTGACTTTGTTTTTAGAGATAAGCGTGTTCGTCAGCTACATCAGCGACTGATGCGACCGGTCAAGCGGTATATGATTCGGATGAAGTACCAATATCCATCAATTTTTAGCTCCCACTAAAGTTCGAACAACCGGCTGGAAGATCCCCCGTACTCGTATGACTGACCTCAATGGAAGTCCGCCCGATTGGGGAGAATACGCGGCAATCCAACGTGCGATGCATCAGATTTTGGATGATCCAAGGATATTCGCAGATCCGCTAGCGGTTCGAATAATCGGCGCGGATGCCGAGTCAAGGCTCAGGATCAATTTAGCGCAATTTGAGAAGACTAGAGAACGCGGTCTGCGAGCGTACATGGCAGTACGTAACCGCTACGCTGAGGATGAATTGGCACGATCTATTTCCGGAGGTTTTCGCCAATACGTCATTCTCGGCGCCGGCCTGGATACTTTTGCTTATCGAAATCCTTTTTCCTCCCTGCGGGTTTTTGAAGTCGATCATCCGGCCACGCAGGAGTGGAAGCGCCGTCAGCTCGAAAACGCAGCTATTCCTATCCCTGCATCGGCAATTTTTGTTCCCGTCGATTTCGGGCGACAAGTGGCCATTGATGTTCTTGGACAACACGGTTTTAAAGGTGATAATCACGCGTTTTTCGCGTGGCTCGGAGTGACGCGATACTTAACCCGAGAAGCTGTCATAGGGGTTTTAACGTCCCTTCGTTCATCCTTGAGATCGGAAAGTAAAATCGTTGTCGATTTCTTCCCGCCATCGCTAAAACAACGAGTCCATCAGGGGACTCGCCAAGCGCTTGCGGACTGGAGATTCAAGCGGAACGGCTTTCGGCCAACCTATTTGGATTCCGTGTCGTTCATCCATGACATTAAGCGAATCGGTTTTAGCGACGTGCAGATTCTAGGGTCGAGGGAAATGAACGCTCGGTACTGCGGCGAGCGGACAGACGGGCTTCGAGTCCCGGATCAACCCTGTTTGGTAAAAGTTCGCGTTTAAAACTCAAATAGACCAACGTTGTAATTGGTTATTAAAGACTCTCTCCTCGTGAAAAAAGCTCTCATCACCGGCATTACCGGCCAGGACGGCTCGTATTTGGCCGAACTGTTGCTGTCGAAAGGATACGAGGTGCACGGCATTATCCGCCGCGCCTCGACCTTCAATACCGAGCGCATCGATCATCTATATCAAGACACACACGTGAACGGCGTCCGATTCTTTTTACATTATGGTGACATTGCCGATTCTACTAATCTGATCAAGCTTCTATATCGTATCCAGCCCGATGAGATTTATCATCTCGCGGCGCAAAGCCACGTCCGGGTGAGTTTTGACATTCCTGAATATACGGGAGACGTGACAGGACTGGGTACGATAAGAATTTTGGAAGCCATTCGGGAGACTGGTTTGAAGGCGAAGTTTTACCAAGCGAGCAGCTCTGAAATGTACGGTAAGGGGGTCGAGGTGCCGCAGCGCGAGACGACTCCGTTCTATCCACGCAGTCCTTATGGTGCATCTAAGGTGTACGCTTACTGGGTTACGGTTAATTACCGCGAAAGCTATGGAATTTTTGCCTGCAACGGCATTCTTTTCAATCATGAATCACCTCGACGCGGCGAAACGTTTGTGACGCGCAAGGTCACGCGTGCGGCTTCGCGCATTAAATACGGATTAGAAGAGAAGATTTATTTAGGTAATCTAGATGCTCGCCGGGACTGGGGGTACGCAAAAGAATATGTAGAAGCCATGTGGCTTATGCTGCAGCAAGACGAACCGGACGATTATGTTATTGCGACGGGGGAATCTCATTCGGTAAGAGAATTATTAGAGGAGGCTTTCTCTTGCGCGGGCATAGAATGGAAGGGACGTGTCGAAATTGACCCGAGATATTACCGTCCCGCCGAAGTGGACTTACTTGTTGGCGATGCGACCAAAGCAAAAAACAAATTGGGGTGGGAGGCGAGGATGAACTTCAAGGATTTAATACGTATCATGGTTGAGGCAGATCTCGCATTGGCCGAAAAAGAAGCCTATACAAAAGGATTTAAGCCGTCCGTATCATCATCGGGCGGTAAGAAATAACGTAGAACCATTGAGCTAAGTATGAGGCGTTGGACAAATCGCCGCATTGTCGTAACTGGCGGCGCGGGCTTTCTCGGCTCGTACGTAGTCAGAAAATTGCGCGAGGACGGCTGCCAAGACATTTTTGTTCCGCGTTCTCGGGATTACGATCTCCGTGACCACGATGCCATCATCCGTTTATATCGAGATGCCGGACCTAGCATTGTCATCCATCTCGCCGCTGTCGTTGGAGGGATTGGCGCGAATCGAAGCAATCCGGGTCGTTTTTTCTACGATAATGCAATCATGGGAATTCAATTGATGGAGTATGCGCGCCAATTCGGAGTCGAGAAATTCGTCGCCGTGGGCACGGTTTGCGCTTATCCTAAATTAACCCCAGTTCCGTTCAAAGAAACAAATTTGTGGGATGGCTATCCAGAGGAAACTAACGCGCCATATGGTCTCGCCAAAAAAATGATGCTGGTTCAAGCCCAAGCTTATCGCGAACAATACGGATTCAACGCCATCTATTTAATTCCGGTAAACCTCTACGGACCGGGAGACAATTTCGACTTGGAAACCGGCCATGTCATTCCCGCTTTGATCCGCAAGTGCGTCGAGGCTAAAGAAAACGGCTGGCGGCGAATCTCTTTGTGGGGTGATGGCTCTCCGACCCGCGAGTTTCTATATGCGTTGGACGCAGCCGAGGCTATCGTCCTGGCGACAGAGCGTTACGACGGCGATCTGCCGGTTAACCTCGGTAGCAAGGAAGAAATTTCCATTCGCAATCTCGCAAAACTGATCGCTACGGAAACCGGCTTCGACGGAGAGATAGAATGGGATACGACTAAACCAAACGGTCAGCCGCGTCGTTCGCTGGATACTAGTAGAGCGAAGGACCTTTTTGGTTTTGAAGCTGCTCATCGCTTAGAAGACGGCATTCGCAAAACCGTCGCGTGGTTTTTATCGAATCGGCAAAAATCCTAAAAATGAACGACTGATTCGGTCGACGTTCGCCGCCGGCGGTTCAGCGCCGACGTCGCAAGTTCGCCGACGATACCGAAGCACGAAAAAAGGAATCGGGATGGCCATTGCGTGTCCGCGTCTCACTGACATTCCACCGTGTGGTCCTGATCTGAGAGGTTGGCCTTGGGATCAAGAAAGCACACGTTTTCTGAGCGATAATGACAATCGTCTGCCTCTAATCAGCGTCATCACACCGTCCTTCAATCAAGGTCGATTTATCGAGCAAACCATTCGATCCGTATTGCTCCAAGGCTACCCGCACGTCGAATACATCATCATCGACGGGGGCAGTTCGGATGAAAGCGTAGATGTAATTCGAAAATATGAGAAATATCTTACTTATTGGGTCAGCGAGACTGATCGTGGTCAAAGTCATGCGATAAATAAGGGACTTCGGAAGGCCAGCGGTAAAATATTGTGTTGGTTGAACAGCGATGACTATTTCGCTCCTAATGCATTGGCGACCATTGCCGAAAAACTTGCTGACGGCAGCGGCACCTATGCCATAGTCGGCCATATGGTGAGAGTCCATCATGACGGCCGTCCGCCGCTCACGGTTCGGGGCGAATATGAAAATCGCCGCCGTTTATTACAAATTTGGAAGCCGTATGAAATGCATCAGTCGTCGATTTTTTGGCGGCGAGAGGTCATGGAGAAGGTAGGCTTATTGGACGAAAATCAGCACCTCATCATGGATTTCGATTACTGGGCGCGAATATCTAAGCACTTCACCTTCAAAAACGTAGATCAAGTGCTTTCGTACGTCAACTATCATAGCCATATCAAGAACGCGGATAATTTTGCCAACTATCATCAGGAATTAAAAAAACAAGCGCCGAAATACTGGGGATCTCCATTCCGGGCCGAGTATTGGTACTTACGAGTCTCGATGCTTTACGGATTCGTTTGCGATCCTTTGGTTGTCAAGTTGGGTCATCTTATGTCTAGGTTTAGATCTGCCCGCAGCTGATTTCCAGACCAGGCACAGAATGAATATTACCGTTGCAATTTGCACCTGGAATCGATGCGAACTTCTCCGGCGGACTCTGGAACAGATTGCTCGGGTCACTATCCCGCCGCAAGTTGATTGGGAGCTGCTGGTTGTTAACAACAACAGCACCGATTCAACCGATGAAGTAATCCAAGGATTTTCCGACCGACTACCCATCCGACGTTTGTATGAGCCCAATCCAGGAAAGTCCCAAGCTCTGAATCTTGCGGTGAGAGAGGCGAATGGAGAGTACATACTTTGGACCGATGACGATGTATTAGTGGACAAGAATTGGATCGCCGCTTACTGTGAAGCTTTTCAACGTCATCCTGGGGCGACATTTTTTGGCGGGCCGATTGAGCCACTTTTTGCCAAGACCCCGCCGCCATGGCTTGAGCGGGCTTGGCGCCACATAGGCGTTGCTTACGCACTACGTGATTTTGGCCAAGAACCGATCCCTTTGGATAGCACCGATTTTGTCCCGTTTGGGGCAAATCTAGCAATCCGCACCAGCGAACAGACGAAATATTGCTATGATGTTAACCTGGGTCCTCGACCAAATAGCGCATTGCGCGGTGAGGAGACGACGCTTGTGAAGGCACTAGTGGCTGAAGGATATCAGGGCTGGTGGGTGCCCAATGCCCGAGTGCGCCACTATATTCCAGCTGAACGAATGCGCATCCGATATATCCGGAGATTTTTTTTCGGTCAGGGAGCGTATCGACAGATAACTGAACCGGTGTGGAACGGACCTAAATTATTTGGCAAAGCACGCTGGCTCTGGAGACACGCACTGACCTGTGAGGCCAATTATTTGATAAAAAGGTTGATATCTCAGCCGGAGCAATGGATGCCGAGCCTCGTTGAGGCGAGTATAGCATGGGGACGTTTACGTACGCCGACCTAATCAACGTCCAAGATTTTGCGATGATTGTTTGCATCGAGAAATTAGGCCGCGGCTTAAATCGTTAAGTGACCTTGAGGTAATTATGGTAATCGGTGCGCTATACAAGAAAACCAAGCGGTGGATCAGGGACCAAATCTCCGCGAGAGCCGTCATTCTCATGTATCACCGTATTGTACAGACGGAACACGATCCTAGGAAACTTTCCGTGAGTCCGAAGCACTTTGCTGAGCATCTTGAAATTCTGCAAAAATATACCCGGCCTACGGCGCTTCAGGACTTACTTCTTGCGCTTCAAACTAATCGCATTCAACCGCGCATGGTGGTTGTCACTTTTGATGACGGTTACGCGAATAATCTCTATCAAGCCAAGCCGTTGCTTGAACGTTGCGACATTCCGGCCACTGTCTTCGTTACGACTAGAGGCCTCGAACTCCAAGGTAGGTTTTGGCAACGGGCGTTAGAAAGATTATTGCTTCCGCCGCGGACACTACCGAACAAACTTCATCTAAGTATAGAGGGTACGGACCACCAATGGGAGTTGGAGGACGCGTCCGGCGGCGGGGAACATATCGATTCAGAGTGTAGTGATGGCGACAATGCAGCGGCGAAGTCGTGCTTAACGTCGCGTCAGTCACTCTATGACTCACTATGTCGGCTGCTTGCTCCTTTACCGGCAACAAGTCGAAACCAACTGCTGCGAGAATTGGTTATGTGGGCTGGGATGAGGGGTACTGATGACGATGTGTCTCGCCCCATGACACCCGATGAATTGATCCGTCTGAGCGACGGTAATCTGGTAGAAATCGGTGCCCATACGGTGACGCATCCGATTTTATCCGAAATATCGGCCGACTTGCAGAGATCCGAATTGACGCACAGCAAAGCTCAACTTGAGGACATTCTCAGCCGGCCGGTGACAAACCTTGCATATCCGTTTGGAAGGCGCTCTGATTATACGGAGCAAACGGTCAGACTTGCGCAGGAGAGCGGGTATATGTCAGCCTGTTCAGCGTTTCCTGGCGTGATCCACAAGCGTATTAGCTTGTACGAACTGCCACGATTTGCGGTGCATGATTGGGATGGCGAAACGTTTCAACGGCAGCTCGCCAGTTGGTTTCAATTTTCTTCACTGTTTATGTTTCTAACAGCCTAATAGATTCATTATTGAATTAGCATTGTTACAAGCGACGCATATTTGAGTCCCAGTAACGTACGTCGGTCGCTGACAATTAGCCAAAGTTTGGTTGGGTAAAAATGAACGTCTCTGTCTTGGTGTCTACTGAAACATGGGGAGGGGCGGAGATTCACACCACCCAACTATCGAGAACCCTTGTGGCAAGGGGGCATAGCGTAAAAGTTGTTGAGCTTGGAGGCGAGCAATACACCAACTCCTTAAAACAGTATATCGACTCTGTGGAATTTCTCTCACTGCAGAGGTCGAAAGCACTTCAAACCATCGGTTGGATTGAAATATATCGCGTTCTTCGCCGGCTTCCGCGCGATGTCTGTATTTTTGTCAAAAATCATTTTGGAACTGGAAATTGGAAACTAGATTTAGCAGCGCGTGTTTGGTTCCGGCGTTATATCACCATTGAGCATATGTGCGTACCTCTTATGCCATCGAGAAGCAGTCGGCGCTATCTCGGTGGCCTCGTACCGGGAGTCGGTTTGTGGTGGTTCCGGCAGTTCATACAGCGTTGGGGACGCTCGATCGGACCGCATTTGCTTATCACTGTTAGCGAGGCGGTCAGACAGCGGTTGATTAATGCTTATCGTTATCCGGCTCGCAAGATTGTGACAGTACATGGTGGCATTGATACGACTAAGTTCACTCCTAACATTCAATTGCGACAGGACTGGCGCGCGGCCCGGGGCTTTGGCGAAGATACATTCGTCTTTGGCGCGGTGGGCCGACTTCACGAAGTTAAAGGTTATAACTTAGCAATCGAGCTTTTTTCAGCGCTGGCTCGTAGCATGCCTCATCGGGATATCCGGCTGGTTTTTGTCGGTGACGGACCTTTGCAGGAAGAGCTCAAAGAAGCGGCGATTGCTAGTGGATTCGGCGATAAAATTCTTTTTGAAAGTTTCACCTACGAGCCATGGCGGGTATACCCAGGTTTTGACGTCTTCCTCATGCCGAGCACGACGGAGGCGTTAGGTATGGCGTTATTAGAGGCGATGGCCTGTGGCTGTCCACCTGTTGCGATGGGTGTCGGCGGAATACTTGAAGTGATCACTCATCCGGATACCGGTTGGGTTGTGCCCGAGGGAGATCGACAAGAGTTCTTAGCTGCTATGAGAAGTGCCGTTCAAAGTACATCCCAAAAATTGACCCATATGGGCCTAAAGGCTCGTAGGCGAGTCGTCGATAATTTCGATGCGAAAGCGACCTTTGCGCGTCTAACCGATTTGATCGAGTCTGGGACTGATGACGGAAGTGTCGCATGGCGCAAACGAATAGACGTACTGCAACTGAAGCTTTGAGCGAACTCCCGGCGAATTTTCTGCGTTGTGGCGATAGACCTCCGGGGTGAGATCAATCTCAACCAAACAGCTGGCACAAATTTCCTAGATCCTGGGGTCTGGAAACTAATTTCCGACAACAGATGCAGAATACAATATGATTCCACAGACAAGCGTCATTATCACTTGCTATAATGTAGATGACTATCTTCCGGAAGCGCTCGAGTCGGTCTGCGCACAGACTCGTCCGGTGCGGGAAATTATAATTGTTGACGACGGATCTGATCGACCGGTCCAGAGACCGGCAAATTGGCAAGGGGCGCCGCTCCAAATTTTTCGTACTTCGAATCGCGGCGCAGCGGCGGCGAGGAACCTTGGCGTGTCGCTTGCGGACGGGAATTTTATCGCTTTCTTAGACGCGGACGATGCGTGGGCACCAACTAAGATCGAAATGCAAGAGGAATTGCTAGCGTCCGACACCAGCAGCGCAGCGGTTTTTACACGAAGGGTGGAAAGGGCGGGCTGGAATCCTTGTCCTCCGATCGAGTACCCATCTTCGGATATATCAGATGACGAATTCTGGATAAGGATGTGGACGGAAAATTTCATCACACTGTCTGCGATGATGATTCGGCGCGACGTGTTTCTGCGGGTCGGCGGGTTCGACGAGCGCCTCCCTCCGTGTGAAGACTGGGAATTGTGGTTTCGGGTTTTAACGCAGGGTCGCATTCTTCAAGTGCCCTCAGCGCTTTGTTATCGGCGCATTCATCCGCAACAATTGACAAAAAAGTTCGACAGAATAATGGTCTACCATAGAAAATGTCGATTGATCGTAATGCGTGATCATGGAAAGCGGCTGGCTAGCGCCGGCCTACCGATCGGACAACAACGGAAGCAGGCAGAAAAAGAGTACCGTGAACATCTTCTTATATTGTACTTTCAGAGACATTTTGTTACGGCGCGACGTCTACTCTGGAAATATCTGATAACCCATCCTTTTGATATTTCCATACTGAAGTATGCACTTGTATCCTTGTTGCCAGGGCAGCTTTTAGCCAATTGGCGTGACGACGTTCCTGCAGCTGTTAATGCCGAAATGTCAAACAAACGGATATCCGAGGGCATTCGCCGACCATGAAGTATCGTGTCAGGATACTTGCGGGTCAAGTTGACCGGCGGGCCGGGAGCCACAGCTATCATAAGGAGCTGACTGAGCGACTTGCCGCACGCGGTCACGAAGTGTCGCTCATCTGTTTCAGAGCTGTACCGGAGGTGCATGCTTCAGCGACAGTGTTTGAAATTCCGCTTATAGACCAAACTGATACGAAATTCTGGTGGCGGTTTGCATCGCTGCTGTATTCCAGGCAAATCGGCCGGGAGTTCATGAACCTCAATATTCCGCCTGCAGATGTGGTGATCTGCGGCGAGCATCTTTTTTTGAGGCCGCATTTTTATCGATTCCCTCAAGTGCCATTCATTTATCTACCTCATGCCCCGGTTGCGCCCACTGAGATTCGCCAGTACGATCTGCCGCCTTTCATGTCTTGGATTACATGCCATTTCTATAGCTACTTACAGCGGTGGGGGCTCAATCATTCCGACCGAACGCTCCGTTTCACGCGCGTAGGATGCGAGATGCTAGAAGCTTATTACGGCGAAAGGATATCTCCCAGATTTATAGTGAATCCAGTTGGTTTTGACCCTCCACAGGTTTTAAGTAAAATTTCCACCGAGAAAGAAGTGCGATTACTCTCTGTTGGCCGGTTGGTTCCGTGGAAAAGAATTGACCTAGCTCTGACGGCGCTAGCGACACTTCGGGATTTTTCCTGGCGATTCGACATTGTAGGTGAGGGAGAATCGCAACACCTACTTGAGCGGCAGACGAAGGAATTAGGACTGGATAGCCACGTTCGCTTCCATGGTTATCAAGCGGATCTGGAACCCTGGTACACGCAGGCTGATTTATTTTTGTTCCCTTCCATGTGCGAGGGCTTGGGACTGGTTATGCTTGAAGCGATGAGTTATGGGGTCCCGTGCGTCGCCATCAAAGCTGATTACAAAAAATATTGGAATGCGAATACAGAGGTTATCGAGCATGGCAAAACGGGCTTGCTTGCAACTGATGAAGCGGATTTCACCCGTCAATTGGAATCTGCGTTGCGGGACCCGCAGCGGCTAGCTTCTTTTGGCGCCGCAGCGCGTCGAGAGATTGTTGAGCATTACACCTGGGACAAACATCTGGGTCGTTATGAAGCGCTCTTTGAAGAATTAATTCAAGGCAAGCGTCAACGGGAAATCGGTAAATCTCTAAAAAAGCGCCCACGCCAAGTCAATTATGTACGTAAAAAAATTCTTTCCCCGTCTTACCACCACATACTTGCTTCCCGTGAATTGGGCGGAGCCGGTCTAATTGCGTTACAATTGGCTAAGAATTTGAATGGTCGGACTGGGGGTTGTCACATTTGGGTTCCTGGCGAGGGGCCTGCGAAACGGATGGCAGAAAATTACGGACTGACTTGTCATGAATTGGATTCAGCTAAAGTATTGACCACAGGAAGATTGCAAACCGGAATCGCCAATTACCAATTTGGTCATGTGCTGCATCGCTACGGGGCCGGCATCGCTCATGTCCATTGGCCCCTTGCCTATGGAGCCATGCGATTAGGTCTAGGATTTTCAGGCTTGAAGCGCGTGGTCCATGTCCAATTGGAGGATGATGCCGGCGGACTTCAGTGGGCCTTCAGGCACCCGCCGGAATTGATTATCACGTGTGCTAAATACCTCGTTGATTACGTTCGCAGATTGCTTCCGGAGCGATTTCAAGAGCGACAGCATATTGTCGCTGTTCCCAATGCCGTTGATACCGGCAAATTCTACCCGGTAAATAGAGCCGAAGCAAAATACCGGGCGGGAGCTCCTGGCGATATTCCTATGATTCTTATGCTCGCTAACCTAGCGCCACACAAAGGTCAGGAAACGGCGATCAGAGCCGTGGCTGAACTTAAGAAGCGCGGTTCGCATGTCGTTTGTTGGCTCGCCGGTCTGGAACGTGGCGGCCAACAACGGTATCGCGCACATTTAGAGTCTCTTGTCAGCGAATTGAACGTCAACGATAGAATTGCCTTCATGGGTTACTGCGAAAATAATGCCGAATTACTACAGGCTTCGGATTTTTTCTTGCTGCCTTCCTTTCACGAAGGGCTCCCGATCTCAGTTCTTGAGGCGCAAGCAAGTAAAGTTCCTGTTTTGGCAGCTCCCACCGCAGGTATTCCAGAAGTGATTTCTGATGAGAAAACGGG
>Ga0075434_100002544_pt1 | contig 16086 bp, 17 predicted proteins | sample RhiMethybrSRZTD3_FD_75298 | JGI IMG/M metagenome (GOLD analysis project Ga0075434, IMG submission 75298) | Populus rhizosphere microbial communities from Tennessee, USA - Rhizosphere MetaG P. TD hybrid SRZTD3 | ecosystem: Host-associated > Plants > Roots > Rhizosphere > Soil | place: USA... | reverse complement strand
GGTGTACGTTGTTGCGGCGGTCGGAGGGCCGTTGCTCGGTGGCTTCCTGATTGATCATGTCGGCTGGCGGGGCATCTTTGTGATCTACCTTCCGCTGGGCATCCTCGCAGCTGTCATCCTTGCTCTTACGCTGCGCTTGCCGCAGCCCTCGGCTGGGCCGCCCGTCGATTACCTGGGCGCCCTGAGCCTCGCTACCGCTGTCGTTGGGATAGTCCTCATCGGCCCGACACAAAACGTGATCTTCGCCGCGCTAGCTGTCATCGGCGTCGTGGTCTGGGCAGTCGACAACCGGGTCGCAGCCGACCCGATCCTGCCCCTCCGGCTGTTTCGCGACCGAGGCTTTGCAATCCCGGTATCGGTGAGTTTTCTCGTTGGATTTGCACTTTTCGGGGTGATCACCTACCTGCCCACCTTCTTGCAGGTCACCTCCGGCCTTGGCGCCACACAAGCGGGTCTGGTGCTCACTGCGCTAATGGCTGGCGTATTGATCGGGACGGTGGGCTCTGGGAGATTGATCACCCGCAGCGGGCACTACAAGGCGTATCCAGTGGTCGGGACCCTGATCGCGGCGATCGCCATGGCACTCTTGGGCATGCTGTTGACCCAGCACCAGCCGCTTGCGCTGGTTGGGCTGATGATCATGGTCGGCTTGGGCATCGGACTCGTCATGCAAGTCATGGTGCTCGCGGCGCAGAACGCGGCCGCCTACCGCGATCTTGGCGTCGCGACGTCATCAATCACCTTCTTCCGCCAGATCGGGGCGTCGCTCGGCGTGGCCGCGGTAGGTGCGGTGGTAGTGAGCGGCGACGCGGCAGCCGACGCTCTCGCCACGCGCATACCCCTTGTTCTTCTCCTCATGGCGCCGCTGCTCGGGCTGGCCTTTTTGTTGACGCTGGCCCTACCAGCACTTCCGCTGCGCCAGACCGCCTATGTAACCGAGGCGGCGTGAGAATGATCAGCGATCACCGAACCCTGCCTCGGCGGCGCGGACCGGTGCTGGCGGAGGCGATCCTGGAAGCCGCGATCGCAGAGCTCACCGAGGGCGGCTACGCGAACTTGACCATGGAGCGTGTAGCGATCAAGGCGCGAGCCAGCAAGGCCTCGGTCTACAGCCGCTGGCCCACCCGAATGGAACTGGTGATGGACGTCTTCTACCACCTCATGCCAGATCCAACTTCACCTCCCGACACAGGCACGTTGCGCGGAGACCTCATCGCCACCTTCCGGCAAACCGCGCAACTGCTCGCTGGGCCCGCCGGTGAAGCGGTACGGGGCCTACTAGGGGACGTCCTTCCCGACCCCGGGCGTACGGCCGAGGTGCGCCGGCGTTCGCATCAGCACGGCCGCCAGACCATGGAGGAGATCGCGCGACGAGCGGTCGCAAGCGGCGAAATCAGTGCCGATGCGGTGACGCCTTCCCGGCTCGAGGCCGGCCCCGCGATGCTTCGCTACCACTTCCTATCCCAAGGCCCGCAGATCTCCGACGAGGTCATCATTGCCATCGTCGACGAGGTCATGGTTCCTGTGCTTATGGCTCAGCCGCCTGCCGATCCGGCCTGAGTAGGGGGCCCCGTACGCCATGAGGCCGAAGCACATGGTTCCTGCAACTTGTCCCTCGTGTGGCCACGCGACTATGATCTTGCATCACCTTTGTCAAAGGTTTCAGTGGGGTTCTTTCTAGGCCTCAGTCAGGGCGCGGGATGTACACGATCAAGCGTGCCTCCGAGATGGTGGGCGTACCCGTCGCCACCCTGCGCGCTTGGCAGCGTCGCTACCGGGTTGTTGATCCCCGCCGATCGGACTCGGGCTACCGGCTGTACAGCGCAGCAGACATCGCCAAACTGCGAAGCATGCGGGCGCTGGTGGCCTCGGGCTGGTCTCCCAAACAGGCAGCGGAGGTCGTCTCGGGTGAGTCTTACCTCGAGACCGTGCCTGAGGAACTGCGACGGGACAAGCGGCCGCAGGGCTGGTCGACTCCGCGTGCCTCCGGGCGGGCGGTGGATTTGGTTACGGCCGCGGCTGCTCTCGACCCCGCGGCAGTCAGCCGGCTGCTCAACGAGCGTTTTGCCACGGGCTCCTTCGAACGTGTCGTCGACGGCTGGTTGCTGCCCGAGCTTGACCGGCTCGGTATGGCATGGGCGGTCGGTGGTGTGAGCGTCGCCGGCGAGCACATGACGGCTGCCGCCGTGCAACGGCGACTGAGCGCCGCTTTCGACGCGGCCGCATCGGACACGGCTGACTCACCTTTGCTGTTGACCGGCCTCCCCACTGGGTGCCGTCACGAGCTGGGGATTCTCGCCTTTGCGACTGCCGCACGCCGACAAGGGCTTGCGGTCGTCCACTTGGGACCAGATCTGCCGCTCGCGGATTGGCTGACAGCGGCCGCACGACGCGAACCTGACGCGATTGTTCTCGCTGTCCCGACACTGAATGATGTCGCGACGACGCTGGAGATCGTCGATGGCCTTGCCGGCGGCCAATCACTGGTAGCGATCGGCGGCCGGCATCAGCAGGCGGTGGTGGAGGAAATCACTCGACTTGGGTACCCAGCGGCTTTGGCGCTCGGTCATTCCGTCGCTCGCGCCGCGGCCGAGCTGCGGGATCGACTGGCGCCGGCTGGAGTCTAGTTTTGGCCGACCCCAGTTGTCTCACCTCAGTTTTGTCTAACCATTCTTGTCTAACTATTTTGTCTAACCTTTGTGCGGCTGGCTGGCTGAGGTGATGCCGCCGCTCAAGACGTACGCCAAGCCAGCGCGCTGGTGAGATTGGTCAGGCCCGCAACACCAACTGGGTGCAACGCTGTATCCGTCAACGCAAGGCAGGCGCCTTCGACATGCTCGAGAATCAACTTCTCCATCTCGTCTCTCACCCCACTGATCAACAACGCGTCCTGCAGAAGTGCCACATCTTGTGGAGTCATTGCCGCGGAGCCCGTCTTCTGTAACGCCTCAGCTGCCGCGCCATCCAGCCGGTCGACCGCGAGACTGAGCAAGACCGTCGGCTTTCCGGTGCGCAGATCATCACCGGCGGGTTTGCCGGTCACATCCCGGTCACCCCAGACACCAAGCACCTCGTCGCGCAAGGCAAAGGCGACACCGGCATGCATGCCGTAGCGGTCCAGTGCGCGGCAAGCGGCAGCCGTACCACCCGCCGCAGTAGCCCCCAGGGCAAGGGGGCGTGCCACCGTGTAGGCGCCTGACTTCAGCTGCGCGAGCCGCTCGGCATGGGATCGATCGCGCCGCCCTGCTGCAGCACCGGTGAGATCACCTCGCTGGCCGAGCACCAACTCGACGCAGAGCTCATGCCAAAGTTCCCGGAGCCGTGGTCCCAGCGATGCTACGAGCTGATACGCCTGCACCAGCGCAAGATCACCCAGCAGCACGGCGAGGTTGCGTCCGAACGCAACTCCATCACCCAGCCCGCCGGCGTCGGCATGCCAGCGCTCCGCCTGCCGGTGTGCGGCCAGCTTGCCGCGGCGGATGTCCGACTCATCCATCACGTCGTCATGCAGCAGGGCGAACTGGTGCAGCAACTCAAGAGCCGTCGCGGCCCTGACCATCTCCGCATGGCCGGGCCAGCCAATATCCGCGCCGGCCGCCACGTATCCCCAGTGACACATCGCGGGTCGCAGTCGCTTGCCTCCCAAGAGAACCTTGCTCAGCCATGCCGGTAAGTCCTGAGCGAGAACATCAAGCGTCTGCTCGCCGCCCAATTCACGCCACAACGACGCGAGCTCGTGGATCTGCTCAGTCAGCAGCCGGGTCACCCCTGCCAAGGTGGCCGTGACGTCGGCTTCGTGTGCGCTGCGCGGCCCTTGGCGCAGCCATGCTCCCTGAGGTGAGGCAACGAGGGTCCGTACCTGCGCGACAGCCCAGGGGCTGAGTAGGTCCGGCGCGCTCTCGACTGTCTTGATCAGATCCGGCCAGCTCAGCCACTGGAAGTCCATGACCTCATCGGGATCCGGGCGCAGGACGGTTGGATCCGCGATGGCAGCTTGGTAGACGGGGCAGTGCTCGTTTTCCACTAGTCCGTGCGGATCTGCGGCGGTGTAACCGAAAGTCGGCAGCAGCACCTCGATGTCGACCACATCTACGCCGAGCTCCTCGCGGACCCGGCGCTGGATGGCTGCCACGTCAGTCTCGCCCGGTCGAGGGTGTCCGCAGCAGGAGTTCGACCAGACACCAGGCCAGGTGAGCTTGCTCAGAGCCCTTCGGGTGAGTAGGACGCGACCCGCGGCGTCGCTCAAATAGACCGAAAAGGCGCGATGTCGAGGTGTCTCGCGGTGATGTATGGTCGCCCGCGCGGCGTGCCCGATGACGCGTCCCCCCTCGTCCACCAGTTCGACCAGGTCCTCGGTCCGAGCGGTGGTTGCCCTTTCCACGCGGTGGCCTTCCTTGTGCACGACAACACTCGGGCACAGCCTAAAACAAACATTGAACAGACGCTAGACATCGGCCTCGACATAAGAGCGTCTCGCGCCAGACCGTCTAGGGTTGTATCGATCTGAATGGGTACAACCTCACCCCTAAGCATCGATGATCTGGTCCTGTTGGTGGGCAGCGTAGAACTCGGTTTGTCTCGCCATGATCACTCGTAAGGCCGTGCCTCGCGGGACCCCGTAGACGGTGCCAGGAAAGTCAAGCTCTGCCTGCACGCTCCACAGGTCTTCATGCTGATCCGGCGAGAAGAGTTGCGCTGGATCGCCCGCTGCGATCCAGCCGATGGGGACGATCGTTCGAGGGGCCAGCTTGGAGTTGACATGCAGCACGCTGTTGATGCGAAGCTCGGATCCACTCCCGGCGACCGACCCGGGAAACAGTGATGCCCCGGTCGCAATGAACACCTCATCCTCGACTCGCGCTCCATTGAGGTGAGCATGTGGCCCGATGAGCACTGCATTACCGACGGTTACCGGATGGCGCGAGCGCCCACGAACCAATGCGTTCTCCATGATCACGACGTCGTCGCCGATCCAGACCTCGCCATCTTCCGCCGTCAGTACGGCGCCATGCAGCACTCGTGTTCGTTCGCCCAGCGTGATTGCGCCGCAGAGGACAGCCGACGGTGCCACGTACCCCGACGCCGGGATCACTGGTCGTTCGCCACGATGGGTAAGGATCATGATCATGAGCGTAGCCATGGAGGCGGCCCACCCGCTGTCTGCGAACGAGGACGGGTTCGTAAGGTTGTTCCTTGGACGCCTAATCTCACCGAGGAGGAAATCATCATGAGCAAGGTCGTGCACTTCGAAATTCCGGCCGACAACGTCGACCGAGCAAAGAACTTTTACGGCTCCGTCTTCGGCTGGGAGCTCCAGACAATGCCGATGGGGGAGGGCGAGTACACGACGGTGAAGACCACGGCGGTGGACGAGCAAACCCAGATGCCTACCGAGCCGGGTGCCATCAACGGCGGGATGATGCAGCGCACCACACAAATCCCGTCACCCGTGATCACCATTGACGTCGATGGTATCGACGACGCGCTCAAGAAGGTCGAGGCGGAGGGCGGCAGCACAATCACACCGCGGACCCCGATTCCCGGCATGGGCGCATACGCCTACTTCAAAGATCCTGAGGGCAACGTGTTGGGCCTGTGGGAGACCACCCCATAGCATCCACGGGCGCGCGGTCAGCGCTCCGCAAGGTTCTCGGCTGACCATTTCCCAACCTCGGCCTCTCGACCATGCTCCGCGACCCGATGTGCCCGGGACCTCGCTTGATGGGCGCATCAGCGGTGGTTGTCGTGGTTCGGGGACGCCGACCAACGGCGCTGAGCCACGTGGCTGGTGCCAATTGGCGATGCCGGCGTCCAGCTGGTAATCGACTCAGGTAGCTCTCAGCTTGATTGAGGATCCTGGCACAGTGCGTTAGCCGCGGGTACGCGACAGCGATCAAACCGGGGGAGGATCGTTATGAGGAGCCAGCTGCGTTGAGCACCCAGTCTCCGACCACGAAAGCCGCAGCAGTCACCGCCAGCGTCGATACCGAGAAGAAGCAGCCCAGCCTGCACCTGAGGATCCGATCGAAGGCACTTTTGCTGTACCGACGATCACCGGGGATTGTGACCGCGGGACCAGTTGCCGTCCTGTTCGCGGCCGCGTACCTCCTCGCTGCGCCTATGGGCCGCGATCTGTCCGCCCAGGTGGCTCATGCCGAGCTGGCCCAGCAGCATTGGCCCGCTCTGTTGGACCTCCGGTGGTACGGCGGCTTCAACCCACTTGGCTACAGCGTCTTGTCTCCTCCTGTCATGGCGATTCTGGGCGTTCGCCTCACAACTGCGCTCGCCTACGTCGCCAGCGTGCTGCTCTTCGCGGCGTTGCTGAAGCGGACGGAGGTAGCGCGTCCGGTTGCTGGAGCAATCGCTGCTGCAATCTGCCTTACCGGGAATCTCGTCGTCTCGCGAACCACGTTCGCGCTAGGTCTCGCAGTGGCACTTGGCGCGCTGTTGGCTCTGGTTTCCGGACGCCTGCGCCTCACGGTCATACTGGCCGTCCTGGCAACGCTCAGCAGTCCGGTAGCCGGGTTGTTCTTGGGCCTAGCCGGCGGGGCGCTCTTTCTGTCTGGCCAACGACGAGGTGGATTGACGCTGGCTATCGCTGGTCTGCTGCCGACAATTGGCGTCGCGTTGGCATTCGGCAACGGCGGGTACCAGACGTTCGGACTTAAGCAAGCCCTGATTGGCTTTCTCGTCTGCCTAGCTGTGGCCGGACTCTGTTGGCGTCATTCGGTTGTCCGCTGGGGCGCGCTGTTATCGGCCGGCATGGTCGCTGGGGCATATCTAGTGCCGTCGCCTGTCGGAACGACCGCGACACGTCTGCCGGAGCTATTCGCTGTGCCGATCATTGCGGCGGTCGCGACGATCCCGCTGGTCGCCGTTGTTGCGGCAGCCGCAGCCGTGGGTTTGCTGCTGCCGCCGGTATCGGCCACAGAGGTGTTAGAACGCGGCGATCCCGCGCTCAACGCGAAGTTCTATGCGCCTCTCCTTGACCAGCTGAGTGCGCGTCGAGTCACCGGACCTATTGAGGTCGTTCCGACGCTGCGGCGTGGAGAAGCTGCCGAGGTGGCGCCAGTGGTTCCCATCGCGCGCGGGTGGTCGCGACAGGTCGACACCGGGAACAGCCCGATCTTCTACGACCGAACCCTCAACGCTGAAAACTACCGAGAGTGGCTCGACGACAACGCCGTCTCATACGTCGCCCTCTCTACCGGGCCATACGACTGGGCTGCAACCGACGAAGCGGCCTTGGTGCGCCGTGGTTTGCCGTATTTGAAGCCCGTGTGGTCCGACCCGACCTGGACCCTGTATGCCGTGACGAATCCACGCCCTGTCCTCTCAGCGCCAGGGCAAGTCATCGCTCGCGATGCCGTTTCGCTGACCATATCCCTGCCCAAGCCGGGCGAATATGCGCTGCGCGTCCGCTGGTCTCCGTACGTGTCCGTCACCAATGGCTGCGTGAAGCCGGCCGAAGGCGGGTGGTCGACGGTCGTGGTTCAGAACCCTGGGGTTGTAAAGGTCGAAGGCAGTCTGGCGCCTCGCCATTGTTGACATCCGGGCAACCAGACGGCCATGCCAGCGTCATTTCGATCCTGATCAAGATGGCGGCTAGTCGCGACGCCTCGATTGATATGCAGCTTTGGGGAAAATAATGACGGCCGTGGAGATTAAGATAAGTATGAAATGGTGCGGACGATGTAGTAGACCCCAAAGCAGAAGACCGCAACGATGACAAAGAGCATGAAGATTGCAATTTGCCGCCAGAACGACACCACGAGCATTACTGTACCGATCATTAACATCACTGCCGTTAGCCCGGTCCCTGACATGGCTTCCTCCTTCCCGAAGTACTGGGCCCCAGAAGAGGCAAAGTCGGCTCGCCAGCAGTCGCTTCTCGTGCCAATAACTTCGGTTGGATCAGCCGCACTGCTAACCTTGCTGGGTCCATTCAATACGACGGCAATAGTCTGTCAATCAGCAAAATTGGTGGCGCGGCAAGGTCAAGTGGCACGCCAATGAGTAGCGCAGAAGAGGATTCGAGCAAGGAATCGCGCACTGCCTGCATCTCAGTGGCCAAAGTCCTGCCTTTTGGCACAGGACTGGCAAATCCCGCCAGGCCGCTAGGGTACTAAGTGTTGAGCCTCGTGCCCTCGTTGTACGAGCTCTATTGCATCTGCCGCGTCTCGCCTCTCGGGACGGATGGCTCGCTAAATCACACGTACAGCGAGAGCTCGCTATCCAAGCGATGACAGTTAAGGATCGGCTCTACCCGTATGAGAACCGTCGCTATGTCAGTCCGCGACAATTACGCGAACGCTACGGCATAGCGAATCTGACCGTGCTGCAAAACAAGTATCTCAATAGATTCCAGATGAGCGGAGCGGCTCTGCTGGATCAATGATTTACTGTTGCTGCGTTAAAAGGGGACCGGAGATTATGTTTGTTCAGGATAGGCGTCAGCTGCGTCGCTGACCAGAGAGCGGGGATTAACAACAAACCGAGATCGCTCCAAGAGTTGTTCCACCCGCCGGCGACTAGGCAGCGGATTCGGCAGCGGATGATCCGCAATTGTCGCAGACATCGCGGCGGTCGCCCATAGTGCGACGTCTTCTGTAAAGTGTCGCCCACCGTCTACCAGTTTGGCAGCAAGAGCTGCGCAAAACGCGTCTTGTGCGGTCGACCACTCCAAGTATGGCGACGGGAACGTCGGAACAGTAAATGTCCCAAGCGGTGTTTCGGAGTAGATGTTGCATCCACCGCCTGGCGTAAGAACGCAGAGCGTTTCGACACCGTAAGCCAAAAGCTGTCTGGCAGCCGCATCAGTGTCAAACACCTGCCGATCGGGGCCATATCGGGCCAACTCCCACGGCTGTGCTACAAGGTAATCAATCTGCGAAAGGGCTTGGCCCGAGATTGTGTCTGGATAGGGTGGGCCCGACGTGACGATCACTACAGGCCTTGGCTTGTTCTGACTACTTACGACGGCTAAGGTGTGTTGAAGTGTTTCGCGGGGAATTTCAAACGTCAGCAGCAGAGCGTCACACGCTGCAAAGTACTGGCTCTGCCGCTCTAGGTCACGGATGTCAAGACGGACCTCCATACGATTTGGCCAATTAAAAGCGATGCTGTCGCCAAGATCAAACTCTATGACGCCAGTAAATGGCGTATGTGCGTCGTTGACTAGCTTTATGAGAGATGTATCTACTCCCTCGTCCTGCAAGTGACTAATAATCTCATTGCCGAAGCGGTCATCTGCTACCGCGGCAATGAGGGCTACCTCAAGCCCCAATCGCGCCGCCGCGACCGCCTGCTTCAGTCCTTTTCCGCCCGGCGCAAGCTCGAACCTGTACGCCTCCCTGGAGGTCCCTCTTGGTGGGATGTCCTTTGTGTGAAAAGTGGCGCCCATCACTGCGCCACCAATGACGATGACCCTACCGGGTCGCGCCATCGGCATTTTCTGAGACGAGTTCTCGGAGGGGTATGGGATGACAACACTCTTCGAGCCGAGCGAATACTCCTCACGCCTTCTGAGCTGTCGCGCAAGTTCGCGGAGGACCTCGCGCTCTATCGTTCCACGCAGCGCGCGGTCACTTGGCGGCGTGGCTGGGGCGAATCCTAATGCGTTATGTAACATGCGCCAGCTCGACAGCAGGACACTACGCCGCCGTCCAAGTAACTCGGAGTGAAGTGCAGACACCACACGCGGCTCGATGCCGCCGCGGCTATAGGCCTCAGAGAATGTGCCCAGCGCCAGAACTGCGTCAGCGACTATGCACTGTGAACCGTGGAGGCTTTCGCGTACACATTCCTTGATGACGTCCATTGCCGCTTCCGCAATCTCGACATCGTGTACGGCGGCGTAGCGCCGTACCGCGGCAAGGTTCAAGAGCGGAGCTGCCTCGACGCTCCGGCTGTTGTCCAATCGTGAATGAGTCAGGCCGTCACGCGCACGAAGCTTCTCGAGTGCGTGTGTGAGGATCAGTGCGTCAGGCGACGTCATATCTGTGCGGTTGGTCATTGGACTCCAATGCGTCCGCCGCGGTGATCTAGCCGCCCCCTCCGGGCAGATCTGGGTAGGAGGCTCATTATGCATGACACCGAGCCAGTGGGGGCAAATTCATTCGCAGCCCAGACCAAACGCGTCACCACGCGTTTAATGCCCCTTGCTCTTTGGGGCATCACATTTTGGGACTGCGGCGTTCGATCATGACAACGTCTCGCCATACGCCTGCGAGCGGTCCGTAGGACATTCGCCCCAGCCGTTGCCGGGTACCGACGACGCGGAACCCAGCCTCTTCATGGAGTCGAAGGCTGGCGCGGTTCTCTGGGAATATGCCGGACTGGATGGTCCAAATGCCGGCAGCCTCCGTGGAATCGATTAACGCGTTGAGCAAGCGGAGTCCGATGCCCCCTCTGCGCACTGGCTCGGCGACATAGACCGAGTGCTCGACGACGCCCGCGTATACGCAACGGTCGGATACCGGAGAAGCAGCTACCCAACCCAGCACGTGTCCCGCCTCAACTGCGACGTGCCGGTGATCAGGCAGTCGGCTGAGGTCGAAAGATGCCCAGTCAGGTGGCTCGGATTCGAAGGTTGCGTGGCCGCTGGCGATGCCCTCCGCGTAGATGGCTGACACTTCGGGCCATTGCTCCACGGTGAGCGGAATGATGCGGACATTCATGCGTTTTGCGGAACCAGCTCCTCCAGCAGAATTTCCACGCGACGTTGGATCTCATCTCGGATCGGTCGTGTGGCATCCACGCCCTTGCCGGCAGGATCCTCGAGATCCCAATCCTCATAGCGCTTTCCCGGATAGTACGGGCAAGCATCGCCGCAGCCCATAGTGATCACGACATCAGCAGCCTTGACGTCGGTGTAGGTCAGCAGCCTTGGCTGTCCGGCAGCGATATCGATACCGATCTCAGCCATAACTTCGACTACGGCCGGATTCACCTGAGCAGCCGGCTCCGATCCCGCCGAACGAACCTCAACTGAGCCCTGCGAGAGATCATTCATCAACGCGGCCGCCATCTGAGAGCGGCCGGCATTGTGGACGCAGACGAAAAGGACCGACGGCTTGTCTGCCATGGCGGTGTTTCCTTTCTCGGTGATCATCACGAAGCGGGATTGCCGATCAGCTGGGCGAGCCCAGCCAAGGCTTCAGGCCGGGCGCGGTAGTACACCCACACGCCTCGCTTTGCTCGTTCGAGCAGTCCGGCCTCATGCAGCACCTTGAGGTGGTGGCTGATTGTCGGCTGGGAGAGCTCAAAGGCATCTGTCACATCGCAGACACACGCCTCCCCGCCCTCGTGAGAGGCGACCAGTGACATCAGCCGCAGGCGTAGCGGATCGGCCAGCGCCTTCAACAGCGGGGCGATGTGTTCTGCTTGAACCTGGCTGAGCGGTTCCCGTGACAGGGGCGAACAGCATCCAACCGTCTCCACCGGAGTGAGCGTCAGCAAGGAATTCGACACCCATCTATATTGATGCATATCAATATGTACGGCAAGGTAGGCAAGACATAGACAACCGTCTAAGTCTCACCTGGAGGTTCCGACGTCGCGGGTTCAATTAGCCCTCAATGTCGACGATGTCGACGCGGCGGTCGCCTTCTACTCCAAACTGTTTGGCATCGAGCCCGCCAAACGACGTCCTGGCTACGCCAACTTCGCGATCGCACAGCCCCCGCTCAAGCTGGTGTTGATCGAGAATCCAGGACACGGCGGGTCGATCAACCACCTTGGGGTCGAAGTTCTGGACTCCCAGACCGTGGATGCCGAACAGAGACGCCTCGCCAAGGCTGACCTCGCGACGATCGACGAGCGCCTAACGACGTGTTGCTACGCAAGGCAGGACAAGTTCTGGGTCCAGAGCGGACCCAACGGCGAGCGCTGAGAGATCTACACCGTCCTAGCTGACAGTCCAACGTTCTCAGCTGACTCGAGCGACGCTGCGTAGTGCTGCGGAGGTCCGACGTGATCGGCATGCACTGCGACTCCCAGACCTTGCGGATCTGACTCTGACCGGCATCGCAACTCGGTAGGCTGTCCCGACTAGACAGGCGGCGTTTGGGGATCGTCTCCTTGTCGTTCATGCTGCGCTAACTGGCGTACGTCCGTCATGCGGGCATGGCGAAGCAGCAGTGAACGCAACGACGATCAGGAGGGCGTGTTGATCAGCTGGTCGCCCGCGGTGTCGAGGGCCCTATCGAGGTCGTTCCGACGCGGCGGCGCGGCGAGGTTGCCGCCGTAGCACCGGCGGTTCCCATCGCACGAGGGTGGTTGCGGCAGGTCGACATCGGCCGCAACCCGGTTTTCTACGAAGGCAATCTCGATGAGCACAAATACCGGCAATGGCTCGACGACAACGCCATCTCCTATGTCGCCCTCTCCAACGGACCGTATGACTGGGCGGCCAATCGTGAAGCGGCCCTGGTGCGCCGGGGGGTGCCGTATCTGCAGCCAGTGTGGGGGACGGAACATGGGTCCTTTATGCCGTGTTGAACCCGCGGCCAGTCATCTCCTTCCCGGGGCGAGTCATTGCTCGCGATCCCGTCTCCCTTACGGTGTCGTTGCCCCAGCCGGGTGAATATCGTCCGCGTCCGCTGGTCCCGGTACTTGTCTTCCTCCGATGGCTGCGTACGACCATCCGCCGATGGGTGGTCGGAAGTCGTGGTTGAGCGCTCCGGCAGTGCCAAGATCGAAGGCAGTTTGACGCCACGTCACTGCTGACTCTCGGTCCAGCCGATGTCGGGTCGCAACGTGTTGCAGATACGCGCACGAGCGTCGAATGCGAGAGTCCGGCTGCGGTATAATTCATCGCGATAATTCGCTTCGAGCCATCCGTAGGTGTCAGGAACTCGATCCCAGAACTTCAATTCAGGACCAGGAGTAAGCGGGCGCATGGCGGCTCGTAAAGCTACAGTCAGCATGAAAGATGTGGCTGCCCTGGCCGGGGTTTCGCTGGGCACCGTGTCGAATGTTTTGAATTCGCCTGATATTGTCGCGGAGCCAACGCGACATCGGGTTGAACTTGCTATTGCAAAGCTCGGCTGGATTCCCAATGAGCCGGCGCGCCAACTTCGGGCCGGGCGGAGCCGCTCGGTCGCCATGGTCGTCATGGATATTGCCAATCCTTTTTATACGGATTTGGTGCTCGGTGCTGAGAACTGTGTCCAGGAACGCGGCTATGCCGTACAAGTGGGAAATAGCTCACAAAACGCTGATCGGGAACGCGCTCAATTGTTGGTCTTGATGCAACAAAGGGTCCGAGGGGTGCTCCTGGCACCTATCTGGGGGCTCGATGAGCGGGTTTCGCAGCTCAGACTCCGCGGCATCCCCGTTGTGCTCTTGGATCGTGCGAGCAACGCTTCTGACTTCTGTTCGGTGTCGACCGACGACGTTGAGGGTGGCCGGCTGGCCGCCGAGCACCTACTCGCCGAGGGTCACACGAAGATCGCTTTGGTTGGTGGGCCAGGAAATCTCCAGCAGGTGCGGGATCGACGGTTAGGTGCGGAACTCGCTAGCTCGAGACATGATGGATCAGCGCAACTACGGGTGGTGTCGACGCCGCATCTTGATGTCGAGTCCGGTATTCGCGCTGCAGAAGAATTGGTGTCGCTTTCCGATGAGGAGCGCCCAACTGCAGCATTCGCTGCAAACGACCTACTGGCGATCGGTTTGTTGCAGGGTTTTGTCACCGCAGGATTGCACGTACCGGACGACATGGCGATTGTGGGCTACGACGACATTGCCTTTGCCGCAGCAGCCGCCGTTCCCTTGTCGTCGGTCCGGCAACCTCGTCTTGCCATCGGGTATCGGGCGGCCGAGCTGCTCTTTGACGAAATTGAGGCGAACGAGCACGACGCGCCGCATGAGCATCAACAGGTCCGATTTACCCCAGAGCTCGTGGTACGTCGTTCCAGTGCCAAAAGCCGGGATCGTCAGGCGGCCATCGGTAGTTGACCCCCATGAGTCCTCAGCGAATCCTGAGTCCGGCAGGCAAGTTTGCGGCGTTTCGTGGGCAACGGCAAGGGTGGACGTCAGCCGGTAAAGAAATCCCACTCGGAGTCAGAAGCCCTTCAACAATCGTCCCTGTTTGACGACCCGTCCCGCCCCCGTCAGGCTTTACATGTGACTGGGCAACCGCTCAGTGCCAGACGTCGGGTCGTGACGCTCGTCGCTATGTGCGTCGCCCAGGGCATGATCCTGCTCGATAACACGATCGTGAACGTTGCCCTGCCGTCGATCCAGCGTGAGCTCGACGTGGAGCCGGGCAACTTGATCTGGGTCGTCAACGCGTACGTCCTCGCCCTCGCCTCCCTCATCATGGTTGGCGGGACATTGGGGGATCGGTACGGCCGCAAGCGCCTGTTTCTCATTGGACTGGCGATCTTCACAGCGATGTCTGCCGCTTGCGCCCTCTCCCCGAACGAGTCGGTGCTCATCGCTGCTCGCGCCGCGCAGGGCGTCGGCGCGGCTCTCGTCGCACCCCTCAGCCTGTCGATCCTGGCTGACGCGTACCCGCCGGAGCGTCGCACTGCTGCCATTGGAATTTGGGCTGCTGCGGCCGGGTTGGGGTTCGGTGCCGGGCCGGTTGTCGGCGGCATCCTGGTCGAGCTGTTTTCCTGGTCGGCCGTGTTCTGGGTGAACGTACCGATCGGAATCATCGGGCTCGTCCTCGTGATCACCGGTGTCCGCGAGTCGCGCAACCTGCATGCCCGCAGACTGGATCTACCCGGGGCCGTGCTCGTCGCCGCCGGCCTGTGCGTCCTGACCTTCGCGATCGTCGAGTCCGAGCACATCGGCTGGACGTCACCGACCATGATCGCGCTGCTCGCGGCCGCCGGCGTGCTGCTTGCTTCCTTCCTGGTGGTCGAATCCAGGGTCCGCGAGCCGATGGTGCCGCTCGCGCTGTTCCGGGATTCCCGGTTCACTGTGTCCTGCGGTGTGTACGCGATCATGTACCTCGCGCTGGCCTCGACCTTCTTCTTCGTCACGCTTTTCTTCCAGAACGTCGAGGGGTGGTCGGCGCTCGACGTCGGCCTGTCATGGTTGATCATGAACACGCCGTTTCTTATCGCGTCAACGCTTGCCGGTCGCCTCGCGGTGTGGATTGGTACGGCCACCTGCTGGCTCGGCGTCCTGCTCGGCGGCCTCGGCGTCCTCGCACTATCGTTCCTGACACCTGGCGCCGGTTTGCTGGCTGCCTCGCCGGGCTACGTGCTGATCGGGGCGGGCTACGGGATGGCAGTGCCGACGATCTCATCCGCTGCGGTGTCGGCCCTGCCGCTGGAACACAGCGGACTGGCCTCCGGCGTGCTGAACTCGGCCCGCCAGGTGGGTGCGGCGGTCGGACTGGCCGTACTCGGGTCCGTCGGGCTAGCGGTCACCCGCAACTCCTGGGCAGCTCTCTCCGCCCAACTGCCAACGGCAGCCCAAGCAGGTGCCCCGGACGTCGTCCAGGACGTGAGTGGTGGACAGGGCAGCGTCGTCGCGCAACAGCTCGGCCCCGCTGCCGAACCGCTCGCGGACAGCGCCTTCGTGGATGGCCTGCACGTGGCGCTGCTTATCGGCAGCGGACTCATGCTGGTCGCGGCCGCATTCGCCTTCATTGCGCTCCGCCGCCCGGCGGTGACGGCGCCGTCGGGCGGCAGTGCCGTCCCGGCGCAGGGGATTGCCGACGGCGCAGCCGCTTAGGCCGCAGGCTCCTTTATTAACCCCGACTTGTCAGAATCTCAGCACCAAATGTGGTGCTGAGAGTCTGACAAGTCGGCGTTGAGCCGTCAGCCCTTGACCGAGCCGGCCGCCATCCCCTCAACGATCTTCCGGTTGAAGAAGATGAACATGATCAATGCCGGAATCGTGACGAGCAAGATGTTGGCAAATAGCAGGTTGTACTGCGTGGTGAACTGACTCTTGAAGTTGAACAGGGTCAGCTGAACGGTCGCATCCTGCGTGCCCGGCAGGAAGTACAACGGGTTCTGGAAATCGTTGTAGATGAACACCGACTGCAAGATGATCACCGTCATGATCACCGAGCGCAGCACTGGGAAGATCACGCGGAAGAAGATCTGCACAGGCCCGGCG
>Ga0075434_100002539_pt1 | contig 16102 bp, 15 predicted proteins | sample RhiMethybrSRZTD3_FD_75298 | JGI IMG/M metagenome (GOLD analysis project Ga0075434, IMG submission 75298) | Populus rhizosphere microbial communities from Tennessee, USA - Rhizosphere MetaG P. TD hybrid SRZTD3 | ecosystem: Host-associated > Plants > Roots > Rhizosphere > Soil | place: USA... | reverse complement strand
TACCGGTTCGGCTCCACGTCCCCTCCGCCGATCAGCATCAGCGCGTCGACGGCGTCGAGCAGCTCGGTGGGCGAGCGGTCGTCGCCCGGAAGCAGGAGCATCGCGCGACCGCCGGCGCGGCGAACCGCGTCGACGTAGTTCTCCGGGAGCCCGTACCCACCCACCGTCCAGTTGGTCACGCGACCGGGACGCAGGTGGTAGGAGACGATGCCGATCTCCGGCTTGGCTGCGGATGCCACGCCTCCGAGTGTAGCCCTGGCCCGGTGGGCGGCTGCTAGCGTTCGCGTACATGAGCGAGGCTCGGTTCCGGTTCCTGTCGCAGGAGGACGTCGTGGCGGCCGGGGGTCTCGACGTCGCGGCGACGATCGACGTGGTCGAGGAGGCGCTGCGCCTGCACGCGGATGGCGACACGCGGCTCCCCTCCAAGTCGGCGCTGCTGTGGTCCGACGAGCTCGGGAGCGAGGAGAAGGACGGGCGCATCATGGCGATGCCCGCCTATGTCGGCGGTTCGGTCGGGCTCGTCGGGCTGAAGTGGATCCCGAGCGTGCCCTCGAACCCGTCCCGCGGGCTGCCGCGCGGCATCGGGTTGATCGTTCTCACCGATCCCCGGACCGGGCTGCCCGTGGCCGTGATGGACGGCACGATCGTCTCGGCCGTTCGAACGGGCGCCGTGACCGGTGTGACGGCGCGGCGCCTGGCTCGACCGGGCGCGCGTGTCGCCGCGATCCTGGGTGCTGGCGTCCAGGCCGCGACGCAGCTCTCGGCCCTCGAGGCCGTCCTGCCCGAGCTCGACGAGGTGCGCGTCTGGGACATCGCGCCCGAGCGAGCCGAGGCGTTCCGCGAGCGTTCGGACGCGGTCGTCCCGGTCGCGAGCGCCGAAGAAGCCTGCCGCGACGCCGATGTGATCGTCGCCGCGACGATGGCGCCCGAACCCTATGTCCCTCCCGAGTGGCTCGGGGTGGGGAGCCTGTTCTGCTCGGTCTCCTCGCTCGACGCCGAGATCGCCTGCGTCGAGCGCGCCGATCTGGTCGTCTGCGACCTGTGGGAGCACGAGACGGGGCACCATTCGCGACCGCTGGCTCGGGCGCTCGCGGCGGGTGCTGTCTCGCGCCGCGACACGGTCGAACTGCCCGATCTGGTGACCGGACGTCATCCCGGCCGAACGTCTGGTGACCAACGCATCTTCTCGTCGCCGGTCGGGCTCGCGATCGAAGACGTGGCGGCGGCCGCGCGCGTCTATCGCAAGGCAGAGGACCTCGGGATCGGCACCGAGCTCTCGCTCTGGCGGGACCCGATCTGGGCCTGATCCTCCTAGAACTCGAGGTTGCAGTTCTCGCACAGGAAGACCCGGGCGCGCACGTTGAGGCTGTGGCCACCGCATCGGGGGCAGCGGCGGCAGACGCCGGCGACGGCGCAATCGATCGGGTCGGTCGTCTCGCCGGGTTGATCCCACGTGGTCGTGCCCTCGGACGGGCGAGGGAGCTGGACCGAGAGCAGCTGGAGCGGTTCGTCGCCGCTCAGGAACCCGTGCGGGTGTGCCGCCGCGCGCCCGATGATCAGACCGGGGCCGAGCGGCACCGGGCTCTCTGCAACGAGTGCCTGGCCGCCGCCGCGAAGGACCACCACCCACTCTTCGGAGTCGGGATGCGTGTGCGCGTACGCGATCTGGTTGGGCGTGAAACCCTGGATCGACAGGTAGTAGTCCGAGCCCTGGCTGATCGGGACCCGCCGGAACCCCGACGTGCAGAGCGCCACGAGGTCCTCGGCCAGCATCCCGAACACCCCGAGGTTGTCCAGGACCTCGGCGAGGTCGCCCACCTGGTGCTTCGTCGCCTCGCCCGGACCCACCTCGGTTGCCACGTCCCAAGCTTGCCACCGTCCGCGGCGGCGTGCATCGCGGCGCCTGTTCGGCGGGGGCTATCATCGCGCCCGACGCCCAGGACGGATCCGGGAGGAACGATGACCACCGAGCTGCTGTTCGTGGGCGGGGAACTCGTCCCCGCCGTCGAAGGGGGAACCTTCACCGTCACCGAGCCCGGGAACGGCTCGGCCTTGGCCGAGGTGGCCGAGGCGGGGCCGGAGGACGCCCGCCGGGCCGTCGACGTCGCGGTCCGGGCGTTCGAGGAGGGTCCGTGGCCGAGGACGTCCGCGACCGAACGCGGCCGTGTGCTGCTCCGGGCGTCGGTACTGGTCAGGGAGCGGCTCGAGGAGCTCGCGCAGATCGAGGCTCGGAACGTGGGCAAGCCGATCCGTGACGCGCGGGACGAGATCGGGATCGTCGCCGACACCCTGGAGTACTGGGGGGGCGCGGCCAACAAGATCTTCGGCGAGACGGTGCCCGTCCAAGATCCCGGCCTCGACGTCACGCTCCGCGAACCCGTCGGCGTCTGCGCGCTCATCACGCCGTGGAACTTCCCCCTCGTGATCGCCACGTGGAAGATCTCGCCGGCCCTGGCGTGCGGGAACGCGATCGTCGTGAAGCCGGCGTCGCTCACGCCGCTCTCGTTGCTCCGGCTCGCCGAGATCCTGTCGGAGGCCGGGTTGCCCGAGGGAACGATGTCCGTCCTGCCCGGGCCCGGGTCGAGCGTCGGCAACGCGCTCGTCACCGATAGGAGGGTGTCCAAGGTCGGGTTCACGGGTTCCACGGAGATCGGGTCGGCGATCATGGCGCTGGCGGCCCGAAACATCACGCGGGTGTCGCTCGAGCTCGGGGGCAAGTCCGCGAACGTCGTGTTTGCCGACGCCGACATGGACACGTGCGTCGAGCGTTCGATGTGGGCGGTGTTCGCGAACACCGGTCAGGATTGCTGCGCCCGAAGCCGCATCTTCGTGGAGCGCCTCGCATACGACGCGTTCATCGAGGCGCTCACCACCAAGACCGATGCGCTGCGCGTCGGCCAGCCACTCTCCGAGGAGACCGATCTGGGACCGCTCGTGTCGGCGGGCCAGCGACAGACCGCGCTCGAGTACCTCGAGATCGGCCAGAAGGAGGGTGCGCGGCTCGTCACCGGGGGCGACGTCCCGGAGGTGCCGGACGGCGCGAACGGGTTCTACCTGCGCCCCGCGATCCTGGCCGACGTCGACAACTCATGGCGCGTGGCTCAGGAAGAGATCTTCGGGCCGGTGGCGTGCGTGATCCCGTTCGACACCGAGGAGGAGGCGATCCGCCTCGCCAACGAGACCGAGTACGGGCTCTCCGGTTCGATCTGGACCCGCGACCTCGGCCGGGCGATCAGGGTCGCGAAAGGGATCCGGACCGGTGTGCTGAGCGTGAACTCGTCCCACAGCGTCCACACCGAGGCGCCGTTCGGCGGCTACAAGCGGAGCGGCATCGGTCGCGAGATGGGGATGCACGCGGTGAACCTCTATACCGAGGTCAAGAACGTCTACTTCTCGGAGGCGTAGCAGGACCGAAGGGCGCATCGGCTCAAGGTCAATGCGGTGGAACACGTAAGCGAATGGGTCGGCCTTCTCAGCCTCCCTACGAACACCGCCGCGCCAAGCCTAGGAATGTCGGGCCATGATCATTTCTTGATCACGAGGAAGTAGAAGGCATAAGCGAGCAGCACCACGCCCAAGACGACGAAGCCAACGACGATCAACGTTCCTGGGACAAACGCCAGCATCGACCCGAACCCCCTCGTCTGATTCTCAGGCCCAGAACTTCCACCAAGGCCGCTTCGGCTTGGCTTCGCCTCTCTCAGCTGCCTCCTCGGCATGGATGCGCTGGGCCTCGTGTACCAAGTGCTCCTCTTGGGCTTGTTTGTCGATCTGTTGTTTCTCAGCGCCCCAACGTTGGGCTCCTGGATCGCGGCCTCCGGCCCCTCCCGGTCCTTGCATCGACATACCGGCTCCTCCCACTGGGCGGAAATGAAGTCTAGACCCTGGTCCGGTGGTCGTCTGAGGCTCGCAACGGCGTGCTCCTCCCTGAGTGCGACCCGAGAAGGCGTTCTCATCGGCGGCCTTCGGCTGAGTCTCTCCCCAATCGCTGTCGAGCACGTACTGGTGAGCGTCGATCAGCCGCCTTGCGTGAGCTACAGCGCGCTTGTTGACGGAGTACGAGGCCACGACATCGAGTGCAAGGCCGGGCCCGATCAGCCGCGGTCCGGCCACGGTGCGACGTCGACCTCGTTTTCCTCGGCGTCGGCCAGCGTCCACCACTCCGGCGCGTTCTCATCACTGACCAGGTGACCGCCGGCCGCGAGCGCCGCCGCGATGCGGGCCTCCGCCTGGTCCACCGGCAGGTACACATCGATATGGATCCGGTTGCGCTGGGGGCGCGGCGCGTCCATCTGCTGGAACCAGAACGGCGGCCCCTGGAAGCTCGGGTCGATCAGGTCCGCGTCGTCGACCTGCTCGTAGCCGAGCACCGCCCGCCAGAACGGCAGCACATCGGGAATGACCATCGCGTCGATCGCGACCTGGACGCTCTGCAGGCCCCCCAGGTCGATCGGCACGTCCAGTTCGCGCGCCGCCGCCGAGATCTGTCCGGCGAGTGCGACATCGCGCTCGCTCAGGCGACCGTCGGTGCCCGATCTCAGACGCACCGTCACGCCGTCGGGTCGGAGGTCGACGTCGGGATGATGGTTCGCGGCGTCGGCGACCCCGCCGATCGCGTCCACGAGCGCGAGGCCCTCCGCGAACGACCCGGTGCGGAAGTGCGTGCTCGCATCGTTCCTCACGACCCGCCAGTCGACCTCGTGGAACCGCCGCGGTGTGACCGCCTCGTTCATGCGCCCCCCTTCGTGCCGATCGCGACGAACCGAGCGATGCACATGCGGACGAAGGTTGCTCGACCGCCGATCGAGTCCCGGGGGACCTCGACGAGCGTGTAGCCTGACCGCTCGTACACGTCCCTCAACTCCCGGCCGAACGACTCCGTGTCGTCGAATGACATGGTCCGCTCATCGTCGGTCTCGTAGATGTCGCTCCAGGGTTCGAGGAAGAAAACGTGTGGCTCATACCGGTACGCGTCGGCGGCCTCGAGGCTCGGCGTTGGGTCCGAGCCGGCTCGGACCGCGTAGACGATGCAGTCAGGGATCCCGCGGTCGAAGATGACCGTCCCTCCGGAGCCGCGAGCCATCGCGTACTTCTGGATCGACCGCTGCAGGAGCAGGTGCACGAACAGCGATGCGTCTTGATCCCACGTGCCGCTCCCACCGGTCGCACGCTGCTCCGCCAGGACCTCTCGCGCCGGTTCGTCCACGCACCCGAACTCATTGCCGAGTCGGGCCAGGATGGCGGTCTTCCCCGATCCCGGTGCGCCGGTGAGGATGAACAGGTTCGACTCGAGGCCCCCGACCGGCATGGCTCCCGATCTCCGTGTGTCACACGCCGCGGTCGTAGCGTTCGCGCTCCCACTCGGTGACGGTCTCGCGCCAGGCCTTCAGCTCCCACGCCCTCGAGGTGGCGTAGTAGTCGCTGAAGTCCTTCCCGAGCGCCTCGCGCAAGGCCGCGTCGTCTTCGAAGGCGCGGAGCGCGGCGTCGAGCGAGCCCGGCAGCTGCTGCTGGTCGAGCGCATAGGCGTCGCCCTCGATGGGGTCGGGTGGGGTGGCCTCGCGACGGATCCCGTCGGCGACCGAGGCACCGATCGCCGCGAGCACGAGGTAGGGGTTCGCGTCCGCGCCCGGCCGCCGGCATTCGAACCGCCACAGCTCGGGACGCGCGGAGCGGATCGCGCGGACCGCGCACGACCGGTTCTCGTAGCCCCAGGTGGCATTGATCGGCGCGAACCAGCCCGGGACCAGGCGCTTGTACGAGTTGATGGTTGGGTTGAGCAGGAGCGATGCGGCCGGCAGGTGCTCGATCACGCCGGCGACCGCCGACGAGAACGGGGGCTTCAGGCCGGCCGACGCCTCCTCGCCGGCGAACGCATTGGTGCCGCCTCTCCACAGCGACAGGTGCACGTGGCCGCTCGAGCCCTCCTCGCCGGGGTTCGTCTTGGCGAGGAAGCTCGCCCGCAGGCCCATCGACGCCGCGACCTGTTTCACGCCGAACTTGAGCAGCGCGGCGTCGTCGGCCGCGGCCAGACCTCGACGGGCCTCGACGTTGAGCTCCAGCAGGCCAGGTCCGGCCTCGGTGTGCACCGCGGACAGCTCGATGCCCAGGCCCTCGAGCGCCGGGACCAGCTCGTCGAGCAATCGCGCGTACCGGCCGATCTCGTTCAGGCTGTAGCTGATCCCGCTCGACGCCGGCGCGCCATCCTCGTCCCAGATCCGGATCTCGTACTCGATCGCCGCCATCACCTCGAAGCCGAGACCGTCGACGTCGTCGAGCACGCGCCGGAGGACCTCGCGCGAGGCGAACGCGGGCGACCCGTCGGGCCAGCTCGGCGTCGCCAGACACACGCGCCAGCCTGGCCGCCACCGGAGGTCGTGGAGCGTGTCGGGGTCGGGGCGCACGATCAGGTCGGGCGCGCCCACGCGGATCCCGAAGCGCTCGTAGTCGGCGATCGGCGCGTCGACCGGATCGAGCCCGATGATGAGGTCGGTCATCACCGTGCCGTGCTCGAGGGCCGACTCGAACGCGTCCGGTCGCAGGGCCTTGCCGCGCATCGACCCGTTCATGTCGGGGATCGCGAGGAGGACGAACTCCTCGCCGGCGCCGGCCGTCCGGGCGCTCACGACGGCGAGCCCGACAGGGCGGCGCCGATGCGTCCTTGGGCAACGGTCATCGCCGCCGCGAAGCGTTCGACCATCTCGGCGAGCTCGGCATCGGTGCTCGTGTAGGCGGGCGCGAGGAGCACCTGGTCGCCGGCGAACCCGTCCGCCTGTGGATGGGTGGACGTCACGAGCAGGCCGTGTTCGAACGCGGTGTCGTCCACGATCGCGGCGGCGTCGAGCTCGACCGGCAGGAACGACGAGCCGTCGCGGGGGTCGACGAGCTCAACCCCGAGGAGGAAGCCGCGCCCACGCACCTCCTTGACGAGCTCCGAACCCTCGACCGCCGAGGCGAGCTCGTCCCGGAGCGCGGGCCCTCGGTCACGGACCCGGTCGACGAGCGCTCGTTCCTCGATCAGATCGAGCACCGCGATCCCGACGGCGGAGGGCAGCGGCGCCCCGTCCCACGTGTGTCCCAGGTCGAACTCGCGCGACCCGCGGTCGATCGCGTCGTAGACCTCCTGCCGGACCAGGACCGCTCCGAGTGGTGCGTACCCCGCGCCGAGGCCCTTGCCGACGGCAACGATGTCGGGCTCGATCGGCAACTGGTGCGCGGCCAGCCAGCTTCCGACCCGGCCGACGCCGGTCACGACCTCGTCGAAGCAGACCAGGAACCCGTGCTCCTCCCGGCGTTCGGCGAGGCCGTGCCAGAAGCGTTCGGGCGGGGAGTAGGCCGGCAACGCGGCCGCGCTCACCGGCTCGCAGAAGAACGCGGCGACCTCGCCGCCGTGCCGCTCCAGCAGGCGGTCGAGCTCGGCGAGGGCGGCCTCGCCGGTCGGGTCGAAGCGCCACGTCGACGGGGGCAGGTGCAGGTGCGACGCGAGGTACGGCGTGTACGGCTCCTGGACCGCCGGTCGTCCGTTGAGGGCAAGCGTGCCCATCGACGCCCCGTGGTACGCCTGAGCGGGCGAGATCACGCGCCATCGGTCGATCTCGCCTCGCTCGACGTGATACAGGCGGGCGAGCTGCAGGGCCGTCTCGTTCGCCTCCGAACCCCCGGAGACGAACCGCACCCGGGCCATCTCCGGTGTCAGTCCGAGCAGCCGATCCGCGAGCCGCTCCTGTGGCTCGCTCGTGAAGTGGTGGTTGTAGTAGTACGAGATCTTCTCCGCCTGCTCGGCGGCGGCCGCGGCGATCTCGTGTACACCGTGACCGAGGCAGGCCACCATCGCGCCGCCCGAGCACGCGTCGAGGATCCGCCGCCCGTCGATCGTCGTCAGCCACACGCCCTCGCCGCGCTCGACGCTCGGGTACGGCAGGTCGAGGAAGCGATGGAACACGTCCGAGCCCTCGGTGCGGATCATCGCCGGGTCGCGGCCGAACCGAGTCGCGCGACACCGTCCAGGTAGCCTTCGAGCAGTCGCAGCGCGGTCCGCCGGTTCCCCTCGGCGTTGCGGTCGGTCTCGGCGAGCAGCGCGTCGGGGTCGACGCCCTCGTCGTCCAGCTCGTGGCGGTATGCGCGTACCCAGTCGTGCATGATCTCGGGGGTGACCTCGGGGTGGAACTGGAGCCCCAGGCTCCGCCCAGACACGAACGCCTGCGGACCGACGTCCGATTCCGCGATCAGGGTCGCGCCCGGCGGCGTCGTGAACGTGTCGAAATGCCACTGGAACCACGGTCCCTCTGGGACGAGCTCGGGGTCGGTCGTGCGCACCGGCAGCCACCCGATCTCGGCCACGTCGCCCCTGTACACCTCGCCACCCAGCACGCGTGCGAGCATCTGGCCGCCGAAACAGAGCCCGAGGACCGGCACGTCCTCGTGCACCGCCTTCTCCATGAGCCGCGCCTCGCGCGGCACGAACGCCTTGTGGTCGTCGAAGGCCGCGAACTCGGAGCCGAGCGACACGATCAGGTCGTACGAGCTCGGGTCGAGTTCGCGATCGTCGACGTCGATGCGTACCACGTCGACCTGCGCCCCGTGCGCATCGAGCCACCCGGTGACGTGACCGGGTGGTGTGGGCTCCTCGTGCTGGAGGATCAGCGCGTGAAGGGTGTTCTCGGTCATCGGTCGGCTCCCGCGGTCGTCGGCGATGGTCTCGCGCCGAGCTCCGGTTCGACGTCCCGCGCGACGCGGTGCACGGCGTCGGCGAACCGCGAGACCATCTCGGCCAACTCGTCGTCGCTGGTCGTGAAGGGCGGCGCGAACAGGGTCTGGTCCCCCGCGAAGCCGTCGCGGGTCGGCTGGGTCGAGAGCGTGATCAGCCCGCGTTCGAACGCGGCCTGGTCGATCCGCCCCGCGACCCGGAGCTCGCGCGGCAGGAACGACCCATCCCCCGGGTCGGCGAACGACACCCCGAGCAGGTACCCGTGCCCCCGGACCTCTTGCACGATCGGGACGTCGGCCAGCGCCGCCTCGAGCTCGTCCCGCAGCCGGCGTCCGCGCTCCTCGACGTGTGGAACCAGCTTCTCGGACCGGAGCGATTCCAGGACCGCGAGCCCTACGGCGCAGGAGAGGGGCGCGCCGTCCCAGGTGTGACCGAGGGGGAACCGACGCGAGCCGTTCGCGATGGCCTCGTACACGGGCTCGCGGCACAGGACCGCGCCGATCGCCGCGTACCCGGCGCCGAGCCCCTTCGCGGTCGCGATGATGTCCGGCGTGCAGGCCGTCCCCTCGCCGGCGAACCACCGACCCGTTCGCCCGACCCCGGTCACCACCTCGTCGAAGCAGACGAGGAACCCGTGACGGTCGCGGCGTTCGGCCAGGCCCTGCCAGAAGCCGCGGGACGGCGTCGACGCAGGGAGCGCGGCGGCGCTGATCGCCTCGCAGAAGAACGCCGAGACCGTCTCGGGTCCGGCCCGATCGAGAGCCCGGTCGAGCGCGTCGAGGGCCACCTGACCTGTGGGGTCCGAACGCAACGTGCTGGGCGGGATATGCAGGTGCTGGGGCAGGTAGGGACCGAACGGTCCATGCAATCCCGGTCGCCCGGTCAGCGCGAGCGTCTCCATCGTCGGCCCGTGGTAGGCCTGCGCGAAGGAGATCACCTGCCAACGCGAGGGCTCGCCACGTTCGACGTGGTAGCTCCGGGCGAGCTGGATCGAGGTCTCGTTCGCGTCCGACCCGCTCGTGACGAACCGCACGCGGGAGAACCCCTCGGGCGCCACGTCCACGAGCTCCTGGGCGAGTTGCTCCTGGGCGGGGTTGGTCAGCCGTTCGTTGTGGACGTAGGCGAGCCGTTCCGCCTGGGCGCGGGCCGCCGCGACGAGATCGCTCCGGCCGTGCCCGAGCGTCGCGGCCATCGAGCCCCCGCTCATCGCGTCCAGGTACCGGTTGCCCGCCGCGTCCTCCACCCAGACGCCGTCGCCGCGCACCACGACCGGATAGGCCCGCTCGAACTCGAGAGGGAGCACGCGCGTCTGGCTCGACTCGATCACGCTCCGCATCACGCGTCCTCCTCGCCCGTTGGCCCGCCCTTTGGCCCGCGCCGAGGCCGGGGCCGCAGCACGACCGAAGCGTACCGCGCGGCCGCCCGGCGAGGGGACCCTCCCGTCGCTCCCCCCGAACACGCTACGATCGAGCGATCGGCCGGCTCGCCGCCCCTCACGGGATGGTCGGGAAGGCCTGCGGCCGAAGGCGCACGGGCCGGTGGTGCCCAGAAGGAGGAGCCGGGTGGAGAGCGTCGGCAAGGTCCTCGAGGGATGGCGGAAGGACGGGATCGCGTTCGTCCGCTTCGAACTGCCCGACATGCACGGGATCTCGCGTTCCAAGACGATCCCGATCGACCACGCCGGCGACTACGCCGAGCGCGGTCTCAACATGTACGGCGGGGTCAGCGTCCTCGATACGCGGTCCGACGTCGTCCCCGGCACGCTGTACCACGAGGAGGTCGGATACGGCGATCAGCTCCTGTTCCCCGATCCCGAGAGCGCCGCCGTGATCCCGTGGGCCGATCGCACCGCCCGCTTCATCTGCGACGCGCGGTGGTACGACGGCAGGCCGCTCGCGGCCACGCCCCGCCACGTCTTCCGCGCGGCGGTCGAGAGGGCGCGCGAGATGGGCTTCGAGCCGCTGATGGGCTCGGAGTTCGAGTTCTACCTGCTGACCGCCGACACGCACGAGCCGCTGTTCGACGGCTACCAGATCTTCAACACGGTGCGCAACGACTACGTCCCGACGATCCGGCGGATCGTCGAGGAGATGCCGCAGGTCGGCGTCGACGTGATCACCGCCAACTGTGAGTACGCCGGGTCGCAGTGGGAGATCAACTTCGCACCCGGCCGTGGCCTGAGCGGACCGGACAACGCGTTCACGTTCAAGAACGGCGTCAAGGAGATCGCGAAGCAGGACGGCTACCTCGCGACGTTCATGAGCAAGCCGTTCGCGACCTCCGCGGGGAGCGGCTGCCACACCCACCTCTCGCTGCTGCACGCGGACTCGGGGGAGAACGCGTTCGCCGACGAGGGCGACGCCAACGGCATGAACGACACCGCGCGTTCGTTCATCGCCGGACTCCTCACGTACGCGCGCGCGATCGACGCGGTGATCGCCCCCACCGTGAACTGCCTCCGCCGCCGAAGGCGGCACACGTTCAGCCCGACGAACGTCTCCTGGGGACACGAGGATCGCTCGGCCCTGGTCCGGGTCAAGGGCGGGAGCCCCGCCTCCAAGCACATCGAGTACCGGGCGCCCTCGGCGCTGTCGAACCCCTACCTCGTCGGCGCCGCGTTGATCCAGGCCGGGCTCCGAGGGATCGAGGACAAGCTCACGGCGCCCGAACCGTCCGAGCCGGGCGTCCCCGCGGAGGAGGACGACTCACTCGAGAAGCTGCCGACCGACCTCTCGGAGTCGCTCGACGTCCTCGAGGCCGAGCCCGCCACCCGCGACTTCTTCGGCGATGAGTTCATCACGGCATACACGAGGATGCGACGGTACGAGCTCTCCCGGCTCGCCGATCACGTGAGCGATTGGGAGCGCACGGAGTACCTGGAGTTGTTCTGAGTCCGTCGGCGAGAACCCGCAGGGCGCCCCCCGCACGGGCCAGGGCGGCGGCCGCGCCGACGGCGGCCGCGGTGGCTCGGCGGCTCGGCGCCGCCGGGGTCGAGCAGATCGCGCTCGCGGTGGTCGGCCCCGACGGCGTCACGCGCGTGAAGGTCGTCCCGTTGCGCCGTTTCGAGGAGGTATCTCGGTACGGTGTGGGGCTTTCGACCGCCTTCTCGGTGTTCCTGGTGAACGACGATCTGACATCGGCCCCCGGCATCGAAGGGCCGGCGGGCGACACGCGCCTGATCCCCGATCCCGCATCGGCGGTCGCCCTCTCGGGTTCCCCGGGCTGGGCGATGGTGGCCGTGGACCAGCGGGACCAGGAGGGCAACCCGTGGCCTCCGTGCGGACGATCGTTCGCGAGGCGGATGTTGAAGCGGCTGGACGAGGCGGGGCTGGAGCTCCGGGGAGCCTACGAGCTCGAATTCTTCCTCGGATGGCGGACGAAGGCGGGCGAACCGGACGAGCCCGACCCGATCCCATCGCACGAGGGGCCCGGGTACAGCGCACCCGTGCTCGCCGACCACGAGGCCTTCGCGGGTGACCTGATCCGAGCCCTCGAAATGCAAGGGACCGGCGTGATGCAGTTCCACCCCGAGTATTCGACGGGCCAGTTCGAACTGTCGATGCCGCACCGGACGGGTATCGCGCTCGCGGACACGAGCCTCATCGCGCGGCACACGGTTCGCGCGGTGGCCAGGGCACGCGGCATGGCGGTCTCGTTCGCGCCGGTGGTGTTCGCCGGGCGCGTCGGCAACGGGGACCACCTGCATCTCAGCCTCTACAACCGCCGGGGCCGCAACATGTTCGACGGCGGGGAGGGGCCCGAGGGGATGACACGTCAGGCGGAGTCCTTCGCGGCGGGCGTGCTCGCGTCCCTCTCGGCGGTCGTGGGGGTCTCGTGTCCCTCGGTCGTCAGCTACCTTCGGCTTCAGCCGCATCGCTGGTCGGGGCCGTGGACGTGCTGGGGGCTGGAGAACCGCGAGGCGGGCCTGCGGTTCGTCACCGGGATGCGGGGGGACCGCCGCGCCGAAGCGAACCTGGAGGTCAAACCTGTCGACGGCTCGGCGAACCCGTATCTGGCCCTCGGCGCGATCGTGGCTGCGGGCCTCGACGGGCTCGAACGCGATCTGCGGCTCCCCGAGCCCGTCACGGTCGATCCGGCGTCCCTGTCGGCGGGGGAGCGGCGCGCGCGGGGGGTGGCGCAGCTCCCGTCGTCGCTCGCCGCGGCGATCGCGGAGCTCGAACGCTCGACGGTCCTGCGCGAGGCGATGGGCGACATGCTGTTCGACTCGTTCGTCGCCACACGCAAGGGAGAGCTCGTTGCGTTCGAGGGCCTGGACGATGACGCCGTGGTCCGGGCGCACCGCTGGCGATACTGAGGGAGAGACCGTGGCGGGGATCGATCTATCAGACGTGCCGGTCGTAGACGCACATACACATCCGTACCGCCTGGACGACCTGCTCGAGCGCGACCCGGACGGATTCGATACCCGCGCGATGTTCCTGGGCGAGAGCTTCTCGTCGTCCTCTCGGCTGCGAGACGACCTGTGGCCGTTCGTGCACACCCTGACCGAGTCGACGGTCTACGGGATCGCCATGTACCGGTGGCTCGCCGAGCACCTCGAGTGCGAACCGGATCGGCGGGCCGTGGTCGAGGCGCGGGCAGAGGCCCTGCGATCCGATCCGATCGCGTACACGAAGGGGCTGCTCGACGCGGCCGGCGTGGTCGCGATCCTGTCGGACGAGGGGTTCCCCCAGCCGCCGGTTCCGGCCGAGGAGTTCGAACGCACGATCGGCGTGCGCGTCCACCGGGTCGCCCGGCTCGAGCCCTGGATCCTCGCGCACCGCGACGGCACGTTCGACGACTTGCTGGCGGGCGTCGATGGCGAGGCGCGGCAGGCCGCCGCCGATCCGAACTGCGTCGCCTTCAAGTCGATCGTGGCGTACCGGACGGGGCTGGACGTCGGCGACCCGAGCGAGGCCGAGGCCCGGGAGGCCTTCGCGGCGTGGCGCTCGGAGGAGTGGAGGGAGACGCGGGACCACGCCAAGCCGGTCCGGGATTTCCTCATCCGGCGGACACTCGCGGTCGCGAAGGAGCTGGGTCGCGCGTTCCACTTCCATTGCGGGGGTGGCGATCCCGACATCGACCTGATCCACGCGAAGCCGGAGAACCTGTTCCCGCTGCTGGTCGACGTGCAAGACCAGCCGGTGGTGCTCGTGCACAGCGGCTACCCCTGGATCCGTGAGTCCGCCTACATCGCCTCGGTGCTCCCGAACGTCTACCTCGAGCTGTCCGAGCTGATCCCGTGGGGGTTCGGGCAGGTCGAGTGGGCCCTCGAGATGCTGGTGGGAACGGTGCCCGTAGCCAAGCTCCTGTACGGCTCGGACGAGGCGGGTGAGCCGGAGTCGTTCTGGATCTCGGCGCTGCTCGCGCGGCGGGCGCTCGAACGCGTCCTGGACAGGTTCGTCGAGCGCGACTACGTGGCCACCGAGCACGCCGAACGGCTCGGCGCGATGGTCCTCGGCCAGAGTTGCCGCGTACTCCACGGACTCGGCGCCTGATCCAGGAGACGGCGGAGGGGCACGCCTCCGGCATGCCCCTCCGAGACCGTCGAACAGCCGGGTTCAGCCGGACGGAAGGTCCTGAGCGATCTCTCGCTCGGCCTCACCGAGCTCGATCAACTCCACGTCGGTCTTGCCCTTCCTCGTGCTCTGCGACACCACGTAGATCACGATGCCGGAGATGACGGACACGGCCGTGAACCCGACCATCCAGGCGTTCCACTCGGCGAGCGTCGGGAAGCCCGCCGGGTACCAGGAGCCGACGAAGATGAACAGGACCGCAAGGATGTTGACGACGAACCCGACCACGCCGCAGACGTACAGCCAGCCCACGGGGACCCGCCGCTCGCGCTCGAACCGCTCGGGCTCGGCGCGCTTGGCGAAGAAGATGTCCAGGAACAGGAGTGCCGTGGAGATGCACCACACGATCGTGACGCCCGCGTACAGGATGTAGAAGTACTTGTACGGGTCGGTCTCACCCGAGCCGAAGATGAAGAAGACGACGACGGTGAGGATCGTCGAGATCACCGATTGGAGCGTGATCGCGTTCGCCGGCACCTTGTTCCTGTTGACCTTGCCGAACTGGTGCGGCAGCCGCTTCTCCATGCCGGACACGAACAGGAGTCGCCCGAACGAGTAGTTGTAGACGACGGCGACGGTGAGCACGACCCAGGCCAACACCAACGAGACGGCGGCGCCGGTCCACCTCCCGAGGGCGAGCCCGACGGTCTCGGCGCCCCCGGTCGTGCCGTTGGCCCCGCCGGCCTCGATCACGACCATGTTCCCGAAGGTCGCCCACAGGTAGGCGACGATCACGATCCCGCAGCCCCAGAGCAGGAACGTCCGGATCGCCTTCTCGCCGCCGGTCACCTCGGCGCCCATGTTCAGCGGCGTCTCGATCCCCAGGAGCGCGAGGATGCAGAACGAGAAGAACGTGAGGTTCGCGGGAAGGCCCAGCGCGAGCTCGTCCCCGGCGAAGGGGTTCCACCCGGTCCCGAAGTCGGTCGACGACCCGTTGCCCTGCAGCAGCCACCACACACCGGCGAACCCGATCAGGAAGATCGCGGCCGCGTAGAACCAGAACAGGACGTTCACGTAGTTCTGCGTGACGCGCATCCTCAGGTAGGACATCAAGGCGCTGAACCAGATCACGCCGAGGACGACGACGCCGATGTGCCAGTTCTCGGTGAAGATGCATGGGAACTCGCAGCTGGGCTTGGCCAACACCGCGAACTGCTGGAGGAAGTTCGCGAACAGGATCCCGATGAACACCAGCGAGATCGGTCCGGGCCACCACGCCACGAAGCCGGCGAAGAATCCCCAGAACGGGCCGAGGACCTTGTGGGTCCAGACGTAGAGCGAACCCTCCTCCGGGAACATGCGTCCCAGCTGAGCCGTGATGAACGCCCCGGTGATCAGGAACGTCGCGAACGCGACGATCCAGAAGATGAACACCGACGGGCCGGCGAACTGCACCCCGGCCGCGTTGTTGATGAACAGGACGATCGCCACGAAGATCACGACCAGGTCGAATGGCCCGAGCGTTCGCGCCACCAGGACCGGCGCGACCTTCTCGGAGATCATGGCCTTCTGGTCGGCACGTGCTGCCATGCGTCACCCTCCCGTCCGGGGGCGTGCACGACCTACTCGGGTGCGGGCGCGCCCCCACCTGCCGTCGTCGGCATCCTCGCATCGGCCAGCCGGCCTGCGCAACCCCGACTTTCGGACGATATTGAGCCGAAACCCCTGCGGCCGAAGGAGATCGGTTTCGCCGAGGTGGAACGCTCGGAGAGCCCGCGGGGGGAACGCTTGCTTCACGACGAGCCGGACGGAGTGGCCTACCCGACCCGTCCGGCGCGATCCAGCATCTCGAGGACCCGATCGCGGGGGAGCGCGTGCA
>Ga0075434_100002538_pt1 | contig 16103 bp, 15 predicted proteins | sample RhiMethybrSRZTD3_FD_75298 | JGI IMG/M metagenome (GOLD analysis project Ga0075434, IMG submission 75298) | Populus rhizosphere microbial communities from Tennessee, USA - Rhizosphere MetaG P. TD hybrid SRZTD3 | ecosystem: Host-associated > Plants > Roots > Rhizosphere > Soil | place: USA... | reverse complement strand
TTATTCTGGCAGCATGGATAATATACCATGATACATCATCAGTAAGAGAGATGGCTCTTACCGATAGTTTGATCATGTGGTTACATCTAACTTGTGCTTCGATATGGGTAGGAGGCTCAATTTTTCTTGGCATAGTTCTTTCACCTATGCTCAAAACCGTTACAAGAACAGTAGAAGAGCGTGTTGTGCTTATGATCAGAATTGGTAGGCAATTTAATAAGATTGCGATGCCGTCTTTTGGCATTTTGATAATAACAGGTATATATAATTCGCGTTCGTTCCTTGAAGAACCCAATCTACTCATTGATACCAAGTATGGTATAATATTATTGATCAAAATCATTCTAGTAATTACAACTATTTCAACCTACATAGTGCACGTTAAAATCCTCAATACACAGGTAGAAAGGAAAGTAGAGGTACAAAATGGCGGCAATGTATATATTCAATCTATACGATCAAAAATAATTTCACTTGGTAGAATTACTGTAGTGTTGTCTATACTAATACTTTTATTCGCGGCTCTGCTTCACAATGGTGGATTATAATTAACACAGGACATTATTTAATCTGCTGACAGATTGCAATATGTGGCTGATACTAATTTGAGTAATAGCATATATTAGTTAAGGGGCTATAAGTGAACTTATTCTTATAAATAATTTTTATTTGTTAATTGAATACCATAGCGAGTACAAAATCTGCGTGTAATAAATGAGGTCTTCTACTGCTTCATTATAGAAACTAAAGTTTTAGCAATCTGTGAGTTCGTAAATAACAAAACTATAATATGATCTTTTATTTTTTTTGATGCATTTAGTTCTATTATATTTAATCGTCCATCTATTGTAAATTCTAACTGTATTGTGTTTTTTGTAACATTGGCATTTCTAATTCCAAATTTTTTTCCCATTAGACTATCAGGGTTATGCGGGTTAAGCAATGTTAATTCATTTACTGCATTAATGAATGAATTGAGCAATACGAAGAGTGGGTTTATTACGAAATCAGCATCCTTAACTATACCCCACGTAACTCTGCTTTCTGGACTAGATGCTATCTTATCAAAGTTTCTTACAAACTCTCCAAACACAGATTCCACTGTTACATCAACTACATAATCATTTATTCTAACAAATTGTGAAGTGACTTTTTGATCAGTAAATTCCATGCCTTTGTATTTTACATATAAAATAGGTCGACCATATTTTACAATATGTGCCTCACATCCAGGAATTTGTTTTATCAAATTTCTAAAATTGTTTCTTGATAAGGAGCTCTTAAATGTAGAATTCATTTTTGAAATTAGCATTAGCTTAATTAAATCACGGATAAAATCGTCAGCATGTTTTGGATACTGTTTGAAATCATATCGTATCTCTTCGATCATAAGACCTATACGACATCAGATGTGCAAATAAACTTTCTATATTTTAGCTACATTTGTTAGCATAACATATTTACATTACCTTTTTACACGAAATATATTTTAAGTATATCCATGTATAATAGTAATTGTCATCGCCATTTTCTGTTCCAATATACAAATGATATGCAGTAAACGATATAATCATTTTAAAGTATATCCATTTTCCATATAAGTAAATATTTACAGTTATGTCATTATAATATGAACCTGTTGTCCAGTGATAATAGAAACAACTATTTCTTATATAGGCCTAGCTACGAAAATAGGATAAATAGCAATATTTCTCGCTTCATGAGTAAGCACGGTATCGAGGATTATATTCAGCTTATACAAAAATCTAACGAAGATATTGAATGGTATTGGAATGCAGTAAACGAGGATCTTAATTTAGAATGGTTTAAAAAGTATGAGCAAACTTTTGACTCATCAAATGGAATTCCGTGGACAAGGTGGTTTATAAATGGCAAATGCAATATAATTAGCAACATAATTGATAGACATGCAAAAAATCAACCAAATAAAATTGCATATATTTTCGAAAACGAAAGAGGAGACATAAGGAAAATTTCATATGGACAGCTTGCATATGAGGTGAACTTGTTTGCTAGTTCACTATTAGCTGCCGGCATTAAAAAAGGCGATGTCATAGCAATTTATTCACCCATGGTTCCTGAGGCATTTTTTTCCCTTTTTGCCTGCTCCAAAATCGGTGCAATACATACGACAATATTCTCGGGATATGGCAGCAAAGCTCTACAATTGCGTCTTAAGAGTTCAGGTGCAAAGATGTTAATTACGTCATTTAAAATGCATCGTAGATCTCATATTATCAATCTTAAAAGCCAATGGATATCTGCTGTAAGAGATACAAGTATCTCAAAAATAATCACGATTGGGGAATGGAAGGAGGGGGAACAAGGTTTTTTTGACAACAAGATAATTACCTACAAAGAATTTGTAGCAGATGCAAAGTTAAACGGAAAGCAGTGTAGTACAGAGGTTATGGATTCAGAAGACCCCCTTTTTATTCTATATACATCAGGTACGACTGGTGTTCCAAAAGGCACTATTCAAGTTCATGGTGGTTTCACCTTAGTTGCTGCACAACAAACTTCATTTTTGATTGATATGAAGCCAACAGACATCTTGTTCTGGTATGCCGACATTGGTTGGATTACTGGTCAAACCTGGATTGTGTATGGCAGTCCTCTGATTGGTGGTACAGCTCTGATTTATGATGGCGTTCTTGACTATCCAAAACCAGACACTTGGTGTAATTTAATCGATAAACACAGAGTTACAATTTTTGGTGCGTCCCCCACAGCAATTCGGACTTTTATAAGGAATAATTTATCAATGGGTAATTATAACTTCCAATCATTAAGAATTCTGACTACTACTGGTGAACCTATAGATAATAATGCATGGACATGGTATTTTGAAAACGTTGGTAAAAAACGATGTCCAATAATCAATTTATCTGGCGGTACTGAAATTGGGGGGGCTATTGTTAGTGCTTTGCCAGTTATGTCACTAAAGCCTCGTACCGTAGGATGTCCTATTCCAGGATTTGATGCTGACATTTTTGATGAGGAAGGTAGGCATACAGACAAGGGTTACTTGGTGATCAGGAGGCCATGGCCCTCGATGACAAGAGGAATTTTAAACGATGCGAATAGATTTATTGAAACGTACTGGTCAAAATATAAAGATGTATGGTATCACGGTGATCTCGTATTTGTAGATTATGACGGACTATGGTATATGGAAGGCAGAACTGATGACATCATCAAGGTTGCAGGACACAGGATTGGAAGTGCTGAGATTGAAACAGCTATAACATCTCATCCCGCTGTGGCGGAAGCTGTGGCCATAGGTATGCCTGATGAGGTAAAAGGCGAGACAATAGCTGTATACGCAATTTTGAACAATAAATCATTGATGCGAGATAGTGGAAATATGGATATTATAAGGGATGAAATTATTAAAAATGTTGAAGATTCTGTTGGGGGATTTGCCCGTCCCAATCTCGTTAAATTCGTCAATGACCTGCCCAAGACTAGAACCGGAAAACTACTCAGACGATTAGTTAAGGCAAAGGTGTCTAACGATATAGAACAGCAGGATCTGACAACACTTGAAAACCCTATATCACTTGATGATATATAGATATACTAAAAATTGCAGTGATCCTCTAGCTGATATGTTGCTGATTTTATTTTGCATTACGTTTGTCTATAAAAGAAGCCACAGCTTTTCAAACCTTTGAAAAATACTTACCATATCAATATAGGATTAACTCAAATATATTATATTTCTAAAGTATTTGCAATCGACCATGCGTTTTTACAATAAGACTTTCTATTAAATAAAGGGGTGCTATGCTTGCGGTTATGTTAAAAAATTATAAGTTGGTATTGCCAAATAATTAAATAGATACTTATGAAAAAAGATTTCATAGTTGCCAGAATCGAGGCATCCCAGGACGGCAGTCCCTATGTTTACGCCACATTTAGTGATCCTAATGATTACAGGTCAGGAGAAAAACAGCAGCAAAATCCTTTTGGACCAAATGTAATGGCATTTACTTCCCCAGAGGATTTAATGAAGAACTTACCTAAGGCAATGGGAAATATTTCTAAAATGATTGGTGGTAGTGGCCCATTGAGTGATTCACCTACATTTAAAATGAGTATGAAAGAATATGAAGACATAGGAATAAAAGTTGGCGATAAAGTTACAATAGAGCTTAAAAAGTCGGATAGTGGTGGAATGTATACTTAAGTTACTGTTGAATGAGTGAGTGGCATCATTTGTATCTACTTGCCACAATTACTGCAATAGTGGCAACTATGTCCTAGTTTGATACCGCAACTCTGACAACCACAACCCTATTTCAAACAACTGCTATCAATCTAGCATATGATCACAGCTTACAATATACATAGACCTTGTCATCAGTAATATATCCACAATTACTGCATTCAAATTTTATCGGTTGGCTGCGAAAGCCACATATTTGTCAACAAATATTAATTCTTTGGTAGACTATATATGACAAATATAAAATACAGCGTAGAATAAGCGTAAGAGAAGAGCAGAAGGTTTTTGCGTTATGAGCAGAATCTTTGCGATTCATGAATAAACCGACGCATGATACAGACAGTCAAGAGTTCGAATAAGTCTAAAGATATCCTTATGAGCATGCCTGTAGCACATATTCAATTTATTTTACTACCATTACAGGACAATGAGCATAAGTCACAACACCTGACGCAACACTTCCAAGTAGCAATTTCTTAAATCCTGATCTTCCTCTAGTACCTATTGCAATCAAATCAATGTTTTCTCTTTCAGCAAAATTCACGATGCCGCCCACTGTAGTTACAGAAGATATTATTTCTGTTCTCATTTGTATTTTATCATCATAGCCTTGATCTGACAACTTTTGCTTTATTTTATCTAAATATTGCTTAGCTTGTTGTCTTATTTCAATTATGTGTGGTGGCAGATTTGTACCAAATATAGTTATATCAGAGAGAATAACATATAAGGCAATTAGTTCTGATTCGCATTTCCTTGCTATTTCTATAGCATAATCTGCTGCGTCCATTGATGCTTCGGAACCATCTGCTGCAATTAGTATTCTATAGAACTTCTTCTTACGCCCAGTTGGCAAACTAGCACTATCACTCATATACCATTATTGAGATTAAGGCATATACATAATAAACATATACGATTGTACGAACGCTAATAGCAAAATTTTCTGTAAACAGAATACTATACAGTATTTGGGCAGAGCTCCAAATACATATGAGTACCCCATCGCAACTAAGCGTATGCATACGTTAAGAACTCATTCTTAAATAACTTGAGAAAAATGCAAGAGCATCTTTGGAAAGATATTATAGGAGTCATGAGGAGATCGCAAAAATGGAGGATACACTCTCTCCTAGTATAGATACAAGGTCATTAACAGCTCCATACGGCTTAAGATTATGACATAATGATTACAAAAGTATGTTCTGTGCTTTAGTAACAGTAAAAGTAATATTTTATAATTAACTACAATATAGGAGATACCCACTCTAAACTTAAGATACAGTTATTTCAAAATTTGTCGCTTTACATCTCGACGTATTATCAAAGATAAAGGAAAAGAACGCGAACTTACTCCTATTTAGTGTTGTTATTCTTCTTTTTATATGCACTATTATCATCTTCCATTAAAAACCTCTGCTTTGTTATGATCAGGACTTCCGTTGTGCACCTCTATACTCATTTGTTCCTGAATCATCGTACATATTCATAGGTCATTTGTGCTGAATGTGGTTATTTGGGCAATATGATGCTGTCTCTCCTCTCCCGCCAGTATCAAAAAAATCTCCAATAGATAACGATATAACAATATTCATTACTCAATTATCTATATTCGCCGGCACCATGTCTGTAAAATAAAAGAGTACATCGAAAGATGAGTGCAACCAAATCCCAGCATAAATAACGATACTGCCATTTATGTAATATTTCGTTCTCATATATTCATGCAGTGACGGAATACTCTAATAATATGAAAATGTAACTATGGTGTGAACATCCTTGTACAAGAATCAAAAAATTCCTTGAATAACTAAGGATGAATTCAGCGTTAAGTATTATAGAATTTTTCATGTTTGATAATGAGACTATATGCTACTTTGGAAATGCATTTGTCAATATTAAGAACCCGACATGAAGAAATAATGCTTATAGTGCGAAGCTTGATATTTGATTATCATCTACTTAATATAGACGGCGTATAATAGGTTGGAAAATCCTCCACTTTGGATTTGGGCTGTTATTGTGGGTGGTATAATAGCTGGCAAGTTTATTTATAGATGGCAAAACAGTTTGCTAAGGAAGATCATGAAAGAAGAAAAATAAATCCTGATGAGAAAACAAAAGATTCCAAGAACAATGATCTCTATGATAGCAATAACAAAGGATATGCTGCAAACAGGGGGTCTCACAAGTACGATCCTAGGCGTTACTATAAAGAGTACTTTGCAATAAAGAAGAAGAGGTAACAAACTCAAATATTTTTTCAATAGTCCTTAGCAGAATCACCTAATCTTGTAAAGGAAGAACAGGTTTCTACATTAATTTAAAACAATCAAGACAAATCGTCCCACAAATAGTTGCACATAGCTTGTAGCCATTTATTTTATATTTCATTAAAGATACTGTTCCTAAAGATATTCATAAGAAGATACAGTATAATAATGTCATGATTGTCACATGAATGCGTGCAGTAATTCTGGTTTCCACCATAGCGACATTATCGTCATACCGCACATCATTGGTAACTGCGCATAACATAAAAGATACTGCAAATACCAATACCAATAATAACAAGTCTGCTGCTCATACAACCAGTACAGCAGTTAAAAAGAATGCAACAGCTGAATCTATAGGAGGCTAAAGATACAAATTCAACTGGAATAAGAGTTTAGTTCAAGTTCTATTGAGCGTATGATAAATCCTGTATTTAAAATGACAAGGAACCCTCTTGCCAATATTACAAATCCCACTTAATAGCACTTAGAATAGCGACAATCTCTAAATTGTAATAAATATGTAGATTCTTGGAGTGAAGCGCGGATAAATTGCTATATTAGAAATCGTATACATACTAATACCCTGACTATCATACTTGCCGCTATAATGCTCTTCTTACTAAACCATCATTGCCGCGTCAATGTACTTTGAATTGTTTCAACTTTTGCCATATAAGGGTTCATATAATGCCATCATTTTATTCAGGTCCACTATCTCCAAATATCAGTTTCATCTCATCAAATGTTAATTTTTCGCCATTTGACATCTTTTTTAGCGCAACTTCCTTTAAAGTGTTCCACCTTTCTTGATTTTCTTTGTTGCGTTTTGTTCTCTCCTGCGATACTTCATATCGTGAAGTGCGCTTTTCATCAGTTTCCTTTTGTCTTCTTTGCCTATGTTCACTGTATTGTATTCTTGACCTTCTAAATTCAATTGCATTTAGTTGAGTATCTACCATTTCTAATTTTGCTGCGATTTCTCTTATTCCATGAATTTCTTTTCTTCGTTCTTCATATAGTTCTTCGCGCAGATTTAATAATGAATCAAGGCTAGTTTTTAATGCACCAATCTTATTTCCAAATTCGTTTTTTTGATCAAAAATGCTATTCATCTTAGTTTTAAGTGCATCGTATTGGGAAGAAATTCTTCTATAATGCTCTTCTTTCTTGTGTATGATCTTCAAACTATGCAATTTGGTGGCAATTTCTTTTGATCTTGCAACCAGTTTTCGTTCTTCATCCTTTGACAATTTCTTAGTCTGGATATCACGTTCAATCTGTTCCAAATTCTTGCTCAAATTTGCAAAGTCGAACCTATCCTTGCGTGATTTTGATGTTGCAGAGGACCCCCCCTTGTCATCAAGGGTCTTCTTCATTTCATCCCTGATATCGATAAGACTTTTCCTTAGCTCCATGAATTTAGTATATTCTGTATCTTTTTGTTCATTAATTTGCTTTAGCTTATTACGCATTTCATCTAGTTGGGTTCGCTCCTCATCGATTTGCATCTTAGTGGATTCAATTTTATTATTGATCTCCTGAATCCTTTGATCGGTCGTTTTCTGCTCTTCCAAGAGAGCTTTTTTGAAGTCTAAAAGGGTCTTTAGGTTAGAATCAGCTGAATTCACATTCTGTATCCTAGTATTATTATTTCTTGCTGCAGTTGTAGTAGCAGCAGCTGCTGCATTGCTGCTTCCATTAATATGTTGGTCCCGTGCCACGTCGATTGTGATTTGTTAGATAACAGAAGATAGATATATTTTTTTGTTATTTAAAGAGATTAATTGTATCTGTAATGCGGAATCATAAGTAAGGTTACTATGAACTTGCTACATCTTTATATGATACGACACTCTAAGTATAGTGACCTTCATATGGACGATTTTGAGAAGGACTTCCCAGAGTTTAATTGGAGGAACGTCCCCGCATATAAACATCCTCAGGGTAAAGATTGCCCTTGTCCAAAACATGAATATATTCGCGAACAGATTAATATAGCCAAGGCCATAAGCAACAGTAACAAAGATATCAGTCCTGATCATCGACAGAAAGCCCAGATCAGCCTCAAGCTGTGTCCAGATCATTATAAGGTTTATTTTAATGAGGTTATTCCTTCAATGCCTTTGAAATATAGGATAATGACTAAAATCGCGCTCAAAATCGGTGCAGTAGTAATTCAGCAAATACCTTATATGCAATCAGATCAGTGCTTTTACTGTAAATTTGGCTCTGGTGGTTTTGATAAAAAAACACCAATAATTAGATAAAATTCATAAAAGACCTTGATTAAACATCACTTTTATCAGTCATTTTTTGATAATTGAATTATTATCTAACAAATTGTATTAGAGATTTCCTATAAGATAAACTCAAAGGCTCATTTATCTAAGGTTTCTCCTTTGTCTCGTAAAGGTAATTGATAGGCTTATTAAGATTCAAGATATTATTGTATAATTTTAAATTAAGTTTTGCACATATGTGAAATCTACATATAGGTCAGATTTATGTCTGAGATATACGGAGAGAAAATAGTTAAGCTAGCTAGAAAAGCAGTTGAAAAATATCTTAATGAGTCAGTAGTCATTAATGCCGATAATTCATATGGACTTCCTCAAAAGGCTGGAGTATTTGTTACTTTAAATTACCTAAGCAATAACAAAGAGTATCTGCGAGGATGTGTAGGTTTTCCTGTTGCTGAAAAAACACTCTATCAATCAGTAATCGAAGCTGCTGTAGCTGCAGCCACGCAGGATCCTAGATTTGAGCCGATAAATAAAGAGGATATTGAAAATATAATTTTTGAAGTTAGTGTTCTTTCGCCACCAGAGAAGATAGAGGTTCAGAATCCAAAAGATTACAAGAACCACATTAAAATCGGAAGGGACGGTTTGATATTAAAATGTAAGTATGGCTCAGGATTACTCCTTCCCCAAGTTCCTGTGGAGTTGAATTGGGATATTGATGAGTATCTTGCAAACATATGTTATAAGGCTAGCGCCCCGCCTGATGCTTGGCTTATGCCAGAATCACAACTATTCAAATTTGGAGCCATCATATATAAAGAAATCAAGCCTAATGGAAATGTAAAAAAAGTTGATCTTTAGCTATAGAATATCTCTACAAATTATCGTATCTCATTTGGCAAAGTTAGGGTAATGTAGTATATGAATGACAAAGGTAAAGATTAACATTAAAGATATGTTTGGTTTGACACCACCATCAATGATAATGTGACGTTATATTCCTTAAGTCTACATAAGAAGTCTAGATCGGCATTCCTTAGCAATATATAGTAAGGCCTTTTTTACAATTTCATAACTTGGCAAAAGCTTACCTTACACCTTATGGCGTTGGCCTTGGGCATGCAAGCCGACTGGTTATGATAGCAAATATGCTTCGGAACTTGGGAGTATTTTCTAGGTTTTCCTCCTTTGGAGAAGCAGAAACGTATATCAGCATGCATGGCTACGATTGTGTAATAGTTCCTCCCGTTGAGTTCTCATGGAATATTGAAGGCGAATTTTCAATAAAGTATAGTATTTCAAATATTCCCAAATGGTTTACGAATTTTCTAAGGCAGATTAATAGAGAGGTCCATAACATGATAGAATATAGACCAAATATCATAGTTTCAGATTCAAGACTATCACCAGTCGTAGCAGCTAAATTTTTAGGAATACCATCTATAGTGATTTTGAATCAAGTTAAACTTTTACTCTCTCCGCAACTTCGGGAATTCTGGATATCTAGGGTATTTGAAAAGATAGCCGGCGAAATTCTTGGCATTATGTGGACATTAGCAGACAGAATTCTAGTGCCTGATCTACCTCCTCCATATACAATAGCATCCCACAATGTCTGGGATACGAGCTCTGTGGCACGGAAATTAAATTATGTGGGTTTTACCACACCAAAATCATATGTAACACCAGAACATATCAGCAAGGTAGCAAATTATCTTGGTTTAGACAGATCCAAACCAATAGTATTTATTCATGTGAGTGGACCGTTAGAAACTCGCATGCCAATCATTAGAATTGCAGTAAATGCTTGCAAACAACTTGGCGATAACATCCAATATATAATTTCTGAAGGGAAACCAAAAGGAAATCCTGAACCTAAAAAACTCTCAGGATTAGGATGGTACTATGAATGGTGCCCTGTACGAGATGAAATCTTTGATATGAGTGATCTGATAGTATTGCGTGGTGGGCATGTAGCAATATCTCAGGCTATTCAGTTTGGCAAACCCATTATCACGATACCTATAGAAAATCACGGTGAACAACTAGGCAATTCGGAGAAGATCGCTAAAATTGGTCTAGGTCTTATGTTAAGATCAAAACAATTGAATGCTAGTCAAGTTGCTGTTGCAATTCGTCAAATATTAGGTGATTCCAAATATCAAAGAAAGGCAAATGAATTAAGGACATTGACTGAAAAACTAAACGGAATCGATAATGTTGTGGAGATAATTCGGTCCTACATTTAATGAAATAGTTTTCATATTCTTAAGTGCAACTTTAGATGAAGTATCAATCATACGTTGATATTTTTTATACTCCAGCTTTGTGAAAGTCATGTTATTAATCAGAACATCAATTAGCATTGTTTTGTCTTTTAACCCCATCGCTATCGCTTCATGATAGATTCCAGTAGTTAAGAGAACAAGTGGCATCCAGTAGCTCTTCCTTGCATGTACAATTTTATCAGTAACTTTTTCTACAAACCATGGAGGATGAATCGCTGCACTTAGCGGTACAACTAATTGCTTTCCTGGTAAAAGAGTTGAAATCCTAGCAGATATACTCTCTTGCAACATGAATTTTATATTATTATCATATCCATCTGGAATATCGATATGCATTATTCGAATTGTATGTTTTCTGATTGCCATCTTGTATGCTATATTACCAAACATCTTTGCATTTTCTTTAAGATCATATTCATTTGTGTACAGAATAAAGAGCTCAGGTATAAAACCACATTTCATGGATAACATACAAGATAGAAGCGACAGAATATTATGTATACCGCATGTTACTTTCTTGTTTTGGTAGCCAAATGGTAAACCTCCAAGAGCTTCTTCTATTTGAAGACATACATATGCTGAATCCTTGCTAACATATGCTAAAATTATTTTATCAGCTCCAAGTTCATTCTTTACTGGTGTTGCTCTTAGATGGGAGAGCTCTGCTACAAGATTACCTACAGCAGCAAATTCTATATCTCTTCCAACATAGCTTATTTTTTTTTTCGCACTATCACTAGTACAAACTTTAACAAAAAATTTTTCTCCTGGCAATATTATTTGCTTTCCGATATGAACAATTTCATTTACAACGTCATTGAAGTCATTTTCGATGCGTTTTGCAATAGCAACCTTGTCTATACCGAACATTTCAGATGTGATTGCTGCCGCTTCTACAACATCTCCAACCTCAAAGGTAATGCATGTTTCTTCATTAACGATTTTACTTACTGTAATATTGCTTAACTGAAGCTTTTTACTTATGAAAGACTTTAGTTCATCCATTTTGTTTGCTGAGAAAGCAGATGGAAAAACTATTAGAATATTCTTAGAATGATCCGTATTCTTATTAATTAAGTCTATTGTTTTCATATGATCATAGCTACCCATAAAGTTCTCTCCTTTTTTCCCACTGTGTTATAATATTACCAATACCAATAATAGACTTTAAGACCGCACTCGTATTTAACTTGCTTACACCCACTTTTGAGAATAAAAAAGCAGGCATATATTTACATCAAATGCAAATGATGGGATTTGAGCTGATTAGATTTTTAAAGCTGATCTAATGCATCTTTTACGTTTGTTCTGTCTTCCGCATTAGGCGTTTGTTCAAGGTACTTTATCAGATCTTCTCTAGCCCCTGGATTATTATTAAGTTGCAATCGCGCAACAGCTCGATTTTTATATATTGGTCCAAATCTATAAGGGTTGATCTCAATTGCTTTTGTATAATATGCTTCAGCAAGGGTATAATCCTTCTTTTTTAAATAATAATTTCCAAGACCACGGTAAGCAAGGTAATATTTTTGATTAATCTTGATCGTTTTTTCATAACATAAGACTGCCTCGTCAGAGTTAAGTTCATTATATACACCTGCTAGTAAACACCATGCCTGAGGATTTTCACTGTCAGTTTCAACTGCCTTACGCAGTTTATCTATCGCATCATAACTATTCCCTTGAAGATGCAACCTTTCTGCTTCAAAACAAATTCTATTTGAGTCTTTAAATCTTAGATCCTCATTTTTGAACAGATGTCCCATATCTTTTGGAATAAGTATTAGCGTGACCATACCATCTTGTTTCCAATCCTGCTCAAATTTTACTTCAGGAATTGCACCTACTGTATCGGGTCGTGGAACATAAGTGAGGAGTCTACGTTCCTCTGGGTTATAACCGCAAATGATAGTTGCGTGTTGTATAGTTTCGTGAATACCTGGAGTTATAACTATTGGTGGTATCCCTTGGTCCACTCTTTTCTTGAGATCTCTCATAGAACCCTCATAAATATATGAAACAAAGCCATTTTTTTCAGCTCGGTCTATTCCCTCTATCATTATTGGTCCCTTGAGTCCAGAATAATTCTTTACTGCAACGCCATTATCTAATGAAATCTCTTCGCCCCAATACCTAGTAACCACATTAATCACTAATGGCATGGTAATACTTTCATCCTTCTCACTAAGTAATGGCAAAGTAATAGAATGTTCTGATTCAGAGTGCAAGAAGATGTCTATAGCCCAATGGAAATAAAAATCATTCTTATTCTATTAACTCAAATGATATTTTAGAGTTTTATGAAGTTTGATAACAACATGATACCATCCTCACCACTCTTTTCAGGATGAAATTGTACGCCGAAGATCTTCTTTTTTCTATGGGAAAAAATTTCATTTTTACAGTGTTGAGAACTTGCAAGCGATCCAAAGCCTTCGGGCAATCTTGAAACGCAATATCTGTGACTTTCATAGACACTAACTGATTTTCTATCGTTTATCAATCTATTTGGTTTTGATACAGTCACAGATATTGTACCTTGAACATTACAATTCATTCTAGAGATTGATCCCCCAAGCGTTAAAGCTATAATTTCTGCACCATAACATATTCCTAATATAGGGGTATCATTTTCGAAATAATGCTTTATGATCTTTGAATTTGTAATATTGATATCCCTGCAATTCCTTGGCCTTCCAGATAATATTGCTTTATCATAATGGTTCTTTTCAATGTTTTCATCGCTATTATTTATTTCAAAAAATCGTTTACAAATATACATTGTGCCAAGATTATTTAGGCAATTCAGTATATCTGGAGTAAATGGTGAGAGATTATCTATCACGAGTATTGTCAAATGATTTTATTCCACCATCTACCATAGTCATATTTATATCATTATTAACATCGCTACCAGTATTATTTTGTACGCCTTTTTTAATGTTCATTGCTCTAATGGGGAAGAGACAGATAAATTGGTAAAATTTTACTGATTACAGATGATGGTTGATGGTTGAACAACCCCTCGCCCTTAAACTATTAACGAAGATATGCTTATTTAGTACAAGGAGTAGATTGTAAACGACTCAGTTATTGTGACTATTGTCAAGTCTTAATCATGCTAAACACATGCAAAATTGAATCAAAGGTATTGAATAAACTCACAGCTATTCAAACTATCAGACCAAACAACAATATGTAATGCAAGCTCATCTATATGGTCATCTTCTTATCGTATCAAAGTACAAAGCTCACGACTTTATGTGGAACTTCGTTAAAATTATTGTCACACACGTGTGAATATGAGGTTGATTGAGGTAGTATCTCCTTGAAACCAAGTCATGAGTTTATAATATATACTATTATTGTTGTACTCGTAATTTCGTTAACTTTGATTATAGTTGCCTTCTATTATTACAATATCCAGATTTTGCATGGGCCTGCTTTCGCTGCTATTACATCTACTCTAGATAAATTTGGAATAAAAGAAATCTATCCAACTAAATCTGGTGGAGAAGAATGGTTCATGAATATGCAAGACCCAGCTAGAGATCCAAGATTTAATCCACAAGCTACAATAACAAAGAATCCAAACGGTTCTTATAAAGTCACTAAAACTGAAGTAAGGATGGAAGTCTACCCTTCAACAGGATATAATCAAGATAAAATTACTACTCTGAATCAAAAAGAATTGGCAGCAAAAGGGTATATGCAATCACCAAATGACTGGAAGAATGTGGAAATGACAGGATATGTAAAGCTGATATCTTCTCTTTCAAATGATCAATTCAATTGGTATAATCGTGGTGGACGTCATACTAATTCAGCACCTTGTGAAGGCACAGCATATAAGGCGGATGTAATGTATTATTCTTCAGGACAGACACGCTTCAATAAAGAGCAATGGTTTAGCGGAGGATACTCATTCACATCTCCAAAGAATGTCAGTAGCTCATCTATACAAGGAAAATGGGTAGGCTTAAAATATATAGTATATAATTTCCAGCAACCAAATGGAAAAACAGCAGTAATGCTTCAAAGTTGGTTCGATGCAAACGCAGATGGAAAGTGGATAAAGATAAATGACTTTGTTGATTTAGGTGGATGGGGTGATCAAGGCAGCTATTGTGGAGGAGTACCAGATCAGCTAATTACGTGGGGAGGTCCAATTGCCACATTTAGATGGGATAATGCAACAGATGTAGACTTCAAGAACTTGAGTGTAAGAGAAATTGAATCACCTCCGTAAAATAGTTAAAGGTTAACACCCGCTTGTTATTTAAACAGGATGTGAGAGTAGGCGAGATTAGTATTATAGTCATAATATATGAAGTATATTTTACATATCGACGAAATCATTATACTATGGCTGTTTTGAATTCATTATGCTGCAACCAAACATGAACAATGATATACATAAAGTATAATCAAAAATAAATAAGTGGCTTGCAAATATGGCCAATTATTGTTTTTGATCTCGTTCAGCTATATCTTGTGCTACCTAGCCTTCAGGTAGGAACCTTTATGGCAAGAATTCTAAGACACAACAACCTTTCCTACCATAGTAGGATGAAGCTGACAGAAGTAAGGAAATTCTCCGGCAGTATCAAATTTATGTGAGAATGTTTGATTTGGCGACAGTAATGTTTTGAGTCCAGGTGATGAATCAAATGCTTTTCCCAAGTCTGGATCACTAGGCCCTGTACCTGACACCACTGTATGAATTTGACTATCTTTATTAGTCCATGTTATTGTATCTCCTACTTTGACATTGACTGGATTTGGATCAAATGCTTTGTCAGCCATTGTGGATGCACCTTCTACTATTGAGACCTGCGTCCCGCCAGATTGCTGAGCCGAAACTCTAACTGATGCAAATGCGATAGCACCTGATACCACCACCAATGCTAATGCTGAGAGAATACTCAATTTTGCTATTCTGTGTTCTGTAGACATATAAATTCAATAATTTGTTAACCTAGCGTCTTTATAAAAACTTCCTCCTATTATATTCAATAAGTATCATATTGTAGTCTAATTATTA
>Ga0075434_100002535_pt1 | contig 16116 bp, 13 predicted proteins | sample RhiMethybrSRZTD3_FD_75298 | JGI IMG/M metagenome (GOLD analysis project Ga0075434, IMG submission 75298) | Populus rhizosphere microbial communities from Tennessee, USA - Rhizosphere MetaG P. TD hybrid SRZTD3 | ecosystem: Host-associated > Plants > Roots > Rhizosphere > Soil | place: USA... | reverse complement strand
TTATAGTCCGCGGCGCCGTCGACTTCATTCAGCCGGATGTGGCGCGCGTCGGCGGTATTTCCGAAATGATAAAGATCGCCGCGCTGGCGTCGACTCACAAGATCCCAGTATCGTTCCATACCTGGGGCGACGGTGTCGCGCTTGCCGCGAGCGTGCATCTCTCGACGGCGCTCCGGGATTGTGCCGTGATGGAACTCGACTACACCTACAACCCGCTGCGTGAAGAACTTTTGCGCGAGCCCTTCAAAGTACAAAACGGTTATTTGCTTCCGCCGCAAGCGCCCGGTCTGGGCATCGACCTCGATGCGTGTACTCTCGAGCGATTTGCATTTTCGGGCGCCGAAGATCTTGCCGTTCGACAGAAAACCCTGAATTAGCAGTCCGCTCTTTCCGCCGAGTGCGCATTCAGCCGCTGCATCGCTCGCGAGCTTGAGCGCCGATTCCGTCCTGACCATCTGTTGATTGCCGCCCGTTGCGCACTATTGCGCCGAGCTTCCGCGCGCCGAAGAGCATGCGGTAGTCGCTCGGGAAATCGTCGACAAATTCTACCGGCATAGGGCTTGCGCCACCTCGGGAAACTTAATTTCACATCGGGAGGCGTGCACATGATTAAACGTAATCTTTATCGTTTGACCAAGGGATTACGCTCACTGATCGCGATTATCACTTTGCTCGCATTTCAAACGACATCATTGACAGCCGCGCTGGCCATGAGTTCGGCGCGTGGCGGCACACTTCCGCAGCCGTTGCCATTATTTCCTGTGGGCAACTGGTGGAATCTCGACATCAGCAGTTGGCCGGTGGATTCAAACTCGGCAAATTTTATCGCGTTCATCAACAACGGCGGAACGCGGCGGCTTCATCCCGACTTCGGCGGTAACGCTGGATCAGGCAATTCCATCTACGGTATGCCTTACGCAGTGGTGACCAATGTGACTGACGCGGATTTGAAGGCCGTGCAGTTTGATTACGCCGACGAAAGCGACGGCGTCGATCACTTCACCAACGCGAGTTTTCGTTTTTATCCGATTCCGTCCGAAGCGGCTACGCAGCCTTACTGGATCGAAGGCGGCGATCCGGGAAATCTGGACCTGCGTAGCAGCGAAGATCGGCATCTCCTGATCATCGACAAAGACCGCAACTATCTCTACGAGCTCTACAACGTCTTCTACAACACCACGCAAGGCAAATGGTTCGCCGGTTCAGGCGCATTCTTCGACATGAATACGAATAATCGACGCCCCAACGGGTGGACATCGGCCGATGCGGCCGGTTTGGCGATTCTTCCCGGGCTCGTACGCTATGACGAAGTTTATGATCCCAACGTCACCGAAATCCGTCATGCTTTACGTGTGACGGTGCGCGCCACCAACGGCTACGTGTATCCGGCCTCGCACCGCGCAGGCTCCGCTAGCGGCGCGCTTCCGATGGGCGCGCGGCTGCGGCTCAAGGGGAGCGTCGATATCACGCAGCGCACCAGCGATCCGAACATGCAAAAAGTCTTTCGCGCAATGCAGAAATACGGCCTAATCGTGGCTGACAACGGCTCTGACATGTACATCACCGGCACCTACGATACGCGTTGGAACAACGATACTCTCAACCCGGCTTTCGCCAATCTTTCCGCCAGTGATTTCGAAGTCATCCAACTGGGCTACAATCCCGCACAGACGAGCCAGCCGAGCTTGAGTTCGCTGGTTTTGAATCCTGCGAGCGTTCCTGGCGGACAAAACACCGCCGGAACGGTTACTCTTACCGCCGCGGCACCATCGACAGGGACAATGGTTAGCTTATCAAACGCCAACACAGCGGCGTCAGTCCCGAGCTCGGTTACGATTCCGGCGAATGCTTCGTCGGCAAATTTCACCATCACAACAGCAGCGGTATCGACGACGACTGTCGGGAACATTACTGCCAATTATAGCGGCGTAAACAAATCGGCCACCCTAACCGTCAATCCAGCAGCGCCGACGGTATTGTCGTCCTTGACCTTAAAACCCTCTATGCTAGTCGGTGGTGCCAGCGCGACCGGAACCGTAACTCTGATCAAAGCCGCCCCGACTGGCGGCATTGTCGTGAGTCTCGCGAGCAGCAATTCTGCGCGAGTGAAAGTCCCAGCAAATGTTGTGATTCCGGCCGGCGCGATTTCTCAGGTCTTCATCATTACAACGACCGCAACAAAACAGAGAACCAATGTGAGCATCACCGCGTCTTATGCAAGCGTAAACAAAAGCGCGACACTGACCCTCGTCAGAAGATAAGCCCCGAACGCGAATCGCTTCAAAACCCGTCCGGCACGAAGTGACCGGACGGGTTTTTCGTTTCTGAGCGCGTTGCCTTCGCTTTTCGAGTTGTTAAGATGATTTCGCTTTATGTACAAGCTGGACACGATCGCGGCGATTGCAACGCCGCCGGGCGAAGGAAGCATCGCCGTTATCCGCGTGAGCGGCGTCGATGCAGAGCAAATCGCGGCTAAGATTTTTTTTTCGCACCGAGACAAAAAAAGCAAGCTGCAATCGCACCGGCTTTATCACGGCACTCTGCGCGATCCCAAATCCGCACGAGTCATCGATGAAGTTTTGCTGGCCATCATGCGCCAGCCCAGAAGCTATACCGGAGAGGACGTTATAGAGATTCACTGCCACGGCGGTGCCTTTATCGCGCAACGAGTGCTTCAACTGGTCCTTAGCCAGGGAGCCCGGCAGGCCGAACCGGGCGAGTTCACCAAACGCGCTTTCTTGAATGGACGGTTGGACCTTAGTCAGGCGGAGGGCGTGCTCGACTTGATTCGCGCTCGTACCGAGAGCAGCGCCGCCCTGGCCCTCGATCAAGCCAATGGTAATTTGTCGCAATGGGTGGAGGAGTTGCGTTCGGAGTTGCTCAACGTTCTCGTTCAGGTCGAAGCAGCCATCGATTTTCCAGAGGAAGAAATTGAGCTGCTTAAACGTCCCGAACTGGCGCAAGAAGTTGCCGCCTTGACCGATAAAATCTCAATAATATTAGCTAGTTATGAATGGGCTAGGTTATTTCGCGAAGGCGCTAAAGTATGCATTTGCGGCCGTCCGAACGTCGGGAAATCAAGCCTGCTGAATGCTCTTATTGGTGAAGAACGCGTGATTGTAACCCCGGTGGCGGGCACGACGCGTGATGTGATCGAAGAGTCAATCAACCTCGACGGTCTCCCGGTCACGCTTTGGGATACCGCCGGGATCCGTGAGACCGCCGATGAAATTGAGCGGATTGGTGTGCATCTCGCACGCGACTACCTGGAAAAATCGGATGCCCGCATTGTCGTCATTGATGGCTCGCTGCCTCTTTCTGCGGAAGACAAGGAGCTGGTGATCGCGGCCGGTCAGGCGAGAGCTTTGATCGCCATCAACAAGAGTGATCTGCCCGGGTCGCTGACCGATAGTGATTTAAATGGTCTCAATGGCCGAATCAAGTATTGCCGGGTGTCTGCGAAAACCGCGGAGGGAGTTCCGGAACTGAAGCAGGAACTCCGAAATATTATTCTCGACAAAGAAATCGAGTTTTCGCCGGTGGCAATTACAAATCTCCGTCACCGGAGCGCGTTGCAGCGCGCTGAGGACGCCCTGCGCCATGCGACCGAGTCACTCAGCGAAGGTTTTGCCGCCGAATTTGTCGCCGTCGATCTCAACGAAGCCCGCCAGGCGCTCGAGGAGATCACTGGGCTGATCAATAGCGAAGATATTCTCGACAAGGTTTTTGCCAATTTCTGTATCGGCAAATAATTGTGCTGTGGTATACAAACGAAAATTGTTTCACGTGAAACGATGAGCAGTGACTTAAAGATCTTCGACGTGATCGTAGTAGGAGCCGGCCATGCTGGAATCGAGGCGTGTCTAGCAGCGGCTCGAATGGGTGCCAGCACGCTAATGCTGACATTGAATCTCGACCACATCGGTCAGATGTCCTGCAACCCGGCAATCGGCGGGATCGGGAAAGGCCATCTGGTGAAAGAGATCGACGCACTGGGCGGTGAGATGGCGCGTGCGATCGATGAAACCGGTATTCAGTTTCGCATGCTCAATACGAAAAAGGGGCCGGCGGTCCGAGCTTCCCGGGCACAAGCAGACAAAGCGCTGTATCGTCAGCGGATGAAAAAGGTTCTGGAAAATTGTCCCGGATTGACAGTTCGGCAGGGCAGCGTCGAAGCTTTGCTGGTTGAAAATGGCCAGGTTAACGGCGTCGAAACTCAAATTGGCGAGCAGTTTTACGGTCGCACGGTTATTCTGACGACTGGAACATTCCTAAAAGGTCTAATTCATATTGGCGATCGCAACTATTCCGCCGGACGTGCCGGTGACTTCGCCGTTCATGGCCTCAGTGAATCGCTCGTGAATCTCGGCTTTAAAGTCGGCAGGCTGAAAACCGGAACCTGCCCGCGTCTCGATGCTCGCACCATAGATTTTGACAAATTGGCTGTACAGCACGGCGATCCAGAACCATTGCCGTTTTCATTCTCCAGCTCCGGCGTCACTCAACCGCAGGTTCCCTGCTATATAACCTATACGAACAGCCGAACGCACGACATCATTCGTGCCGCGATGCACCGCTCGCCCATGTATTCGGGCGTCATTAAAAGCCGGGGTCCGCGCTATTGTCCATCCATAGAGGACAAAGTTTATCGCTTCATGGACAAGAGTCGGCATCAGATCTTTCTCGAGCCCGAGGGATTGGATACCGTCGAAGTTTATCCCAACGGTCTATCGACCAGCCTGCCTCTTGATGTGCAATTGGACATGGTACGATCCATTGAGGGACTCGAACACGCCGAGATCATGCGTCCGGGATATGCGATCGAATATGACTACTTCGAGCCTACCCAGCTCAAGCCGAGTCTCGAAACTAAACTCGTTCATGGTCTGTACCATGCCGGCCAGATCAATGGCACGACCGGTTACGAAGAAGCTGCGGCTCAGGGCATTATGGCTGGAATCAATGCGGTCCTAAGTCTTCGGGGGAGTGAGCCGCTCATTTTCACTCGTGAACAGGCCTATATCGGCGTTCTGATCGATGATCTCGTCACCAAGGGAACCGATAACGAACCCTATCGAATGTTCACGTCGAGGGCCGAGTACCGGCTTTTGCTCCGTGAGGACAACGCGGATTTGCGCCTGACGGAAATCGCGCATCGGATCGGCCTTGCAACCGCTAGCGCGCTTCAGCGGACGGACGAAAAGAAGCGTGCAGTCGCTCTATTGCTCGACTATTTGGAAAGCCACCAAGTGGCAGCAGGAGAAGTGGTCAATGCTTTTCTCTGCCGCTTGGAATCGGCGCCGCTGCGCAATTCGTCCGGCTTAGCCCAGTTACTCCGCCGGCCAGAAATTTCCATTGAGCAGCTTAGAGCTGTCAGCCCACACATTCCGAATTACGGGCCTAACGTTGATGCGCAAACTGAGACTCAGATCAAATATCAGGGATACGTCGACCGCCAGTTCTCCATTGTCGAGCGTTTCCGGCGCATGGAACAGGCGGCAATTCCGGCAGATCTCGATTATTCGAAGATCAGCGGCTTGTCTCGTGAGGTCTGTGAAAAGTTGGTAAAGATCAAGCCGCGTTCGCTCGGCCAGGCCGCGAGAATTCCTGGCATCACGCCCGCCGCGATTTTTTTGCTCTCGTTTTACATCAAGAAAAAGTCAGCCTAAGTTAGGCCATTACTCCCAAGTTTCACGTGAAACGAGGAATGTTCTTTTATTTTTCCCTAGGATGTGATAAGTGTCGATTAATTACTGCGAGCATTTATAACTAACTGAAATATAAGGCTTTTTTGTGCATATTACGATTGCGATTGCTAACCAAAAGGGTGGCGTCGGCAAAACTACAACTGCGATAAACCTCGCGGCTGCGCTGGCCTTGGACGGAAAACGGACGCTCTTAGTCGACATTGATCCGCAGGGCAACACCACAAACGGCGTCGGCATCGATAAGACGTCGCTTTCAGTGAGCCTCTATCACGTCCTCGACGGCTCGCGCCTTATTGGCGAAATTGTCTGTGAGACCGCGGTACCCGAGCTTTCACTTATTCCCGCAACCAAAGATCTTGTCGGCGCAGAAATAGAGCTCGTGTCCGGCGATCGGCGCGAGTATCGCTTGAAGGATGCACTCGCCGGCGTGGCAGCGCATTATGAGTACGTTCTGCTCGACTGTCCGCCCTCGTTGGGACTTCTCACCCTCAATGCATTGACGGCCGCTGACTCGCTGTTGATTCCAATTCAAAGTGAATACTACGCCTTGGAAGGGCTCAGTTCGATCCTCGAAACGATGCGGCTGGTGCAGCAGAGCTTCAATTCCGGGCTTCGATTGGAAGGCATCGTGATCACCATGTTCGACAGCCGTAATCGGTTGTCGCACCAGGTTGTGGAAGAGATCCGCGAGCACTTTCCCGACAAATTATTTCACACGATTGTTCGCCGTAACGTGCGCCTGAGCGAGAGCCCGAGCTATGGCAAACCGATTTGTATGTATGATGCCGGATCGACTGGAGCCCAGGATTATCGCGACCTTGCAAAGGAGTTGATCAGCCGTGGAGAGCATAATGTCGACGCCGAAAAAAGGTTTGGGTAGAGGGCTTAGCGCGCTGATTCCAAGCGCCTCCGAGCCCAGAGCTGAATCGCGCCTCAATTCGGTACCCCTCGAAGTATCTGTCGAGCGCATCACACCGAGCCCATTTCAGCCGCGCCGGGCCTTTGATGAAGCAAAAATCGCGGAGCTCGCCGCTTCGATTCGCAACCAGGGAATTATTCAGCCGCTGGTCGTGCGTTCCAAGGACGATGGCTTCGAGTTGATTGCCGGCGAGCGCCGTTGGCGCGCGGCAATGAAGGCTGGTTTGGCGCACGTGCCGGTGGTCATACGCGAAGCAAGCGACCATGAAGCTCTTCAACTCGCGCTTGTGGAAAACCTTCAACGCGAAGATCTGAATCCCATAGAAGAGGCCAATGGTTACCGTCGACTCCAGGAGGAGTTCCACTGGAGTCAGGAAGAGATGGCCGAGAAAGTTGCCAAGAGCCGGCCGGCAATCGCCAACGCGTTAAGACTTTTATCGTTGCCCGTCGAGGTTCAACAGGAAGTTTCGGCTGGAAACGTCCCCGCCGGTCAAGCGCGCGCGCTGTTGGGATTGCAAAACGAGGCTTTGATGATTTCCGCTTGTCGAGAAGTCATTGCGAAGGGCCTTTCCACGCGCGAGACCGAAAAAATGGTTCGCCATCTCGTCACGGGACGAAAACGTCGGCGTGCAACAGTCGCTACCGATCCCGATCTAAAAACGATTATCGAGGAGCTCCAGCGTGTCCTCGGCACGCGCGTGCGGTTGATTCCGAAACCGCGCACAAACAAAGGACGGATCGAGATCGAGTATTACACCTTACCCGATCTCGAGCGGATCATTCAGACGATCACGAGGAAAACAATTACTGCTTAATGACAGCAATGACATGAACTTGCGGCGTCCGGGAAAAATTCCTCCCCTTAGAAAAGGTGTAATCCGCATTCCTCAGCCCAAGGCTTGAAACCGTCGCTGTCCGAGTTTCCGAGTGCTCGGAGCGCATATCGAGGAACACCCTGGTGATCGCTAGTCGGGGAATAGATTTAAGCTGTGTTTTCCTGGGATAGGTGGCTAGATCGAAGTCACTTTTCCAGCAGAGGCTTCAACTCGGCCCAGCTTGTCACCGGCGCCGCACAGGTAAAATTCTGACAAACGTAGACGGTCGGTCGGCCGTCGACCTGAGTTTTACCGGCGAGCACGGGTGAGACTTTGTCCAGCGGCTCATCCGGCGCGACAAGCTGGAAAACTTTGTTTGGCAGGTAAAGCGAGTGGATTCCTTTGATGAGCTCCAGCGTGCGCGCGTCGCTTCTGTCACCGACCACCACGATTTCCTTGCCCCAATGGAGATACTGATCGAGGGCGCAAAGCATGTGCGCGAAGCCAAACGGCTGACTCACCATGGCATCGTAGTAGGAGCGCAAAATGGTTTCGGCTTTGGCGCGGTAATCGTCGCTGCCAATCAGGTGATAAAGCCGGAGCAGCAATTGCGCCGCAATCGCATTGCCAGAAGGAATAGACGCATCAAAGACCGGCTTGGTGCGGCTAATCAGCGACTCGTGCGACTTTCCAGTGTAAAAAAGACCGCCGCCACGCTCATCGCCAAATTCGCGGAGCATGATTTCGGCTAACTCGCGCGCTCGCTGGATGAACGATCGATCAAAGAGCGCCTCGTAGAGGTCGAGCAGACCGAAGGCTAAAAACGCATAATCATCGAGGTAGCCGTGAAGCTTCGCTTCACCACCTTTGTAAACATGCAGCAGGTGGCCGTCGCGGAACATTGTGCGAAAAATGAAATCGACCGTGCGGCGGGCCGCCTCCACACAGGAAGGCTCGCCAGTAATCTTGATTGCCTCCGCAAGGCCCGATAGCGCCAGTCCGTTCCATGCCGCGATGATCTTTTCGTCACGAAACGGTTTGATCCGCTTCTCGCGCGCCGTGAAAAGCTTTTGCTTGCTCCGGCCGATCAGAGCTTCGATCTCCGATTTTTCTTTGCGGAAGAACTTGCTCGCCTGATCGACGTTCAAAATCGGATGAAGAATGTTTTTTTCTTCGAAGTTGCCCTCCTCGGTGACGTCGTACATGCGCGTGAAGACTTCGGCGTCTTCGGCGCCGAGCAAGGCTTCTACTTCCGCCAGCGTCCAGACAAAAAACTTTCCTTCTTCGCCCTCGCTATCGGCATCCTGCGTGGAGTAAAAACCGCCCTCGGGATCATGCATCTCGCGCAAGAGATAGCGCGCGCTCTCTTCGACGACGGTTTTATAGGCTGGATCGCGGGTGATCACGTACGCTTGGCTGTAGATCCGTAACAGCTGCGCATTGTCGTAAAGCATCTTTTCGAAATGCGGCACCAACCACTTGGCATCGACCGAGTAGCGGTGAAACCCGCCGCCCAGATGATCGTAGATACCGCCCTGCGCCATCTTGGTCAGCGTATGCGCGACCATCGTCAGATAGCGCTCTTCGCCGCTCTCAGAGTAATAGCGTAGAAAGAGCTCATACACGCCGGCGTTGGGAAATTTCGGCGCCTGTCCCAAGCCGCCGTTTTCCGAGTCGTAGGCGCGGGCTATTTTTTCGCAAGACTCGGCGATAGTCCCTGGAGCAAAATCCTTTTCGGACGGCTGGGATTCCGCCATGTGATGCAATGTATCGAGAATCTGTGCGACGCTTTTTTCAACGTCAGCAGGCCTCTCGCGATACGCTTGTGCCACACCTTGTAGAATCTTAGGAAAGCCCGGCATCCCTTGGCGATCTTCCGGCGGAAAGTAGGTGCCGCCGTAAAAAGGTTTCGCCTCGGGGGTCAGGAAAATGGTCATCGGCCAGCCGCCCCGACCCGTGAGCATTTGCACCGCGTTCATGTAGATCTCATCCAGGTCCGGTCTTTCTTCCCGATCTACCTTGATATTGACGAATAGTTCGTTCATGAGCGTGGCAATTTTTTCGTTCTCGAACGATTCGCGCTCCATCACGTGACACCAGTGACAGGCTGAATAACCGATGCTTAGAAGGACGGGCTTGTTTTCTTTCCTGGCTTTTTCGAATGCCTCATCGCCCCATGAATACCAATCCACCGGGTTGTGAGCGTGCTGCAGCAAGTACGGGCTGGTTTCGTGTATCAAACGGTTGGTATGTTCGCCGGCCATCGGTAATCGCCTTCACCCCGCTACAGTCAACGTAACACACACCATTGCTGTCCTAAACGGGTAAGCCGAGTTCGCCGGCAACTCGCATGGCTGCAGCAATAGTTTTGACTCAAGCTATGGATGGGGCAGGCGCTGGTTCTGTTTTAACTTTGAGCGAGAACACGCGGCGAGCCTATGAGACTTGAACCGGGCGCGGTTTAACGGATCTTGAGATCGAACGCAACCGGACCCTTATCGCCTTTTCGCACCTGGAACTGCACCGAGTCACCTTCGTTGATGTCTTCGATCTGGTTACGCGGCGCAAGGCTTCCCCGGTGAAAAAACACGTCTTCACTACCGTCATCAGGAGTGATAAAGCCAAATCCCTTTTGCCTCATGATCTTTTTGACTGTCCCAGTCATCGTCAGCTCCCAGCGAACACGTGCTCGGTTTGTTTGACATTCACGCGTTGCCTACCTACTTTGTGTCTTCAACTCATATAATTAAAAGCCGCTTGACTGCAATTGCTTTTTATATCACTGGCCACGGTTACGGCCACGCGGTGCGCTCCTATCAGGTGATCCGTGCATTGATGAAAGCCGCTCCGGACTTTCAAATTCACGTCTGCACCAGCGCACCTGATTGGTTATTTCAGGACCCTTCTACTTCCGTAATATATCGGCAAGCCAAAATCGACGTCGGCATTATCCAGAAGGACAGTCTCGCAATGGATTTGAGCGAGACGCTCCACTCAAATCGGAATCTACTGGCCAACGCATCATCTTTAATTGCTACTGAGCTCGCCTTCCTGCGGCACCATCGAATTAGGCTCATCCTAAGCGATATACCACCGCTGGCGTTCGAGATTGCCGCCGAGGCACACATTCCATCAGTCGCTATTACAAACTTTACTTGGAGCTGGATCTATCGCAGTTATCTGCAACAATATCCGGCTTTTCTGCCGCTGATTGAAGCAATGGAAGTCTTTTACCGTAAGGCGAGCTTGGCTTTGAGCCTTCCTTACGCCTGCGACATGAGCGCTTTCCCTTATACGGAAGCTATTCCCTGGGTCACGCGTACTTCCTCTCTCAGCAAGGGAGAAGCGCGCTCTAAATTCGCTTTACCACAATCGGCGGTCCTCGTGCTGTTGAGCTTTGGCGGGCTCGGACTCGAACGCCTGCCCTGGAAAAAACTTAGCCACCTCGAAGAATTTTATTTTATTGCCACCGGGCAAACACCCGGGCACGCAGTTAATCTTTCGGTACTGCCCGAAGTGCAACGGCACTATTGCGATTTGCTGCGCGCCGTCGATGTGATTATTGCAAAGCCCGGTTATGGCATCGTCGCTGATATCATCGCCCATCAAATACCGGTGCTCTACGTCGAACGCGACGACTTCCCTGAGTCTCCTTTTCTGATCCGAGCTTTGAACGAGTTGACCACGGCCGAACTGCTACCTCTTGAGGATCTATTGAACGGCAATCTCGAGCCGCATCTTGCCCGGCTGCTGAGGCGAGAACGAAACTCATCTCTGTTCGCGCTGAATGGCGCAGAGGTGGCCGCCGAAAAAATTGTTCCGCTTACCGTCGCCGCTTCGAGTTGACACACTTTCACGATTCCTACAGACTTGAAGCACATGGCGGTTGAAACTGTGATACTCGCTACACCGCGGGGATTTTGCGCGGGCGTCGAGATGGCGATTGAAACTGTGGAACGGGCTCTGAAACGCTACGGTCCGCCGATCTATGTCTTTCACGAAATCGTTCACAATCTCCATATCGTACGAGATTTTACTAGCCGCGGTGTGCGCTTCGTCCAATCGCTCGAGGAAGTCCCGCCCGGCGCAAAATTGATTTTTAGCGCCCACGGTATTTCCCCGGCCGTCTGGGAGCAAGCGCGCGCGAAGGGCCTCGCAATTATTATCGACGCGACTTGCCCACTGGTGGAGAAAGTCCACCGGGAGGTGCGCAAATTCGCGGCTATGGACTATTCGATTATTCTTATCGGACATGAAAAACATGATGAGATCGTCGGCACCAGTGGAGAAGCTCCGGAAAAAATTCACATCGTTGGCAGCGCCAATGAAGCGGAGACCATTAAGGTTGCGCATCCCGATAAACTCGTCGTTCTTACCCAAACCACGCTCAGCGTTGATGATACTCGGGAGATGATCGAGATTTTGCGGAGACGCTTTCCACGCTTGATTACCGCAGCCAAAGAGGACATTTGCTTTGCCACGCAAAACCGTCAGGACGCCGTCAAACAGCTTGCCCAACGGGTCGACCTGGTCCTGGTGATCGGTTCACGGAACAGCGAAAACTCCAATCAGCTCTGCAAGGTCGCCAGAGATCAGGGAAAACCTTCGTACCTGATCGAGGATCATCACGCGATCGATCCGGCTTGGCTTGTAGGCGTTACACGGGTCGGGATCACTTCCGGCGCCTCGGTGCCCGAACATTTGGTGCAACAAGCCGTTGACTATTTCCGCCAGCAGGGCGCACAGGTAATTCAGAACGGTTTTGCCGAGGAGAATATTCATTTTGCCCTGCCGGTGGAAATCGCCGGCGGGGCTTGATTCGCTCTCGTTTGCTGTGTTAATCGACGCCAGCCGCGTCAAAGGAGGACTTATGCCGCGCATCGTTCACATCGCGCTCAAAGTCGATGATCTCGAGAAGGCCACGGAATTTTATGAGAAGGGCTTCGGCTTTGTGGAGATGGAAACCGGTCAGGTCCGAGATCATACCTCGCGCCATCTCACGGACGGTACGATCGATCTTGCTTTGATCAAGTACGACAGCGAGGAATCGGCGGAGGCCCGAGCTTCCGGATCGGGACCGTGCATCCACCATTTTGCCATTGAAGTGGATGATATGGCCAAGTCCGCCGCCGACTTAAAAAAATTCGGCTGTGAAATCATCAGTGACCCGGGAGTGATTCCGATCAAGTTTCGCGCGCCTGGCGGTACCGTCGCAGAGATCGTCCCGACGGATCGATACAAAAAGCCCGAGGCCAAAGCTTAGCCCGTTGATGAATCCGACTCGGCGCTTGGCGCGCTTTGCGCTCGAGCTAAAATACCAAAACATTCCGGCCGAAGTGCTCGATCGAGTCAAAGCATGCGCTCTGGATACCCTCGCCGTCTGTTTGTACGGGTCCACCAAGCCGTGGAGCCACACGGTTAGCGGATTGGTTCATGATTCCGGTTTGCGTGGACGCTCGACCGTTCTCGGGACGAATTTTTCCCGCCAGCCTGCGCAAGCGACCTTGGCCAACGGTGTGATGGCGCATGCTTTCGAACTCGATAACGTGCGCCAGCCCGGCGCCGGTGTTCATCCGGGAGCTACCGCCTTTGTGCCAGCCCTAGCGATGGCGGAAGACAAGAGAGCCGATGGCAAATCATTGCTCAGCGCGTTTGTCGCCGCGTGCGAGGTCATGTCGCGAATTGGTGTTGCTGCAGGCAATTCACTCGAGAGAAGAGGTTTTCACGCGCCGGGGCTGACCGGAACCTTTGGCGCAGCCGTTGCCGCCGGGCGGCTGCTGCGTCTGGATGAGCACCAGATGACCAACGCCCTTGGCATCGCTGCTTCCTACTCCGGCGGACTGATCGAATTTTCCCGCTGTCGGGAAGGCGCCATGGTCAAGCGACTGCATCTCGGCAAAGCCGCCGAGGGCGGGGTGACTGCCGCCTTGCTAGCGAGCAAAGGATTTGCCGGGCCTGAGAGCGTCCTCGAAGGAAAGTTCGGTTTTTGCCAGACCTATTCGGATTCGCCGGAGCTCGGTTCTCTCACTCGTCGCTTGGGACGCGAATTCGAGAGCATGAATATCTGCATCAAGCGCTGCGCTTGCCACATCAATGCCCATGCGCCGATTGAAGCCCTTCAGCAGCTCCGCGACCAAGTAAATTTTCGTCCGGAGGATATTCGGGAAATCGCCGTCGGTGGCATTGAAAAGCTCGTCACCCACCATTCGATCTATCGACCCACCGACCTGATGATGGCGCAGTACAGTATTCCGTTCTGCATTGCACTGAGCCTCTATGCGGATCCCACCGATCCCGAGTCGTTCAATGAAACACAGCTGAAGAACAAGAATATTCTCCGCATCATGCGCAGGGTTCACCTGCAAGTGGATGACGAAATCGAACGGCGCGGTTGGGATCGCGCAGCGCGCGTGACGGTTGTGCTAGATAACAAAGAACGCCATTCGGCGCTGGTGGTTCATTTCAAGGGTACACCGGACAATCCGTTGACCCGCGCAGAGGTGGAAAGTAAAGCGCGCAAACTCACCCGCGCGCTTTTACCTGCACGTCGGCTTGCCCGCTTGATTGAGACCGTCGACCATCTCGACAGGGTTCGGGACGTTTCACAACTCGGCGCTTTGCTCAAAAACTGAGGCCCAGATTGGTGCAAAAGACGCTTTTCCTTACAGCTTCGCGGTTCGGCATGGTCGCGAGACTTTACTGACCTGACCCGCCTAAGTTAGAGCGTAGCCCAAAAAGTTTGCACGCCCGCCATTACAACTGATGACCGGCTTCGCAAGGGTCCATGGCTGTCGAGCCGCGGAGCTGTTGTGATGAAGAAAGCAGCACGTGCCTAGTTCTTAAGCGGGTTCTCGCCGACGGTGTCCTCCTTGAGCTAATAAGTCGTTGAATTGCAGCAGCATATAGCAGCGCTGCTGCTGGCACAGCGGTTGCGCCGCAGCATTCAAAATCGGATTCAAGTCAGCTTCTTTGCTCAATTCTTGCGCGAATAAAAAGGGGGAATAGCTCGTGGTGTACCATGGCAAGAACTTGGTGCGGATATCCTTTGTACTGCTGGCGCTTTGGCTGTCATCATCGTTGGCTCTCGCCCAAGATGTGACGCAGACGACGCCGGGTGGCCCGGTAGTCACGACTCCTGGCGCTCCTCCGGTCCCGGCTCCCACTGCCTCCGCAGCCCCAGCTAAGATCGACAAGGGCGATACGGCATGGATGCTGACGTCCGCGGCTCTCGTTCTCATGATGACGATCCCCGGATTGTTTCTCTTCTATGGTGGCTTGGTGCGCCGCAAAAACGTTCTCGGGACCATCATGCATAGTTTCATCATTGTCGCCGTCATCAGTCTTCAGTGGGTGCTTTGGGGATACAGCTTGGCTTTTGGTCCGGATATCGGTGGCTGGATCGGCAACGCTAGCTGGTTCGGTCTCAATGGTGTTGGACCGGAGCCGAACCCGGATTATGCCGCGACCATACCGCATGCCGCTTTCATGGTTTACCAGATGATGTTCGCGGTGATCACTCCGGCCTTAATCACCGGCGCGTTTGCCGAGCGGGTAAAGTTCAGCGCGTTTTTGGTTTTCATCCTGCTCTGGGCCACGTTCATCTATGATCCACTCGCCCACTGGGTTTGGGGCGTCAAAGGCTGGATGCGCGAAATGGGCGCGCTGGATTTTGCCGGCGGGACAGTGGTGCATATTAGTTCGGGAGCATCGGCGCTGGTGGCGGCATTCCTGTTCGGCAAACGAATCGGATACGGTATTGAAGCAATGCCGCCTCACAATCTACCGTTCAGCGTTATTGGCGCTGGTCTTCTTTGGGTCGGTTGGTTTGGCTTCAACGCCGGCAGCGCGCTGGCTGCAGACGGACTCGCTACATCAGCCTTTGTCGCCACTCACGTGGCCACCGCGGCCGCAACGTTGGCGTGGCTTGCCATGGATTGGATACTCAGAGGTAAGCCGACAGTACTGGGAGCTGCTAGCGGTGCCGTGGCCGGCCTGGTGGCGATTACGCCTGGGTCGGGGTTTGTCGGCCCCATCTCCGCGCTTTGGATCGGGATTGGCGGCGGCCTTCTATGTTCGATCGCCTGCAGCCTAAAGCCACGGTTCGGCTACGATGATTCGCTCGATGTCGTGGGCGTGCATGGGGTCGGCGGCACCTGGGGAGCGCTTGCGACTGGATTGTTTGCTTCCAAAGCGATCAACCCGGCAGGCAATGACGGCCTCTTTTTCGGCAACCCGGCTCAGCTTGTGATTCAGTTCGTCTCCGTATTGGCGACCCTGGCGCTGGCAATCATTGGGAGCTACATCATTCTGTCCATCGTCAAGGCCATTATGGGACTCAGGGTCGGCGACGAAGAAGAAATGATGGGTTTGGATTTGAGCCAGCACAATGAACGGGCCTACGAATAATTTACCGGCTATTTGTGTGGCTGTGTCCTTGAGAATGTGCTAACAGAATTGAGTTTTCAAAATAATTTTTACGATTGAGAAAAGAGAGGAGCAGTTCCATGCCAGTGAAAGACGCCTTAGAGGTGGCGAAGAAAAACAAGGTCGAGATTGTCGATTTGAAGTTTGTCGATTTTCCCGGGCTATGGCAGCACTTTTCCATCCCCGCAACCGAGTTAAACGCCGAGTTGTTTGAAGAAGGACTGGGCTTTGACGGCTCAAGCATCCGGGGA
>Ga0075434_100002530_pt1 | contig 16124 bp, 18 predicted proteins | sample RhiMethybrSRZTD3_FD_75298 | JGI IMG/M metagenome (GOLD analysis project Ga0075434, IMG submission 75298) | Populus rhizosphere microbial communities from Tennessee, USA - Rhizosphere MetaG P. TD hybrid SRZTD3 | ecosystem: Host-associated > Plants > Roots > Rhizosphere > Soil | place: USA... | reverse complement strand
TCTAATGAATCTCATGATGAGTTTCTATCATTCAAAACGATCTCGATAAGAATCCTGTATGTCGATATATGTCATGATCCTATGACAGACATTACATTTTAGTATATCCCTCTTTGACTATAATTGTCAATGGATCAAAGGATTGAGTACGTTGGTAAAGTGTATCTTTATAGCAGTGGTATGTCAAATGACATAGTGAACGTTAGCAAACAAAAACTATCAGAGCACGGAGTGAATGAAAAAGATATCATTGTTATCGGCGTACCGGAGGGAGTTCCAGAAGGGTCCATCATGGTAACAATTTGGCCTCACTATCTTTCTGTGGCAAAAGTAAAACGAGTCAGAGAAGGATCGATATACGCTCCACAATTATTTAATATAAACCTTTGAGGTTGAATCTCAGGTGTATTTTGAAAATCTTAAATTGTCTGAGCGTATGTGTGTAAGACGTGGAGTCAACATTCTTTTGTAAGCGAGCACGACACACGGAGTGTCCGGGTGAATGGCCAGTATCAGATCCAACGGGATCGATTCAAGATTGTTCCTTTGACGTCAAAATGGTAAAATGCAATTGTGAGTGTCATTGTATTACTACATAAAGAGAAGTATTAGTGATATAGTATTGTCGGTATGTCTGGGTCTTGACACAGTTGGAAATTATTAGATCTAGGTGATACACCTATTGAGCGAGCCTTCTAGGGCGTATGATAAGAAATATTTATCCGGATTATGGATGGTAAAATATGCATTACGTATCATTACCTTATAACGTGGTAAATTGGTTTTGGCTATGACAAGAAAATTTAAGAGTCACTTTTTATCATAACAAGTATTGCAAACCGTCGATTGCAAAAAGAGAGTTTGCGCATTTTGCGAAACTAGAATATCGGATGAAAAATGTATATATTATAAATGCCAGGAAAATTACAAAGTAGAATTATGCGACCTTAGAGAAGACGACGGCTGTGGCTGTGAGAGTTAGATGCAAAAAGTGAATATCTGCATTGATAATGTGTGACAAATAATAATAATGGAAGTAACACACGTCATATGCATACCAAAACTCTAATGAGGGTCAGATATTGGTATAACTAATCACATTTTTCTAGAAGAAAAATCATGCAGCCACCACATCATCATACCCTGACTCTTTGATTCCTATTCTCTCCATTAAATTTTTAGCCTTTGTCTGCATTTCGGGGTTTACATTGACTATAACTATCCCTTCTAAGGGTTGGCCGTACAAAATCAACGTTTCCTGAGGCGCAATAGTAATAATCGGCAACGCCAACATATCTTCTTCACCATCCACTATTACTTTGACAGGGAATGGCGCGTTAAAAGCCTGACGCAAAATAAAGAACGCCTCTTTGGAGACCGATCCTGGCGGATTACTACAGTGTAATTCTCTCGCAGCTGTAATCTTTGAATGTAGGTCATGATTACGCTTCACCCGCCTTTCTACTCCATCAACGACCAAGATATCCGGTATGATTTCAAAAGAAAGAAGACGATCCGTTGTGGAATCACCCACTGAAACCACACGTTCAGCATTTTTTAAAATGCCTTTTATCTTTACCTTAGTTATGTATTTGTCATAAATAAGGGTGCCAAAAGGGTCCTTTAACAGATTTATGTCTTCAGGACTGAGAGGCATTCTGCTGTACATCGGCCTCTCTGGATGAAACGCTCGATTCAGGTTGAGAGGGTACATTGTTTTCCTGTTCCCTCATCTCTGCTGCGAGTATGCTAATTCTCCCAGCTATGGTCTTGGCGACTTTGCTGAATGCTAATGATTGCATCGAATTAGGTTCAGAGACAGTAACTGGTCTTCCCGTGTCACTCCCTTCCATTATCTGTGTGTGAAGAGGGATTTCGCCAATGAAAGGTACGTTGAACTGTTCGCTAACTTTTTGTGCTCCTCCTTTACCAAAGATTTGTACATGTGCTTTACAATGTGGGCATTCTAGGTAACTCATATTTTCTACAACGCCCACAATAGGTACATTTAACTTATTGAACATGCCGACTGCTTTCACAGCTACATTCATCGCAATATCTTGTGGAGTTGTTATAACTAATATTCCAGTAATTGGAATTGTTTGAGCTATTGTGAGTGGCGCATCTCCTGTGCCTGGGGGTAAATCTATTATTAAATAATCCAGATCACCCCAGTTAACATCTGTCAGAAATTGTTTGACTATACCTGAAACAATTGGACCTCTGTAAATTCCCGCCTGTTGAGACTGTTCATAGAAGAATCCCATTGATATCACTTTGATACCCTGAGAAACTGGAGGCTGAATCTTATTGTTGATCACTTCTGGAGATGTTTTTAGACCGAGCATTAAGGGAACACTAGGTCCATAAATGTCTGCATCAAGAAGCCCTACCTTCGCTCCTGTGTTTGCCAATGCTATTGCTAAGTTTACCGACACGGTTGTCTTCCCTACGCCACCTTTTCCGCTAGCAACTGCCAAAATATTTTTGACTCCAGGTAATAACTCGTCCACTGAGATAGCCCTACCCTCCATTACTCTTGCTGTAACCTTTAAGTCCAGCTCTTTAACGCCTAGGTTTGCAATTGCGTTTCGAACATCCTGTTCAATATCGCTGTTGAAAGGGCACGCAGGAGTTGTAAGCTCTAGATTAAAACTAACCTTCCCGCTATTTATATTCAAATCCTTTACCATGCCCATGGATACTATATCTTTATGAAGTTCAGGGTCTACAACATTTCTTAAGGATGAGAGAACTTGATCAACAGAAACCATCTTGATAAAAATCTGTCTGCATACTATTTAAACCGTTCACGGAACGTGTTCGAGTAACCTATTCTTCCGGCCGTTCAAGTCATGTTGTAGCAGATGCTTCTCAGATGGTTCACTTTATAGGTTATTTGCAAAAATTAAGGTTATGGAAAAATACTTTTAACGTCCTGGTACCTTTTTCTCAAGGTTACTATACTTGTGTCCCCTGCTACAGCTATTTGAGCCTGGCTAACCTTTTCATTTTCCTTTATACATGCTGCATACAGCACGGCAACCGCTAGAGCATTCGGGTCCTTGCCATGCGATATGGGATTCTCTTTGATGCCAGTCAACATTTCGAGAGCCCTTCTATAGGTCTTTTCGGTTACATTAGCTTTGTTTGCTATTTTGGCAAGATATACATTAGAGTCTAGTACAGGCAAATGAAGTTTTAGGAACCTTACAAGTAATCTATAACATTTACCAGCAAATATCGAGTCTGTATTCGCAGTCTGTGCTATCTCATCAAGAGTTCTTGGAACGTTTAGCTCTCTGCATGCTGCATAAACAGATGCAACAACCAGAGCGCGAATTGATCTACCCTTAATAATTCTTCTATCAAGTGCTTTGCGGTAATTATAAGCAGATTTTTCTATGAGTGCATCATTTAATGAAAGTTTGTCTTTTATAGTGCTCAGGATTGCAAAGGCATTCTTTAGGTTGCGATGGTAACTTCTGTTATTGCTCGAAATCTTGTTCCAACGTCTCATTCTCTGAACTTTACTCATTTGTTCAGGGCTAATCACTGCACCGTTAGCGTCGACATTAGAATACGAGATGAATGTGGATAGCCCCATGTCATGAAATGCCAAAGATGTCGGCATTCCAGTTCTGCTCTTGCTTTCGATATCCCCTCCCGAATAAACCCTCCATTCGGGTCCCATTGATTCTGTATTATCGTGCACTACCATTCCACAGGAACTACAAACGGTTTCGCTTGTCTCGGCATCGAACACTAGAGCTTTACTATCACATAGCGAACATATTTCATTGCCAATATTTATCTGCGGAGATTTTTGTTGCATGTGTTTCAAGGTGCATTTACATATGGCCAACTAGATATAGATAACATGTCTACAATAAATTAGATTGTCCATTCTTTCGTACATTGGAGTACAAAGAACTCTTACAGAACACTCCTAAGTACTTTATATTGCGTTGTCGTTAATATAATCGCAGTGTAGTCAGATGCCAGAAGATCTAACCACAGATGCCCGTTCAGCAACGGTGACCAGGTCCTTCCGATTTGATAGCGAGATGTCAAGAATTTTGGATGAGGAAGCGGAGAGAATGGGTATTTCCGTCAACGCATTGGTAGGAATTATCCTTAGGAGGTACAGCGAATTTACCAGATATTTATCTAAAATAGATATGGTGGTATTGAATCGCGAACTCATAATATCTTTGCTTGAATCGAGAGATGAGGAATATTTATACAAATTAGGCACAAAACTTGGTGAAACAGTATCAGTAGATACAATAATGTTCTGGAAAAAGGACCTCAGTGAAGAATCTGTCTTAGAATATATTGAGAAAATTATTTGCTTGTATGGTCACTTGGGCACGTTTGACGAGGTTTCTCACATGGAGAGCAGAACCATCGTAATAAGACACAGATTGGGACGAAAGGGTTCAAAATTTTTCGAAGGATACCTAAGATCGACTTTGAAAAATACAGTTAGGAAAGATGCTGTATTTGATGTGACAGACTCTTCAATCAAATTTGAAATGAGCAGTTCTGCTAACAGTTCGCATTAAAGTAATCAAAAAGTTCATAAATTGATATTTGTATCCAGAATACGTTATATCTGTTATGTTTGCTAGAGTACGCATGAGCGATGTAGTCAGAATTCCTCCCAACAGATTGACGAACTCGCTGAAGGACACGGCTATTGGAATCCTGAAGGAAAAATATGAGAGCATGATCAGCCCCGATCTGGGGTATGTTATAATGATAATCGATGCCAACGCAAGCGCGGTAGGTAAGCTAGTTGCAGGCGATGGAGCAACTTATCACAAAGTTACGTTCGAAGCATTGACATTCTACCCTAAATTGCAGGAGGTAGTCGAAGGCGAAGTCGTGGAGGTTACTGAATTTGGGGCATTCGTCAGGATCGGACCGACCGATGCTTTACTACATCTGTCCCAGATAGCAGACGACTATTTAAAAAGTGACGTTAAACAAGGAGTAATTATAGCTAATCAAAGTGCAAGATCCCTCAAGATCGGCACAAGAATACGCGCAAGAGTAACTGCCGTGAGCCTAGGTAAGGGAGCAGCGATGGGAAAGATTGGTATAACGTGTAGACAACCATTTCTTGGTGCTACAGAATGGATAGAGCAAGAGATAAAGAAGGCAAAACAGCCACCAGCGCCTGCAACCACTAAGAAAGGGGGAGGCAGCAAGTAATTGGCTAGAGAAGTAGCATGCAAGAAATGCAAGGCTGTTACAACAGGAAAAGTGTGTCCTGTTTGTAAATCTACTGAGCTTACAACTAATTGGTCGGGTATAGTAGTTATATTTGATCCTTTAAAATCTCGAATAGCTGCTACTCTTGACATATCTGTTCCACACAAGTATGCTGTTAAGGTTTCATAAAGAAATGGCAGATTTGAATGGATATCTTGATATCAGAGAGTCACTTTTAAATTTTCTGAGGGAAGATATAGGTACAGGAGACCTGACAAGTAATAGCATCCTTCAATCTGGCACTTATGCACGCGCTGAAATAATCTGCAAAGCTAATAAACCTACAGTAGTATGCGGACTTGAAGAAGCATCTATAATATTTGAAATATGCAAATGTAAAAGTAAAACTATAGTTAGAGATGGTTCATTGATAATGAAACGGTCCAGAGTAATGGAGATAACAGGCAATGCATTATCCATACTCAAGGCTGAGAGAACCGCACTTAATTTAATAATGAGGATGAGTGGAATAGCGACTGAGACGAAAAAATTTACAGCTTCACTTGACGATCGTTCTGCCTTTGTTAGGATCGCTTCTACACGCAAGACGGCACCAGGCCTTCGCCCCTTTGACAAGAAAGCAGTCGCCATGGGAGGAGGCGAAACTCATAGAATGCGGCTTGATGATATGGTCTTGATAAAGGACAATCATATCTCCCTAGTGGGTTCCGTTGAAAAGGCTATCGAACATGCAAGGAACAAAATAGGTAAATCTATCAAACTAGAGTGTGAGGCAACAAACTTAGAGGAAGCTGTAGCCGCAGTAAACGCAGGTGCAGACAGCGTGATGCTTGATAACTTTTCTCCTATAGCGGTAGCTAAAACCATTGATGAGCTGTCCAGGAGAGGTATTCGTGACAAAGCTAAAATTGAAGTCTCAGGCGGAATTAGCTTACAAAATATAAGGTCCTACGCAAAAGCAAAACCCGACATTATTTCAATCGGTTACCTGACACATTCTCCCAGAGCTGTTGATTTCAGTTTGGAAGTGATAGAAACAAATAACAATGAAATGTCATATTGACAACAACCTATTGCAACATAACGGTGCGAAGCAAAATATTGTCTAATATTTGACATTCTGTTATTTATGCATATAGTATTGCATTTCGCTACTCGGTATTCTAGATAGGTCCTAGATGGCGAGCATTCTGTCTATTGAAAGTCTTGCTCTTTGAGCAATACTTGCAGGTACTCTGACTTCGTATATCATATTAACAAGGGAACTATGAACCTTTTCTAAATTGATTTTTTTCATATATTTACATATGGCATCTTCTTTTATGGGTATGAATTGCTTGGTAGGATTTTCCTTTTTCATTCTATGAATGATACCAGTTTCAGTTGCAATCACAAATTGCTTTGCATTGGATGTTTTAGCATGATTCATCATTCCCTCAGTAGATAATATGTGGCCATTCCTGGCTAGGTCTCCTCTGGAGATATGATATAATGTAGATGATGTACAGCTACATTCTGGATGAACCAAAAACTCTGCATCTCTGAAATTCGCTAGCATGTTATTAATTTGTTCTGCATTTATACCCGCGTGGACATGACATTCACCGGGCCAAATATACATATTCTTTCTTTTGGTCATCTCTGCTACATATGATCCCAAGAACATATCCGGTAGGAATAGTATTTCCTTGTTGTCTGGTATGCTTTTTATTATTTTAACTGCATTAGATGAAGTACAACAATAATCTGACATAGCCTTTATGTCAGCTGATGTATTAACATAACTTACAACTACTGCGTTTGGATGGTCCATCTTCCACAAGTTGAGCTCGTCGACATTAATCGAAGAGGCCAAAGAACAGCCTGCATCTAAGTCTGGAATAAGAACTTTTTTATCTCTACATATGATTGAAGCAGTTTCGGCCATAAAATATACACCACAAAATAATATAATGTCAGCGTCAGTTTCTGCTGCTTTTTTTGATAAAGCTAATGAATCGCCTATGAAGTCGGCTATATCTTGTACTTCAGGTAATTGGTAATTGTGTGCAAGTATAACAGCATTTTTTTCTCCCTTTAGAGCCAGAATTTGCTTTCTATAGTCTATATCTAACATCGTCATTTTGACTAGTGCTATTATTTCTGTCGCCATTGCATTTAAAGTAGTATAATGTAGGATAGCATTGCCTGACTACTGCTCTATAGAGGCAATACTTGCCTCCTTAATCTGTGTTTTCTGGTATGGTGTTAATATGTAACTGTAGGCATTTAAAATACATACAACACTCGCAAATATTAGTATCTATTGTGGTTCACACATGATAGTCGGAATAAATTCGTTAACAATCAATGAGTACAAAAAAAGCTACCTGATCTTTAATTTAAAAAACAAAGGTTGTGTTAGCTGCCAATAAGCATGATCCTAGGTTGTTTCTTGATTTGTAGTGGCTGTTGTTGTAGCAGTAGTATTAGATGGTGCTGATGATGAAGACGCGCCATCAACTATTTCTGCAATAGCAAATCTATTCCCCACCTGAACGACTCTAATCTTTGCGTTCTGGCCTACTTTACCTTCCTTGACAAAGATCACAAATCCTTGTATCCTTGCAATACCATCACCCTTTCTACTTATTTCTGTTATCTGAACCTCGTATTCCTTTCCAGTCTCAACTGGCTTGGGACCAAGGTTGTCATTTCTTCTAAATCCTCCGTAACTCATTCTTTTTGTACCTTAGTTGAAACCATATCAAAACCATATATAAACTGTCGATTATGTATAAATATGCTTGACAATACTCTGCTTTAGATACTTAAGTACCTATTCTGACGTGTTCATCGCAAACCGAACGCAAGCATTCGATAGCAGATAACACAGCTAGAAAACTTGTCCTAGGATTAGTAGGACTTGGTACGTTACTAACTGATATCGTCATCTCGCCAAACTTCCCATTTACTGTAATATCATGTTGATTTCTATCCGTCGTCGGATCAACGATAATTTTCACCTTTGTATTCTCTATTCCTACGCCAGCTAATCCAAGTACCGCTGCTATATTCACGTTTGATGGGAATTTTTTAACAGCATCGTTCGCATCTCCTTCATAAATAAGCGTTTTCTCATTTAATTTGAAAAGATCAAATCCGGAAGAAAAAAAAGGGGCACCTGAAAGAGCTTTGGGACTTTTTGTTGTAGTTAGCGTGACGGATTCGACTAAATTTTTTACGCTTCGAATCGCGTCAATGCCTGCTATAGCTCCAGTAGGTACGTAAATACGACTATTGTTTTGGACCGCTCTATTCTGCAGCTCAGACCACAAACGTTGATCTGCAAGCGCACCGACACTCATTATTATTAGGCTCTTGCCCTTTTCTAATATCGTTTTACAAAATCTATTTACAGCATCCTGTGATGCAGCCTCTACTACTATATCAGCATCTCCGAATGAGGGCGAGGAGACAAATTCCATGAAATCTGAGTAAATATAGGGTTTGCTATTATGCAGTTTCGATAATAATTCCTCCGCTGCACCTTTTATCTTGTCTAGGAGAGAAACCATGGATGCATTCTTGATCTTGCCACTATCAACTGCATAAGCGATCTCTTTTCCAATAGTACCGCAGCCGATTAATGCAATATGCTTAGTCATAAGTGCTCATTGTACGATATTGAGTAATTCCGGCTTATATAGAATTATTTTGTAGGTATATCTGACATGTTTATGGATCGCCCTGTATATGCTGCTATGGGAAATTACATACGGTTATAACCCCAAAAAGCTAGTCGATATGAGACTGCGATGGTTAGTATTTAAAAAATCTAACACAGCTCTAAAAATGTCAGTGGCTTGTCAACAAACTAGCTCTAAAAAATGAAGTTGGTGGCCAAGAATTTAAAATGCATCAAAAAAGCGAAAGTAACTTGTCATCTTCTCCCAGGTCGTTCTGGTTTTCTCTGCCCAGGCAACCTTCTCTTTTCAAAACGCTTGACAAAATTATTTTTGTTTCGGACTTTTGATACCGGGCTTAATCTTGGCTTACCCTGAATTTTAGGTGTCTGTCCTCTTACCTTTCCGGCCTTTGTAAGTGATCCATGTGTTGGCATGTTAGGTCGCAGTATTAAGAATGTAGGCCATATTTAATATTTCTAATGGACTTATTGAGGGATGCTATTCATCACGAGCCGATTGGATAGCCTTCAAATGCTCCTAAAATCCTTAAAAATAAGAAACAGCTTACAAATAGTCAAATCTACTATAAATATTATGTAACAGGTATATATACCTCCTTTATAAAGCCAATTCAGGATGCCACAGACAAAACCAATTGTAAGTATAGAAAACGTTGTTGCTTCTGCGACTGTAAATCAGACCGTAAACTTAAACTTGATCACCCAAATCTTTCCCGATGTAGAATATCATCCCGATCAGTTTCCCGGACTCGTTTTTAGATTAAAATCTCCCAAAACAGCCACGCTCATTTTTAGTTCCGGCAAAATGGTTTGTACTGGAGCCAAGTCAGAGGAACAAGCGATTAAAGCAGTAAAAAACGTAGTTCAAAAGTTGAAGAAGGGTGGAATCCCGATTGAACATGAGCCACAGATAGAAATCCAAAATATTGTTGCTTCTGCGAGCCTTGGTGGGAAAATTCATCTTGAGCTTGCTGCAAGGGTTCTTCCAAGAAGTATGTATGAACCGGAGCAGTTCCCAGGTTTGATACATAGAATGTTAGACCCAAAAACGGTGATCCTATTATTCGCTAGTGGGAAGCTAGTGTGTACCGGAGCGAAAAAAGAAAGCGAAGTATACAGAGCGGTCCATAATTTGCATACTCTGTTAGAGGAAAAGAATTTAATGATCTATGAAGGTTAAACACTCTTTCGTTAGTTACTATGAATATTGCTGTTAAGATTACTTGATTAATTTTAAGGATATTGTTATCGTTAGTACTATGAGATATTTTATCGTAACCGATATACTGCACAAAAGTATTAACCATTTCTCTCAAGAGGATTACTTTGAAATATTTCTGACTATTTGTATTACCAAGGATTCACCATATGCCAGAACTGTGGTTCAAATATGGCACCACTGATGTCGTATTAAATATTAGGTATGAAAACCTGCTCAAGCATATTACTGCTTCAGGCTTTGCATTATTGTCAGAAGATCACATAAAAAGTTGCCTAAATGATGTAGCATTAACTCAGGATACCCTGATTTTCGCTTTGTCTGATACAAAGTCGGCTGCTATAGTTATCAATATACTTGTTCAATTAGCACGTGCACAAGGGATAGCAAATATACGTGTAGGTGTCTTACCAAGACTACATCGTGTATTGAAAAGTAATCTAGCAGACAAGACTATCTTGCTTAACCAAATTGACGTCGATTCATTTCATAATAAAATTAAGTATCATCGCCAGGTGATCTTTGTTTCTCAGATAACATATGATCCTCTTTTTGGATATAATGGCACTCCTACTTTACTCGTGCGTAATTATATGCATGATCATATGTTAGAAGCTCTTAATGCAAGGCAGGACAATTTGCCTAAACCTGGAGTCATAGGGCCACCATTACGCGTGGTGCTTTCCCATACTGACGAGCTTCCTGCTAAATCAATCCAAATCATAGCTAATTCCTACGGAATAGCTGGAATTTGCTGCGGGGGTATTGTAGGTTCATTTGAAGAGGCAATTAGACATTTGAATTCTGTTGCACTGGTAAATGCAGATTTGACGAAATCAGCAATTATAAATACAAGCAGTGAATCGGGTCCGCATTCAACTCTTTTGGATTCCTTAAATTCATTATGGAATATAATTCACATTATTAGAGAAAATGGATCGGCCGTACTACTTTCTGAGAACTCTGGAGGGCTAGGAGGACGTGCCCTAGAAATGTTCGTTGAGGGAAGGTTGGATATAGAAGAGTACAGACATAATCTATCAGAGTATATTGAAGGTCTAGAACATCTTATATATATTAAAGAATTATCTCATAAATATCAGCTTGGAATCATGTCTACATTACCACAGTATTACTTGGAGACGAAATTAGGCATCAAAACCTATGGTGGTGTGAAAAACGTGATAGAGGAATTGCTTATTAAACACGGAAAAAACGCAAAAATTCTGGTAGTGTCCGATCCCGATATCATATTGCTAAAGGTCAATCCTAATCCTTTCTAAATTATTAGGTCTGTATAATTTCAAAGCGATTAGTTTTATAACTAGTTCATATTAAAATTGGGACAACATTTGATCATTTTATTGTCGTGGGCTATTATAAGTTTGTATTAATACTTTCTGTTGCCAAAGACTCGCGTATCTCTTTTACTGATAAGGTTAAATAATTTGTTTTGTCATATTCGAACAGTTGCAAACCAGCCTCCGAAGAGTCGGCGATTATATTATTCGTCGATGTGAAGAGAGAGATTTAAACTCTGTAGTTAATATTAATATGGCTACCCTTCCAGAACATTATTCTGATTATTTCTTTGAATCCTTACTCAGAGAGCTTCCTGAGGCGTTTATCGTTGCAGAAGTTGATGATAAAGTGATAGGCTATATTATGTGTAAAATTGAATTTGGTTTCTCGAATTTTAGAAAATTAGGATTCGTGAAGAAGGGCCACGTAGTATCGGTAGCGGTTTTCGATCAACATAGAGGAAAAGGAATAGGCAAAGCGTTAATGCTTGAAGGTATTAATGGTGTTCTTAGTAGAAAAAGCGACGAAATTTATCTCGAGGTTCGAGTAAGCAACACCCAGGCTATTCGAATGTATCAGAGACTTGATTTTCAGATAAAATCTCGACTTCGCTCTTACTATAGAGACGGAGAGGACGCTTATCTTATGGCACTAGAATTTGGCTAGATGTCTAAATAAGATGCTTCGAACGGCTAGAACGCATGAAAATGATAAAAAATACTAGTAAGCTTGCAGGATTTGTTCTTTTGATTGCTTCTGTAGCTGCATTTGTGATCTATGCCTATCTTCTATTGACAACAGATTTCGGAATAGTGATCCTCAAACTTACTATACTTGGTGCAGTTGCAACTTTATTAGCTGTGTTGGGTTGGATAGGATACACAATAGTTACGGCTCCACGATCTGGATAAATCCTGAGCTAAGAGCGTTTATTATGAACGATAATGTCTGATACTATCTGATACAAATGGGGTCCTACCTCTCTCACTATCCTAGTAGAAACAATCCTATAATCGTGGTTGGTAAATGCATACTGTATATCTAAAGCAGCGTTATCCAAAGCAAGCTTTTTTGAAGTGGCTTTAATATGGGCGAAGTAATGAATCATGCCTTTTTCTTCTTTTAATGCCATTACAGCAAAATCTACAAATTCTTTGGCTTTTTCGGGTAATGGCATAAGAACTCGGGTAGATGTTCCCCTAAGCTGCTTGACGATGACTTCCTTTGCATCTCCGCAGATAGGTATAACGCGTTCTTGTACTTTGTTTAATTCTGCATTCAGAAGAGCCAACTCGTTAGCTATGGGATTGGAGTCGATGCTGTACACCTTGCATGTCTTGTTGTTTTTGGCAATAAGAATTGAATATGTTCCTACGCCAGCAAACATGTTTGTAATAATTTCGTTGTCAGCTATCATATTAGAGACTCGGATTCTTTCGGTCGACAATCTAGGCGAGAAATATGTCTTCGAAACATCCACTTTAAATCTGCAACCGTGTTCTTTGTATTCAGTAGTTGGACAGTTAACCCCTGCTAAATACTCCAGGGTACGTAGTCTATAATCTCCTTGAACAGCGGAAGTTTGAGCAAAAATCGATTTAGCAGATTTTATGTTCATAAGAATTGTCTCGGCGATTATCTGTTTTTTTGAATTCAAGGAATCAGGAATCTTAATAATAATTATGCTCCCAACTATGTCAAATGCTGAATATAGTTTGGATATATCTTCAGGGGGTAAAATATCTTTTAAGATAGTTTTTAATATGTGTGCCATGAATCAGGCAAACTAATTCTTCACGTAGTAAAAGTTACCAGAGTCTTTTTGCATCCTATCCAGTCTGCCACCTTCCTTATTTACTCTTGGTCGACCAGTATTTTCATCTCTTCGGTATGTAATAGACAGTGCCTTTAAGAATTTGTTCATACCTATCTCCTTGTGCAATGGAGGTCCAGCCGTGCCATTTAATCCTGGCTGTCCTTGGAAAATTACTAATGAATCTGCAACAAGATCTATTAACTGCATATCATGATCTATTACTATAGCCGATTTAGCATGAGAACGAACAAAGCGTTGTAGAAATTTAGCAAGTGCGATCCTATCCTCTGCGTCTAAGAACGCAGAAGGCTCGTCTAATGCGTAAATATCAGCTTCCCGTAATAATGATACCGCGACTGCAACTTTTTGCAATTCTCCACCACTGAGGCTCTTGACATTTTTATCGTATAACTTTTTCATTCCCATTGGAATCAAAATCTGATCTTCCATCATCGAATTTTCTATCTCCTTGCCATGTGCTAAGTATAAAAGTGAACGCACTTCGTGGTCATAATCTTGATTCAGGTATTGTGGTTTAAATGAAATTCTAGAAGCTACTTCTATACTGCCAGAGTCAGGTTTCTCTGCTCCTGCCAACATCCTCATAAATGTAGTTTTTCCCAAGGCATTAGCACCTACCACCCCTAGGATCTCCCCTCTTCTCAGTTGGCCCGAAGACGCTCTTAACTCAAAGGACTTAAATGATTTCGCAATATTTGTATAACTAGCGACAACAATGTCTGAAATCGTATCTTGAATAGAACTTGAAGTTTCGAATTTAAAGGGTCTTTCTCTAAATCTTACATTGTCTGCGGGGCTGAATCCCTCAAGGAAAGTGTTGATGCCAATCTTTGTGCTCTGTAGACTAGAGACGATTCCATATGCTCCTGGTTCGCCGTAAAGAATATGGATGTAGTCTGAAAGATAGTCTAATAACGTCATGTCGTGTTCAACTACCATAACACTCTTGCCCTCCTTTGCAAGATTTTGGATAACTCTAGCAACCGAAAGCCTCTGGTAAATATCATTGTACGAAGATGGTTCGTCAAAAAAATAGTAGTCAGCGTCTTTAGCAGCAGCTACTGCTACTGCTAATCTTTGCAATTCTCCCCCACTCAACTGATCTATATTCCTATTAAGAACATCTTTTAATCCAAGGTCTGCTATTAAATCATTAGATACATTTCTCTCGTCATAATTTTTTAATAATTCTATTGCAGTCCCCTTGAAGGCTTTGGGAATTAGATAAACAAGCTGAGGTTTAATCGAAGCGCGCATATCACCATTGGCAATCCTCTCGAAGTAGGATTTCATTTCTGTTCCGTGAAAGTACTTTGTAATCTGTTCGTACGTTATTTCCTTATCATAACTGCCAAAATTGGGCTTGAGATTACCAGATAGAATGTTTACTATAGTAGATTTACCAATCCCGTTTCTTCCAAGCAAACCGACTACGGATCCTCTCTTTGGCGTTGGAAGACGATACAATCTGAAAGAGTTAATGCCATATTGATGGATCTTGTCCTGACCCAATTCTTTGGCTAAATTAACAATAACAATCGCATCAAAGGGACATTTCTTTATGCAGATGCCGCACCCAGTGCAAAGCTCTTCTGAAATTACAGCCTTTCCATCTTCCTGTCGCTGAACTATGCATTCTCCTCCTGTCTTATTTACTGGACAGTAGATTATACACTCTAACCCGCATTTCTTAGGTTGGCACAATTCTTGATCCAAAACGGCCACTCTGTGTGTGAATTCTGCAGAATCTCCCAAGGTATACATTCATTTTTTGCATTAATGTGTTATATAGATTGTGCATATCTTGCTGATAATATTACGTACAACGGGCCTATGGCTGCCGTTCATAGATTGTTGAGCAAATTAATGTATTCTGATTTGCATTTACTTGCAAAGTAAACTAAACTAAACAATCTAATTTTCGGTGGGGATTATCTATGAATTAGACAATGCATACTTTATTTTACTCATTATGTATTATGTGATATCATAAACTCGCAATGGGAAGATTAAATTAACCCTTTTATGAGAAAGACTTTAGCCGGCCATAGCGACAGGGTGCGACCCGGTCCCATTCCGAACCCGGCAGTCAAACCTGTTGACGCTGCTGATATACTGACCTGCGAAAGCGGTTGGAAAACAGCAGTGCTGGCGTGAACTTTATTGCATTAACCGTATTTTTTAAAATGGTGCAGTGGGAAAGAATTAAAAGTACGATTGAACAAATTGTTAAACTGATATCGATTGTAACAAAATACGTTTTCGGCTAGAGTTCGCTATAGCCATACATACCTGTGTAGTACTACACCTTCTCGAGTTCACGTAACACGGCAAGTATAGGACTAGTTATTATATAAAATATTATTTTATTCACTGCAGGAGCTAACCAATTGTTATCTCCAGTCGATGTCATCTTCTAAATGGATGCGTTTTAGTAGCTCCCTAACGTTGAGTCCTATACGATCGATCACGTCGTATATTGATGCCAAGCCGCTTGGTTCCCATACCTGGGTTTCCACAATACATGCATAATTTGTCACTCTGACTGATATTTTTCTTACCTCTTCTTTCATTATATTTTTGGTGAAACAAGCATGTAGAACGTTGTCCGCAGATAAAATCTCTGCTAATACACCACCGCTCCAACCGAGTTGATTCACCCGCCCGTTACTGAGATTAAAGTAAGGACTAGCACACAATAATTTCAAGATATTTTCGTCGTTTTCGGTGATGTATTTGTTCTCCAGCATACAATAAACATTAAAAAATGGTCCCATACGCACTACGTCCTCAACACCTATGTAGTCAATGTTCTGGTCGTAGATTTTAAGAAAACC
>Ga0075434_100002529_pt1 | contig 16132 bp, 13 predicted proteins | sample RhiMethybrSRZTD3_FD_75298 | JGI IMG/M metagenome (GOLD analysis project Ga0075434, IMG submission 75298) | Populus rhizosphere microbial communities from Tennessee, USA - Rhizosphere MetaG P. TD hybrid SRZTD3 | ecosystem: Host-associated > Plants > Roots > Rhizosphere > Soil | place: USA... | reverse complement strand
TCCTGCGGGCGGCCCATGATTTGTTCGGGGCACCAGTAGGCAGGAGTGCCAAGCAAGGCGGAATCGCGGGCTTCGCGGCGAGCGACGCGGGCCATGCCGAAGTCAGTTAGTTTCACGCGGCCATCGGACGTGATGAGAATGTTGGCGGGTTTGACGTCACCGTGAATGACGCCACGCTTGTGGGCAACGTCGAGCGCTTCGGCGGCGTGAGCGATCCAGGCGCAGGCGCGCGGAAGAGGCAGGGTGCCCTTTTCGAGGATGCGGTCGAGCGGCACACCGTCGGCAAATTCCATTACGAGGTAGGGCGTTTGTGTCGCTTCTTCGATGCCCATATCGTGCAGCGTGATGATGTTGGGGTGAGAGAGCTGGCCGACGACGCGGGCTTCGCGGAGGAAGCGGTCGCGGGCTTCGCCTTGTGCGATTTCTGACGGGAAAATTTTGATGGCGACCGGGCGGCCGATCATGGGATCGAAACCCCGAACAACGCGGCTGGTGGCGCCGACGCCGAGGGTTTCGAAGAGTTGGTAGCGACCGACTTGCGCTTGCATGGGGACCTTCCGTTCGGAGGCAAGAATAGAGGAAGGCTAGGACGGTAGAAATGGAGCGGAAGTCCCGACGTTAGGAAACGATAGTACTAGGAGGGAGACTGGCTAAATTAAAGAAAACTAAGCACATAGCCTGAGCTCGTCTCTAGAATTGGAAAGCTTGCAGGCGTTTGGCCCGGATCGCCAGGCCAGGGAGCCAGAGCAAAAGCCACCTAAGCCCCAGCCAGCGAGTGAAAAGGACACGACGATTTTCACGACAGTGTTGCTGATCAGGCCGGCCAGAATAGGCACGGCAGCCCGGGTCGGAAAGGATTCTTAATTGGGCAACGAGGTTGGCGACGGAGATAGCGGCAGAGTGGGTACCGCGGACCGGTGCCCTTGCGGCGTCCGCGCTCGGCCCATGAGCAGACCAAAGCCAAGGAGCAACAGCCAGACTTAGAAGGTTGAAGTTCACGGCCGCCACGATATCGCCAGAGGCGAGCGACGGCAAACGTATGCAAGCTCTCTCAGGGCCTTGGTGTAGCGGGCGTGTCGGGGCGATGAAAGGTAGCGAGCGCCGGAGCGGTCTTCAGCCGTTCGGGAAAGTCACGGATGAAACTTTTCATGGACGGGTGCCAGAAACCGTTGAAGCCGAAGAAATACATTTCGTTCATGGCTTGCTGGGCGGGCCAGCCGTCAAAGGCCATACGGTAAGTGGCGACGAAAACGCCAGTGCGATCGTCGCCGAAGCGGCAATGCACAAAAACTTTTTCCCTGGGATTATCGCGAAAAATTTTCAGGAACTGCGCGATTTGATCGTTGGAGGGCGGGGACCATCCACTTACGGGGATGCTTACGAAGCGAATGCCGAGCGATTCGGCCTGCTGGCGTTCCCAGGAAAGTTTGTCGGGATCTTCGCCACGCAAATCCACGATGGTGGTGATGCCGAGGTTTTTCAGTTCTTTGACCCCGTCGCCGCGTGGCTGCGCGCCACGCAAGAGAGAGTCATTTATCTTTCCGCCGTTGGGTAGCCCGTTGAGTTTCAATTTTTCACCGTAAGCGGAGCGGAGAACCGGAGTGGAGGACGCCTGCGTTGCAGTTTGCGCATGCAGGGCGGTGGAAATAAACGTGGAAAAACTGAGGAGAGCGAAAAAAAAGAAATGCGAACGGGCGGAACGCATATAGAGTTGGATGCAAAGAGTTTAGCGCGAGTTTTCGTGAGGGAAGACAAAGAATTGCGTAGCGTTTGCGCGCAACCGGACCACTAGATATAGACATCCTGGAAAAAATCGTTCCAGATTTTGCGTTTTTCTCTTGACAGGAATTTAGCAGCCGTTGATACTGCGACTCCAGATTCGGGGGATCGTGGAAGCGCCAGCGAGCCCAGTCGAGGGAATGATTAGGTTCGTTCAACGCCACGAGGCCAGTCCGGGTTTTCAAAAACAATCCAGCGCGAAGTAACTGCTCCGCGCTAAGACAGCGCGGCAGCGAGCATGCTGTTAGACCAGTTTGAGGAAAACGGTCGATGGCAAGCTTTTTGACGTTTGGCGGTCGGTTGAGCAAATTCGGCCGCTTCTTTTTGTGCTGGAACGATGAAAAACCGGGGTGCGTCTGCGAACTCAACGAGTCGCAAGTGAATTGAAGGAAACGAGATAGAAGGCGCAGCACCTTCGCCGCGGCGAAGGAGTAAAATATTAGGGTTCCTCCGCATCTAATGAGGATCCCGGCGCTGGGAGGAACAGAATGGCGGCAACGGTCAAGCCGGTGATGGGCAAAGCAACCGAGACGAGCGCGGCAGTAAAAACGACAGGGTTGAAGTTTGAGCGTTTCTTCACCGACGGGAAGATTTCGCCATTCGACGGAGTGGAGTGGGAAAAGCGGACTGCGCTGATCGGGAATGAAAAGGGTGTGACCATCTTCCGCCAGGAAGATGTGGATGTGCCAAAGAACTGGTCGCAGACGGCGACCAACATCGTCGCCAGCAAATATTTTCACGGAAAGCCCGGAACGAGCCAGCGCGAAGGCTCGGTGCGGCAACTGATTGGCCGCGTGGTGAACACGATTGTGCGCTGGGGAGAAGAGGGCGGCTACTTTGCGGACACGGCGTCGCGCGATGCGTTCAAGGATGAGCTGACGCACCTGCTCGTCGAGCAGAAGATGAGCTTCAATTCGCCAGTGTGGTTCAACGTGGGCGTGCAGCCGAAGCCGCAGTGCTCGGCTTGCTTCATCAATTCGGTGGACGACAGCATGGAGTCCATCATGGGGCTGACCCGGACAGAAGGCATGTTGTTCAAGTGGGGTTCGGGCACGGGAACCAATTTTTCGGCGCTGCGCGGTTCGAAAGAGACGCTTTCAGGCGGCGGGATTGCGTCGGGTCCGGTGAGCTTCATGAAGGGCTTTGATGCGTTTGCGGGCGTGATCAAGAGCGGCGGCAAGACTCGGCGCGCGGCCAAGATGGTCATCCTTAATGTGGAACATCCCGACATCGTCGAGTTCATCGAGTGCAAGTACAAGGAAGAGCAGAAGGCGCATGCGCTGATACGCGAAGGCTACGATCCGGCGATTGACGGCGAGGCTTACACCTCGATTTTTTTCCAGAATGCGAACCACTCGGTGCGCGTGTCGGATGATTTCATGCGCGCGGTGGAGCAGGACAAGGATTGGTGGACGAAGAACGTTATTGATGGCCAGCCAGCGGAGAAGCTGCGCGCGAAGGATTTGCTCTACAAGATGGCAGAGTCCACCTGGCAATGCGGCGATCCAGGCATGCAGTACGACACGACGGTGAACCGCTGGCACACCTGCAAGAACACCGCGCGGATCAACGCCAGCAATCCGTGCTCCGAGTATATGTTCCTGGACGATACGGCATGCAACCTGGCTTCGCTGAATTTGATGAAGTATGTGAATTCGAGCGGGACGTTTGATGTCGAAGCGTTCAAGCACGCAGTGGAAGTGACGATCACTGCGCAAGAAATTCTGGTGGATTTCGCCAGCTATCCCACGCCGAAGATTGCCGAGAATTCACACAACTTCCGGCCGCTCGGGTTGGGCTATGCGAACCTCGGGGCGCTGCTGATGTCGATGGCGCTGCCGTACGATTCGCCCGAAGGCCGCGACGTAGCGGGAGCGGTGACGGCGCTGATGTGCGGCGAGGGGTATGCGCAGTCTGCGCGCGTGGCGGAGCGCATGGGACCGTTCCCTGGCTACGCGGTCAATCGCGAGCCGATGTTGGATGTGATTCGTATGCATCGCGAATCCGTGCGTGGTATTAAGGCAGAAAATGTGCAGCCGCAGCTGATGCTGGCGGCGCAGCAGTCCTGGGACGATGCGTTGTCGCTCGGCGAGTTGCACGGCTACAAGAATTCGCAGGTGACCGTGCTGGCGCCGACCGGCACGATCGGCTTCATGATGGATTGCGACACCACCGGTATCGAGCCGGATCTGGCGCTGGTGAAGTACAAGAAGCTTGTGGGCGGCGGCATAATCAAGATTGTGAACAACACGGTGCCGGCTGCGATCATGAAGCTGGGGTATACGCCCGAGCAAACCAGCGAAATTGTGGCGTACATCGATAAGTCGGGCACGGTGGAAGGCGCGCCGCACTTCAAGGCTGAGCATTTGCCGGTGTTTGATTGCTCGCTGGCGCCGGCGGGCGGCGGGCGGTCGATCAGCTGGACCGGCCACGTAAGAATGATGGCGGCCACGCAGCCGTTCCTCTCGGGCGCGATCTCCAAGACCATCAACATGCCCGAGGAATCCACGATTGAAGACATCATGGATGCGTACATGGAGTCCTGGAAGCTGGGGCTGAAGGCCGTGGCCATCTACCGCGACAATTCGAAAAAGTCGCAGCCGCTGAATGCGGGCGGCGATAAGGATGAAAAGAAAGGCAAGGCTGCGGTGGCGGTGGCCGCGGCGGTGGTTGAACCGATGCAACGCGAACTCTTTGCGCGCGCGCAGCGCGAAAAAATGCCGGCGGAGCGGTCCTCCGTTACGCATAAATTCAGCGTAGGCGGACACGAAGGCTACATCACGGTCGGCTTGTACGAAGATGGGCGGCCGGGCGAAGTGTTCATCAAGATGTCCAAAGAAGGTTCAACGCTGTCAGGCGTCATGGACGGCCTGGCGCTGACGATTTCCATCGGCCTGCAATACGGCGTGCCGTTGAAGGTGTTTGTGGACAAGCTGTTGAACACGCGGTTCGAACCGAGCGGCATCACGGCCAACGTCAACATTCGCTTCGTCTCTTCCGTGCTGGACTACATCGCGCGGTGGCTGGGCGGCCGGTTTATTTCGACCGATTATCTAAAGCTGAACGGCGCCGCCCCCGAAGTGATTGCGACCGCGTCGGTGATGGCTTCTCCTGCAATGCCTGCTGCAACATCGGTTAAAGCGAGCGAACCGGTTTCTTCGAGAACGCCAAGCAACGCGCATGAAGGTGCGCCGACGTGCAGCGAGTGCGGCATGCTCATGGTGCCGAACGGTGCTTGCTACAAGTGCGAAAATTGCGGGAGCACGAGCGGGTGCAGTTGAGGGAACTGGAAATACAGGAGCGAGACACGCGATGAGCGCCTCCGCACCCCGTACAGCACTCGCACAAAATCCACCGCCCCAGCAAGCGCGGGCATTTCTGCGAATCGTACGGCACGGTGCAGGGCCGGGCGCTGTGTACGTCCTGACTTATCATCGGCTAGACGGATCGAACACGGCTTCGAGACCGCTGCTCGCGGAAGGCGCTCAGCCTTTGCTCGATTTGCTGGATCAGATGGGCCTGGACTTCCGCTCCACCGAAGTGCGTGGGGCGCTAGAAGACATCCTGCGCCTTGGTTCGGCGAACATTCCTGACCTTTGGCTTAGCGACGAACAGATGCTTCAGAACGGCCTCATCGGCGCATAGCCCTTAGCTGGCGCAATTAAGAGTTGCGGCGATGGTTGGCTGTCCGTTTTGAATCGACATTCACTCTGCCGTGGGCAGACAGGAAGGCATCACCCGAACCAGGTTCGTGATCTCGCTCAGTTCGAATCTAGTTCACACTTTAGCGAGCTCGAAAAACTTGTACTCTGCCTCGCCGTCGCGATCACGCGCACCCCAGCCACAGTTCCGGAAGAACTCTTCGCCCGGTTAAGATCGGAATTCAGCGAACGCGCGTTAGTCGAATTGAGCGGGGCCATCGCCTGGGAAAATAACCGTGCACCCTGCAACCGCGTTTTCGCTATCAAACCGGCTGAGTACTCAAAGGGACAGTTCTGTCCGCTTCCCGAAAACTGAGCGCAGTGCGAGATTCCTCAGCGCGGACGAGGCCGAAGTGGAGGACGCGCGGCGAGCGAGCGTGGCCTCAAGCGGAGGCGCGGACCGATAGGCGGAGGCACCGCTTGCAACGTGCAGCCACACGAAGGGCAGAATTCCAAACCAGCGTTGGGACCGGAAAGGTGAGCGCGCAACCAGTGCCCGCGGGCGGCACATCCCTGATTGATGCATTGCACGGTCCAACCCGGCAGGTATTGCATGTGCTTCCCCCCAGTGGCCGTTCGCGCTGAAGGAGCGCGGAGTCGGCCCGAAGCAGCAAGATGCCGGGGATTGTTGCGCGAGCGCACTGTGGTGTCAAGCAAAAACCATACAAGATATAGGGGGCGAGTTTCAGAGCCTGTGGATTTTCACGATTCTCTTCCCCGATGGCTTGTCGCCCGTAATACATAGGCTCCATACGCGAATGAAGAATCGCTTGCGGCAGCACAAGTAGAGCAAGATGAAGCAAAGCGGTTCACCGACAGATTTCATTCCGGACGGAGATAACCTATGACAAATACCGGTCGGCCCATCGATTTGGGTGGCGGAATGAGTGGCATCCCCGGTTTTGCAGTTTTTCGGAGCCGCCTGCTGAAAATATTAGGGATCGTGCTGCTAGTAATCTTGCTGATGGCCAGCACGACTTCGATTCCCACTGGTAATGTTGGCGTTTTGACGCTGTTCGGCAGGGTCACCGGCGACGTGCTGGGCGAGGGCATCCACCTGATCAATCCGCTGAAGTCGGTGCAGAAGCTTTCCGTTCAAACGCAGTCGGTGAAGGAGAGCGCCAATACCCCTTCGACCGAAGGTTTGATGCTGGCGTTGGATACGTCTTTGCTGTTTCGCTTGGACGCGAGCAAAGCTGCCGAGGTGTATCAAAAGATTGGCCCGAATTACGCGGAGAAAATCGTCGAGCCGACGCTGCGCTCTGCCATTCGCGGCTCGACTTCGGCACACAGCGCCAACGCGTTGTACACAAATGCACGCGATCTGGTGCAGCAGCAGATCCAGGAGGAACTGAAGAAGCAACTAGCGGGGCGCGGCATTATCGTCGAGGCGGTGCTGCTGCGCGACGTGCAGTTGCCGCCGATGCTGAAAAGCTCCATCGAAGCCAAACAACAGGCGGAACAGGACGCGCTGCGGATGAATTTCATCTTGCAGAAAGAAAAGCAGGAAGCGGAACGGAAACGGATCGAGGCTCAGGGAATCGCAGATTTTCAGAAAATTGTGGCTCAGGGTATCAGCCCGCAGTTGCTGGAATGGAAGGGCATTGAAGCGACCGAGAAGCTGGCGACCAGCAGCAATTCCAAAGTGGTGATCGTGGGCAACACCAAGAATGGATTGCCGCTGGTATTGGAACCGAAATAAGTACGGGCGTTAGATCAGCGTGGCTGAGCGGGCTTGTCCGACTCGGCTGTCTCGCCGACTTCTGCCTGGAGGGCGACGACTTTTGCTTTCAGGTCTTCCACCCGCGATTTCTTGTCGTTGACTTGCTGCGCATCCGCGTCCAGCCTGGCTTTCCCATCCGTGTCGCGAGCGTAATCGGTCTTTGAATAATAGGTGTCGCTGTCGAGCGCGGCCTGACGCTGCAGGACGTCGAGTTCGCTTTGCGCTTGAGCCAGCTCAGCCTTGGCTCGCTTCAGAGCGGCTTCTGTTTCGGCGTGCTTCTTTCCCCCGCTGTCCGCCGGAACCGGTGCCTTCGCTGGCGCCGCCGCTTCTCCCTCGGGCTTAGCCTGATCGCTGTTAGCAGCGGGTTCGGCAGCGTCGGTTGGAGCTACTGCGGGCTGTGCGCGCTCCGCCGGAGCTGCTGGCAGATCGTCATTCGTCAATGTCCGCGCCGGTTTCGCGGCGGCCTTTTTCTGCTCGCGGGCCCGGCGGGCGGCGTCGGCGACGGAACTATTGTCGCTTTGCGATTGCGCAGACGCGGCGAAGGGCAAAAGGCCTAGCGAGAGGAGCAGCGCCGCAGAACCGATAAGCGGGACTTGCGATAGCTTGAGAGACAACATAGGCGCTCCTGGCGTTTGTACGGGCTAAACTTCACGATACGCCCGCGAACCGCGGGGCGCAATGCGGGAGCCTCCTCCACGCCGCGAATGAATTAAGCCCGGATGATTGGCACGGCGAGCCCGCCGAAACTTCGAATTTCAGGAGAATTCGCGAGCGAGCGCCGCAAAGCTATAATGAAAACTAACTTGTTCTGGAGAGCCGTTTGAGAAATCTCGCCGCGAAGCTTCAGATTGCTATCGTCTTTGCTTGTGCGAGCGCATTCGCCAGCCCATGTTGGGCGAACGATGCGCCCTCGCTGCCGAACGCGCCGACGCCGTCGGTGATGCCTGCAAACGGGCGCAGCGCCGCGTTTCAAGGTGCTTCCTTGGATGACCAGACCGCAACACAAACGCGCGAACCTCTTTCGCCTGCGGTCCAGCGGCAAGACTCGTCAGAGCACCATTTTTGGGACCGCGAGAACATCGCGCTGCTTTCGGCCGTCAGCGCGTCGCGTGCGCTGGACTATTCCTCCACGCTGAATATGAGGCGCAGAGGCCGCCAGGAGATTCTGTTGACGAATGATGTCGTAGATAACCATCCCGCATTTGCCGCGATTGAGGCGGGCGGCACGGCGGTTTCCGTAGGCGCATCTTACTTATTTCATCGTTACCACCACCACCGGCTGGAGCGCTGGACATCCATGGTGCACGCCAGTCTGACCACTTCGGGGGCTATCCGAAATTATTGCCTCAAGACCGCGCATGCCTCAACAACCCCTTAATTTCTTCTGCGCCGTGCTTCCCTTCCGCTCGGTCGGTCCATCTAACTAAAGAGGTTCGCTTGATGCGCGGCGTTTGCAAGATCGCACCGGCTCAGTTGCAAGCCGGGCGGTTGTGCTGCATACTCGCCGCGCTTGCGCGCCGCTTTGCCCCGGCGGTCCGCGCTTAATCGCATGCTGCAAAAAGGGTCTATGCTCCGCCGATGGCTTGCAGGCAGGTGCGCTGCGTTGCTTTTAGCCGCTTGCTGCGCGGCGTTTTCTCCGGCCAAGTCGTACGCACAGGAAACGCCTACCGTTCGCACTCCACCGCCTCAACAGATCGAAACGCCGCCCGCACGGCCTCAAGCAAATACGTCCAGTGAGACGGATCGCTACACCCTTTCCCACGAGCGCTATGAAAAAGCGGTGGCCTACTCGCGCGCCGGATACGCCCTCTACTTTATCTCCGTGTTTGTCGGATTTGCCGTGCTGCTGGTGGTGTTGCGGATGGGCCTCGCGGGGCGAATTCGCGATTTCGCTCAACGCAAGTCGGAAAACCGCGTTGTGCAGGGACTGATTTTCATTCCGATCCTGGTTTTGATCCTGCGCTTTGCCGACCTGCCGGTTCACATCGTGTGGCACGGGTTGTCGCTGCACTATCAGCAGTCCGTAGAAGGATGGGGCGCCTGGCTGTTCGACTGGAGCAAGGTCAGCCTGATGTTTGTGGTGTTCTACATCATCATGGGCCTGCTGGTGTTTTTTGCGATTCGCTGGAGCCCTCGGCGCTGGTGGTTTTATTTTTGGCTAGTCGCGCTGCCATTTCTGCTTTTGATGTTTTTTCTGGAGCCGGTGATCATTGATCCGCTGTTTTTCGAGTTTGAGCCGCTTGCGAACAGCCAGCCGCAACTGGCCGCCGACTTGGTCAAGCTGACGCATCGAGCGGGCTTGGACATTCCGCGCGAGCGCATGTTTCTGATGAACGCCAGCGCCAAAACCAATGAGCTGAATGCCTACGTGACCGGTTTCGGAGCATCCAAACGCGTCGTCATATACGACACGCTCCTGAAGAAGATGACGCCGCAGGAGACTCTTTTCGTTTTTGGCCATGAATCCGGGCACTACGTGCTGAATCACATCCGCAACGGCATCCTGTTTTTTGCGGCGATGCTGCTGCTTGCTCTTTTTCTCGCTTACTGGCTGCTGAATGCGCTGCTCGATCGCTGGGGGCTGAAATGGAAAATTTATGGGCCGCACGACTGGGCGGCGCTGGCGATCCTGCTTCTGCTGATTGATGGAATGGCTTTTTTGTCCTCGCCGGTGGTGAACGGTTATAGCCGACTCCAGGAACACAACGCCGATGTTTTTGGCCTGGAGCTGATCCGCGGAATCGTACCGGGCTCGGGCCAGGTCGCGGCACACTCGTTTCAGGCCATGGGTGAAAATGACTTGGCCGATCCTAACCCGCCGCCATTCATCACGTTTTGGTTGTACACCCACCCGCCGCTCGCCGAGCGTCTGGTGTTTGCGCACGCGTATGACCCTTGGGGCAAAGGCCAGCCGCCAAAATACATTCAGGACACCAAGTGACAGAGCGTTGTTCGCGTTAGCCTTAGATTGAAGTCACGCGTGATGAGCGCGCACCTTCTCGTCCTCTCCATGATTGCGGCGAGCAAATGCCGCCACCTTGCTGCGGTTACCGCAGAGCGCCATGGAACACCAGCGGCGGCGATGTGTCCTGGAGTCATCGTAGAACAGAATCCGGCAATCGGGGTTGGCGCACTGTTTGAGGCTGTCGCGGGCGCCCCCGGCGATCAATTCGGCACCTGAACGCGCAATGGCAGCGAGCAGCCACTCCAGACCTTCCTCGCGGGCGACAAAACCGAGTCGCCAAACCAAGCCATCCCACTGCAACTCGTCGTGTCCTTCTGTAACCCGTAAAGTCTCATTGATCGGTTGAACCCATTCGTGAAGGATGTTTTGCCCTGCCAAAATCGCTCGAAAGCTGATCCGTAACGCCTTGCCCAGCCTCTCCGCATGGTTTAAAAGGTTCTGTGCGGCTCGCGGGTCAGTTTCTGCCAGAGCACGGACGTACGGTGTCTTTTCGGCCGAGATAATTTGCCTAGCCGCCAAAAAGTCCACGAATTCGTCCCAAAAAATCGCTCGTTCGATCGGGTCGCCCGACGCAAAAGGCAGATTCGCGAATTCAAGGCAAAGGCGGTTTGCAGAGAGATTGGGCAAGTTTGCATCGACGGACATAGCCCCTCCAAGGAGTGCTCTAACTAACTGCTAAACGCTATTCTTGTGGTTAGGGCTTCGTCAACTGATTTTCTTGCAGTCGGCTGGGCTTCCTTGGTGGGGCACAACCAAGCCTAACTTGCCTCTTATGGTACTGTCTTACCCAAATGGACGACCGCAATTTGCCAACTTCGGAACGATCGTCTCAATCTAGTGCTTCGTCGCCACTCCCTCTACAGGTTCCGCGTCATCCGATCAACATCGTGTTTTTCAACGATCGCGGGCTTCGCTCCGGCTGGCGAATCGTCATCTATCTATTTCAGATCCTTCTCCTGAGTGTTGCGTTCAACTTCCTCCTTGGCCGCGTGCTTCACTTGCCAAAAAGCGCCACCCCTGCAATGTGGCAGCTCTTCCTGCAAGAAGGGCTCTCGTTCTTGATTGTGTTTTTGCCGGCGCTGGTGATGGCGTCGGTGGAGTCGCGACCTGCGGGCGATTACGGCCTTCCGGCGCGAACAATGTTTGGCGGGCAATTCTGGCACGGCGCCGCGCTGGGAATCGTTGAGATTTCCGTTTTAATTGGTTGCATCGCGGCATTCCGCGGTTACAGCTTCGGCTCTCTAGCTGAACACGGTTCAGCCATCTTTCGATGGGCGTTGTTGTGGGCGCTATTCTTCGCGCTGGTTGGCCTTTTTGAGGAGTTCGCCTTCCGCGGGTACTTGCAGTTCACGCTAGCCGACGGCATCGGATTTTGGCCCGCTGCGCTCGTTCTCTCTATCGGCTTTGGCAGCGTACACCTGATGAACAAAGGCGAGTCACCGGTTGGTGCACTGAGTGTCGTTGCAATCGCGCTTGTGTTTGCTCTGACGCTCAAACGTACCGGCAACCTTTGGCTGGTTGTGGGTTGGCACGCGGCCTTTGATTTTGGCGAAACTTTCCTGTTTTCAGTGCCAAACAGCGGCAACGTTTTTGAGGGGCATCTGTCCAACGCGACGCTGCAGGGGCCCGTGTGGCTTACAGGTGGGACAGTCGGCCCGGAAGGCAGCGTGTTCAGTTTTCTCACGATGGCCGCGGCCGCCTTCTACATTCACAAAGTCTTTCCGCCAAAGGCGAGAGTTACCGTCACCCGAGAGCACTCTTCTGCCGCTTTGCCGGTCGCCTAGTGAACCAACTCTGATACGAAGACCAATTGAACGCCCTCATTTTTTGCCTGAGGGAGCATTTCGCGCAGCGCGGCTAGCGTTTCCGTATGCGGATGCCCAATGGCAATCGCTTCGCCCTTTTGTTTAGCTCCCTGGATTGCCAACCGCAATTGCCGCTTGACGGCATCCTTGTCTTGTACGTCGTCGAGAAAAGGAACATTGCGAAACGCGGTGCGCACGCCTTGGCTCTTTGCCGCGTCGAACGCTACAGTGGCCGCAGTGGTACGGCTGTCCACGTAGAAAACGTCTTCGTCCTTCAATACGCGCATTAGCTCATTCATAAGCGTCGCGTCCGCCGTCGCTTGCGATCCCTGATGATTGTTGACGCCGTCGGCCTCCGGCACCGCGTGTAACATTTTCTCCACCGTACTACGTACTTCATCTGGCGAAAGACCTGGGCGCAGTTCCTGTTGTTCCGGCGACTCGCCGGCCAGCGATTGCATCGGGAGGTGGAGCATCACCTCGCAACCGTGCTGGCGCGCCGCGCGCGCAATCTCCGGCGATTGCGGATGAAAGGGCAGCACGGAGATCGTGACGGGAAGGTGCAAGGCGAAGATGGCCTCGGCCGCGCTGCGGTCGCTGCCAAGGTCATCCATCAGAATTGCCAGTCGGGCCTGCCCGGCTGAAGCAAAACTTCGCTCTGCTGGCGTTGCCAGTTGCTCAATCTCAATTCGGTGGGTAACCAGGCCACGTGAGCGGAGGACCATGCGCGTGATACTGGCGCCGGCGACTTCGTGGCTGACCGTGAGGCCGTGAGTGGTTGCGATCCCAGAGAGTAGCTGTTGGATTTGCTCCGAGGGCACCGCTGCACCGCGCAGCCCGATATAGAGTTCTTCTGCGTTGGACGCGCTCGACCGCGAGCGTGCGCGACGGAATCTGACCACCGAGCCTTGCGGCGTTTTGTCGGCAGCGGCTTTCGCCAGCTCTTGCGTGATTTGGTGGATCTGCGTGGGACTTAGGCCAGCGGGTCTAGCGCCTTTGCAGCCCGCAAGAAACAGCAGCATAAGCGCACAGCACAGAATTGCTAATACAATGAAGGTCTTCGTTGGAAGTGTGTTGGATAATCTGCGCAGCGTGCTATCTGACTCCACCAGTCAGTTACGCCGCCTTTTTCGCGGGAACTTTCAGCAGGTCGACGGCTTTCTTGTATACGGCGTCTTCGGGAGAAAAGGGCCGTGGTTCGGAAGGCGTCTGCGCGGTTTGCCCGCCGGAGTTGTCATCGCCATCCTCGCCGTCGTCTGCGGCCACGGAAGCTTGGCGAACAATCTCTGTCGGCGTCACACCCTCTTCCAAAATAGATTTGCCGTCGAAATTGTAGTAATTCGCCACGGTCAGGATGAGCGCGGAACCATCGTCAATCGTGATCAGCTTCTGTTCGGAAGCCAGACCAAAGGTTCGCTCGCCGACGATATCGCCGCGATGTGCGCCGCCGATCGCTGAAGCCAGCACTTCCGCCGCACCCGAAGTCGAGCCATCAATCAGCACGGAAACCGGGCCTTTCCAAACGACTTTGCTCGGCTCAGCCGCGAAGTTTTGCGTAGAAACCGTCTGGCCTTTCAGCGTCGCGAGATTCCCGCTGGAAATAAACAGTCGCGCAATCGCCAGCCCTTCGGAAACCGGCCCGCGGCCGCAATCTCGCAGGTCCAAAACCACCTTGTGTACGCCTTGCTTCTCCGCGTCCTGCAAGCGCGCCTTCACTTCGTCCGCGCGGCCTGCTTCCAAGCTCGTCAGCCGCAGCGCCAGAATGTCGGGGTCCGTTTTCTGGCTCACGATCTTTGCCGGAGCGAGCTTTTCCCGAACGATGTCCAGGGATTCCGGCTCGTTCTTTCCGCGCCGGATGACTCCAACTTTCACTCCGCTCCCGGGCTGTCCGCGCAACAGATTCATCGCCTGCCCTACTGACATTTCGCGCGTCGTAAATCCGGCGACCGATTCAAAAATATCGCCGCTCCGAATTCCGGACTTTTCCGCCGGGCTCTCTGGCAATACCGAAACCACGATGATGTAGCCAAACCGCTTGCTGAGCGTCAGGCCGGTATCCCCCAGGTTTGCGCTGGCTGACTTCTGCTTGTATTCCGTATATTCGCGCGGCGTCAGGTAGCTTGATTGGGGATCGAGCGACTCCAGCAGTCCGTGCAAGGCGCCAGCCGTCACCAGGTGCATGTTCGGTTCGTCCACGTAATCGGACTGGATCTTCTGCAGCACCTCGCCGTACACGGTCAGCGATTTATACGCCCGCTCTTCATGGGTCTGCCCGAGGACGTGTCCCAACCCGGCATAGCAGAAGACGGCGACCGAGATAGCGATGATGGCGATCCTGGCAGTGCGGTTCATTCTTTACCCTTCCCAACCGAGGCTGCGGTCCATGCAAAGTGAAAGTATAACACCGTACTTTGTTGGGACGCGTCGACAACCATAAAGGAAGCTTGCAGGCATGCGCACGGTCAGAGTGGACGTCAAAGTCTCGGCAGGGCTCGAGCCAAGCGTGGCCACACGGCAACTTTGATTTCGTTGTATTTTTGCCACACCAGCGAACCGCAAATCTGGCAGGTGCCAGGTAAACCATTGAAAACAAATGACAAATCTCGGCCAAATGAATGGCGGTGAAGATGCTATTCTGATTCCTGACCGCAATGTTTCAGACTACCACCCAACGCGAAGTCTCGACGGAAGGGGTTGGCCTTCACACCGGCGTATTTGGCCACGTTCGGCTGCTCCCGGCCCCGGCCGATACCGGCATCGTCTTTCGCCGGACCGACCTGGACAATTTCCTTATTGAGGCCAGCGGCCGGAACGTCGCTCGCGTCAGTTACGCGACCAGTTTGATGAAGCAGGGCGTGCTGCTTTCTACGACGGAACATCTGTTAGCAGCCATCTATTCATCCGGTTTGGACAACGTCTTTATTGATATAGACGCGATCGAAGTTCCCATCCTTGACGGCTCGGCGGAACCGTTTTTGCAATTGCTCGATGCCGCCGGAATTCGTAAGCTTCGGCGGCGGCGCCGCTATCTCAAAATCACCAAAGCGGTGGAAGTGATCGAGGCCGACCGGCGCATTGGCATTTACCCCGCCGACGAATTTCACGTCCAGTGTTATGTGGACTTTCCCCATCCGCTCGTTGGCGCCCAGCAAATCGAGATGGCCGTGCAGCCAGATTCGTTCCGGACGTTGCTGGCCCAAGCCCGCACGTTCTGTTTTGAACGCGACATCGAACCGCTTCGCTCCATGGGGCTGATCCGCGGCGGTTCGTTGGAGAACGCGATCGTCCTTACCGATGATGGTGTCTTGAACGGGCCGCTCCGCTATCCCGACGAATTCGGCCGCCACAAAGCGCTCGACCTGATCGGAGATCTTGCTCTGGTTGGTTTGCCGCTCCTCGGCCGTGTCGAAGCTCACAAGGCTGGCCACTCGCTTCATACGCAGTTGGTCAGCCGAGTACTCGCCGATCCTTCCAGCTGGATCATCACCACCGAAGATGAGCGCCCTGTCGAAGCTCTCGCAGTGGCCGAAGCACTCGCTGCGGACTGATTGCGGTTCTATTCTAGCGGTTCGCTCGCGGCGTTTGCCGGGATTCCCACGCTGGCGCGAATCACTCCTGTTTGATCTGTAAAGAAGTAACGCACGCCGGTCGTTCCTGGTTGGACCGGTGCCGCCAATATCCGGTAGCTCGAGTTGATACGATCGGCGTCTTGTTCCGGGCTGTAAACAAAGCGGTAGCCATTTCTCACTGGAAGAGGCGCAGCCAGCTGTTCGCCAACCAGATCCAAGTGGCTGCAGTCTCTGCTGCCAGGTCCCAGACTCTGCAATGAAGCGGGGTAACCGATATCGGGACAAGCGTTGGAGTAGGTGAGCATAGCGCTGTTGTAGGTGCGCAGGCTGCCGACCGCCGATGCCTCATTGGCCGCCATCCTCGACCGCAAAAGATTCGGAATTGCGATCGCCGCGATGATCAAGATCGGAAGCATGCTAGTGCCAATGTAGCCGGTCACCAGCCCGCCAATCGCCATCCCACGGCCCGCTAGACGTCCGGCGCTTCGTTTGATATCTGCAAGGGCGAGGTGCCCGAGTACGACGGCCGCGATCGCGGAAAGGGGCCAGAAGAAGAAAACGACGCCACAAATCAGGCTAGCCAGGGCTTT
>Ga0075434_100002528_pt1 | contig 16140 bp, 13 predicted proteins | sample RhiMethybrSRZTD3_FD_75298 | JGI IMG/M metagenome (GOLD analysis project Ga0075434, IMG submission 75298) | Populus rhizosphere microbial communities from Tennessee, USA - Rhizosphere MetaG P. TD hybrid SRZTD3 | ecosystem: Host-associated > Plants > Roots > Rhizosphere > Soil | place: USA... | reverse complement strand
GCAGTTCGCCTGCGGCGCGCCGAAACGACGACTGCCGATCCAGTCAATCAGGCCGAGGCGATCGCCGTCGAGCAGAATCTCGAGCTTCTCGCACGGCACCGATCCGAATCCAGCGGGCGACATGTTGTCGCCAAAGATCGGCGTCACGGTGATCGTGTACTCCCCATCGGAAGGGAAGACGTGCTTGACGAGAATGCCGCCGCGCGTCCCGAAGGGAAGCCCTTCGATGTGGTAGTCCTGCGACGTGTCTTCGGGCGTGCGGTAGACGACCAGCGTCGGCGTCGTCGGCTCCCCGATCGCCAGCCGGCTGATTTTGCCGGCCGCGTTCACGTACGCCTCGATCAGCGTCGACGAAACTCCAAGCGCGCCGGCGATGTTATCGAAGCCGTGCGTGGAATCGTCAGACGGAAGGTAGGCGCCCGGATCGATGTCAAGCGCAAGAATGTCGCGGATCGCGTTGGCGTACTCCGTCCGATTCATGCGATGGAGGCCCGGCGGCGGCGCGTACGCGACCGCGGTGCGATCCAGTTCGTTTTCGAGGTACGTGATGAAGCCGTCGTACGTCGATTTGTCGGGTCTGCGGGAATTTGCAGGCGGCATCATCCCGGCGCGCAGCTTTCGCACGACCAATTCCCATTTGTCAGGGTGCTCGCTGACGCGCGCGGGATCGAGGTCGTCGAGCGTCAGCTTCCGGGCTGCCGCCTGTCCGGACGCCTTTGCGCGCTGGTTGTGACAACCGACGCAGTAGCGATCCAGGAGCGCGCGGTGCGGCGAGGTCGATGGCTGTGGCGTCTGTGGTGATTGAGGCGCTGCGCTCGTGGCGGCGGGCTGTCCCGTTTGGCCGCTTCCGGGACCGGCCGTCTGCCCGACGACGACGGTGACGAAGGGTGCGATGACGGCGCACCCGATTGCCAGCAGTCTTTTCCTCATTGCTCGACGCTCCGGTCGGGCTCGTCGTCGGCGGCGGTGGCGACTCGGCTCATGATAGCCGACGACCCGGGCTCCGGTGCGTCGCGAATTGTAACTGCGATGCCGTTCTGAGGCACTGGCCGCCGTCGCCCGACAGGAGTAGACTGCTGCACCTTTGAGAGCCGAGGTTTGTGGCATGGCGAACTGCGCGCAACCCGTCGGTCGGCGTCGTTTCCTGACAGGCGCCGCCGTTGGTGCCGCCGGCGCACTCGCATCGAAAGCGTCAGCCGCTGCTGCGCTTCAACCTCAACCCGCGCCGCAGCAGAGCCGATCGGTGCCCGCGTCGCCGGACGCCGCCCAGCTGCGCGCAGATACCGCTCCGCCTCCCACCCGCGAGGGCGCTCGGATTGTCGAGCACCCCGCGTCCGATTTCATGGTCGACGTCATCAAGCAGCTCGGCTTCGAGTACGTGGCGGCGAACCCGGGGTCGAGCTTCGAAGGGCTGCACGAATCGATCATCAACTACGGCGAGAACCGGATGCCGGAGCTGCTGACGTGCTGCCACGAGGAGTCGGCCGTCGCGATGGCGCACGGCTACGCGAAGATCGAAGGCAAGCCGATGCTGGCGGTCGTGCACGGGAACATCGGCCTGCAGCACGCCTCGATGGCGATCTACAACGCGTACGCCGATCGCGTGCCGGTGTTCATCGTCGCCGGGAACTGGCGCGACGCGGGATCGCGCGCCAACGGCGTCAACTCCTACCACAGCGCCCAGGACATGGCACTCATCGTCCGCGATTCGGTCAAGTGGGACGACGAGCCGGCGTCGCTCGCGGCGTTCGCCGAGTCGATGGTGCGCGCGTACAAGATTGCCATGACCCCGCCGATGGAGCCGGTGCTGATCGTGCTCGATCACGATATGCAGGAGCGCGCGCTCCCGGCGACGCCGCCGCGCATCCCACGCCTCACGATGCCGGCGTATCCCGTCGGCGATCCCAATGCCGTGCGCGAAGCGGCGCGGCTGCTCGTCGCCGCCGAGAACCCGCGCATCAACGCCGGTCGCTTGGCGCGAACGCCTGAAGGGATCGCGCGGCTCGTCGAGCTCGCCGAGTTGCTGCAGGCGTCCGTGAACGGCGGCGGCGATCGCGTGAACTTCCCGTCGCGCCATCCGCTCGCCGGTAACGGCGGGGCGGCGCCCGCCGACGTCATCCTGAACCTCGAAGTCCAAGGTGGTGGCGGACCTGGATTCGCGCCCACGCCGCGCACCGACGATACGAAGACGATCAACATTTCGTCGCTTGATTTGTTCATCAAGAGCAACCTGCAGGACTTCCAGCACATGGCGGACGCCGACATCGCCATGGCCGCCGACGCCGAAGCGACGCTGCCGCTGTTGATCGAAGAAGTCAGGCGACAGCTGACCCCGGACCGCAAACGCGCGCTGCAGGAGCGCGGCGCGAAGATCGCGGAAATCCATCAGCAGGCACGCAGCGCCACGATGGAAACGGCTGCGTACGGATGGGACTCCTCGCCGGTGAGTCTTGCGCGGCTGTGCGCGGAGCTCTGGGCGCAGATTCAGAACGACGACTGGTCGCTCGTTTCGTGGCAGGGGTTCATCAGCGGCTGGCCCGGGCGGCTCTGGAACATCAACAAGCATCACCACTACATCGGCGGCCAGGGAGCGGGCGCGATGGGATACGGCGCGCCGGCTGGCGTGGGCGCTGCGCTCGCCAACCGAAAACACGGACGTCTGAGCATCAACATCCAGACAGACGGCGATCTGAATTACGCGCCGGGCGTGCTCTGGACGGCGTGCCACCACCAGATTCCGCTGCTGACGGTGATGCACAACAACCGCGCGTATCACCAGGAGGTGATGTTCATTCAACAGATGTCGAGCCGCCGCAATCGCGGCGGCGATCGCGCGCACATCGGCACGACGATCAAGGACCCGAACATCGACTACGCGAAGATGGCGCAGGCTTACGGGATGTACGGCGAAGGACCGATCTCGAGTCCGAAAGATGTCGCGCCGGCGATTACGCGCGCTCTCGAGCGGGTCAGGAAAGGCGAGCCGGCGCTGTTGGACGTCGTCACGCAGCCAAGATGACCATTAAAGCTTTTCTTGCGGTCTTGGCGATCGCGTTCGCGGTGGCAGGCATCGAGGCGCAAACGCCCGCACCGACGCAAACGGCTGCAGCGAGCGGAAACGTGCAGGCGGGCAAGGACCTCTATCTGCGCTACAGCTGCTACGCGTGCCACGGCTACGACGGCCACGGCGGCGCCGGCGCGCGGCTCGTGCCGATGCGGATGACGGTGGAGCGCTTCACCGCCTACGTTCACAATCCGCGGCAGATGCCGCCGTATTCCACCAAGCTGCTGAGCGATTCGCAGCTCGCCGATCTGTGGGCGTACATCAGGAGCCTGCCGGTGTCGCCGGAAGCGAAAGACATCCCGCTGCTTGCCCGCATCATGAGCGGCAAGTAACCGTATGGTTCTCGAAGCGAGAGGAGAATTCATGAAGCGCGCCTTCACCGGTTCGATTGCGATCGGTCTTGTGCTGTTTGCCGCCTCGTCGCTGGTGCAGGCGCAGGGTGCGCCGCCTGCCGGAGGGCAGCAGCCACCACCACCGCTGACGAATCTGCAGATCTATCCCAAGGACATCGCGCGCGCGGAGCTGATCGCGACGATGCAGGGGTTCGTGCAGCAGCTCGGCGTACTTCAGCAGGGCGGCTGCGCGTTCTGCCACACGGGCCAGGGACCGCAGGCCGATTACGCGTCGGACGGCAATCCGAAGAAGAACGTCGCGCGCAAGATGATCCTGATGGCGCGCGAGATCTCCGCGAAGCTGCCGGACGTCACCGGTAAACCGGCGGCCGAGATCACCCGTCTCCGCTGCGCCACCTGTCATCGGGGCCAGCCGGTGCCGAAGGTCACGGTCGATGCACTCACCGAGACGACGACCAAGTCCGGTGTCGCGGCGGCAGTCGAGCAGTACCGCGATCTTCGGAAACAGGCGATCGAGTTTCAGCAGAATTCGCTGGTGGCGTACGCCAACACGCTGACCAATGCGAACAAGCCGGACGATGCGCTGACGCTGCTCCAGGCGAACGTGGACGTCGACCCGAACTACGCGCCGACCTACGGCGCAATGGCCCAGGCGTACGCGAAGAAGAACGACAAGGACAACCAGATCAAGATGCTCGAGAAGGCGGTCCAGCTCGATCCGAACAATCAGCAGTTGAAGCGGCAGCTGGATCAGGTGAAATCGAGCAAGTGATCGTCGTGGAGGGGACGGGGAGGAAGCGCGGGATGGACGGAACGCGCAGGACAGGAAAACTTTCGCGCCTGTCGTGCCTGGCATGCGTGGTTCTGCTCGCCTCCGCCTGTTCGTCGCCCTCCTCGTCGTCTCGCTCCTCGTCGTCTCGCTCCTCATCGTCGACGTCCGCGCCGTCACGCGCGCCCGAACTGCCGGCTCCGAAGCTCTGGGGAGACATGAAGCCGGTCGTGTCGGTGAAGGAGCTGATGCGCGACATGCTCGACCCGGCTGCCGACTACATCTTCGATTCGGTGAAAGTCGTCTACGGCAAGAAGGGCACCGAGGAAACCGTTCCGCGCACGGATAAGGATTGGGACAAAATCCGATTCGGCGCCGTGACCCTCGTCGAGGGTGTCTACCTGCTGAAGATCCCTCGACCGTTCGCCCCGCCCGGAGACGAGAACAACAGCAAAGGCCCTGGTGCCACCGAGCTGTCTCCGGCGCAGATCACGGCCAAGCTGGAAGCCGATCCGGTCTTGTGGAACGCGAAGATCGAAGCGCTGCGCAACGTCGGACTCGAAGTCCTCGAAATCGTGAACCAAAAGAAGGTCGACGAGCTGTGGGACGCGGGCGGCAACCTCGACCAGGCATGCGAGAGCTGCCATCTCCTGTACTGGTACCCCGGCGACAAAGCCCTGCTGGAGAAGATCGACAGCGAGATCGAGCGGCGCTACCAGGAGTCTCTGCGATCAGGTACGCGTGGCCGCGGCCGATAACATTGACAATCGTGCGTGGAGTCCCGAGAATACGTCGTTCGGAGGGTCTCGTGATGAGGACGAAGTTCGCCGTATTCGCGTCTGTCGTCGGCATCATCCTGAGCACAGGTTCGGCGATTGCCCACCACTCGTTTGCGGCGGAGTTCGACGCGAGCAGAGCGCTCACACTGAAAGGCGTCGTCACGAAAATCGAGTGGCAGAATCCTCACACCTACTTCTACATGGACGTCACCGGTCCGGACGCCAAGGTCGTGAACTGGGGCCTGGAAATGGGCAGCCCTAATGGGTTGATGCGCCAGGGGTGGACGCGGAACACGCTCAAGGTCGGGGATGTCGTGACCGTCGAGGGCAGCCAGGCCAAGGACGGCACCAACGTTGGCAACGCGCGCATCGTGATCCTCGACGCGACCGGTCAGCGGCTGTTTGCCGCGTCGAGCCAGACCCAGACGCCGCAGTAAAACTCGCCAACGCAATCAGGAGTTCCCGTGCTGAATCGATTCCTCGGCGCAGTCGTTTGCGCGACGGCGATCGGATCCACGGCGTTCTTCGGCGTGTCCGCGCAGCCGCCCGATCCGCAGGCCGGGGGACGCGGCGGCCGCGGCCGCGGGATGGCTGGGCCACCGCAGCCAACGCCGAGGCTTCCCGACGGCACGGTGAACCTCGGACGCGTTCCGGGCGAGAAGGGCGTTTGGAACGTTCCGTACATCACCAACATGGGCGAGCGTGTCGTCGAACCCGACGGAACGACGTATGCGGAACAGCATCCGCCGACCTTCGGTCGCGGGCGTGGTGCCGGCGGCGACGCCCTCGGCGGCGGCGAAGGCACGCTGGGCGGCGGTCGTGGCGGCTCCAAGTCCGAGCCACAGGTGCCGTTTCAGCCGTGGGCGGCGGCGATCTACGACTACAACTCGAAGAACCAGTCGAAGTACGACCCCGAAGGCTACTGTCTCCCGCCCGGCGGTCCGCGGCTGATGGCCACGCCTTACCCGATGGAGATCGTCCAGTTGCCGGAACAGAAGCGCATTCTCATGGTCTTCGAGGGTGCGACGCACATCTGGCGGGAGATCTACATGGACGGCCGCCCGCACCCGCAGGGCGACGAGCTCAATCCGACTTACCTGGGGCACTCAGTCGGTCATTGGGACGGCGACACGCTCGTCGTCGATATCGTCGGGTTCAACGAGGCGACGTGGATCGACTACTTCGGGCACCCCCACACCGACATGTTGCACGTCGTCGAAAAGTACTCGCGGCCAAACAAGAACACGCTGCACTACGAAGCGACGTTCGACGATCCGGGCGCCTACACGAAGCCGTTCACCGTCCGGTGGGACATTCGATGGAACCCGACCGGCGAGCTGACCGAATACATCTGTCAGGAGAACAACAAGTATCTGCAGCGGCTGACGGACGATTTTGGACAGCCGCTCTTCGGGAGGAAGCAATAACCTTCAGTTCCTGACGACGCGAAACGTCCCCTTTTCGTTTCCCTGCACCCACGTTCCGCTCAACACGCGCTGATACGCGCCGATGTTCTCCAGCTTTCCGTCGATTCCGTAACGGACGGGGGCGCCCGAGGCGTCCTTGCCGCGGCCTTCGATATGGACCATCCAGCTGGCAGGATCGAGTTCGGCCTTCTCGAATGGGACCGCGTTCGGACCGGGATTGATGTTTCCGGTAATCGCCTTGCCGTCCCAGTTGAATTCCAGCAGGACGTGCGTCTGTTTGTCCTTGGTCGGACCCCAGTCGCCGCTCCAGGTGCCCTTCAGCGGATGGCCGAACTGAGCGGACGCAGGCAGCGCGACGAACAGCGCGAACACGAATCCGACGAGACATCCCACCCGCATCACCGATGCCTCCTGCGTCAGGAGCCGTACTGTATACCGAGTGGAAATCGTCCGCCAGATCAAGTTAGGATTCGCGCCCGGTCTTTTCGAGGAACACACCATGAAGCTCTCGTCGCGCGCGACGCTCGCTGCATACGTGCTGAGTTGTCTCTGTCTCATCGGCAGCGCCCTCATCGATCAGGCGGCCGCGCAAGGCCAGACTCCGGCTGCGACCGGGAAGAAGGCCGGCGAAGTCTTCAAGGCGGTCACGACGGCGGGACTCAAGGACCTCACCGTCGACGATTTTGTCGCCAGCATGGGTGTGATTTCGGCGGACCTCGGTCTGGACTGCGCCGACTGTCATCCGAACGCCGGCACCGACAAGGCCGACTTCGTCGTCGACACGCCGCGCAAGAACATGGCGCGTCGCATGATCGACATGGTCGCCAGCATCAACCGCGTCAACTTCAACGGCCAGCAGCGCGTCACATGCTGGACGTGCCATCACGGCCGGATCACGCCATCGACGACGGTCGCGCTCGACGCGTGGTACGACGTGCCGAACGTCGAGAATGACGACACGGTTCGTCAGGCGACCGGACTGCCATCCGCCGATCAAATTCTCGACAAATACATCGAGGCGCTCGGGGGCGCGCAGAAGCTCGCCGCCATTACCAGCTTCATTGCGACCGGCACGGCCGTCGGGTACGGCGACCTCGGTGGCAACGCCGAGTTCAGCATTTTTGCGAAGGCGCCCAACCAGCGCACGACGCTCATCAGCTACAAGGATCATCCGGATCGGCCGAGCAGTACGTGGGTGTTCGACGGCCGCACCGGATGGATCAACACGCCGCGCGGCCTGCTCGGCGAGTACGAACTGAACGGGGGAGAGCTCGATGGGGCGAGGCTCGAGGCGCAGCTGGCCTTTCCCGCGCAGATCAAGCAGGCGCTGACCGGCTGGCGCGGTGCCGCACGCCAGAGCATCGGCGACGGGGACTTCATGGTCGTGCAGGGAAACGGCCCCCGAGGCTTCCTCGCCACGCTGTACTTCGATCCGCGGACGGGGCTGCTCGCTCGGCTGGTTCGGTACACACCGTCGCCGATTGGCCGTATTCCCACACAAATCGACTACGCCGACTACCGCGACGTCAGCGGCGTGAAGTTTCCCTTCGAGCACAAGTCCACCTGGCTCGACGGCCGCTACACCGCAAAGCTGAACGAAGTGAAGACGAACGTCACGGTTGACGCGGCCCGCTTCGGCAGACCATCTGGAAAATAGTACGGATCCGAATTCGTGAACGCGCCGTTCGAGCGTGCGTTTCTCGGCATCTTGTTGTTGACAGCCCAAATCGGTTCATTTACAAGCTGCGTGTCGCGTCACCCACTGTAATGCGACTGGGAGGATGCCGATGTCCCGACACGTGAAGACAGTAGCGTTGCTCGTCTGGCTGTGTTTCGTACCGCAGTTGCTATTCGCGCAGGCGTCGATCACCGGAACGGTCAGGGATGCGTCCGGCGCGGTGCTCCCCGGCGCGACGGTCGAAGCGGCGAGCGACGTGCTCATCGAAAAGGTGCGCACCGTCACCACCGACGGCACCGGACAGTACCGGATCGTCGACCTCAGGCCCGGCGTGTACACGGTCACCTGTTCGCTGGCGGGATTCAACACGTTCAAACGCGAAGGCGTCGAGCTGACCGGCTCGTTCACCGCGACGATCAACGCCGAGCTGAAAGTCGGCGCGATTGAAGAGTCGGTGACGATCACCGGCGAGTCGCCGGTCGTCGACGTGCAGAACACGCGTCGCGAAACGGTGATCAGCTCCGACGTCATCTCGTCGCTGCCGGTGACGCGCGCCTACGGATCGCTGCTGAATGCCACGCCGGGGCTCACGGTGGACAACAACGGCCTGGCGGCGACGCCGACGATGACGTTCTTCACCGCGCACGGCGGCAATACGAACGAAGGCCGCATGACCATCAACGGCATGACCGTCGCCGCAGCGTTCAACGGCGGCGGCGTGTCCTCGCTCACCTACGACACGAACAACGTCGACGAAGTCTCGATGCTCGTCTCCGGCGGGCTGGGCGAGAACGAGACCGGCGGCCCGACGATGAACATCGTGCCGCGGTCGGGCGGCAACACGTTCTCCGGTCAGGCGTTCCTGAACAGCGCCGGCAAGTGGTCGACCGGCAGCAACATCGACGATTCGCTTCGCGCCATCGGCATCACGAACCCGCCCTCGATCATCAATTCGTACGACGGCAGCGTGTCGCTGGGCGGACCGATCAAGCGCGATCGCCTGTGGTTCTACGGCAGCTACAGGAAATTCATGACCGCGCAAGGCGTGGAAGGCATCGGCGCGAACAAGTACGCCGGCGACCCGGCGCACTGGGACTACCTGCGCGACGACAGCATCGTCCCGCGCAACGTCCAGGGCCGCAATATTCTCTCGGGACGCGTGACGGCGCAGGTGACGCCGCGCAACAAGGTGACGTTCTCGCAGGAGAATCAATACCGGTGCGAAGGATCCACGCTGACGACGAGCGGCGACGGTTGTCGCAAGCGCGAGGCCGACTGGATTGCGCTCGGATCGACAACGCAGTCGCCTGAAGCGAATACCGGATATTTCGATTTCCCGTACTGGGTCACGCAGGCGACATGGACATCGACGGTGACGCCGAAGCTGCTGCTCGAAGCGGGCTACACGCGTTTCGCTTACCGGCATGCCGGCGGCCCGGGCCAGCTGGCGCCGGACGGCATCTTCAACCTGATTCCCGTCACCGAGCAGTCAGCGATCGACAACCATCGGGCGAACTTCAGCTACCGGGGGCTCAGCAACTACTCGGACAACTACGGCAATCCGAATAACTGGCGCGCGTCGGCAGCCTATGTGACCGGCGCCCACAACATGAAGGTCGGCTACCAGGGCGCGTACCTGATTTCCGACACCAACGTCATCGCCGACGACTCACAGCTGTCGTACCGGTTCAACAACCGGCTGCCGAACGCCTTCTCCTACCGGCTGCAGAACTTCCAGACCGCGGATCGAACCGAGACCTTCGCGCTGTTCGGGCAGGATACCTGGACGCTGCGCCGCCTGACGCTGCAGGGCGCGCTCCGCTACGATCGCGTCTGGAGCTTCAGCCCGGCCGAACACAACGGCACGACGACGCTCTCTCGCTTCAACGCGGCGCCGATTACAACCGAGCGGACCGAAGGCGTGAACGCCTATAACGACCTGTCGCCGCGGTTCGGTGTCGCGTACGACCTGTTCGGCGATGGCAAGACGGCACTCAAGTTCAATCTGGGTCGCTATCTGGCGCCGGGCACCAACGACACGATCTACACGACGAACAATCCGGCGAACCGCATCGTGTCGACCGTCACGAACCGCAGCTGGTCCGACACCAACGGCAACTTCCTCGTCGACTGCGACATCAACAATCCCGCGCAGCAGAGCACGCCGGGCGGCGACACATGCGGCGCGCTGACCGGCAACCAGTTGAACTTCGGCAAGTCCGGCGTGTCGACGCAGGTGAACCCGGATCTGCTGCACGGCTGGGGCGTCCGTCCGGTCGATTGGCAGTACGGGATCAACCTGCAGCAGCAGCTGCGGCCGCGCGTGTCGCTCGACGTCGGATACAACCGCCGCTGGTGGCGGAATTTTACCGTCACCGACAATACCGCGATCGGGCCATCCGACTACGACAAGTGGGTGATCACCGCGCCGGCAGATCCGCGTTTGCCGGGCGGCGGCGGCTACCCAATCGATGTCTACACGCTCACGGCGGCGGCGGCGGCGAGGCCCGCTAACAACTACGTGACGTTCGAGACCGACTACGGCCCCGCGCGCACGCGGTACTGGCATGGCGTCGACATCACGCTGAACGCCCGGCTCAAGAGCAACGTGTCGCTGCAGGGCGGCACATCGACCGGCCGTCAGGTGCTGGATACGTGCGACACGGTGGTGAAGATCGATAGTCCGGACCCGCGTTTCTGCCACAACGTCGAGCCGTTCCAGACCGCGGTGCGTGGCAACGCGTCATACACGCTGCCCAAGATCGACGTGCTCGTCAGCGCAACCGTCCGCTCGCAGCCGCCGATTTTCCGCGATGGCGTCGATCCCGTGGGCGTCGTCACGAATGTCGGGTCCCTGCGTACGGGCACCAATCCGAGCGGTGCGAACTGGCAGGTGCCGAACACTGTCGTCCAGAGTCTGCTCGGCCGGCTACCTCCCGGCAGTCTGGCGAACGGGACGACGACCGTCGCGATTCTCGACAACAGCGCCCACCGCTTGTACGCAGACAATCGACGGACGCAGGTCGACATGAGGCTCGCCAAGGTCGTGCGGTTCAACAACCGGCGCGCAGATATCGGCTTGGATCTTTACAATCTGCTGAACGCGAATTACGTGAATCAGGCCACAGGGTACGAGAACCAGTACGACTTCGTGGCGGCGAACGGCGGGACCTGGAACAACCCGACCACGATTCTCGCCCCGCGCTTCGTGCGGTTCAATGTGACCTTCAGCTTCTGAGAATAGAATCGCGCTGCGCGAGGGTGTAATGCGGCAGGTTCTCGTGTGTTGCGCACGTCTCGTCCTCGTCGCCTCGGTCGGGCTGATCGCCTCGGTCGCGGCCCAGGAACACAGCTACACGCAAGCGGACATCGAGAACGGCTCGAGGCTGTACCAATCGAGCTGCGCCGGCTGTCACGGACCGGGCGGAGACATGGTGCCCGGCATCGACCTGCTGCGCAATCAATTTCACCGCGCGACCGGCGACGTTGAAATCATCCGCATCATTCAAACGGGAATCCCCGGCACGACGATGCCTCCAAGCAGTTTCAACGAGCGGGAGGCGGGAACGATCGTCGCGTTCCTCCGATCGGCCGCTCCCGGCGCCCTGCCCGGCCCGGGCGTCGGCAGCCGCGGTCCGGCGATCGTGCCACGCGGCGACATGGCGAACGGGCGCGCGCTCTTTACCGGGAAAGGGCGCTGCGCAACGTGTCACCGCGTGAACGGGGTCGGCCCGCGCGTCGCGCCCGATCTGACCGACATCGGAACGATCCGGCAGCCACAGCAGATCCAGGAAAAGATTCTCGATCCGAACAGTCTCGTGCGCCCGACAAATCGAATCGTCGAAATCGCGATGAACGACGGATCGAAGATAACGGGACACCTCCTCAACCAGGATACCTTCACCATTCAGATGCTCGACTCGCGCGAACGGCTCGTGTCGGCGGCGCGGACCGACGTGCGCGAGCTCACGTTCCTCAAGAATTCCCCGATGCCGTCGTATCGCGACAAGCTCACGTCGGCTGAAGTCGACGACGTGGTTGCGTACTTGATTTCGTTGAAAGGGCTGCGGCCATGACATCCGCCCGCACCCGAACCGGGCTGCTCGCCCTCGCGATCAGCGCGACGGCCGTCCTCCACGCGCAGCAGCCGGTGACGTTCGACCGCATGCTGCGTGCGAACCAGGAGCCGCAGAACTGGCTCACGTACTCCGGGAATCTGGCAGGCCACCGCCACACCCTGCTGACGCAGATCACGCCGGCGAACGTGAAGAACCTCGAGCTGCAGTGGGTATTACAGACGCGCACGCCGGCGGAGCCCGCGGAAAAATTCGAGGCGACGCCGCTCGTCGTCGACGGCGTGATGTACACGGTGATGGCGCCGAATCACGTGGTCGCGCTCGACGCGGCGACGGGCCGGATGTTCTGGATGTATTCGCCGCGGCTCTCGCAGCTCGCGCGCGTCTGCTGCGGCCGCGTGAATCGCGGCCTCGCGATTCTCGGCGAGACGCTCTTCATGGGGACGATCGACGGGCACCTCATCGCGATCGACGCCGTGAACGGGAAACCGGTCTGGGATGTGTCGCTGTCGAAGCCGGAGCTCGGATATTCGTTCACGATGGCGCCGCTCATCGTGAAGGACAAAGTGATCGTCGGGCCGGCCGGGGGCGAGTACGGCATCCGCGGCTTCATCGCGGCGTTCGACGCGAAGACCGGTCGCGAGGTGTGGCGATTCAACACGGTGCCGGGCCCCGGCGAGCCGGGGCACGAGACGTGGCCCGCCGGCAGCAACGCGTGGGAGCACGGCGGCGGATCCATTTGGACGACGGGTTCGTATGACGCAGAACTGAACCTTCTGTACTTCGGCACCGGCAATCCCGGTCCCGACTGGAACGCGGATCCGCGTCCTGGCGCCAATCTCTATACGGACTCGGTCGTCGCGCTCGATCCCGAAACCGGCCGCGTGAAGTGGCACTACCAGTTCACACCGCACGACGAGTTCGATTACGACTCGACGCAGGTGCCGGTGCTGACCGATCTCGTCTGGCAGGGGCGGCAGCGCAAGGTGATGCTTTGGGCCAATCGCAACGGCTTCTGGTACGTGCTGGATCGCGCCACGGGCGAGTTCCTGCGCGGCAAACCGTTCGTACGGGTGAACTGGGCAGAGGAGATCGATTCGAAGGGCGTGCCGAAGCGGCTGCTGTATGCGACCGAGCAGGGGACGCTGGTCTATCCAAACAATCAAGGCGCCACCAACTGGTACTCACCCTCGTACAGCCCGCGGACCGGCTACTTCTACATTCCGACGTGGATGGACACGTACTCGACGTACACGAAAGGGCCGGTCGAATACAAGGAAGGGAATCAGTACGTCGGCCGGTTTCCGACGATGACCGTGCCCGCGCTGCGGACGGGGCCGGGCGCCGTCAACCAGCGCACGCCGGAAGAGGGCTACGGCGCCATTCAGGCGTTCGATGCGAAGAGTGGCGAGTTGAAGTGGCAGTTCAAGATGGCCGACGTGACCGACAGCGGCGTGTTGACGACGGCGACGGATCTGGTGTTCGCCGGCGGTCGGGAGGGCTACTTCTTCGCGCTCGACGCGCGCACCGGCGAGATGCTGTGGAAGGGCAACGTCGGCGGCCAGGTGTCAGCCGGACCGATGTCGTACGGAGTCAACGGCAAGCAGTACGTAGAGATCGCTGCCGGCAGCGCGCTTTTCGTGTACGGGCTCCGTTAGTGGCCCTCCAGCGCGTTTCCATATTGATGTAGCGCGGGGCTTTCAGCCCCGCGAGACGAACGGCCGCGCTACACGCATCTGGAAACTGCGCTAGCCGCCCCACACCTCGCGGGCGACGTCGACGATCAGCCGCAGTTTCGCCCACTGCTGCTCCTCGGTGATCTGATTGCCTTCCACCGTGCTCGAGAAGCCGCACTGCGGGCTCAGGCACATGTTCTCGAGGGGCATGAACTGCGCGGCTTCCTTGATGCGCGTGATCAGCCCTTGTTTGGATTCGAGCGTGCCCACTTTCGTCGTCACCAGCCCGACAACGACGGTCTTGTCCTTCGGCACGAAGCGCAGCGGGCGAAAATCGCCCGCGCGCTCGTCGTCGTACTCCAGGAAGTAGCCGTCCACATGGAGCTCGTTGAACAGCACGTCCGCCACGGGCTCGTAGCCCCCTTCGGCCACCCACGCGCTCTTGAAGTTCCCGCGACACAGATGCACCGCCACGGTCAGGTCCTCCGGCCGCCCGTCAATCACGGAGTTGATTAACGCCGCGTACGCGCGCGGAAGCTGATCCGGGTCGTGACCGCGCTCGCGGGCTCCTTCGCGAAGCTTCGGATCGCAGAGGTAGGCGAGGTTCGTGTCGTCCATCTGCAGATACCGACAGCCGGCCCGATAGAGCGCGTTCACCTCGTCGCGATAACACTGCGCGAGATCCGCGAAGAACGCGTCCATGTCGGGATACGCGTGGATGTCGATCGTCTGCCGCCCGCCGCGGAAATGCACCATGGTCGGCGACGGAATCGTCACCTTGGGCGTTTCGGTCGTCACCGATTTGAGGAAATCGAAATCCGCCTTCTGGATGTCGGTCACATGACGCAGCTTGGAGGTGACTGACAGCTGCGGCGGCGCGAAATCGATCACACCCGTGCGGCTGTGGAATTTTGTCTCGATCCCGCCAGTGACGGTTACGCCTTCGAGCTTTTCCAGGAAGTCGATATGGAAGAACGTGCGACGGAACTCGCCGTCGGTGATGCTCTTCAACCCGACGTCTTGCTGCTTCTTCACGACTTCGCGGATGTGCGTGTCCTCGATCTGCCGGAGCTCGGTCTTCGAGATGGCCCCTGTCTGCTGCCGTCGGCGTGCGTCGATGAGCGCCGGCGGTCGCAGAAGACTGCCGACGTGGTCCGCGCGGAAGGGTGGGTTTACTCTGCTCATGCGCGTGGATTATCTGCTATAACACGCGCGATGCAACGCCGGGAATTTCTCGGCGCGCTGGCCGGCGCCGGCCTCGCCGCAGCGGCAGGCGCACAAACGGCGCCGCCGGGCGCGACGAAAGGACGAATCAAGCAGGCGCTGATGCGCGTCAACTTCGGGCGCGACACGAAGCTGACGTTCGACGACATGTGCCGTGAGGCCGCGCGCGTGGGATATCACGGCTTCGATCTCGTCGGCCCGCAGGACTGGGCGACGCTGAAGAAGTACGGCCTCATCTGCACGATGGCGCCGGCGATGGGCGTCACGATCCGCGACGGCCTGATCCGCCCCGAACTGCATGATGCGATCGAGCGGGCGATGCACGCCGAGATCGATCAATGCGCCGCCAGCGGCTGTCCGAACATCATCACCGTCGGCGGCGAGCGGCACGGGATCGGCTACGCGGAAGGGAAGGATCGCGCCGTCGCGCTGCTCGACCGGGTGAAGGCGCACGCGGAAGACAAGAGTGTGACGATCTGCATCGAAGTCGTCAACAGCAAGTACACGGACCCGGAGTTCGGCCGCGCGGACGCCATTTTCGATCACCTCGCCTGGGGCGTGGACCTCTGCAAACGCGTGAATTCGCCGCGCGTGAAGATCCTGTTCGACATCTACCACGTGCAGATCATGGACGGCGACGTCTGCGCCAACATCCGCGAGCACTTCTCGTGGATCGCGCACTTTCACGCCGCCGGCGTTCCGGGGCGGCACGAGCTCGACGACACCCAGGAGTTGAACTATCGATTCGTTGCCAGGACGATCGCCGATCTGGGCTTCACCGGCTACATCGCGCACGAATGGCGGCCGTCGCCCGGCCGCGACGCGATCGAGAATCTGCAGCGCGTGTTCGACATCATGAACGTCTGAGCGTACGGAGCGCGTATGAAGGCATTTCGTCGGTTGATGACGGCTGCATGTGCCGCCAGTGTCGTTGCCGGGTTCGTCGGGTATTCGACCGGAACGATACGCGCGCAGCGCCGCGCTCCGGACGGGTACATTTCTGGCGTCGTCAAGAGCGCGCAAGGCGCCGAAGCCGGTGTATGGGTGATTGCCGAGACGAAGGATCTGCCGACGAACTTCATCAAGATCGTCGT
>Ga0075434_100002526_pt1 | contig 16142 bp, 12 predicted proteins | sample RhiMethybrSRZTD3_FD_75298 | JGI IMG/M metagenome (GOLD analysis project Ga0075434, IMG submission 75298) | Populus rhizosphere microbial communities from Tennessee, USA - Rhizosphere MetaG P. TD hybrid SRZTD3 | ecosystem: Host-associated > Plants > Roots > Rhizosphere > Soil | place: USA... | reverse complement strand
ATGAACCTCACCGTCATCAATCCTGTGAAGTTGGCCGAGGACATTGCGATGCTCGATCACTTCACCAACGGGCGCGTATTTGCAGGTTTCACCAGGGGTAACACGGCCCGCTGGACGGCGACCTTTGGGCAGCACATCAACGTGACCTCGACCCATTCCGATCGTTCAGAGGCCGACAAGCGCAACCGCGCCGTGTTCTACGAAAATTGGCGGATCCTGAAGGAGTTGTGGACAAAGCCGACGACCAGCGTCCAGGGTGACTTCTGGAAAATTCCATATCCGACCCAGTGGCGATTCGGGCCCACCGACGATTTCGGCGCTCAAGCCGTGACGGCCGACAAAGAGCTCAAGGAAATTGGCATCGTGCCTCGGCCGTTGCAGGATCCCCACCCGCCGGTCTACGCACCATTCAGCAACAGCATGGAGACGGTGCGTTTTTGGGCGCGGGAAGGTGGCAAGATGGTGTCGTTCGTGTCCAACGCGAATGAGAGGTTCATGCCCATCGTTCTTGAAGAATATGCGAAGGAAGCCGAACGGGTAGGGCGAAAGTGCACGGCCAACGATGCCCTTGCCATCGGCGGGCACCTTACCCTCGGACGGAGCGCAGCCGAAACGAAGGATATCGAGCAGGGTTTCCTGGAGCTCTTCAACTACGCCTACAACGCCCCACCATACCATGTTCCGGTGGGTCGATTGTGGAGCGGGAGCAAGCAGGCGGTCCAGGATGACATCGGGCGCATGCGAGCCCAATACAAGGTCGACGAGTACTTCCTGTGGCACCATGTCGGATATTTTCCTCAGGAGGTGGAAATGGCCATGCTGCGCGAGTTTGCCGACGCCGTCATGAAAATGTAGACGGCTGGGACCGAGCACGAGATGACGACGTTTGGTGCATTGATCCGGCGCAACGGAGCGCACTGGCCCGGCAAGGATGCATTCGTCGAGATCAACAGGAAGGTGACCTGGGGCGAGCTCGATCGCCGGACCGACGCATTGGGTCACGCTTATCGGGCCTTTGGCGTAGCGCGCGGCGATCGCGTTGCCGTGCTCTCGCACGATGCAATTGAAGTACCGGAGACCTTCCTCGCAGCGGCCAAGGTTGGCGCCATGCGCGTGGGCTTAAATCCGCGGCTGGCCGCAGCCGAGATCGCGGCCTTGATCAGGGATTGCGAGCCGCGGCTCTTGATATACTCCGGCGAGCACCAGCGTCTCGTCAGCCTGGCGACGTCCCAGCTCGCGGAAATGAGGGCCCCCCCGGCGCTGATTGGCTTCGCAGCGGGGCATGGTGCGTCCGTGGATTATGAAGAGCTGATCGAAAGGCACGGGCGGGACGGCCTCCTCGATCAAACGCCGCACGAGCACGCCATGATCGCCTATACGTCGGGTTCTACGGGTTTGCCGAAGGGGGCGATCTACCCGCACGACAAATTCGTGCGCACGATCCTGTACACGGCACTGCATGAAGGGCTCGTCCACGACAGCGTCTGGCTGCAGGCGATGCCGGCCGCCGGCGTGCCCATGATGCACATGCTCCGCAATGTCTTTGTCGCCGCGACCTGCGTCATCGTCGGTCCTTGGCACGCGGAGCGGGCGCTGAGCTTGATCGATCGGCACCGGGCGACGAATTGCGTGCTGGTGCCGACCATGCTGGCCGCGCTCCTGACTGTGCCAGGCTTCGACAAATACGACGTCAGTTCGATGAAGCTTCTGGGCTACGGCGCCTCTCCGCTGCCGCCCGCTACCATCCGCGAAGCTTTGGGGAAGTTCCGCTGTCCATTTCTGCAGATGTACGGCACGACCGAGCTGTTGGGCATGTCCAATATGCTGTTCCCTTCCGATCACCAGCTCGGGCTGACCACGCGCCCCGAGTTGCTGGCTTCGATTGGCAGACCTTTGTCGTGGGTGGAAACACGCATCGTTGACGAACAGAACAAAGACGTGCCCCTCGGCGAGATCGGCGAACTGGTGGTGAAAAGCGACGTGGTGTTTCCCGGCTACTGGCGCGCTCCGGAGAAGTCACAGGAGATGTTTTTCGGCGAATGGCTGCGCACCGGCGATCTTGCACGACGCGATTGGGAGGGATACGTCTACCTCGCCGATCGTGTCAAATTTCGCATAAAGAGCGGCGGCTACAACGTCTTTCCGACCGAGATCGAGAACGTTCTAGCCGAGCATCCGGCTGTGCATGAGGTCACGGTGTTCGGCATCCCGGACAAGGTCTGGGGCGATCGCATCGAGGCGGTGCTCAGCCTGAAGCCGGGCGCCAATGCCAGTGCGGAGGCACTCAAGGACTTTTGTAAAGACAAGATTGCGAGCTTCAAGATTCCAAAGCACATCGAGATCTGGGAGGAGCTTCCCAAGGGCGCGACGGGTAAGATCCTCAAACGCGCCGTGATCGATGTCATGGTCGAGCGCTATGCCACGACCGGCACGGGCCGAGGTGATGCGCAGACGGAATGACCCCGGCAATGACCCTGGCAATGACCCCGGCAATGACCCCGGCTCCCACTCGGGTGAAAGGAGCCCTCGAAGGCGGCCACACCTCAATGAGCGTGGGCATCGCCCCAGGTGACTTCCGCGGATGGTATTGCCTTCTTCTCACGCACTGGGATGACCCCGTGGAGTTTGGTTCCGCCGGCCCCTGACAGGATCTTGAGGTCGCCGCCCAGTCGGCGGAGCCGCGCCTTCATACCGGGGATCCCTACGCCGGCGCGGGGCGTTTCGCAGAAGTGGCCGTTTGGCACGACGGCCATTCCCTTGCCATCGTCGACGACCAGCAGATGAACCTGGTCCCTGACAATTTTGATGTCGATCGAAACGTGTGCTGCGTCCGCGTGACGATGCACATTGGCCAAGCCTTCTTGGACAATGCGCAGCAAGGCCCGCTCTGCGCTCAGAGGCAATAGTCCGTCGACTGCCGGACTGACCCGCAATTTGGCCTCAATCCCCGTGCGCCTGGAAAAGCCATCGACATAGCGTTCGAGCGCGGCTCTTAGCCCGTCTTTTGCGAGTTGCGGCGGGTTCAGAAGATAGACGTAGGCACGGAGCTCCTTGGTGGCTTCTTCCAGACTGCGCTCGACGTCGTTGCACAGCTCGCGCGTTTTTGGATCGGAGCTCAAGCGCCCCTGTATGCTCATCATGTTGAGAATGGCGGCCGCCAAATGCTGCGTTGTGGAATCATGCAATTCCACGGCGATCTGTTGGCGCTCCTCGTCCTGAATAGCCAGTAGGCGCTCCGAAAGCTGCTCTGCTTCGTGCTCTGCTGTTTTGCGTGCCGTTACGTCCCTGAAGACGCCACTGACGCTCCGTGGCGTACCCTCGCTATCGAGGTGGAGCCTGCTTGCGGCGAGGATCCAGCGCGTGAAGCCATCGGGGTGTAGAATACGGAATTCGGCGCTCTTGACATCCGAAGCGCCATGCCGAACCAGCCTAATCGCTGCAGCGATGATTGATCGGTCGTCCCGATGGACAGCACGCAAAAACGTTTGCGGCTTCAATTCTGTCTTTGGGGTCAGCCCAAACATCGCCCGACACTGCTCAGTTGCCCAAAATTCACCCGTGCGCAGGTTCAATTGCCACAGACCGGTATTGGTGGAGGCCGCTGAAAACTTCAGGCGTTCTTCACTCTGTCTGAGCGAGACCTCCGCCTTCTTGCGCCTGGATATTTGCAACAGCAAGGCGCCCAAAATGGCCGTCATCGACGCTAATACTGCGCTCACCGCAATGACGAAGGTTCGATGCTGCTCCCACACTCCGGAGGGCCGAAAGCGAATTTGGCTGCCGGCAGGCAGCTTCTTTTCAGAGATGTTCCACCGCTGCAATTGTCGCCAGTCGAACAGGAGCTGATTGAGATCCGGGTCGAGCAGCGTTGCTCGTGTGGGGTTGGCGTTGGTCAAGATTTCCGACGCCAGCCTTGCGGCTGCGGGACCCTGTTCATCGATGCTGTAAAGGCTTCCACCGACGATACCGTGGCCGAGGTATTGATCGATGAAGCCGTAAACAGGGGCATTCGCAGCTGCGGACGCACGTCCTACCACGTCATAAGGAACAAACGGCTCTCCGGTTGCGTCCTGGAAGAACGTCGTGAACAAGACGACCGTCCGCGGTGGGAGCCTCGACACCTCCCTGAGTAACTCCGGCAAAGGCGTTCCGATCAGATACCTGAACGTGAACCGACCCTCGTATTCGCTCCATTCTTTCTTCGCAGCTTCGAGCACACGGCTATCGAACGGCGATTTGCCGGCAATCACCACGATGTGCCGCACGTCGGGATGCAGCTCTAGCGCGACCTTCAAGGTCGGTTTGAACATGCGCCTTAGGAATATGCCGCTGACGTGGGGCGGAAGCGAGCGGCTGGCGATCTCTCTTTTATCGACCCCGCAGAAGACGATGGGAGCACCGGGAAATATCTGATCCGCGTTGTCGAGCAAGAAATCAAGTGCAGGGCCCATCACGGCGACGACGAGGTCAATCTTCTTGTCGGCATACTTGGCCTGCAGGAAGTCTCGCAGACGTGTTCGGTATGCACTCGTCCCAAATCGGGAGAGATCCATTCCCTCGCGATAGACCTCAAGACGATCTGAAAGGTGAGACGTGAGCGTGTTCACGAAACTGGTTTCGACGGCCGCCATGCCGGGCAAGCCGGGGCGCTCGTCGAAGAGAAGCACCACGTGCTTGGCCTCGGCGGCCGCCGGGAAAACCCACGCCGCCCAGAGCAGCAGCACACTGCCAATCATCAGCAGCGCTGATTTGGGCCAGACGGCAAGCAGCCGTCGCTGCTGTTCGGCTCCAGGGGGTGCGATCATGCAACACTGGCTCAAAGCGTCTGTATAGCCGCGGGTCGGGAGGTAAACACCGACGTCGGAAAATAAGGTTAAAGATGGGTCTGCGTAGTCGTCTATAGGGTGTTCCCTCAGGTCAACTCGGGTATTTCCCTAGGCGAGCCTTGCAACTGGAAGAGGCAAGCCACTGCCAACGGTTGAGCGCGCTAGCTTACTGACGGACGGGCGCGGCTGTGCCCGAGGTGGCCCTTAGCCCTCGGTTCGGGCCCGCAATGCCAGTGAGACCTCTCGATGCGGCGTGGCGGGACAGTGACGTGACAAGACCAGGGGCCCCGCCGCTCGTGACCTTACGCACCGGGCCAACCCGCTTGGACCGCACCGTGCCTCGCCCTACCCAGCAATCTCAAAGGCGCAGGAAGCGGGCCGCATTCTCGTGCAGCCACTTGCGTTTGGTCTGATCCTTGATGGGCAAGGCCTCGATCTCCGCGACGGCCTGCCCGATCGGTTGCATCGGCCACAGTGACCCGAAGATCATGCGATCCTGAAGCACGGTATTGCCGAATTGCAGGAGCGGTTCGTAACCCGAATGCGCGACGGCGAGGTACTTGGGGCGCAAAGCGACGAGACCAATGTGCACGGTCGGATGGCGCCAAGCAACGCCAATGAGTTCGGTGACCCACGGCCAGCCGGGAGGCGAGGCGATCACGCGCAGCTCCGGGAAGTGCATCATCACTTGATCGAGCAGCGCCGGGCGACCGTACTCCATGGAGCTGTGGGTCGAAAAATTGATGCCGACATGGATATTGACGGGAATGTCGAGTTCAATGCACTTGGCATAGAGGGGGTAGAGCTTCGGATCGTTGATGGCCAACTTGCTTTCGAAGCACTGGATGTTGAGGCCAACGAGACCCAGCTCCTTGACCGCCGTCTCCAGTTCGCTGAGCGCCGCCATGCCCTTGTGCGGGTCAACGCCGGCAAATCCGATGAAGCGAGGAGCATGATCGCGGCAAAACGCGGCAACATCCTCGTTGCGGATCTTGAGCCCAAACGTCGTCTCGACGTCGCGCGCCTTGATGACGATCTTCGATGCACCGACCTCGTCATAGGCGGAAAGGTAGCTCCTGAGCGCCGCCTTGGGGTCTGCGTCGAGGCGTGCGCGATCTTCGCTTGCTCGGTAGACGCGGCGATAGTTCGCCAGGTGCGTTCTGGAGGTCGGATTGAACTCAGGTGTGGGAGGCGTGCTGCCAAAGTCGATCATGTGCGGAGCTCCCGAGGTGCCTGGGGGGTGCCTGGTGGTGCCGGCGGCGAACAATTTACGTTGCTACCAAGTTGCCACCAGTGCTCCACCCTGGGGTGCAGCCAGGGTGGGGGTGAAGGCGGCTTCCGGCGCGAGCCCAAACATCACTACGGCGCATCCCTGCTGCTCGACGTATTGCTTGAGCACCGACAGCATCGCACCGCCGCACGAAATGATGCAGTACGATCGCGACCAGAATACGGGGCTTGCGATAGATCGCGTTGAGCTGGTGGGCGAACTCGCGCCGCACTAACCGGCTGCACGTGGTCTTCACGTTATTGCCGAAGCGCGACAGGTCGAGGTTGGGCAGGGCGTGCACGTGGTCGGCCTCGCCGTTGAACTCCATTAGCTCGCCGCCCCAATCCTTACAGCGGTGACCGAAGATGTCCTGCAGCATGTCGAGCAGCGCGTGATGCATGGGCGCCGGTACTTGGATAACCAGGTGATAGGTCAGCGCATACACGGTGAAAAAAGCGATCGCATCTCGACGTTCTTGGCCATGGCACCCTAACTGGAACATATGAGGAACAAATTCATGCCGTTGGTGAAAACCTTGCGCTATCGCGTCAAGGATCGCGCCTCGGGTAGACATCTCGACTCGGCAGCCCGTGCCGTGAACCTGGTCTGGAACCATTGCAACGGTGCGCAGCGCCATGCGCTCAAGCACAACACCAACTGGCCGACGACCGGACAGTTGCAAAGACTGACGGCCGGTGCTGCAAGGTTTATCGGGGTCCCCGCCCAGACCGTACAGGCCGTGTGCGAAGAGTACATCAATCGGCGTCGTGGCTCCCGCAAGGCGAAACTACGTTGGCGCGGCAAGCGCTGCCTCGGCTGGGTGCCATTCAAGAACCAGACGGTGCGCGTGCGCGGCTCCATCATCCACGTCAACGGACGCAAAGTCAGGTTGTGGCTGCACCCGACTGCCTCACAGTCGGAGGCCCAAAAGGTACCGCAGGCCTCGAAATTAGAGAGTGGGCCTGCGGCTGCTGCGACATGGTTCATGACCGCGACGTGGCCGCCGCACGCAACATTCTCCGCCTGGGACGTCAGGCGCTTGCAGAAGGAAGCTCCACCCTCGGCGCCTGAGCGCTAGGGTGGAGAGGACGTCACAAATGCCTGGCTCTGCATAGAGGACACCGACGCCGCCGATGACACGCGAGGATGCGACAGATGTCGCTGCAAAGGCCGCACATGCCGAGCGGCGGCGGCGGATGGAGGCCGAGCCGCTCGCGCCCAACCTCCACGCACTGGTCGAGGCATTCTGCCTTGAGGATCCCGAGGCCCTCGCGTGGGTGTTCTTCGACAGCAATGAGACGCTGACCAGGCGCGATATGTTGGACCGGATTACCCGTCTGGCGAGCTCGCTTTATCGCATCGGCGTGGGCAAAGGTACCCACGTTGCGGTCTCTCTGCCCAACGTATCGGCCTTTCCCATCACATGGCTTGCGCTGGCGTGCCTCGGCGCCGTCATGGTCCCGGTCAATACCCGCTACACGGCGGCAGAACTTGGATATGTTCTCAACGACGCGGAGGCCGAGTTCTTGGTGATCGATGAGACGCTCTTGCGTCAGCTGCAGAGCGTCGTCGATCGCCCTCCTGTGCTCACCCCCGATCGCATTATCGTGCTTGGCTCGGATCGCAGCCGGCGATATCGGAGCTGGGCGGAGCTCTTAGCCCAGGGCACGCCTGGGTTCAGGCCCGAATGGCCCGTCGGCCGCGACGATTTGATGAACATCCAATACACGTCGGGCACCACGGGCTTTCCCAAGGGGTGCATGCAGACCCAACGCTACTGGCTCATCATGGGCCGCGTTGCGGCGCATCGCGACGGGCTGGAGTTGAAACACATCCTGATCGCCCAGCCATTCTTCTACATGGACCCGCAATGGCTGACACTCATGGCAATCGAGCAAGGTGGGACTACCTTCGTCGCGGCGCAGCCCAGCATCACCCGCTTTATGGATTGGGTGCATCGCCATCAAATCCACTTTTGCATTTTTCCGGAGCTCGTCTATCGCCAACCGGCGCGCGACGATGACGCAAGGAGTGCGCTCCGCCGCGTCGCCACCTACGGTCACAGCAAAGCGATTCATCGCGATCTTGAACGGCGCTTCAACGTGGTGGCGCGTGAAGGCTTCGGCATGACCGAAGTCGGCTCCGCGATGTCGATGCCCTACGAAGCGACCCACATGGTGGGCTTGGGTGCTTGCGGCCTGCCGTCGGCCTTCCGTGAATGCCGCATCGTGGACCAAGACGGAGGCGACGTGCCGCAAGGCAGGGTTGGCGAACTCATCGTGCGGGGCCCCGGCGTTACCAAAGGCTACTACAAGCAACCGGAGGCCAATCGCAGCGCGTTCTTTGGCGACTGGTTCCGCACGGGCGACCTCTTCGTCCAGGACGGGCGCGGCTACTACACCATCGTCGGCCGGCTCAAGGACATGATCCGCCGCTCGGGCGAGAACATCGCGGCGCGCGAAGTCGAAGCCGCCCTTGTTGCAATCGAGGGTGTCGAAGATGCGGCGGCCATTGCGGTGCCTGACGAGGCGCGCGGTGAAGAGGTCAAGGCCTATCTTGTCCTGAAACCGGGGTTCTCGTTACGGCCGGGCCACATTCTGGACGAGCTTGCCAAGGTGCTCGCGCCCTTCAAGCTGCCGCGGTACCTCGAATACGTCGCGGCGCTGCCGAAGACGCCTTCGGAGAAGATCAAGAAGGACGCCCTGAAGGCCGAGAAGCCTGATCTTAGAACCGATAGCTGGGATGCGGTCGAGAAGAGGTGGCGATAGGCTTGTCCCGCATCTTCCGGGGCCACCATCAAGCGCTGCCAGAGGCTTCACACTGTGAAGCGTGCGCCCGCGCCGAAGCGTGTCGCCAGCGCAAGAAGCACCGACACGAGCGTGATCTTGAGCACCGACACCGCGGCGATGGTCGGATCAATTTCGAGCAGGATATTGTCGAACATTTTTTTCGGCAGCGTCATGTTCGAGCCGCCGAGAAACATCGCAATCACGAGTTCGTCGAACGAGGCGATGAACGCGAGGAATGCCGCCGACACCAGGGACGGGCGGATTTGCGGCAAGGTGATGAACCAAACGGCCTGCAGGTGGCTCGCACCGAGACCCATGGCAGCCTGCTCCTGGGCGATGTCGAATGTCCTCAAGCCTGCGGCAACAATGATGGTCACGAAAGGTATGGCATAAACCGTATGCGCGAGCGCGATGCTTTGCCAGAGCCCGATCAATTTGAGCTGCGAGAACAACCCGTAGACGGCAATGGAGTAGACGATGGTGGGAACAATGATTGGGAGTGCGGCGAGCTGGTTCACGGCCTCGCGCCCCCAGTAGCGACCACGAACGATCGAGAAGGCCAGCAGTGTGCCGAGGAGGCTAGCCAATGCCGTGGTCACTGAAGCGATCTTGAGGCTCCGCACAGTGGCGTCGATCCACACCGGGTCATTGAGATAGGCCTGGTACCAGCGCAGCGACAGCCCGGGTGGCGGAAAGCGCAAATACGATGAAGAGCTAAAGGAAATCGGGAACACGACAAGAAGCGGCAACATCAAGAATAGAAAGACCAAAGCAGTATGCACTCGCAGCGCCATCGTCCAACGCGAGACGCGCGGTGTCATAGAGGGCCGCGCGATCATGCCGTTTTCCTCCATGCCGTGCGGTTGAGCACGAAGAAGGCGAGGAGCGCAAAGGAGAGCAAGATGATAGACAGCGCCGAGGCAAATCCCCATTCGAGGAACTGGCGGACCTGCTGCTCGATGAGCACCGCAATCATGATTACGCGCCCCCCGCCGAGCAACGCCGGCGTTATGTAGAAGCCAAGCGAGAGGATGAAGACGAGGGCGGTGCCGGCGATCACCCCGGGCAAAGTGAGCGGCAGGAAGACCCGCCAGAACACGCTGAGGCTTGAGCCGCCAAGCCCCTCGGCCGCCAGCAGCAGATCGCGATCGACCCGGAGCATGGCGCTGTAGATTGGAAAGACCATATAGGGCAGCAGGACGTGCACCATGCCAATGAGCACGCCGGGAACATTATAGAGCAAATGAACGGGCTCGCTGACGAGACCGAGACCCATCAGAATTTGGTTCAGCACCCCATTGCGCCCGAGCAGGATCATCCAAGCGTAAGTGCGCACCAGGATGCTCGTCCAGAACGGGAGCATGAGGAATACGAAACCGATCAGGGCCCATTGCGGCGATGCCGTGGACAGAACGTAGGCGACGGGATAGGCGAGCAGGAGCGACAGAAGCGTGACGGTGATCGCGATCTTGAAGGTATCATAGAAGACGCGAACGTAGAGCTCGCCAAACAGCGCCTTCTGGAAATGCACGAGCGTGCCCCCTTCGACGCTCAGCATGAGCAGGCGGGCCACTGGCAACAGGAAAAGGAAGCCCAGGAAAATGAGCGGCAGAAGCCCGACGAGGACCGGCCCATGCTCGCCGCGAAGGACGGGGATGCGGCGCGGCGCTCGCTCTACTGCCTTGGCGCGCCGTTCGCCCATGGTCTCACGTCCAGTCAACGACGTGCAGTAGATCGCCCGCCCAACCGATACGCAAGGTTTCGCCGACGTTGAGCGGAGTTTGGTTGCGGTCGAACGGCCAGCGCACCACCATCTGGCCGCCGCCATCGAGCCGGATCGCATACTTGATGGCGTCGCCCACATAGACGACGTCCTCGATGCACCCAGCGGCGACGTTATCTGCACCGTCTCGATCTGTGAGCCGCGTCGGGGCCTGCGGCCGCAACACGAGACCCACTTCGGCGCCGATCGGTCGAGGGCTCGCGCCGCGAGCGACAAAGGTCTGGCCGCTCGCCAGCGTCACCGTAAGTGCTTCGGGGGAGCTCGCTGCCACCTTACCCCGATAGATATTGGATTCGCCGATGAAATCAGCGACGAAACGGTTGGCGGGCCGCCCGTAGACGTCTGCAGGAGACCCGATCTGCTCGATCGAGCCACCGTTCATGACGGCAATTCGATCGGACAGCACAAGCGCCTCTTCCTGGTCGTGTGTGACGAACAACGCGGTGATGCCCAGTCGGCGCTGCAGGCGCTTCACCTCAAGCTGCATGTACTCCCTAAGCTTGCGGTCGAGCGCGCCGAAGGGTTCGTCGAGGAGCAGCAGCGGTGGCTCAAAGACGATGGCCCGTGCCAGCGCGACGCGTTGTTGCTGACCGCCCGACAGCTGACGCGGATAGCGGTCCTCGTAGCCCGCCAGCCCGACGAGGCTGAGGGCACGGCCCACGCGGTCGCGTATTTCGCTGCGCGCAAGACGTCGCATCTGCAGCGGAAACGCAATGTTTTCGGCGACCCGCATGTGCGGGAACAGGGCGTAATTCTGAAACACCATGCCAATACCGCGCGATGCGGGTGTGGCGTTGGTAATGACGCGCCCGGCAAGCTCCACGTCTCCCTTGTCCGGCGTCTCGAAACCCGCCACGACCTTCAGCAATGTCGTCTTACCCGAGCCGCTGGGACCCAGGATGGTGACGATCTGGCCGTCAAAAACCTTAAGGTCAATGCCAGCCAGCGCCGACACGGGACCATAGGCTTTGGCAATACCCTTCAGCGCCAAGAGGATCGGGGCGGCAGGCACCCGCAGTTCGGTGCGCTCTTGTGGAGCTTCAGCCGAGCCGCCCGCAACATCCACGCCCGTCGCGGCGACGTTCACTTGCCCCATATCCGCTGCCCCCATATCCGCTGGCCCCATATCCACTGGCCCAATATCCACTGGCCCAACATCCACTGGGGCAACCATTCACTGGGGCAACCATTCACTGGGCCAACCATTCACTGAGCCAAGATCCACTTGCTCCAACGCTCTTGCGCCGAGGTGCCGTTCTCAAGCCACCACTTGGCGTCGGTCCAGACCTGCTTTGGCAAATTATCGGGATAAGTGGGCATGAACGTCTTCAGGTCGGCCTGAACGTAGTCCATGGATTTCAGGTTCAAGCCGGGGTAGGTGATGATGTTGGCGTAAATACCTTGCAGCTTGGCGTCGGTGATGAGCGCCAGCATCTTCTGGCCCCAGTAGGCGTCCTTGGCACCCTTCGGTATGACGAACGCCGATTCTTTGATCATGCCTTCATTCCACTCGACGTGCAGCGGCGCGCCGTTCTTGATCGCGACGTAGTAGCGCCCGTTCCACGCGCTCCCCATGATCGCTTCCTTATCGACCAGTAGCTGCGCCGATTGCGCGCCGGTCTTCCACCACACGGCGATGTGCGGCTTGATCGCATCGAGCTTGCGAAAGGCGCGATCGACATCGAGCGGATAGAGCTTGTCAGGTGCAACACCGTCCGCCATCAGCGCAAATTCCAGATTGTCGACGGGACTGTCACGCAGCGTGCGGGGGCCGGGAAATTTCTTGGTGTCCCAGAAATCGGCCCAACTCCTGGGGCCATTTCCTCCGGGAAAGGCGTCCGTCCGGTAACCGAGAACCGTGGTGTAGACGCCTTTTGGCATGATGAATTTGCGATCCTGCAGATGCTTTGGATAATCCGAAAGATCGATCACTTTGCGATCAAGCGGTTCGAGCAGGCCCTGCTTTTCGGCAAGCATGGCCTCCTCGGGTCCCATCTCCGTCACCGACCATTCGACATTACCGCTCTCCACCATCGCCTTTAGCTTGCCAGCATCGATGGGGCTGGTCGTGACAACGCGGATGCCATACCTGCGTTCGAACTCGGCGTAGAATGCCTCGCGCATGGCCTTGGTCATGTCACCACCGGAATCGTTGAACACGATTTGCGCGGGCTTGGCGGGCTCTTGTGCCGATAGCGCCGGAGCGAGCCAGGACGTGGCGATGATCACGACGGCTTTCAGGCTGCAACGCAACACGCCGATTGCACCCATCAGTCCCTCCCTGCGTTGCGCCCAGCAAACTGGTACGCTCGTCTAGAAAGTGTCCTCACTTTCTATCATTATACGCGAGCCCAGAGGCGGTCCAGAGCGCACGAGGCATGTGTGCGCGAGGTTGGCGGGGAGGAGATAAATGCGCAGTGGCCATGCGGCCGGTCGTTCTGAAGGATTAAAAACGGTCGAAGGATTAAAAACGACCCCCTATTGGTGGGAGGCGGCAGGCCCCCAGTCCACGCCCGAGGCCCCCCTTCCAGAACGGGTCGACGTTGCCATCGTCGGCAGCGGGTACTGCGGCTTGTCGGCGGCCATCGAACTGTCGGCCGCCGGACGCAGTGTCGTGGTGCTTGATGCGGGCGAGCTCGGCATCGGCGCCAGCACGCGCAGCGGTGGAATGGTAACAGGAGGGCAGAAGTTCGTTGTCTCTGGTGCTCTCAAATCACATGGCCCGGCTCGGCAACAGCGCATTCTCGAGGATGCGAAGGCATCGCTCGATCACATCGAGGAGCTGATCCAACGACATTCTCTGGAAGCGGACTATGTGCGCTGCGGCCGCCTCATCCTCGCCTGGACGCCAGGCCACTATGCCCGTTTGCAGGGATGGGCCAAGCTGCTCGAGACCTACGCACCGGGCACCATCGAGTTGGTCCCGCGCGCGCAGCTGCGGAACGAAATCGGTGGTGAGCGCTTCTACGGGGGTCTCCTCGTCAAGAATTACGGCGGCTTGCACCCCGCGAAATATCACCGAGCCCTACGCAATCTCGCGCACAGCAGTGGGGCCAATCTCGTTTCAAGCACGCCCGTCATTCGCATCGAACGCCGGGATGGCGATCATCTCGTGGTGACAAAGCGCGGGCGCATTGCGGCCAGATCGGTGTTCGTGGCGACTAACGGATACACTGCTGATGCAGTGCCATTCTTGAAGTCGCGCGTGATTGGCGCAGCCAGCTACATCATTGCGACGGAGCCCTTGCCGTCCGATCTGGCACGCAAGCTCAGCCCGCGTGGCCGCATGTTCTCCGATACCAGGGCCAGCTTATGTTATTTCCGACTGTCGCCGGACGGAACGCGTGTCATCTTCGGAGGGCGGGCAACCGCCCGGGAATTGGACGAAAAGCGGGCCGCGGCGGGCCTCTGCGGCAAGATGTGCGAGATATGGCCCGAGCTCGCTGGTGTCGGCATATCGCATTGCTGGCGCGGCAATTTCGGCATGACCTACGACCACATTCCGCACATGGGGACCCACGATGGGGTCCACTACGCTGTCGGCTGCAACGGTAGCGGGGTGACGATGATGACCTATTTGGGGCATCAGACCGCGCTGAAGATCCTGGGACGGCAAAATCGGCCCTGTGCCTTTGACGTGGACGAGTTCGCCCAGGTCCCGCTGGCCTGGGCGCGGTCGTGGACTGTGCCGGCGGTGACGTCCTACTATCTGGCCCGCGACTGGATCGAGGGTCGCCTCGCGGCTTGGTCGCGGTAAAGGGACGGCGCAACACCTGCCGAGCCCAGATCTCAGAGAAGCGCCATGCGTGCAAGCGACATTCTCCACGAGGACTTCAAGCCCGAACCGTACTGGTGGATCGCCTACAAGCCGACGGCGGGCGACCTGGTCGATGTGCCAAGGAGGGCGCGTGTCGCCATCGTGGGCGGTGGCTATGCGGGCCTTGCATGCGCGATTGAGCTTGCGGACGCCGGCATCGAAGCGTGCGTTCTTGAGGCCGCTGAACTTGGGTCCGGAGCCAGCACGCGCAGCGGAGGCGGGGTGAGCGGCGGCGTCAACATCGGCAAGAGCTTCACCGGCAAAGTGCTCGCTCGCGATCCCGCGGTCATCAAGACCTTGCTGGCATCGGGAAGCGAGGCCTTCAGCCTGATCGAGGCACTGATCGAGCGCGAGCGCATCGACTGTTGTTGGGAAAAGAAGGGGCGCTTCGTGGGTGCCTGGACGCCTCGCGACTATAAATTGCAAGAGCAGCGGATCGCGAGCCTCAACTCGGCTGCTGCCTCCGAGGCATACATGGTGCCCAGGGAGCGGCAGCGCGAGGAAATTGCGTCCGACTATTACTATGGCGGCATGGTTGTGGAGCGTTCCGCCAAGCTGCATCCCGCGCTCTACTACAAGGGTCTGCTCGCTGCGGCACGTCGGCGCCCAATCACCATTTGCGCAAGAGCCGCGGTCAGGAAAATAACCACACTCGGCGACCGGTGGCGCATCGAGACGTCGCGAGGAGAGATCGAGGCCGGCGACGTCGTCATCGCCACGAACGGCTATACCGGCGATGCGACCCCCGACCTCAAACGGCGGCTCATCCCTCTGGCCAGCCACATCATCGCAACCGAAGAACTGCCGGTGGATCTCGCGCGCTCGCTGATCCCCAAGGGCCGTACGCTCGCCGATACCAAGCGTGTGCTTTGCTACTATCGCCTTTCGCCCGACGGCAAGCGCATGATATTCGGCGGGCGGGCGCGCTTTACTGCGGTAACTGCGCAAGTGAGTGCGCCGATCCTCCATGGCTTTATGGTTGCCCGGTTCCCACAGCTGAGCGGCGTTCGCGTGACACACGCCTGGACCGGCAATGTCGCCTTCACCTGGGATGCCCTGCCGCACACTGGCACCTTAAGCGGCATGCACTATGCGCTGGGCTGCAATGGCAGCGGCGTGGCCATGATGACTTATCTTGGACACCAGACGGCGCGCCGCATCGTGGGAGGTGCTAATTCCACGTGCGGTTTCGAGCTCGCCCAGTTTCCCGATTTTCCGCTCTATCGGGGCAACCCCAACTGGGCGTTGCCCGCCATCGGCGCTTATTACCGCTTTCGCGACGGCCTTGCCCGCGCTTTGGCACCCTATGCCTGATGTGGGAAGCGCGGGCATCCCGACATCCCCGGCGTGGTGACCCCCAGCTAAACCCCGAAGATAACCCCCCCAGATAAACTCCCCAGATAAACCCCCCAGATAAACCCCCCAGATAAACTCCCAAGATAAGCCTGCGTTGCGGCGAGCCCGGCAGCGTTGCGCTCGATGGCGAACCCTTTGGCAGTTTCAAACCGCATTTCTTTGGAGCTGCGTGCGGCCGCTTCTTGACGGGATTTTCACAGGAGATCATCATCGCCAGCGCCATCACCTTGGGCCATCACCTTGGGCCATCACCTTGGGCCACCACCCTGGGCCACCACCCTGGGCCACCACCCTGGGCCAC
>Ga0075434_100002525_pt1 | contig 16146 bp, 14 predicted proteins | sample RhiMethybrSRZTD3_FD_75298 | JGI IMG/M metagenome (GOLD analysis project Ga0075434, IMG submission 75298) | Populus rhizosphere microbial communities from Tennessee, USA - Rhizosphere MetaG P. TD hybrid SRZTD3 | ecosystem: Host-associated > Plants > Roots > Rhizosphere > Soil | place: USA... | reverse complement strand
ACGGCCGATGATGTTGGTCAGTTGATAGGTCCGGCCGTCCAGGGTGTGCGCGAATGACTGGGTCTTGACCTCCTGCGCCAGTCCCTCCATTTCGGCCAGCAGAAAGTCGTGCACCCGGTCGTGCCCCGGTGCGCCGGCGCCGCGCGTGCCATACCGCAGTTGCTGGTTGACGAGTGACAGCACCTCATCGCCGCTGATCCCGATCGGGTTGTCCAGCGATCTGCCCAGCACGCGGGCGGTCAGGTATTCGACAGGAGAAAACGTGTCGGTCAGAACCGGATAAGGGGACAACTCGTACCGGCCGTCGATATCGAGAGCCTTGTACCGGAGGAATCGTACGAGCGGGTCGGGGCTGGTCGAGACCGGCGGCGAGCGGACGTCCACGTGGCGATCGCTGTTGTAGCCGACAAGCGTGACGTTCTGGATCAGGCCGGTCTTCTCCGGCGATTCAACGGCGAAGAAGTAGCTGTTCGGGAAGACGGTCTTGAATGTCTTGATCTCCGCCAGGATGAGCGATGGCTGCCGCCGCGACAGATCCCCGATCATGTTCGCGATGAATACGCCTCCTGGGGCGAGCCTGTCCCTTGCGAGCGCGAAGAACTCCTGCGTCGTGAAATGCGGCGGAACGGAAAAATACGAGTAGTAGACGTCGCCGAAGATCAGGTCGTAGCTTCGGGCCGCATCGTGCAGGAAGCGGCGGCCGTCCTCGACATGGTTGTGCAGCCGCGCAGCGTTTGGCACCGCGAAGTACCGTTTCGCGAGGTCGAACAACGACGGTTCGATCTCCGCCACGTCGACGTCCACCCCGGGAAGATCGCGCAACAGCGCCTTCGGAATGGAGTACGCGCCGCCACCGAGCACCAGCGCGTGCTCGACGCGCGGGGTGAAGATCTTGTACAAGGCGTAGTATTTCGTGTAGTCGTACGCCAGGTCTCTCGGATCGTTCGAGTCAAGAAACATCGCGCCCGATTCGCTTCGATCCAGCAGCAGAAATCGTGTGGGTCTTCCCAGCTGCTCACCCTCGTAGATCGTGATGCGCTGATACACGCCGTCCGTGCGATAGACAATCGCCTCGCCCGAGCGCTGAGCGGCGTACGCGGCGCCGAGCGCGAGAAGCGCGGCGACGAGCGCGGCGCCCATGCGCGCGAACCCGGCGCGCAGCGTCAGCAGCGGGACGAACCCGAGCACGAACAGCATCATGCCGTTCGCGATGAGGATGCGATCGATGCCGAAGCGTGGGATGAGGACGAAGCCGGCCAGCAGGCTTCCGGTGATGCTGCCGAGCGTCGACCAGAAGAAGATCTCGCCCGCGACCTTGCCGACCCCCTTGTCGGGACAATTCACGCTTTGCAGCTTGACGGCAAACGGCGAGAGCATCCCGAGGAAGAGCGCCGGCAGCAGGAACAGGAGGGCCGATGAGACGAGCGGGCCGATTTCGATCGAGAGCGCTCCGCTGAACCGCGGCAGCAGCAGGGTGCCGAGCGCGTGGAGCGCGAGGAGCGCGATGCCGCTGACGAGAATGAGCCCGAAGAACGACCGCGGCGACGGGTTGCGGTCCGCGAACGCGCCGCCGGCGTAATAGCCGACGCTGAGCGCGAGCAGAATGACGCTGATGACGCTCGAGACCGTAAAGATCGTGTTGCCGTAGTACGGCGACAGCACGCGGACAGCGAGCACCTCGACGATCAGTACGCTGGCGCCCGTCAGGAAGACAACTGCCGGGAGCACGTAGCGCGCGGTCGAATTCATCCGACCAGACTGGACGTGCGTGGCCTACGGGGTCCGGGGCCGTGCCGCTGGCGCCGGCGGCCGCGCGAACCGTGCGGCGTCAACCGTGACGTTCGGCTGGACGTCGGTCAGCTCCACCGTCGTATCTCCGGACTGCCACAGCACCCGCCACTTGAACGGCATCTTGACGCCGGTGTTGCCGACGTTTCGATAGTCGTCGTAGTCGATCTCCCAGGAGTTGCGCCCGATGGGCGTCTCCGTGTAGCGCACCTGCCGCATCAGCAGTCCGGACTCATCGTCGAAGTAGAGCTTTACCGGAAGGCCGCTCTCGGTGTTCCCCTGGATTACCTGCACATCGTGATCACCCATCGTCGCGGGAATCGCGCCGCGCCAGGTCTTCAGCGCCTGCTTCAGTTGACCGGGGAACGAGAGAGCCGCGTCGAGCTTTGCGCCTTCGAGCTCGGTGCCGGCCAGGGCGCGCGTCGGCAGCGGGCTGAACGCTTCCGGCATCGACGTCCATCCCAGCCGTCCATCATAGGTGATCGTGCTGTCGCCGCTGAGCGTATGGGTGATCTCGGTTCGCTGGCCCGGCGCCTTCGCGTACACCTCGAATGGACGTTTCTCCGCTTCGCCGTAACCGAGGTACGTCCCCTTCGCCACGAAGCTGGTGAAGGCTGCGAGCCGCTCAGCGCCCCCGCTGGCGGCGAGGTACTTGTCGATGACCTGTTCGGCCGACGGCGCGCCAGGCGCCTGCCGGAGAATGTCGTCCGGCTCGTCGGTCGGCGTCGCGCGGTAGTAGACCGCCATGTTGGTGGTGGTCTTCGGACGGTTGGCGCCGTTGTGGCACGAGACGCAGGTGACTCGGCGCGTCCCGCCAAAGTACGTCTTGTTGATGGTGTTCATCATCACCATCATCTTGCGCGCCATCTCTTTCTTGTCCGTGTCCTTGGCGTACTCGTCCCACCCGCCGCCGCCTTCGCCGACGTGGCAGTACGTGCAGTTCACGGCGAGCGCGTTCGCGATGAATCCCATCGATCCGAGGAATTCGTCGGCGGGGACGCCCTTCAGTACCTGGATGTTCTTGAACACCTCTTCCGCCATGGGCTGGTGCTGGGGAGGCGTCGCCTGGCCCGCGATCAATGCGATGGTCGTGAAGAAGATGGCTGCCGTGGTTCCCAGCGCACGAACGATCAGTCGGCTCGCTCGGAGCTTCATGCGAATCTCCAATGAAAGCGAATATATTCGCCGTAGAGCAGTAGAAATGGCCGTGAGAGCGGCGAGTATACAGTGCGGTCGTACGGCAGGCAATTACACGGGAAACTTGTCCTTGACAAACCGCGCGACTCTGTTACAAAAGGGCCCGCCTCCACCCGCCGTTCTTGAAAGGAGCCGAGATGCGCAGGAAGTCGTTCGTCGGCATCATCGCCAGCGCAGTCATATTCGCTTCGGGGACCGTGCTCGCCCACCACGGCGCAAACCTGTACGACACGACGAAGGCCGTGATGCTGAAGGGCACCATCACGAAGTTCGAATGGGGCACGCCACACAACCAGATCTACTTCGACGCCAAGGACGCCAAGGGCGAGGTGCAGCACTGGGTCGCGTCGACGGAGCCCGCGCCGGTGATGCTCGAGCGTGGATGGACGAGACGCTCGCTCAAGGAAGGCGATCAGGTCACCGTCTACATCTTTGCCGCGAAGAACGGCGCCACCGTGGGGAACCTGCAGAAGATCGTGCTTGCCGACGGCAAGGAACTGACTGCAGCCGGCGCGCCAGGCGAACCACCAGCCCCCGCCGCGCGGTAATCATGCGCGGGCGAATCTTGACGGGAGCGCTCGTCGCGGCGACTCTCTTCACCGCGGTTCTTGCCGCGCAGACGCAAATCACTCCGTCCTCCGCGGACCTCGCGCAGAAGAACTTCCTGCCGATCGGTCCGCCGTCGCCGCTTCCTGTGTCGAAGGTGCCGGATCTGTCCGGCGACTGGGCGCTCGGTCTCGGCGGCATCGGCCAGAGTCTGAGCGCCGCCGATCCCGGCGGGCGTATGCGAGGCAAGGAGCCCGACATCCCCTACAAACCGTGGGCGCTCGCCTACACGATGGCCCAGGTGCCGCCGACGGGGCCAGACGCGAAGTTCGAAACCAACACGGACCCGGCGATCCATTACTGTGAGCCGCTCGGCCTCGGCCGGATCTACATGTACCCGGCGAAGACGAAGTTCATCCAGACGCCCGACGCGGTGTACCTCCTTCACGAGCTCGGCCCCACCTTCCGCGTGATCTGGCTGAACGCGAAGCATCCCGAAGACCCGGATCCCCAGTACTGGGGGCACTCGGTTGGCTGGTACGAAAACGGTGACACGCTGGTCATCGACACCATCGGCGTCAACGACAGGTCGTGGCTCGACCAGCTCGGTCATCCCCACACCGAGAACCTGCACTTCATCGAGCGATACAAGCGGGTCGACGACAAGACGCTGCAGCTCGACATGACGGTGGACGATCCGGCCGCCTATACGGCACCGTGGCCGGGCAAACGGAACTTCACGAAGTCGACGACCGGCTTCATGCGGTTCATGTGGGTGTGCTCGGTGCGCGACAATAACGAACATTACGAGAAGGTCGGCGCCGCGGGGAACACGGGCGCGACCACATTCAAATAAAAATGAAGAGACCCGCTGCATTCATGGCGTTGTGGGCCTTTGTCGCGGCAGCATTCGCTCCCACCCTTTATGGACAGGCGGCGCAGGGTCGAGGAGCACAAGCCGCGCCCGCGCCCGCGAAGGCGCGTGCCGGGCACCCGTCGGGCAAGCTGATTATCTGGGGAGACGTCGCGCAGTTCGTCGGCCCCGGCCTGCCCGACAACTGCATCCAGACGAACCGCTACAAGCGAGGCCAGCGTCTCGGCTTCCGCATGGCCGCAATCGACGGCGGCACCGGTGAGCCCGAAAACACCGCGAGGCTGACCGCGCACCTGATGGTTGGCGGCAAAACGATCGACGTGCCGATGCGCTTCCGCGGCTCGCCGGATCCGGCTCAGACCGCGCCGCAGCCGCGTGGGTACACGCGTCCGATCACGAATCTCTGGACCGGCTGGTGGCAGGTACCGGACGATGCGCCGACCGGCGTACTCACGTACACGGTCACCGCGACGGACCAGTTCGGACGCACCGCGACGTTCGAGCCGTTTTCGTACGACACCTCGCAGTTGACGATCATCGAGTAGGAATCGCGTTGCAGCCGCGCTGGTTCACGTTGGCGGCGGCGATCGCGGCGGCTGTCATCCCTGCGGCGCTGTGCGCGCAGACCGCATCCGCGGACCGGATCCCTGACCTCTCGGGCGACTGGTTTCATCCTGTCGTCCTCAGCCTCAGCCCGTCAGACCCACGAGGCACGAGGCGAGGCAAGGAAGACGACGTACCGTACCGCCCCGAGGCGCTGAAGGCGATGATGGCCGAAACGCCGGCGACGGGCGCCGACGGCCGGTTCGAGCTCACCACCGATCCCTACATCCAGTACTGCGAGCCGCTTGGCGTCGTGCGCATGTTCGGCTACCCGAGCAAGACGCGGTTCGTCCAGACGGCGGAGGCCGTGTATATCCTCGACGAGATCGGTCCGACGTTCCGCATCGTGTGGCTGAACGCGAAGCATCCGGATGATCCCGATCCGCAGTACTGGGGGCATGCGATCGGCCATTACGAGAACGGCGACACGCTCGTCGTCGACACCGTCGGTCTCAATGAGAAGACGTGGTTCGATCAGGTTGCGCATCCACACAGCGACCGGCTGCATCTGATCGAGCGCTTCAGGCGCGTGGACGACAAGACGCTCGCGTACCAGATCACCGTCGACGATCCTGGCGCCTACACCAGGACCTGGACGTCGGGCCCGCGCAACTTCACGAGGTCCGAGACCGGGTTCATGCGGTACCAGTGGGTGTGTTCGGCGCGCGACACGCGCGAACACTACGAGAAGGTCGGCAGCGCCGGCAACCCGGGTCCGACGAGTACCTTCAAGTAAGCCTCATTTCAGCGTGGGCGCCGCAATGTCCTTGAAGAACTCCTTGTTATTCTCAGCAATGTTGCGCGCGCGTATAAATCCGGAGTGCGTCGCATGCATGAGATGCTCTCCTCTGATCTGCGCCGGAAACGTGGCACAAATAGCGTTACCCCACCGCCGGAAGTTCGGTTAGGATTCAGCCACTCGCCGGCGGAAATCGCTTATCAAAGGACGTCGAAATGGCGCAGATCTCATTGAAAGTCAACGGCGCCACGCGCGTCGTCGACACCGATCCGACGACGCCGCTCCTCTACGTGCTGCGCAACGATCTCGATCAGCACGGACCGCGCTTCGGTTGCGGTCTCGCACAGTGCGGCGCGTGCACGGTGATCGTCGACGGCAACGCAATCCGGTCGTGCACGGTACCTGTGTCGACCATCGGCAACAAAAATATCCTGACGCTCGATGGTCTCGGGACCGTGGAGAAGCCGCACCCGCTGCAGGCCGCCTTCATCGAAGAACAGGCTGCGCAGTGCGGCTACTGCATGAACGGCATCCTGATGACCGCGAAGGTCCTCCTCGACAAGAACCCGAACCCGACCGACGCCGACATCAAGCGCGCGCTCGATCCAGTGCTGTGCCGCTGCGGCAGCCACCTTCGCGTCATCCGCGCCATCAAGCGCGCGGCCCGCAACCTGCAAGCACGCGCATAGGAGGAGCAGATGGACAAGACACTCTTCTCCCGTCGCGACGTCCTGAAAGGCGGCGCGCTGGTTGTCAGCTTCAGCATTCTCGGCCCGTTGTCGAAGGCCTTCGGGCAGGCGACGGCGCACATCGATCCGTACGGCAACGCGGACTATCTCGACCCGCGGCAGCTCGATTCATGGGTGGCCGTCCGCGAAGACGGAACGGTCATCGTCGCGACCGGCAAGGTCGATCTCGGCACCGGCGTCGAGACTGCGCTCGCGCAGATCGCCGCCGACGAGCTCGAGATGCCGTTCAACCGCATCCACATGCAGATGGGCGACACCGCGCGCACGGTGGACGAGGGACGTACGGCCGGCAGCAACACGATCCAGGCCGCGGGACAGCACCTGCGCCAGGCAACCGCGGTTGCCCGCGCCGAGCTGGTGAAGATGGCGTCGGCGAGGCTCGACGTTCCGGTCGAGCGGCTCACGGTCACCGACGGCGTCATCAGCGACATGAGCAACCCGTCGAAGAGCGTGTCGTACAGCGCGCTCATCGGCGGCAGGAAGTTCAACATCACGATGCCGGTGACAGGCCAGCAGGGCGGGCTGCAGATTGCACCGGCGATCAAGGCGAAAAAATACACCGACTACAAGGTGGTCGGCACGTCGGTGAAGCGCGTCGATCTGCCGGCGAAGCTGACCGCGTCATTCACCTACACGCCCGACTTCAAAGTGCCCGGCATGCTCCACGGACGCGTCATCAGGCCGGCGACGACGCTCTCGAAGCCGTTGCGCGTTGATGAGAGCTCCGTCGCGAACATCAAAGGCCTTGTGAAGGTCGTGCAGGAAGGAACTTTCGTCGGCGTGGTCGCGGAAACGGAATGGGGAGCCATTCAGGCCGCGAAAAACCTGAAGGTCACCTGGTCCACGCCGTCATCGCCGCTCCCCGCGACGCGTGAAGCGGTTGATGCGTACCTGACGAACACGAAGAGCTTCAGCGACAACGGACCGATGCCGAGAGGCGACACGGACTCGGCTTTCGCGAAGGCGAGCAAGACGTTCGACGCGGCGTATCACTGGCCGTTCCAGAATCACGGGATGATGCAGCCGCCGTGCGCCGTTGCCGACGTGCAGGGTGACAAGGTGACGATCTGGACGGGCGCACAGGGCCCGTTCACGACCCGCGATCGCGTGTCGGACATGCTGGGGCTTCCCAAGCGCAACGTCATGGTCAACTTCGTCGAGAGTTCAGGCTGCTACGGCCGCATGACCTCGGACGACGCGGCGGAAGATGCGGTGCTGCTGTCACGCGCGGTTGGCAAACCGGTGCGCGTGCAGTGGAGCCGCGCGGATGAGCACATCTGGGAGCCGAAAGGTCCGCAGCAGTTGATGAAGGTGCGCGTCGGCACCGACGCCCAGGGAAAGATGATCGCGTGGGAGTACGCGGGCCGAACGTTCCCGTGGACCGAAGCGCAGGGGACGCCGCAGCTTGGCGAGCGGCAGATTGGACAGAAGAACACGGCGCCCTATCCTGCGAACCCGACGGGTGCGGGCGCAGTCGCGCAGCTATACGACATCCCGAACCAGAAAGTGACCGCCGCCTACGTCCCGTGGCCGCAGGACGATCCGACACCGCTGCGGACCAACCCGCTGCGATCGCCCGGCGAGCCTGCGGGATGGTTCGCGAGCGAGTCGATGGTTGACGAGGTGGCGGCCGCATACGGAGTCGACGCGTATCAGTTCCGGTTGCGTCATCTCGCCGGCGATCAACGCGCATCGGAGCTGTTGCAGGCGACGGCGAAGCAGGCGGCGTGGAAGGAGCGGCCGTCGCCATCACCCGACGCGGGTGCGGCAAAGGCGACGGGGCGCGGCGTCGCGCTGATTGCCCGCGGGGCCACGCTGGTCTGTGCCGTCGCGGAAGTTGAAGTCGATCGTCCGACGGGCGCTGTCACCGTGAAGAAGATGACCATGGGCCACGACTGCGGGCTGATCATCAACCCGGACGGGTTGAAGTTTCAGATCGAAGCGAACGTGATGCAGGGCGTCAGCCGCGCATTGATCGAAGAAACCAGGTGGGACGCCAACGGGATCAAGACAGTCGACTGGCGCACGTATCCGGTACTCACGTTCCGCAACGTGCCTGACGTGGACATCGTGTTAATCAATCGTCCCGAGCGCGCATCGTCGGGCGCCGGCGAACCCGGCATCGTGCCGCTGTTTGCCGCCATCGGCAACGCGATCTTCGATGCGGTCGGCGTGCGGTTGCGCGAAGGGCCCTTCACGCCGCAACGCGTCAAGACGGCGCTGCAGTCAAGAACGACATCAACAACCGCGCGGCTGTAGGGGCGGACCCTGGCGTAGAGGCGGACCTTGAGGTCCGCCCCTACGGACACACGACTACACGTACCGCGACGAGATCTGGAGCCGGATCACGAAATTGGGTGACCGCTCCAGGCGCCCCTCTTTCCAAGCCCGCAAATACTCACACTTTTTGACTGTCGGATCGGGTACCGCGTTTGCCGATCTCCGCGAGTCCACTGCTTCCCTGAGGAGGACTCATGCCCTCGAAGAAATCTACGGCGTCGAAGACGTCCCTGCGGCGGTTTACGGGTAGTCGGACGGCGGCGATCGGTCTCATCGTGGTGTGCATCGGCGGAACGGCCATCCTGATCGCGGCCCGTTCGTCGGAGCCCACGAGCGCTGCGACGGCGTCCGTCACGACGCCGGATGCAGCGGCGCCGGCAGCCAGGCCGCTGACACCCGTCGTGAAAACGAACGTGGTCTCTGCGAAAATCGCCGCGAAACCGCAGAATGCGGAGGCGGCAACGGCCGCGGAGCCAGTCACCATCGAAGGCTGCCTCGTGCAGGAGGATGAGACCTTCCGGCTGAAAAACACGGCGGGCGAGGATGCGCCGAAGGGGCGCAGCTGGAAGTCGGGGTTCCTGCACAAGGGCTCGAAGACCCTCGAAGTCGTCGACGGCCGTCATCGGTTGAACCTGGCGCGCCATGTCGGCGAGCGGGTCAGCGTGACCGGCATGCTCGACGAACGTGAGCTTCAGGGAACCACGCTGAAGCGAATCGCCGAATCCTGCAACTAAATACGGGCCGCGGGGACACGGAAGAAGGGGAGATAACCCTTCAAACTCCGTGTTCCCCGTGACCCGTCGTTCGCGATCCGGGCTTGCGTCCGGGCTCCGCTCGTGCCAATCTTCCGCCCTCTGAGAAAGCGGACCTGAAGGTCCGCCTCTACATTCGTCGTAGGGGCGCACCTTCAGGCCCGCTTCTACATTCGCCGTAGGGGCGGACCTTCAGGTCCGCTCTCCAAATCGGAGGGTGAGATGAGGAACCGGACCGTCGCCATTGGCGCGAGTGTCATTGCCCTTCTTGTTGCTCTCGGTTTCACCCAGAACTGGCTCGAGCGGACCGCCGCCGCGCAGAGCAAGGCGGCTGCGCAGGCGCCGCGCTTCGAGGTCGATCCGCTCTGGCCGAAGCCGCTGCCCAATCACTGGATCCTCGGGTCGACGATCGGCGTCTGGGTCGACTCCGACGATCACGTCTGGATCATCCATCGCAGCTCCGCCACGCTCGGCAACAACGAGAAGACGCTCGAGACCAAGCAGGGTGAATGCTGCGCCGGCGCGCCGCCGGTGCTCGAGTTCGATCAGGACGGCAACCTGCTGCGCCACTGGGGCGGTCCCGGCCAGGGCTACGAGTGGCCTGACTCCAATCACGGCATCTTCATCGACTACAAGGGCAACGTCTGGATTGGCGGCAACGGCGGGCCCGACTCGCAGATTCTGAAATTCACCAAGGACGGCAAGTTCCTGATGCAGGTCGGCAAGAAGGGCGCGCGCCGCAAGGCCGGCGCGTCGGCCGGCAATCAGGAAGGACAGGTCGCCGGCTTTGTCGGAGGCAGCAACGATCAGGAGAGCTTCGGCCGCGTCGCCAAGATCTTCGTCGACTCGAAAGAGAACGAAGCCTACATCGCGGACGGCTATCTGAATAAGCGCGTCGCGGTGCTCGATGCGGACACCGGCAAGATGAAACGGTGGTGGGGCGCGTACGGCAATAAACCCGATGACACGCCGCTGCCGCCCTACAACCCGGCGAATCCGCCGGCGCAGCAGTTCTACAACCCCGTCCACTGCGCGGACATGTCGGTCGACCGCTTCATCTACGTGTGCGATCGCGTCGGCGATCGTCTGCAGGTGTTCACGCCCGAAGGCAAGTTCGTCAAAGAGCAGTGGTACGAGAAGAACACGCTGAACGCCGGCTCTGTCTGGGACATCGCGTTCTCGAAGGACGCGCAGCAGAAATACATCTTCATGGCCGACGGCGTGAACGAGAAGGTGAAGATCATCGATCGCCAGACGCTGCAGGAGCTGACGACGTTCGGCGACGGCGGACGGCAGCCCGGACAGTTCTACGGCGTGCACAGCATTGCGATTGACTCGAAGGGGAATCTCTACACGACCGAGACCTACGAAGGGAAACGGCTGCAGAAATTCGTCTACAAGGGCATGGCGCCGGTGACGAAGGATAACCAGGGCGTGGTCTGGCCGCGAAAGTGAGGCTCACGATGAAAAAGCTGATGCGCAACCGCGCGGTTGTTCTCGGGGCGAGTCTGATCGGGCTCCTGGCCGTGCTCGGCGTCGCGCAGGCGGTGCTGGACAGGGCCGCCGAGGCGCAGAGCAAAGGGGCGGCGATGGCGCCGCGCTTCGAAGTGGATCCGATGTGGCCCAAGCCGATGCCGAATCACTGGGTGCTCGGACAGACGATCGGCGTCTGGGTGGACACCGACGATCACGTCTGGATCGTGCATCGCAGCTCCTCGACGCTCGCCGACAACGAAAAGGGGATCGAAAAGAAGACCGCGGAGCTGTGCTGCGCGGGCGCGCCGCCGGTCCTCGAGTTCGATCAGGCCGGCAACCTGCTGCGCCACTGGGGCGGTCCGGGCCAGGGGTATGAATGGCCCGACGGCAACCACGGCATCTTCATCGATCACAAAGGCAACGTCTGGATCGGCGGCAACGGCGGCCCCGACTCGCACATCCTGAAGTTCACCAAGGACGGCAAGTTCCTCCTCCAGGTCGGCAAGAAGGGCGCGCGGCGGAAGGCGGGCGCGGGCGCGGGCAACCAGGAAGGACAGGTCGCGGGCTTTGTGGGCGGCAGCAACGACACGATGAACTTCGGCCGCGTGGCGAAGATCTTCGTCGACGCGAAAGCCAACGAAGCGTACGTCGCCGACGGTTACTTGAACAAGCGCGTCGCCGTGCTCGATGCCGACACGGGCAAGATGAAACGGTGGTGGGGCGCGTACGGCAACAAGCCGGACGACACGCCGCTGCCTCCGTACGATCCCGCAGCGAAGCCCGCGCAGCAGTTCTACAATCCCGTGCACTGCGCCGACATGTCCAACGATCGGTTCATCTACGTCTGCGACCGCGTCGGCGATCGCCTGCAGGTGTTCACGCCCGAAGGCAAGTTCGTCAAGGAAGCGTGGTTTGGGAAGAACACGAAGGCCTCGGGCGCGGTGTGGGATATCGCCTTCTCGAAAGAGCCCGACCAGAAGTACATCTACATGGCCGATGGCATGAACGACGTGGTCCGCATCGTCGATCGGCAGACGCTGCAGGAGCTCACGACGTTCGGCGATGGCGGCCGGCAGCCCGGACAGTTCTTCGGCGTGCACAGCATCGCCACCGATTCGAAGGGCAACGTCTACACGACCGAAACGTGGGAAGGCAAACGCCTGCAGAAGTTCGTCTTCAAGGGATTGGCGCCGGTCACCAAGAAGAACCAGGGCGTGGTCTGGCCGGGCACGAACGCCACGAAGTAGTCCATGCACAACTGCCGGGCGGCGCGTATCGCCGCCCTGTTCCTCATCGTCGGGCTGACGACGGCCGCGCGCGTGTCGGCGCACGACATCCCGCGCGACGTCACCGTCCAGGGGTTCGCGAAACCTGAAGGTCACAGCTTCAAGCTGCTCGTCCGCGTGCCGCTGAAAGCCATCATGGACATCGAGTTCCCGCGGAAAGAGCGCGACTACGTCGACCTCGATCGCGTCGATCAGTCGCTGCGCGACGCGGCGATGATCTGGCTGGCGCGCAAGATCGAGCTGTACGAGGAGGATCGCCTCCTGCCCGATCCGCGCATCCTGTCAACGCGGATGTCGCTGGAGTCGGATCGATCGTTCGGATCGTACGAGCAGGCGCTCGCGCACGTCACGGGGCCGGCGCTCACCAACGACACGTCGATCTTCTGGGAACAGGGGATTCTCGACGTGCTGTTCGACTATCCGATTCAGTCCGACCAGTCGCACTTCGCCATTCACATGGCCTTCGATCGCCTGGGCATCCGCGTCGTGACCGCGCTCCGGTTCATGCCGCCGGGCGGCGTCGTGCGTCCGTACGAGCTCGAAGGGGATGCGGGGCTCGTGCCGCTGGATCCGCGCTGGCATCAGGCGATGCTGCGCTTCGTCACACTCGGCTTCTTCCACATTCTCGACGGCACCGATCACCTGCTGTTCCTGTTCTGCCTCGTGATCCCGTTCCGCCGCATCTGGACGCTCGTGCCGATCGTCACGGCCTTTACCGTCGCGCATTCGATCACGCTGATTTCAGCGGCCTACAACTACGCGCCCGGCGCGCTCTGGTTTCCGCCGCTCATCGAGACGCTCATCGCGACCTCGATCGTCTACATGGCGCTCGAGAACATCGCGGTCGCCACGCCGCATCGGCGGTGGCTGATCACGTTTCTCTTCGGCCTCGTGCACGGCTTCGGCTTCTCGTTCGGGCTGCAGCACACGATGCAGTTCGCCGGCTCTCACCTGCTGATGTCGCTGCTCTCGTTCAATCTGGGCGTCGAACTCGGTCAACTCCTGGTGCTCGCCGTGATGGTGCCCGCCCTCGACGTGCTGTTCCGCTTCGTGGTGGCGGAGAGGATGGGGACGATCATCCTCTCCGCGATCGTGGCGCACACCGCATGGCACTGGATGACCGACCGCTTCGACATGCTGCGGCAGTTTCCGTGGCCCGCCATTACGGCAGCGGACGCGGCGAGTGCGATCCGATGGCTGATGGCGCTGATTGCGGTGCTGTCGGCCGCGTATCTCCTTTCACGGGCAGCAGCATCGGCACGCGTTTCCGGTACTCGACGTACGCCGGACCGTATTCCGAAATAAGGTCGCGCTCCTCGAACTGAATCGCGAGAAGGATGTACGCGGTCGTCGCGACCGCGAACACGAGGTGCGCCAGCGTCATCGTCGGCGTCATCCAGAAAGCGAGCAGAAACCCGAAATACAACGGATGGCGCACGAACCGATACGGCAGCGGCGTGCGGAACTCGATGCGCGTGTACGGCCTGCCGATGAGCGGCAGCCAGACCTGGCGCAGGCCGAACAGATCGAAGTGGTTGATCAGGAAGGTCACCACGAGCACCGTCCCCCAGCCGGCGGCGAAGAGCGTCCAGAGCAGCGCACGCACCACGGGATCGGTCACAGACCAGATCTGGATGCCGATAGGACGCCACTGCCAGAACAGCAACAGCAGTGCGAGGCTGGCGAAGAGCACGAAGGTCGACCGCTCGATCGTCCACGGTACGATTTGCGTCCATCGCTCCTTGAACCACCGGCGCGCCATCACGCTGTGCTGCACCGCAAAGATCGTCAGCAGCACCGCGTCCACCGCGAGAGTCTTCAGGATTGGCCCGGCCGCGCCGCCGTCGAGTGTCGTCGGCACGATGAAGCCGCCGACGAAGGCGATCGCGTAGAGAAACGTGGCGAGGAACACCACGTAGGCAATCACGCCGTAGGCAAAAAACATCAGTCGTTTCAGCATGTTCATCCTCCTGTGTGCACTGCGGAGAATGAATCGCGCGCCGTGCGGCCGCTATGGGTGGTCTGTCCCGAATTGAGTAGAATCGCCGCCCAGGCCGCGGGACAAACGTCCCGCCAGGGCAGATGACGACACCCACACGGCTCAAACAGCGCATCCAGTACACCCGGGCCGCCGACGGCACCCGTCTGGCATGGGCCGAATCAGGATCGGGTCCGCTGGTGGTCAAAGCGGCGAACTGGCTGACGCATCTCGAGTACGAGTGGGAGAGTCCCGTCTGGAAGCACTGGATGGAGTTCTTCTCGCAGCACTGGCGCTTCGTGCGTTACGACGAGCGCGGCTGCGGGATGAGCGAGTGGACGTCTCCCGGAACGCTCACCCTCGATCGATGGGCCGCTGACCTGGAGACGGTGATCGAGTGCGCCCAGCCGAGCGAGCCGCTCACGCTGCTCGGCATCTCGCAGGGAGCCATGGCGTGCCTGTGGTATGCGGCCAGATATCCCGAGCGCGTGCGGCGGATGATTCTGTACGGGGCCTATGCGCGCGGCAAGTTCCGCCGCGGAGTGGAGCACACCGAGCGCGAGTACCGCGCGATTCTGGAACTGATTCGACTCGGATGGGGAAACGACAATCCAACGTTCCGGCAGGTGTTCACCTCGCGTTTCATTCCGGGCGGCACACACGAGCAGCTCCAGTGGTTCAACGATCTGTGCCTCAAGACGACAACGGGTGAGATTGCTGCGGAATTGTTCGAGGCGCGGGCCAATTGCGACGTCTCAGGGGTGCTTGGAGGAATTCGAACGCCAACGCTCGTGCTGCACGCGCGCTACGACGAAGTGACCTCCATCGACGAAGGACGCCTGCTCGCGGCAGCCATTCCCGGCGCACAGTTCATCGAGCTCGAGTCGCGAAACCACATCCTCCTCGAACACGAACCCGCGTGGCAGCGGTTTCGCGAAGCGGTCCTCGAATTCATGGGCAGCGGTGCACCGATCGGCAACGAGTCGGTGTTTGCGTCGTTGTCCGCGCGCGAGCGTCAGATCCTGGCGCTGATCACGGAGGGGCTGGCCAACACTGACATCGCGGATCGGCTCTCCATCAGCGAGAAGACCGTCCGCAATCACACGTCCAATATCTTCGACAAGCTGGGCGTCTGGTCGCGCGCGCAGGCCATTGTCTTCGCGCGGGATCACGGCTTTCGGTAGGAAACTCCCGACCTCCAACTACCAACTCCCAGGGTGATGCATCTTGGGAGTTGGAAGTTGGGAATCGGGAGTTATCGGTCAGCGGTCAGTTCGTTCCCGCTGTGGTCCTCACGTATTTGTTGAACCACTCGATCGTGCGGTTCCACGCGAAGTCGGCCGCGGCCTTGTTGTAGCGCTCAGGCGTCGCGTCGTTGTTGAAGCCGTGGACCGCGCCCTCGTAGATGTGCCCTTCGTGCGGCACGCCGGCGGCGGTCAGCTGCTTGTCGTAGTCGGGCCAGGTTCCCGCCAGGCGCGTGTCGAGCGCGCCGTGATGCACGAGCACAGCCGCCTTGATTTTCGCAACGTCGGGCGCCATCGGAGGCCCGCCGTAAAACGGTGCGATCGCGGCGATGTCGGCGCCCATGCGAACCGCGAGCGTGTTCGCAATGCCGCCGCCGAAGCAGAAACCGGTCGCGCCGATCTTCCCCGTGCAGTCCGGCCGGTTCTTCAGCCAGTAGGCCGCCGCGACGAAGTCCTCGGTCATCTTGTTGCGATCGACCTTGCCGAACATCTCGCCGCCCCTCACATCGTCGCCCGGGTAGCCGCCGATCGACGTGAGGCCGTCGGGCGCGAACGCCATGAAATTCATCAACGCGAAGCGGCGCGCGACGTCTTCCATGTGCGGGTTGAGGCCGCGGTTCTCGTGGACGATGAG
>Ga0075434_100002524_pt1 | contig 16147 bp, 12 predicted proteins | sample RhiMethybrSRZTD3_FD_75298 | JGI IMG/M metagenome (GOLD analysis project Ga0075434, IMG submission 75298) | Populus rhizosphere microbial communities from Tennessee, USA - Rhizosphere MetaG P. TD hybrid SRZTD3 | ecosystem: Host-associated > Plants > Roots > Rhizosphere > Soil | place: USA... | reverse complement strand
CCGGGATGCCCGTGCATCACGATCCGGCCCCAGTCCGGCACGTCCGCCAGATCGTGAATCGCATCGATGAAGTCGAGCGTGCGCGGATCGCCGAGCGATCCGTCGACGGCCCGGATCAACTCAATCTGCTCGAGCAAGGTTGCCCGATTCGGATCCGTCACGAGCCGCCAGTCGGCCGTGTTGCGCAGTCGAAGCGCGCGGTTCCACGCCCGCAGGGCGTCCACTGTGTCGGCGGACCGCGTCGCGTCGAGCCGATCGAGCGCGGTGCGCTGCCGTCCGACGAGCGTGTAGAGAAGCGTTTCGTCGAGCCGCCGAAGATCGTCCTCGGACCGCACGCCCATCGCGTCGGCGATGGCGAGGTGCGCCGTCATACGCGAAATCAATCGGCGCGGATCCGTGAAGTCCGTCGCCGCTTCACGAAGCGCCATCGTGCCCAGAACGAGCGCGGCTTCCGCGTGGGCCTCGCCGCACCGCATGTCGGCGCGCAGCCGTGCCGACACGCGCGTATTCTCGCGCTGGATGACGGCACGGGTCGGGCGCACGAGCGCGTCTGCGATCTCGGAGTCGGTGCCGGCGCACGCTCCGCGCGCGGTGCCCATCACGCCGGCAACCAGCGGAACGTACGCGGCCGGCGCCCAGATGTGATCCGTCACCGCGACGATCAGCGGTGACCGCCCGGCAGGAGTCACTTCGAATCGCGCGAGTTCGGCGCCGGCCTTTGTTACCTGGCGCACGGCAACCGTGACGGATCCGTGATTCGCGTACGCCGCCATGTTGGCGATCGCTCCGCTGATGTCCTGGACGATCCAGAGCTGCTCGGTTGGATAGAACGCCGACGAGGCCTCGCGCGTGGCACGCTGTGGCGATGCCCGCCTGACGGACATCTGCGCCCGCGTGTACGCAGCTGCGCCAGTGCCGACGACAAGAAGAAGGATCAGGAGGAGGACGGTCGACCGCTTCATGATGGGGACACCTGGGCGGGAGCGGCCTGGGGAGGAGGACGATGAAGATTATACCCGACCCAGCTCAGCCGTGCTCGCGGACGACGTTTCGGGTCCTGACCAGCGCCGCCACCGCGGCGACGACTTCATCGGGATCGATCGGTTTCGCCAGGTGCATTTGAAACCCGCTCTTCAACACGCGGACGCGATCGTCGGGCCGCGCGTAAGCCGTCAACGCCGCTGCCGGGAGATCGCGCAGCGCCGGCTCCGCGGACGCGCGGACCTGTGCCAGCAAGGCGAACCCATCCATCTCGGGCATCCCGATATCGGTCAGAAGTACGTCCGGCCGCTCGCGCGCAGCGAGCGAGAGCGCTTCACGCGCGCCATTGGCGACGGCGACGGATGCGCCCGCGTGCTCGAGGACCTCTCGCAGAAGGCTCGTCGCGTCATGATCGTCATCGGCGACGAGTACACGGACGCCGTTGAGTGACCCGTCTTCCGCACGGACCGGGTCGCCCGTGTCGGCCGGGTGCCGCTCGGGTTCCAGCTCCGGCGTTGCATGCACGATCATCACAGGCAGCCTCACCACGAACGTCGCGCCTTTCTGCACTCCGTCGCTCGCCGCGTGGATCGTGCCGCCGTGCAGGTGCACGACTTCGCGGGCGATCGCGAGCCCGAGACCGAGGCCGCCATGTTCGCGCGAGTAGCGGCTGTCGGCCTGCCGGAATCGCTCGAAGACATGCGGAAGGAACTCCGGAGGAATTCCGGCTCCGGTGTCGCTCACCGCGATTTCGACGTGCGACTCGACTCGCGCAAGGCGGACCTGGACGCGGCCGTCACGCGGTGTGAACTTCACGGCGTTCGAGAGGAGGTTCCAGACGACCTGCTGCAGCCGCTCCGGATCGCCGGCGACCGGACCGGCACCCACGTCGAGCACCGTGTGGATCCGTACGCCGCGCGCGTCAGCGGCGGGTTTGACAGTGGCGACCGCGTCCTCGATCGTGCGCGCGATGTCGACGGTCTGGACGTTGATGCGGATCTTGCCGGCGACGATCCGCGAGACGTCGAGGACATCCTCGACCATCTGCGTCAGCGTCGCGGCGTTTCGCTCGATCACGCGGAGCGCGTGCTCGCGCCGCCCGTCGTCGAATACGCCGCGCCGAAGCAACCGCGCGTACCCGGCGATGGCGTTCAGTGGCGTGCGCAGCTCGTGGGAGAGCGTGGCGAGGAAATCATCCTTGAGGCGGTTGGCCGCGTCCGCATCCGAACGCGCCGCCGAGATCACCGCTGCGGCATCCGTCAACGCTCGCGCGCGGTCGTTTGCCAGCTCCGCCTGCACGCGCTGCGCCTCCTCGGCGCGCCGGAGCGATTCGACGAGGAGCGAGATCACGGTCCCGATCAGGAAGAAGAGCGGCAGCGATACCGCGTCGGCGGTGTCGTGGATCATGAAGCTGTGGGCCGGCTGGAGAAAGAAGTATCTCGCGAGCAGCGAGGCGAGCGCGGTTCCCAGCAGGCCAGGTCCGAGCCCGCCAAGCCACGCAGCCAGCATGATCGCGGGAAAGAACTGGAGGTACGGAACGGTATCGCCGAGGACTCCCCCGAGCGTCAGGCGGATCCCCAGAAACAGGCCGACGAGTGCGACCGACGTCACGTACCGCGCGACAATCGACGACGGCTTGCGCACGCGCATGACGTTAGCAAACGCCCTGCCTACTGCTGGCGCATGATCTCCGAGAAGCTCGCGCGCCGGAGCGAAAGCTCAACCGTAGCGCCTTCCGCCACGGTTATGCGAGTGGCGCTGGACCGCAGCTTGTCCAGCACCGCAGGATCGTGAGTATCGTCGTATTCGAGGTCGTCGACCGCGACGACGTAGTAGTCGCCCGATCGCAGACCGTTCATCATCTGCGGACGGTTCACGGTCGAACCGCCGCCCGGCAGGCTCGCCGTCGTCCGCATCCCGTCAGGACTCGTCATGGTCGGAGGCATGTAGGTGCGCGCCCCGGTGGTCCAGTGTTCCTTGTCGGTGGGATAGGCGACGACGACGTACTCACGCGTCGGCTGTCCGTTTTCGTCCGCGACCTGGAACGTCATCGACGATCGACGATCGGTCACGATGACCTGCACGTTGCGCAACTTCTGTCCGGGTTGGAACGTCATCGGCGAATCGACGACGTTCTCGCCGTTGACGATGACCCCCTTCAGTGTCCAGCGTCCGAAGAAGCCCATCGGCTGCGCCGAACATGTCCCGGACAGGCCTTGCATCTTGAAAGACCAGTCGGGAGCGACTTCCGCTTCGCCGCTCCGGCAGTTGCCTGACTCCGACATCATCGGCACGCGGATCCGTCCCGGACTCGGCGGGGGCGGCGACGTCCCTTCGAAAATGACACGGCCAGTCGCGATTGCGCCCGGACCGACCGTCATCGTCAGCGCTTCTTCGCCACCCGACACCACCGAGACGCGCGCCGTTGCGAACTGCTCGTCTTCAGGACGCGTGGGACCGCCGCCGTTTCGTGGAATGAGCCGCGCTTCGATCATGTAATCGCCCGGCGCGAGCACCGCGCGGAATGTTCCGTCGGGCCTCGACATCGCGCCGACGCCGCCATAGTCGAACCAGCCAGGCACCTTGTCCGACATCACGCGTCTGATCATCACGTTGGGGAAGGTGTTCGGCGGAATGGACGTCCCATCCGCGGCCAGGACCGTGCCGGTCACGATGCCGGGGATTCCCTCCGCGAGCACTACATCGATCCCCGTGATGGCCTGCCCCCGCTCGACGGCAATCGGCTGCGCCTGTTCGAGCGCGAGAGCCCCGGGATAAAAGGTCGGCAGCGGCTGCGGCAGGGGCGCGGTCGCGGGCGCCGGTGAGACTGGAGCGTTCGGCTGGAAGTACATGTCTCCCTGGGGGCGCGACGTCACCTGAACGAGATACGTGCCCGCCTCGAGCCGGCCGATGCGGAACTCGCCGAGATCGTTGGTCGACGTACCCTGCGCCATCGTCGGCTTTCCTGTACGACCGCCGGCAGGCACGCGCAGGAGCGAAACCTGGGCGTTCTCGAGCACATCGCCGTTGGCGTCGAACACACGGCCGCTGATCGACGCGCCGTGGAACAGCGGGACCACGATCGTGTCGAGCACCTGCCCGTCGCGCAGCACGAGCGGCCGCGTCTGCGAGCGGATGGTCTTACCGGCGACCGGATACCGCGTCTGCAGGTACGTCGACTTCTGCACCATCAGCATCACAGGACCAGCCGGCAGATTCGTGAACGAAAAGCCGCCGTCGGCGTCGGTGACAGCGGGTAGGCCTGCGCCGACGCCCTGCATCATGACGCGCGCTCGCGCGACCGCCGCGCCCGTCGTGCCGTCGACGACGCGTCCTTTCACGACGGCCGTGCCGACGCGAGGGGGCGGGACATGATCGCGAGGAGGAGTCTGCGGGTTGACGATGACCTGACCGAGGACCAGGATGGCGGCGAGATGAATCATTGCCCCTCCGGGGTTAGTTACAATTAGACACCGAACGCGCCGTTCCAGCCGGGTCGAAAGGGTTTGGCCGAATGCGGAACATGCATCGAACGATTGCGGCCGGTGCCCTCCTGCTCACTGCTGCGCCGGTTCACGCGGCTCAATGGGTACGAGTGGAGACGCCGAATTTCGTGGTGTTCGGCGAAGTCGGGGAAAAACGGACCCGCGACGTCGCGTCCGAGTTCGAGCGCTTTCGCGAGGCGCTCGGCCGCGTGCTGGCCGGCGCCGCGACGAAAGCGGCCGTCCCAACGACCGTCGTCATCTTCGACAACCGCAAATCGTTCGGACCCTATCGCCCGATCTACAACGGCAAAGCGGTCGAGCTGACGGGCTTTTTCTCCAGTGATCGAGATATCAACCGCGTGGCGCTCGCGCTCGAAGATCGCGAACAGGGCCTGCGCACGATCTTCCACGAGTACGTCCACCTCGTCGTCAGCAACGTCAGGAACGGGATGCCGCTGTGGCTGAATGAGGGCCTCGCCGAGTACTACAGCACCTTCCTCGTGACCGACGACGGGAAGACGGCGACGATGGGAGCGGTGATCGAGCCGCACCTGATGCTGCTCAATCAGGAGCGTTTGCTGCCGCTCCAGGATCTGCTCGCGCTGACCAGGGACTCGCCGCTGTACAACGAAGGAAAGCGCCGCGGCATGGTCTACGCGGAGTCGTGGGTGCTCGTGCACTTCCTGCTCTCGGATCCAAGCCGCTCGAAGGCGCTCGCCGAGTACACTCGCGTGACCAACACCGGGACGCCCGCCTCGGCGGCCTGGCAGCAGGTATTCGGCACCTACGATCCGCTTCCGGACCTGCGGCTCTACGCGCCGCAGTCTGCAGTCCACAGATATCACTTCACCGAGGGTATCGAGACCATCAAGGGGGACGCCGTCCGGCTGACCGACGCGGAAATCGAGGCGACGCTCGGCGACGAGCTGCTCGGCGTCGGCCGGCAGCAGGATGGCGAAGCGCATCTGAAGAAGGCCGCCGCCATGCAGCCGCCGTCGTCGCGCGCAAAGGCGCTCCTTGGCCTTCAGCGCGTCAACGACGGGAAGTACGACGAGGCCAGAACCTGGCTGATCGACGCAGCGGCGGATCGGGCGGACTGGCTGACGCAGTATTACGTGGCGGCCGGGATGGGCAACATGATTCAGCTGGATCGGGACGCCGCGGCGCTTGCCACCGTCGAGACCGCGACACGAGCGATGGACGCCGTGCTGGCGGTCCGGCCCGATCTGCCGCACGTGTTCGCGCTTCAGGGCGTCGTCGCGATGACGACGCAGAAGAATGTGGAGGCCGCGGCGCTGGCCGTCAAGCGCGCACGCACCCTCGCACCGGGTCGCGAGGACTACGCGTTTGTCGAGGCGACGCTGCACATGATGCAGGGGGAGTATCGCAGCGCGCGCGAAATCCTGGCGTCGATGATGTCGGGCCGGTATCCGGAAGACGTGCGCGATCGTGCGCGCACGCTCATGGGCCAGGCCGTCACCCTCGAACAGCGTGACCGCGAATACCTCGAGCGGCCAAACGCAGGACCGCCGCGTCCGGAGACGGCGAGCGCGCCATCGACCGCGCCGGCAGAGCGCCCCGACGAACCGACGGGGCGGCTTGTCTTCCGGGCCATCGAGGCGGGTGAGCAGCGAACCGAGGGCATGCTCGAACAGATCACGTGCGGCCCCCGCGGATCCACTCTGGAAGTCCGAAGCGAAGGCGCGCTGCTGAAGTTCTCGGTCCCGCGGCTCGACGCGGTGGACTTCATCTCCTATCGCAAATCGCTCACTGGCGCGGTGAGCTGCGGAGCGCGAACGCCGCCGGATCACGTGTACGTCACGTGGCGCGACGACGCGGTGTCAGCCACCGCGCAAGGTGCGAAGGGGCGCGCCGTAGCGGTGGAGTTCCTGCCGAAGTAGCTGTTTCGCCTCATGGCGCCCGCCGAACTCGCACACGACGTGCGCGAGCACGCCGCGCGACGTGCCGCGGCTGACCGGCGCCAGCATCCCGACGCCAATCTCGATCTCGTCGCCGCGATGCCACAGGACGCCCGGCAGGACGTGCACCTCGCGCTCCTGGTCAGGGCCCCCGTCAACGGACAATTCCGCCGTCAGGCGAAAGCCCCGCAGGATCCGCACGAACATTCCGCCGTCGGCGGTGTACGACCAGCCGGGCGCATCCGCCCCACGGTGATTCAGGGGCGCCTCCACCTCGAGCGCCGTGAAGACATGCGCGGCCCGCGCGACCTCGCGCGCGGCGATGATGCCCGGAGACACCGCGACGCGGCGCCTCGCCTCGCCCAGGTCGCCAATCGTCTCGCTCGGAATCGACACGTCCATCCCGACCGACAGATGGTACGGAGACCCGCCGATGCAGCGCCACCCGAAGCGCGTGCCGACCGCGATATCGCCAACCTGCGAGGTCACGGTGCCGTCGTCGGCTCGGGTCCACTCCCGGGCGTCCCACTCCGTCTCGATCTGCCACCAGTCGCGCGGCCCGTATTCGATGTCGGCCTCCAGCGTGGAGGTGCGGGCGCCGCCCTTGCGCGTGCGCGCCGGCTTCACCTCGAGCTGCACCTCCCCCTGCTCCTGCAGGTAGACCACGTCGGAAGCGAACAGGTCTTCGACCGGGCGATGCGTGTGTGCTTTCTCGCACTCCGCGGCTGCTGTCTGCGAAACCGCCACCGCGAGCAGCGAAGTGAACAGGACGGATACGGCGACGTGCGCCCGTTCGTACATGACCACCGGTCAGCATGAACCGTGCCCGGTCATGCCGCGAGCAACTTGCGCGCCTGCGACCCGCGACGGTACACTCGTCCGTTCGCAAGGAGGACAATTCAGTGCCCGTTCTCGACCTGTGGTCCATGGCGTTCGTCTTCCTGCTGGCGACGTTCGTCGGCTTCCAGGTGATTCAGAACGTCTCGCGACTGCTGCACACGCCGCTGATGTCGCTGACCAACGCGATCTCCGCCATCGCGGTCGTCGGATCGATCATCATCGCGGGCGAACAGAAAACGACGTTCAGCACCGTGCTCGGCGCGGTCGCCGTGGCCGCCTCGGTCACCAATATCGTCAGCGGCTTCCTCATCACGGATCGCATGCTGAAGATGTTCCGCGAGCGGCGGCCCCGGTCATGAACGCGGCGGAACACTTCACACAAGCCAGCTACCTCGCGGCCGCGGCGCTCTTCATCCTGTCGTTGCGATGGCTGAGCGATCCGAAGACCGCGCGCCGCGGCGTCGGCGCCGGCGTGGCCGGCATGGCCGCCGCCGTCGGCGGGACGCTCCTCCACCCCGACATCGTCAATTACACCTGGATCGCGATCGCGGTCGTCGTCGGCACGATCATCGGCGTGCCGCTCTCGAAGGTGCCGCTCACCGCGGTCCCGCAGCGGACGGCGCTGTCGCACGCGTTCGGCGGACTGGCCGCGGGACTGGTCGGCACGGCGAAGTACGCACTGTGGCTGCAGGACGGCGAGCTGACGACGTTCCGGATGGCGGCGATCGGCGTGGAAGTAATCCTCGGCTACCTGACGTTCACGGGCAGCCTCATGGCAGCCGGGAAGCTGCAGGAGATCGTCCCGACGCGCCCGATCACCTATCGAGGCCAGAACGTCGTGAACCTCGGGCTGCTCGCGATTGCGTTCGCGGCCACGGGCGTACTGTTGTTCCGGCCGGAGCTCTGGCAGCTCTTCCCCGCGATCATCGTGCTGTCGCTCGTCTTCGGCGTGCTGCTGATCATTCCGATCGGCGGGGCCGACATGCCGACGGTGATCTCGCTGCTGAACTCGTACGCGGGCCTGTCGGCGGTGGCGATGGGATTCGTCCTCGAGAACAAAGTACTGATTACCGCGGGCGCGCTCGACGGATCGTCGGGCTTCCTCCTGTCGGTCATCATGTGCCGCGCGATGAACCGGTCGTTCACGAACGTGCTCTTCGGCGCGTTCGGCCAGGTGCAGACGAGCGCCGCCGCCGGCGAGGCGAAGACCGTCAAGAGCGGCACGCCGCGCGATGCGTCGGACCTGCTGGAGAACGCGGGAAGCGTGGTGATCGTGCCGGGCTACGGCATGGCCGTCGCGCAGGCGCAGCACCGCGTGCGCGAGATCTACGATCAGTTGACGAAGCGAGGCGTCGACGTGAAGTTCGCGATCCATCCGGTCGCGGGGCGCATGCCGGGCCACATGAACGTGCTGCTCGCGGAGGCGGAAGTTCCCTACGACGCGCTCATCGAAATGGACGACATCAACCGCGACCTCCCGCAGACCGACGTCGTCCTGGTCGTCGGCGCGAACGACGTCGTGAACCCGGCGGCGCGGCACGATTCGAAGAGCCCGATCTACGGGATGCCGATCATCGACGCCGACAAGGCGAAGTTCGTGATCGCGAACAAGCGATCGATGAATCCCGGGTTCGCGGGGATCGACAACGAGCTCTACTACGCGGACAACACGTTGATGGTGTTCGGCGACGCGAAGGCGGTGCTGGGCGAGATCGTCAAGTCACTGGCCGGAGACGCCGCGCACTAGCATGGGGTCGATCGTCGATCTCTTCCTCCACCTCGACGTCCACCTCGCCGAGTTCGTCGCGCGCTACGGCGTGTGGGTGTACGGGCTGCTCTTCGCGATCATCTTCGCGGAGACCGGCCTCGTCGTGACGCCGTTCCTGCCGGGGGATTCGCTGCTCTTCGCCGCGGGCGCGCTCGCGGCGACCGGCGCGTTCGACGTGCGCCTGCTGTTCCTGCTTCTCGCGTTTGCCGCGGTCCTCGGCAACACGGTCAACTACGCGATCGGCAGCTACGTCGGCCCGCGCGTGTTCCGCGCCGACACCTCGACCGACACGTGGTCCCGGCTGCTGAACCGGCAGCATCTCGAGCGCGCGCATGCGTTCTTCGACAAGTACGGCGGGATGGCCGTCGTGCTGACGCGGTTCGTCCCCATCATCCGCACCTTCGTGCCATTCGTCGCCGGCGCGGGCGCGATGCGCTACGGCACGTTTGCGCTCTTCAATCTGTTCGGCGGCATGCTCTGGGTGGGCGTCTGCCTCGGCGCGGGTTATCTGTTCGGAAACATTCCCGCCGTGAAGAACAACTTCTCGCTGGTCGCGCTCGGCATCGTCGCGGTATCACTGCTGCCGATGCTCGTCGAGTGGGTGAAGGAGAAGAAACGGAGAGGACAGAAATGAACGGGCGGCTCGCTTACGCGAGCCGCACGTTCTCTGCACGCGGACCCTTCGGACCCTGACCCTTCTCGAACGTCACTGCCTGTCCCTCGCGGAGACTGTCGAACTGGCAGCCGTTGCACGCGGACTGGTGGAAGAAATACTCGCTGCCGTCGCTGGCAGCCACGAAACCAAACCCCTTTTCGCTAACCAACCGCTTGATCGTCCCGTTCGTCGATGCCGCCATTCTCGATCTCCTCGTTCGGCGTGCACGGCCATTCCGCGCACTCACTCAGGAGCTGGTACGCCCCGTTTGCCGTCCGGAGATTGTCGCACAGACGGATTCTTCCGGTACAAACTCTCGCGTTTCCCGGTGCCGGGGGCTAAAGCCCCCGGTCTACCCGTAGGGCGGCCCTTCAGGGCCGCCATCTCTGCCGTATATCAAAGGGCATAGACGTCGCGGCGCGGATAATGGGCCATGACTCCAGGCAAGTGAGCCGTGCTGCGCACGGTCAAGGAAAGCTGGCTCAACCTTTTTGCTGCTGGCCGCGCCCATCAGTCTGTTTCTGCGCTGGCAGCAGGGCGTTTCCCTCTGGGTATTTGCCCTGGCTGCGCTGTCACTGCGCGCGCGGGGACCAGAAGACGCTCGCGCTCGAGATCAGCGTCGGCAGCAGCGGGCAGATCGCGCTGATGGTTGCGCCGGTGCTCGTCCTTCTTTCATACGCCATCGGGACGCCGATGTCGCTCGTGTTCAACGCGTTCGAGATCGCCGCGATCGGCCTCTCCGTCTCGCGGTTGCGCTCGTCTCGATCGACGGCGAGAGCAACTGGTTCGAGGGCCTCCAGCTCTCCGGTGTGTCCTCATCGCGCTCGCCTTCTACGTGATTCCGGGACGGTGAAGTCCATTGGTGATCCGTCAGCCGCGCGAGCGAACTATGTAATCCGCGCTCGTGCGACACCCCGTCGAGCTCCGACCTCGACCACATTTCACGCCGGAAACTGCGGCAGAGCCATCGTGGCACCTTGCTTGCGATTCGGAGCAGCGAACGAAGAGACTGATATTCCGAACGTCAGGAGGACTCCACGATGAAACGTTCGATTACGACATGGACCACGACGCTTGCCACGGCAGCGTTGCTGGGCCTCCCGGCCGCCGCGATCGCGAAGCCGCAGCAGCCGTCGACGCCGCCGCATGAGCAGCAGCCGGCGCCACAGCCGCAGCAGCCGCAACCGCAGCCAGCGCCGCAGCCCACGCAGCCGCCAACCGAGCCACAGCCAACGCAGCCACCCACACAACCACAACCGACGCAGCCGCAGCAGCCGCAGCCGGCTCCGCAGCCGACGCAGCCGCCCACCGAGCCGCAGCCGACGACGCCGCCGCCTGTGACGAGTCAGCAGCCGCCGGCAGCGACGACCGCCGCGGATCAAAACCTGTCGCCCGAGGAGCATCTGCGGCAGGCGCGTGAGGCGTACACGTCGATTAAAGCGACATCGATCCCTGCGCGCGATCGCGCGCAGTTCACCGAGCTCCGGCGCCATCTGACGGCGCTCGAGAACTCCACAGCGTCGGGCGCCTCGGCAAAGATGCCGTCATCCGCCAAGTCTGCCAAGGCGGATAACTGGGGCACCGAAGTCGCGGCGATCGATCGCATCCTCACGAAGCTTGTGGGAAGCGACGCCGGGACGGCCGCGGGCGGCACGAGCACCGCGGGTGCGACCGGCACGGCGGGCAGCAGCCGGACGGCATCGACCGCGATGATCGACGATGCGACCCGCTCGAAGCTGATGGAGATCCGCACGCACATCACGGCCTACGCGGCGGCGAAGTCGGGCGCTTCCTCGACGCCGCGCAGCGATGCCGCAGCCACGCCGAACCAGGCGTCCGCGGCGCAGTCGGCGACGCCGACCGAGGGTGAGACGCCGCGCACGGGCAACTATCCGGCGCAGAGCCAGCAGCCCAAGCCGGCGCAGACTCCGCAGCCAAACCCAGCGGAGACTCCGCAGCCTAACGCTGCGCAGAACATGCCGGCACAGCCGGCGACTTCGCCGCAGGCCGCGGGCATGCCCAAGGTCGACGCCGATGCCGCACATCGTGAACTGCTCGCGGCGCGCGATTCGCTCAATCAGTTGACGCAGCTGCCGGCCGCCGCGCAGCTCGCCGGCGACACGCGCACGCAGGTGCAGCAGCTGATCGCGAACTTCAACGAGCTGATCACGAACACGACCGACTGGCGCACCAGCTACACGAAGGTGGAAGGCACGCTGAACACGGTGCTTGGTCCGGACACCGGCACCGCTACGCCGGCCGAGACCCCGGCGCCGGCAAACCCGGCGACACCGGGCGCGGTGGGCACGACCGGAACGGCGCCGCAGCTCGATCCGGCGATCCGCGCCAAGCTGGTTGAGATGCGCACTCACCTACAGGAGTTCGCGAAGGCGTCTGGAGGCGCGGCCAAGTAAGAAGGCTGTAGGACGTACGACATATCGGATAAAGGTAGGAGGGACCGGTTCGACACGGTCCCTTCTTTTTTGTACGCTGGCGTTTTTCATGGGGACCATGAAGAACCTGCTCTGCGCGGCCGCAATCCTGTTCGCGGTGTGGATACCTCTGACCGGGATGTCCGATTCGCCGCTTCAATCAGCATCGCTTGCCTGGGAGCGCGGCGACTACGTGACAGCGCTCACGACGTACCTGCAAATCCTCGACTCGCCGGCGGCTGATTCGTCGCTCGAAGCGATCGCGCTCCAGACGGGCGAGCTCTATCGAACGACGGAGCTGACGACCGACGGAGACGCGGCGGTGTTCGCGCCGGACGGCCGCCACATCGCGTATGCGACGGGATCTCCCGTTGCGCCGAAGACGCGCATTCTGGACGCGTCGAGCCTCGCCGTCCGCGCCGAGCTGCCCGGTTTTGGCGCCGCATTCTCGCCGGATGGATCGAGCCTCGCCTACTTGCGGCTCGTGCCAACCGACGCGCTTCTGAAAGCGCAGGCCGAGGTCGACGCGGCACCGCAGGCAGAGCGTCTGCAGCGGCAAGGGGTCGTCAATGCACAGATTGCCGCAGACGCGCAAATCGTCATCCGGGACATCGCTACCGGCCGCGAGGTGCCGCTCGACACGGGCAGCCTGCGAAAGGTCGCCATCGCATACGGCGCCCACACCATCGTCTGCAGCGGGTGGACGCCAGACACGAACACGATTCAAGTCTACGAAGTGGCCGAGGCACGGCCGCCCGTCGTGCGATCGACGGGGCCGACTGACAAGACGCTGCAGCAGATGAACTCGACCGGCACAGCCGCCATCTTCACGGTCCGAGCCGCGGGCGGTGGCCGCGGAGGCCGCGCCGGCGGCCCGGGCGCCGCATCTTCGACCTTCGGCGTGCTGTCGCTCGCCGACGGCCGTGTGACGACGATCGCCGGTTCCGCGCCCGCGTTTTCTGCCGACGGCGCGAGCCTGACGTATGTCGGACGCGATGGCGCCGCCAACGCGATCATGGTCGCGTCGACGTCGGACCCCGCCAACGCCAGCGTCGTGCACAAGGGGCCCGAACGCCTCGATGGACCGGCGCTCTCCGCTGACGGGACCCGGGTCGCGTTCCAACTGATGCCGAAGGACGACTGGGAGATCTACGTCGTCAATCGCGACGGCAGCGGCGAAGCGCGCGTAACGCGCGAGATTCAACACGACATCCTTCCCGTATTCCTTTCGAACGATCGCATTCTGGCAGCAATCGGCGAACCGCGGCATCGACGGTCGTATCTGTACGACCTGCCGTCGATGAAGCGCACGCGGTTGTTCCACAACAACACCGTGCGCACGATCGCGCCGGAGTACGCGTGGATGCCGAGCCGGGACGGCATGCGGATCCTGATCGTCTCGGAGCGCGATGGCGACACCGTGTCGCCCGAACGCGGAGTGTACATAGTCGATCTGACGACGCGCGTGACGCGCGACGAGCTGCGCGCGCGTGTGAAGGCGAACCTCGACGCCGAGCAGATGCTGACGACGAAGGGACGCCGCATGTATGCGCCGATCGCCGATGAGGTCAAACGTGTCCTGGCGGCCGCGTCGATCGAGCGTGTGTACGGCTACGAAAAGTCCCTCTTCGATTTCGATTCGAAATACGTCACGCAGCCAGGCAACAAGCTGGCGGCGTCCTATCTGTTCGATACGTACACATCATTCGGCTACACCCCTGAGTACCAGCCCTTCGAGTACCGCGTCCGCGGCACGGCCCAGAGCGGCCCGACTGCCAATGTCGTGGCCACGCTGAAGGGGACCGTCAACCCTGAGCTCGTGTACGTCGTGAGCAGCCACTACGACTCCGTAGCGGTCGGCCCGGGCGCCGATGACGATTCATCCGGCACGGCGGCGCTGCTCGAGACGGCGCGCATGCTCGCAAGCCATCCGCAGCCGGCTACCATCATCTTCGCGTCATTTACGGGAGAAGAGGCCGGCCTTCTCGGCAGCCGCGAGTTCGTCCGCCGCGCGGTCGCGGACAAGGTCAACATCGTCGGCGCGCTGAACAACGACATGATCGGATGGGCGAATGACTTTCGACTCGACAACACCATCCGGTATTCGAACCGCGGCATCCGCGACGTCCAGCACGCCGCGGCGATGCAGTTCTCGAAGCTGATTACCTACGACGCGCTGTACTACAAGAGCACGGACGCCGCCGCCTATTACGAAGCGTACGGCGACATCGTCGGCGGGATCGGATCGTATCCGGTTCTCGGCAACCCGCACTATCACCAGTCGCACGACCTGCTCGAGGGCATCAATCACCAGCTCGTCACCGAGGTCGCGAAAACGACGGCGGCGACGTTGATGCTGCTGGCGTGCAGCCCGTCACGAATCAATGACCTGAAGATCGATTCGCTCGCAGGCGGCTCGGCCAGTGTGTCGTGGACGGCGAGCCCGGAAAGAGGAGTGACTGCTTATCTCGTCGCGTTCGGCCCGCCAACCAGGCCCGAGGCACAGCAGGTTCGCGTCACCAAGCCGTCGGCAACGCTGCCGGGAATCGCGCCGGGCATGGTGATTTCGGTGAAAGCCGTGAATGCGAAAGGGCTCGAGGGCTGGGACTGGGCTCGCGTCACTGTCCGGTAGAGCCTACGGCACCGGCGGTCCCTCCGCCGGCAGCAGCTCCCCGTGCAGCGCTCTGACGGCATCATCGAGCGACGGCCGCGGAACGAGCCACGTGATGCGGAACGACGACGTCGAAAGCCCACAGGGCTGAATCGCGGCACCACGGAGCGCCTGGTTCCCGCGAAGCAGCGTCGCGTAACTCGCGTTGATTCCGGCGCCCACGACGCTGACGGCGCCGACATCGTCTATCAGACGCGCGCCGTCCCCGAATGCGTGCGCGATCTCCTGCCGCACGCGATCTTCGTCGTGCAGATTCTCTCGCGAGATCACGAGCGTGACGCCGTCGCCCGCCGCGCCGAATCCTGCCGCGTGAAGTTGTTTCCCGACGACCGCACGCTTGTCGAGCAGCTCGACGAGCCTCACGGGATCGCCGGATGCCTGCAGAACGAAGACATCGCGCTCGCTCGCAACCCCCGCGACCGATCCCGGCGTACGCGGCGCATTCTTCCGGACCACCGTTCCGTCGGCCGCTGGATCCGCGCCCGGAAGCGCCGAGGCGGTCGCGCGCGCGTAGATCGCGATGCCAGCCGTCTTTGCAAACTCCACGGCCTGCGCGTTGAGGACCTTCGCGCCGGACTCGGCCAGCTCCTGCGTCTCCTCGTATGAAAGCGTGCCGATCCGCCGCGCGTCGCGGACGACGCGCGGATCGGCCGTGTAGACCCCGTCGACGTCCGAACAGATCTCGCAGTATTCCGCCCCGAGCGCGGCCGCCATGGCGACGGCGGTGGTGTCGCTGCCTCCGCGCCCCAGCGTCGTGACTTCCCGGCGGTACGAGACGCCCTGGTATCCGGCGACAACGACGACTCGCCCGCGCGCGAGCTCGTCCTGCACGCGGAAGGGGCGTACTTCGATGATCCGGGCGTCGATGTGGCGATCGTTGGTGATGATGCCGGACTGGCTGCCGGTAAAGCTGATCGCATCGCCACCGAGCTCGCGGATCGCGAGCGACAGCAGCGCCATCGAGATGCGTTCGCCGGCCGACAGGAGCATGTCCAGCTCGCGTCGATCGGGATTGGGCGAGACCTTCTTGGCGAGCGCCAGCAGGTCGTCGGTCGTATCTCCCATCGCGGAGACGACCACCACCACGTCATGTCCGGCGCGCTTCGTCCGCATCACACGCTCGGCCACCGTGCGGATCTTGCCGGCGTCCGCCACGCTGCTGCCACCGTACTTCTGGACCACTATCGGCATGCTGTACCTCTTTCGGTCCGCCTGAAGGCGGACACTACGGATTCCGTAGCGTCCACCTTTAGGTGGACCAGAACGTCCGTAGCGTCCACCTTTAGGTGGACCAGAACGTCCGTAGCGTCCACCTTTAGGTGGACCCGAACGTCCGCAGCGTCCACCTTCAGGTGGACCCGAACGTCCGCAGCGTCCACCTTTAGGTGGACCCGAA
>Ga0075434_100002523_pt1 | contig 16149 bp, 12 predicted proteins | sample RhiMethybrSRZTD3_FD_75298 | JGI IMG/M metagenome (GOLD analysis project Ga0075434, IMG submission 75298) | Populus rhizosphere microbial communities from Tennessee, USA - Rhizosphere MetaG P. TD hybrid SRZTD3 | ecosystem: Host-associated > Plants > Roots > Rhizosphere > Soil | place: USA... | reverse complement strand
GAAGAGCACGTCGCCGATGCCCGCCGTCCGCTCCGCGCCCGCGGCGCGGAGCACAGCCAGCTGCGAGCCGGAGAGAGAGGGATCAGTCGGGTTTTCCACGAAGCGAGCGTACTCCCGGAGCGTCAGTCTGCGACGGGCACCTTCGCCGGGCATGGAACGTCCACCGCCCTCGTTGGTGGCTCCATGAAGCCAAATCTTGTCGGGGTCAATCACGTCGCGCTGCAGGTCGACGACATCGACGAGGCGGTTGCGTTCTACACCGATCTCTTCCAGACCACGGCGGTGAGCCGCATCCCTGGCGCCGCGTTCCTCCGGATGGGCGACCAGTTTCTCGCCCTGTTCCAGAGGGGGCCGCGCTCGGAGGAGCCGCATTTCGGGCTGGTCGTCGACGACAAGGAGGCGGTGCGCCGCGCGCTCGAGGACGCAGGCGTCGAGATCTTGCCGGGTCGGTTCTTCGACATTCGCGACCCGAGCGGCAATCGCCTCCAGATCGTGCAGTACGACGAGATCCAGTTCACGAAGACGGATCGCATCCTCACCGGCATGGGCCTCGAGCTCGGCAAGTCCGAGCAGGCGCTCGAGGAATTGCGTGCGCAGGATCTCGCCGACTAGCGCGCGCGTGTAAGAGTTCGAGCCGTGGCCCGGGTCGTTCTCGCCGTCGACGTCGGGGGGTCGCATGTCAAGGCGCTGGCTTCGAACCGGCGCGAGCGGCGACGGTTCGAGTCGGGCCCGACGCTCACACCGGAGGAGATGGTCACCGGCACGCTCGAGGCGGTAGCGGGCTGGAGCTGGAGTCGCGTCACGGTCGGGATCCCATCGCCCGTCCGAGGGGGCAAGGTGGTCGCCGAGCCGGTGAATCTCGGCGACGGCTGGGTCGGGTTCGACTACGAAGCTGCCTTCGGCAAGCCGACGCAGGTGGTGAACGACGCGGTCATGCAGGCGGTCGGGAGCTACCAAGGCGGCCGCATGCTGTTCCTCGGCCTGGGTACCGGGTTGGGGTCCGCCATGATCGTCGACGGAGTGATCGAGCCGCTCGAGCTCGGGCATCTGCCGTACCGCAAGAAGACGTTCGAGGACTATGTGGGGGAGCAGAGCCTCGAGAAGCGCGGCAAGAAGAAGTGGACGAAGGACGTCTTCGCCGCTGTCGAGCAGCTGGCGGCGGCGATGGAGCCCGACGAGGTCGTCCTCGGGGGCGGCGGCGTCGACAAGCTCGACGAGTTGCCTGACGGCTGCCGGCGCGGTGAAAACGAGAACGCCTTCCTCGGCGGCTTCCGTCTCTGGGATCCCGACTGGCTCTCACATCTGCAGGACCCGCACCAGGGGCCGGCGCCGGCCTCCCGTTGACCGGTTCGTAACCCGTCGGTCGCGCAACTGTTGCCCACCCCGCTTGCCGGCTTCCCGACGATGCCGCCGTCACGTCCGACACCCACGGAAGGGGGAGGAATGAGAAGGCGCATCCTCTGGATGCTTCCAGTTGCCGCTGCGGCGGCGAGCACAGCTGTTGTCGCGCTCGCCGGCGGAGGCAGCATGAGCTACACCAACGTGCCTGCGGCGAACGTCAAGGCGGCCGGGTTCGCACCGCCGGACGTCCTGTCGCCGGAGCTGCGGCAGGTGATCGTCGCGCAGGGCTCGATGGCGCTCGACGGTGCGCAGGGCGCGGTGGGCTGGTACGGCTACATCAACGATGCCCCGAGCCCTGACGACGCGACTCTGCCGCAGATGGTCGGGACGCCCGCGTCACCGGCCGAGGCGCAAAAGACCGAGCCGGACAAGAACACCTACCTAGTCCTCGAGAACCAGAAGGGGGCCGACCCTAACTACGACTACGGCACCCACTTCTTGTTCCAGGGCCACGAGGTCGCCGGGGTCGTGAACGGGCAGAAGACGTCGTTCATCACGCGAATCAACCTCGACGCGGACATCGCACATCGCGTGACGCTCCTGGCCACGACCGATTCGAGCGGACACCCCATCGCCGGGATCGACGGCTCGACCTGGGACCCGTGGGCGAAGCGGCTCCTGTTCACCACCGAGAACGCGTCCACGCCGACGTATGCGGCGACCGCGGCGTATCCCTCCACGGTGACGGACGTCTCGGGCGCGCTAGGCCGGGGCGGCTACGAAGGCATCCAGGACGACTCCAAGGGGAACATCTGGATCGTCGAGGACATCGGCGGGTCGGGCAAGGCGGGCACCACGGCGAAGCGGCCGAACAGCTTCGTCTATCGCTATGTGCCGGAGAAGCCCGGCGATCTGGCGAACGGCAAGCTGCAGGTTCTGCAGGTCTGGGACAACGGCCATCCGGTGACGTTCGCGTCGCAGGAGGCGATCAACGCACCGGATCAGGTCGACCTGCGCACCTACGGGAAGACGTTCCAGACCACGTGGGTGACGATCCACGACACCGCCACCGACGGGAACGCACCGTTCTCTGCGAACACGCTTGCGAAGGCAGCGGACGGCACGCCGTTCAAGCGGCCCGAGAACGGGCAGTTCCGCCCGGGCTCGCAGTTCAAGGAGTTCTACTTCGACGAGACTGGTGACACGAACTCGACGAGTCCGGAGAACGGTACAGCCGGCGGCTGGACGTCGATCTTCAAGCTCGTGCAGAAGAGCCCCTCGGCCGATACCGGCCAGTTGTCGCTCTTCTACCAGTCGAAGTCGGCGACGGTGGCCGGCCTCGACAACGTGACGTTCCTCTCGAACAACCTGATCACGTTCGTCGAGGACGCGGGCGACACGCTGCACACGCAGCGCAAGGCGCTCGACTCCGGCTTCATCTGGGACGTGACGCAGGACTACTCGACAGGCCTGCAGCCGGTGCGGTGGCTCGCCGAGGGCCGCGACCCGTCGGCGACGCTCGACTCTGCGGCCGGCGGCTTCGGTAGGAACGAAGGCGACAACGAGATCACCGGTGTGCACGTCTCGAACGGGGATCCCGGCCCGGAAGGCTTGCTCGGGGCTCAGGTCCCGAATCTGTGGAACAGCGGCGACAAGTGGCGCTGGTTCTACACCCAGCAGCACGGCGACAACTTCACATGGCAGATCGTGCTCGCCTCGCAACATCCAAGCGAGAACGACGGCTGAGGCGAAATTCGGCCGGCGCCCGCTAGCGTAGCCGGCGCCGGCCGTGCGCCCAGCACGCGGACCGTCACCAGACCGTTACCTACCGCTGCGGCGAGAGCACGAGTAGGCTCATGCGGTGGCTACCACCGCTCGCACCCGCAAACGCACCGCCGCCGGCGCCGAGCGGCTGATCAACCGCGAGCTCTCCTTCCTCGACTACGACGCGCGACTGCTGGAGCTGGCGCGCGACGAGACCCTGCCCCTGCTCGAGCGGGTCTTCTTCCTCAAGGTCTCTGCCGAAATGCTGGATGAGTTCTTCATGGTCCGCGTCGCCGGGCTGAGAGGGCAGACCGAAGCCGGCGTGAGCAGGCGCTTGCCGGACGGCCGAACGCCGCAGCAGACGCTCGACGACGCACGCGAGCGCGTGCTCGAGGTCTACGGCGGCCAGGCGGAGCTGTGGCGGGAGGAGCTGTGCCCGGCGCTCGCCGAGGAGCGGATCGTCGTCTCGAGCGTGGAGGACCTCGAGCCGGAGGAGCTGGCCGAGCTCGACAACCGCTTCGAGCGCGAGATCTTCCCGGTGCTGACGCCGCTCGCAGTCGGGCCGGGTCAGCCGTTTCCCTACATCTCCGCGCTTTCGATCAGCCTCGCCCTGTTCGTGGCCGACCCCGAGACCGGCGAGGAGCGGTTCGCCAGGGTCAAGGTCCCGGAGGGATTGCCACGCTTCTTCCCCGTCGGCAAGAGGGGCCGCTTCGTGCCCCTGGAGCGGGTGCTCTCCCATTACCTACCCGAGCTCTTCCCGGGAATGGAGATCCTCGAGCGGTCGCTCTTCCGCGTGACGCGCGACGGCGACCTTGAAGTGGCGGACGAAGCCGACGACCTGCTCGAGGCCGTCGAGCTCCAGCTGCGGCGCGCGCGCTTCGGAGAGGTTACGCGGCTCGAGGTCTCGGAATCGATGTCGGAGGAGATGCTGGAGGAGCTGCAGCAAGGTCTGCGCGTCCCGGACGACTTCGTATACCGACTCGACGGGAAGCTCGACCTGGCCGATCTCGGCCAGCTCTACCGCCTCGACCGGCCCGATCTCAAGAACGACCCCTGGGTGCCGGTGGCGAGGCCGCCGTGGAATTCGTTCGAGTCGGCCGCCGAGCAGTTCGCCGCCATCCGGGCCGGCGACCTACTCGTACAGCATCCCTACGACTCGTTCGCCGCCAGCTTCGAGTCGTACGTCGACCGCGCGGCGGTCGATCCCGAGGTGATCGCGATCAAGTCGACCGTGTACCGCACGAGCGACGACACGCCGCTCGTGCCGGCGCTGGTCGACGCCGCGGAGCGCGGCAAGCAAACGGTCTGTCTCGTCGAGATCAAAGCGCGCGGCGACGAGCGCCGCAACATCGAGTGGTCGCGAGCGCTCGAACAGGCCGGCGTCCACATCGTCTACGGCGTCCCCGGGCTCAAAATCCACGGAAAGACGACGCTCGTCGTGCGGCGCGAGGCAGGCGGCCTGCGCCGCTACGTCCATCTCGGCACCGGCAACTACAACGCCGTCACCGCCCGCAGCTACGAGGACTTCGGGCTCTTCACGGCCGACGAAGAGATCGCCGCCGACGTCGCCGACCTCTTCAACCACCTGACCGGATTCGGGCGTCCCGGCCGCTTCCGCAAGTTGCTGGTGGCGCCGTTCACGCTCCGTGAACGGCTGATCGAGGAGATCCGGATGGTCGCCGGAGCAGCCGAGGCCGGGAAGAAGGCGCGGATCCGGATCAAGGTGAACGGCCTCACGCATCCGCAGGTAATCGACGAGCTGTACGCGGCGTCCGCCTCGGGTGCGCGGATCGACCTCCTCGTGCGCGGGATCTGCTCCTTGCGGCCCGGCGTGCCGGAACTGAGCGAGCACATCCGTGTGCGGAGCGTAATCGGCCGGTTCCTCGAGCACAGCCGCCTCTTCGCCTTCGACGCAGACGGCCACAGCAGCTGCTTCATGGGCAGTGCCGACCTGATGCCGCGCAACCTCGACCACCGCGTGGAGGTCGTGGCCCCCATCGAGGACGCTGCGCTCCAGGCCGAGCTCTCGTCCACCTTCGAGGCGCTGTGGCGCGATACCGCGACCTCGTTCGAGCTCGACCCGCGTGGCCACTGGGAACGTGTTCAGGCGAAGAAGGACGAACGCTCGCGCTCCGGCCAGCAGACCCTGATGCGGCGCGCGCGGCGGCGGCTCTCGCTCGCCCGCACCCGCTGAGTCGTCACCAGAGCGTCACCAGAGCGTCACCGGTGCGTTCATCCGCCTTCCGATCGGGGACCTACGATGCATGGAGATGCGAGTCGGAGTCATCGACGTCGGATCGAACACGACGCGGCTGCTCGTCGCGAGCGCTGAGCGTGGTGGTCTCGATGCGCTCGAGACCCAGAAGATGCGCCTCTCGCTCGGCGAGGAGATCGAGCGGCACGGCGCCGTCTCGGCCGTCCACGTCGCGGCCGCCGCGAAGGCGGTCCGCGGCATGGCGGGCGCGGCCAGACGCAGGCGCGTCGCTTCGCTCGACGTCTTCCTCACGGCCCCCGGCCGTCAGGCGACGAACTCCGCCAAGCTCGTCGCAGCGCTGTCGCGGGCGGCAGGCGTCCCGGCGCGAGTGCTCACGAAGGAGGAGGAGGGGACGCTCGCCTACCGCGGCGCGGTCCTTACCGCAGACGTCGTCCTGCCCTCACGGATCGCCGTCTGCGACATCGGCGGGGCATCCACGGAGATCGCCGTCGGGGATCCTGGCGGCGACCCGGACTGGATCGAGTCCGTCGATGTCGGTTCCGTGCGGCTCACGGCTCGCGCCGCGGAGATGCGCTCCGAGGCGGAAGACGCATTCGCTCACCTCGAACCGCCCACCGTCGAAGCCGCCCTCGCCGTCGGCGGGAGCGCCCGCGCCACGCGCCGGCTCGTCGGCCCGGAGCTCGGCGAGGCCGAGCTGGCCGAGGCGCTGCGAATCGTCGAGACGACGTCGCCACGCGAAGTCGCCCGCCGCTACGGCGTCGATCGTGCGCGCGCCGAGATCCTCCCGGCCGGGGTCATCCTGCTCGCCGAGGTGCAGCGCAGGCTCGGCGTGCCGCTGCACGTCTGCTGCGGCGGCATTCGTGAGGGCGCTGTGCTCGCGTCGCTCGACGCGCTCGCGGCATAGACCTAGCTACTTCGGCGGCGGGATCTCGCGCACGACCGCGCCGCCGTCCAGCACGACCGCAGCACCCTTCTTCAAGCCTCGGCCGAGCAGTGCCTCGACGATGTCGCCGTGCGTGCAGCAGACGACGCCGTCCTCGCTCAACAGGTCGGCGGCGGCCCCTCCTGCGCCCTCTTTGAGCCGGTTGTCCTGCTCCACCTCCAGTCCGAGCGCCGCAGCCAGCGGCTCGACGGTCTGAACACAGCGCACATACGGACTCGAGACGAGGCGGCGCACTCCGAACGGCCGGAGAACCTCGACGAGATCGACGGACTGGCGACGGCCGCGCGAATCGAGGGGGCGCAGATGGTCGTCGTGCTCCCAGTCGAGCCGGTGTCCGGCAGAGGCATGGCGCAGGAGGACGCTCGTCACAGGCGCTCCAGCAGTGGCAGATCCCGCGGCCAGCTGAGCACGCGCGCCGCGCTCGCCGGGGTCTCCCACCGGGCCTCGTCCACCTCGTCGTGGGGGACGAACTCTCCGTCGATGGCGCGCATCCGCCAGTAGCGGACGACTTTCGGCCGGCCCTTGGAGTCGATGTAGCTCGTCTGGCCGATCTCGTCTACGAGCTCGCAGCGGAGCCCTGTCTCCTCCTCGACCTCGCGCAGGGCACAGGCCTCATCCGACTCGCCCTCGTCACACTTGCCCTTCGGGAAGCTCCAGTCGTCGTACTTCGGCCGGTGCACGAGCAGCACCTTGCCGTCCCGCACGACGAGCCCGCCCGCGGCACGGACGACGGTCAGATCGTCTTGCGGAGCTTCCGCCACGCCTTCGGCCACGCGGTCCTCGCTTCCAGCCGACGCTCCTCCTCGCGCTCCACGAGGCGGCCGGCGACAAGCGCCTGCTCCGGCGCCGTCCCTGCGGCGAGCTCCCGCAACCGCTCCGCGGCGACGACCGCGTCCTGGTGCTCGCCGAGGACGTCCTGCAGCTTCTTCGCCCGCTTCACGAGCTTCTTCTGGCCCGCGAGCTCGGCCGCGTACCTCGCGCGCTTGCCCTTTTTCCGCACGGCATGCAGCTCGTCGTTCGCCGGGGCGTCCGGCAGCTTGCGAACGGCCTTGCGCAGCCGGGCGGACGCTTCGTCGGCAAGCTCGTCGAGGGTGACCGCTGATCCGCTCGGCTCGAGCTCGTCGATCGTCCGAGCCGTGTCATCCAGGAGCGCGAGGTACTCGTCCGACCGCAAGGCGGCCAGCAGGCGGCTCCTGCTGCAGGAGCGCTCGGTGCGCAGGGTCGCGAGCAGCGGGTGAGCCCTCTGCACGTCCTGTCCACCGAGCTCGGCCGCCTCTCCGTCGAGGTGCGCGAGCAGCACGTCGAGGTCGCGCACCTCGCCGAGGACACGCCCCAGCTGCTTCAGCCGCTCGTCGAGCTCGGCGGTGTCGGTCGCTACGAGCTCGCTTCCTGCACGGAGCAGGGCACGCAGGCGGCGAACGCCTACGCGCATGTCGTGGAGGCTCTCGGGGTCGCGGCCGAGACGCGTGCCCGGATCGTGCCGCTCGATCTCGCGAAGCTGGTCGCGCAGCCGGCCTCGCAACTCTTCGAAGAAACGCGGAGACGAATCGTGCACGGACGTCCGGCCGAGCGCCCGGAACAGTTTCGGCAGGCCGGTCCCCTCCTCGGCGCCGGCCGAGACGAGCTCGCCCGCGATCTCGTCGAGCGCGTCCGGACTGCCCTCGCGGAGCTCGATCTCGACCTCGACGAAGTGGTTGCTCGCCTCGCTCGAGTCCAACACCGTGACCTCGTCCGCAGTCACCTCGGCCGTCGTCCCGTTGCGCGCGACGAGCTCGCCGCTCCGATGCGTACGGAGCTCGGCTACGCGCTCGAGCGGCCCGCGCCGCAGATGGGCGTGCAGGAGGGCCAGCAACTCGTCGGGTGGCTTCCCCGGCCCTCCTTCTGCCTCGAGCTCGAGGCGCGAGTCGTCAGCAGGGAGCTTGAGCTGCCATACGCCGTGGCCGTTCTCGGTGCGGCGCCGGAGCGTGATGCCCCCGTCCGCCAGCGAGCCGCCCGGCACGTCGTAGTAAACGGAGGTGAAGACCCGCGGCGTGAGCGGGCGGCCGCCGAGCGAGGGCAGCCGGAACCCGGCCGGAGCGTCGAGCTTGAGCTCATGCTCACTTGTCGCCCGCATACGCCCACGATAGGGCTAGCGGACGAGCTCTGCCAGCTGCTGCCGCGTCTGCCTGGACTCCCGCTCGAGGCCCGGTGCGTAAGCGCCAGCGGCCTCGAGCAGAAGTTGCTGCCGACGCTGGGCGTCGATCTCGCGCAGCAGGTCGTCGACGCGCTGGCGACGCTCGGACCTATCGTCGCGCGCGCTCACGCTGCCTCCTGCAGCTCGACCGCCTCGACCTCCTCGACGCGCTCGCGCGCCGGGCGGAGGAAGACTCCGGCGACCACGAACGCAGCGACGAGGAGGCCGCCGAGGACGACGAAGGCCGTCTGGAAGCCGTTGACCGCCGCCAGCGGGCTCGTCACCGCGAGGTCGTGGGCGTGCGCGTAGCCGGACGCAGCGCTCGCGGCGATCGTGCTGATCGCGGCAAGGCCGACCGCGCCCCCGATCTGCCGGCTCGTGTTCACGAGCCCGGACGCGACGCCTGCATCAGCGCGTTCCACGCCCGCGAGGCTGGCGATCGTGACCGGCACGAACGAGAAGCCCAACCCTGCGCCGCCGAGCACGAAGGCAGGGAAGAGGTCGGCGAAGTAGGCGCCGTCCACCGGAACCTGGGTCAGCAGCGCGAGTGAGATCGTCGCGAGCGTGAGCCCCGCCATCAGCGTCGTCCGGACACCCACGCGGGCAACCACGGCCTGCGCGAGGTTGGAGGCGACGACGACCGACAGGGCGAAGGCGACGAACGCGACACCGCTCTGCACGGCCGAGTAGTGGAGAACGTCCTGCACGTACAGCGTGAGCAGGAAGAACTCCGAGAATGTCACCGCCCCGACGAGCGCCATCGTCGCGTTCGCGGCCGAGAGCGCACGGAGACGGAAGATCCGCAGCGGCAGGAGCGGCGCGTGCGAGCGCGACTCGATCCCGATGAATGCCGCGATGAGCACCGCCGCGCCGCCGAGCAGGCCTAGCGTGACGGGCGAGCTCCAGCCGTCGGTCGTCGCGCGGGTAAGCGCGTAGACGAGCAGCATCAGCCCACTCGTAACGGTCGCCGCGCCCGCGAGGTCGAAGTGGCGGTGCGGGAGGTCCGCGCGGCTGTCCCGCAGCAGGAAGGGCGTCAGGGCGATAGCAGCGACTCCGACCGGGACGTTGATGAAGAAGATCCACGACCAGCCGAAGTAGGAGGTAATGACGCCGCCGAGCAAGACGCCCGCGGCCGCACCGCTACCCGACGCGGCGCCGTAGATGCCGAGTGCGCGGTTGCGCTGGCGGCCCTCGGCGAACGTCGTCATTAGGAGCGAGAGCGCAGCCGGAGCGAGCAGCGCGCCTCCCAACCCCTGCAGAGCCCGGAACGCGACGAGCGAGCCCGCCGACCAGGCGAAGCCGCTGAGCAGGGAGCTCGCGGAGAAGAGCGCGAGCCCCGCAATGAACATGCGCCGTCTGCCGAGCAGGTCGGCGAGGCGACCGCCTAGCAGCAGCATCCCGCCGAAGAAGATGGCGTACGCGGTGATCACCCACTGGAGCCCGGTGGCCGAGAAGCCGAGATCGGACTTGATCGACGGCAGGGCAACGTTCACGATTGCTACGTCGAGAATGACCATGAACTGAGCGGTGACGATGAGAGCGAGTGCGCTCCAGCGCCGCCGCGGTGAAACTGGGTGAAGCGTGGGAATCAAGCAGTTCCTCCAATCGTTGGTATATCCAACTATACACGAAAGGAACGCTTGGTCGCGCTACCATATTCCGGGAAATGGGAATTGAGATGAAAACCGACATGAAGACCCAGACCCTCCCCGCCGAGCTCGTCGCCTCGAGCCTCTTCCTGCTGAAGCGGCTCGGCATGACGGCGAAGCAGCGCTCCGTCGACGAGTACGAGCGCCTCGGGCTCAATCCCTACCACCACGCGATCCTCGCGCTGCTGGAAGGGAGCGCTCCCGAGACGCAGGCGGAGATCGCCGATGCGCTCGGCTACGACCGAGGCACGCTGGTCGGCTTGCTCGACGAGCTCGAGGAACAGAAGCTCGTCGAGCGCAAGCGTGATCCCGACGACCGCCGCCGGCAGCTGGTCCGTATCACCGCCGACGGCAAGCGGACGCTCGGGAAGCTCCGCGCGCTGGCCCGGCGCCTGGAGGACGAGTTCCTCGCGCCGCTCGACGCGGAACAGCGTGAGCAGCTGCACGCACTCCTGCTTGTGCTCGCCGAACGGCACGAGCCGCGCTGCGCTCCGCCGTCCGTCGACGGCTAGCGCAAAGCGCGGATCCGCGCCCTGGCCGCCGCCTCGAGCCCCGTCAGCGGTTGGCAGATCACGCACTGGTAGACGCGCGCTGTCCCGTCCTCGCTGCCGGTGAGGATCCAGTCGCTCGTGGGGCTGAAGCTCGCCCCGGTGAGCGTGTCGGTGTTGCCGACGAGATAGGAGACAAGCTGGCCCGAGCGCGCGTTCCAGAGGCCGGCCGTGAGATGGCTGGCAGTGACGATCCAGTGGCCGTCGGGGCTGTAGCTGCCGAAGTGAACCGGTAAGGAGTGCGCGACCAGGGTGCGGAGCAGATGACCGCTGCGGACGTTCCAGATGCGTCCGTCGTGGTCGACGCTGACGGTGACGAGATCGAGGCCGTTGGGCGAGTACTCCGCGTCGGTGACGAGCGAGCTGTGGCCCTTCAGCGTGTGGAGGGGCTTGCCCGTCGAGGCGTCCCAGAGCTGGGCGATCGTTCCGCTAGTCGTGGCCACACCGAGGCCGCCCGGCGAAAGGACAGCGTGCGGTGTTGCAACGTCGATCGTGCTCAGGAGCTTGCCGGCGTCCGTGTAGACGCGCACGAGGCTCGGTGTTCGGACAAGAAAACGGCGGCCGCCGGTCGAGATCGCAAGGACGTGGCCGGCGTCGTGGAGCAGGGGCGCTCCGATCATGTGTCCCTCCCCGCGTGTGCTCCACCGGCCGACGATGCCGTCCGGCGTCCCGGCCAGGAGCGTCCCATCGTGCTCGAACGCGACAGCGCTGATTCCCTCGATGACGCCCGAGGTTTGCCCATGCACGTGGATGAGGTTCAAGTCCTGGGTCGTCTGAGCCACGGCCGCAACGCCGGGCTTGCCTGCCGCCGAAACAAGGGCGCCGGTCATCTGGAACTTCGTCAGCACGCGGCCCGATGTGCTCAGGATCTTCACCTGGTTCCCAGCGACCGTGACGATCCGGTTGCCTGCCCAGAACGCTCGCACAGGCAGCTTGCGGGTGTCGATCTGCTGCAGCGTGCCCTCCGGCAGCGCTGCCCAGAGCCGTGCGGTGCCGTCGCTCGAGCCGGTCACGACGGTGCGTCCGCTCGGGTCGAATTCGATGCTCGTGACCGCCTTCTGGTGGCCGGCGAGCGAGCCGATCACGCGTCCGTCGCGGCTGTAGTAGATCGTCCCCAGCTGGTTGGCGGACGCGGTGGCAATCTCTTTTCCATCCGGACTGAAGGCAGCGGCGTTGACGGCGCCCACAGCGCCGGGACCCCCGACGAGGAGCAGCTTCCTCTGGCCGGTGGCAACGTCCCACAGGTACGCAGCACCGTCCTGGCTCGAGGTGACGAGCGAGCGGCCGTGGGGCGAAAAGCGCTCGGCGAGGACGTAGCCCGTGTGCTTGAGCGTGTGGAGACGCCTGCCAGTCTGGGCGTCCCAGATCCTTGCGGTCAGGTCATAGCTGCCGCTGGCAAGCAGCTTCCCATCCGGGCTGAAGGCGAACGACCGGATCCCGGTCTCGGGCAGACGCCTGATCACGCGGCCGGTGCGCGCGCTGATGATCGACGCTGCTGTAGTGGACTTCGTTGCAGTGGGCTCTCGGAACCGCGTCGCGACGGCAAAGACCTGTCCCGTCGGATCGAGGACAGCCGCGAGGACGCCGCCGCGGAGAAGGATCGTCTTCGTCCGCCCGGTCTCGAGGTCGAAGAGTCGGACGTGGGTGCCGCTCCCCACAAGCAGCGTCGTCCCGCCGAACGACAGCGCGGTGACCGGCGCCGTCGTGTCGATCTCGTGAATGGGCGTGCGGCTCCCAGCCCGCCAGACCACGACGCTGCCGTCGAACGCACCCGTTGCGAAAAGTCGGCCGTCCGAGCTCCAGGCCGCCTCTGTCAGCTGATGCTGCCGCGGCAGCGCCTGGATCAGGCGCCCGGCGCGGTCGTAGAGAGCTACACGGCCGTTGGCGCTGGCCACGAGCAGCCGATGGCCGTGCGGCGCGAACGCCGCGAAGACGATGTCGCCGCCGAGGTCAAGGATCCGCGTCTCGCGCATCGCGGCGAGGCTCGAGCGGAGGACGTCGGCGGTCTGCCGTCCGGGGGCGAGCTGCGCAGCCTGCAACGCGAGCTGGACACTGACCTGCGGGTTCGTGGGGATGTCCGCGAGCGCGTGGCCGGCGAGCGCGCCGCCGTGGGCATGCCGCGCCTGTGTGCGCGCGTCGCTCCGCTGGACGAGAGCAAATACAGCGACGGCGGCAACCAAAGCTAGGGCGCCAAGGCTGGCGCCGACGATCGCGAGCAGCCGGCGATGCTGACGGCGTGCGCGGATCTGCTCGCGGCGCAGCTGGTGCTCGGCCTGCCAGGCGAGGATCGGCGGCCCGAGGACGTCGTGGAAGATCTCGTAGCGCGTCGGCACGCCCTGCATGCCGTTGACGCCGCGGACGATCCGCTCGCTCCCGAGCCGCTCGAGCAGGCGCCGCAGCTGGGCATCCTCGACCTCCGCGTACTCGGCGAGGTCGGAGGGCTCGTGCGAGACCTTCCTACCCGACGGCGTGACGAGCTGGCGCACAACCCGCGCCGCCGCCTCCTGCTCGGCGAGCGGCAGACGGTTGAGCGCTCCGCGGACGTGCTCGCGGACGACTGCGCGCGCGCCGCCGATCTCCCGGAGCGTGGCGAGCCGCAGCTCGCGTGAGCCGGCTTCCCGCTCGCGCTCCCATAGACGCTCCAGCACGAGCTGGAGGTAGGGCGCCTCCACGCCTGAGTCGGTCGAGGCCTCGTCGAGCACCGCCTCGACGAGTGCGTCCTCGGCCGTGAACGTCTCGCCCGCCAGCTCGCTGTAGCGGGCGAGCGGCCCGAGGATCGCGGCCTTCCCCTCCTCCCGGTCGAGCCGGTCGAGGCGCAGCAGGTTCGAGTAGAGCTCCGGGATCCGGCCCGCGAACTCGTCGAGCTCCGCGAGCGCGTCGTCGCGCAGCGCGAGCAGAACGTTGACGCGCAGGCCGGGCCGGCGCAGCAGCTCCGGCAGCGTCGTGCTCAGCGGCCCTTCGAGACCGTGGTAGAGGATGTACTCCTCGAAGTTGTCGAGCAGCAGATGGAGCTCCCCGCTCTGCTGGGCGGCGGCCGCGACCGTGTCGACGAGGCCCGCCGTCGCGCCGAGCTCGCCGCACTCGTCGTGGACGGACGCAATCAGACGCGCGGCGGGATCCTCGGCCCACGTGTCGTGCACGACCACCGGCGCGCCGCTCAGCTCACGCAGCCGGCGTGCTACGCCGGCGCCAAGGAGCGAGCTCTTGCCGACGCCGCTAGGTCCGTAGAGAACGGTAAGCCGGTTCGCCAGCACGTTCGCGGCAACGGCGGCGATCTCCCGCTCCCGGCCGAAGAAGAGCAGCGCGTCGAGCTCGGAGTCCTCGAACGACGCCAGCCCCTTGTACGGGCTGTCAGGAAGGCCGCTCACAGCGCCTTCTCCAGCGCGCGCTCGAGCTCCGCGACGTATGCCGCCGGGGCCATGTCGACAACCTCGACATCGCGGCGCCGCCAGAACTCCCGCTCGAGCGGTTCCGGTCCGGGGTGCACCGACCACGAGCGGTACGGCAGCGGCTCGCTGCCCCAGAAGCGGTCGAGGACGACGCGCAGCGTCCAGGTCGAGAGGGTGTAGCCGAGCAGGAGCAGATGCGTGCGGCGCAAGCGCGCGGCGAGCGAGACCGGCAGCCGCCGTGCGACGTCGCCGTAGTGGATGAAGTCGTCCTCGGTGACGGCGAAGCTCTCCCACGCGCGCTCGCTGGAGCGGTCGACTCGTCCCTGGAGGTGAAGGAGCACCGTGCGCTCGTCGAGCGCGAGCTCGCCGGTGTACGCGTTCGGCCGTTCGATGACACTCGCCACGCCCGTCGGCGCGATGTGGCAAAAGCTGCCGCGCATCTGGCCGGCGGCGAGGTAGCAGACCGTCTCGTACTGCTCCTCGACCTCCTCGAGCGCTCGCTCGAGCGCGAGCTCGTAGCCGGTGGTCACCAGCAAGGGCTGCGCGGTCTCGCGATCGCGCAGCAGCGCCGGCAGCCGCGCAAGGAACCGATGGACGGCCGACGGCTCCCCGTCGCTCTCGACGAGCGTGTGCAGCGTGTCGTAGAGGGGTCCGGCGCCGTTGAGGACGGCGACCGCCTGGGAGACCCGCGCGAGCTCGGGCGTGACCGCCTCGACGCCGAAGCGCCTCGCGAGCTCGGATGCGAGCGGCTCCGAGTCGGAGCCGATTACGACGGTCACCTTGCCGGCGAGGAGCGCAGCGGCCACCTCGTCGAAATGCTCGACCTCGGGGATCGCGCCGCGAGCAGCCGCGAACGTCTCCTGGCGGAGGATCGAGGCATGCACCCCGCGCAGGAGCGGGCTCGGCTCGAGGCCCAGCTCCTCGACGAGGAGGTCGCGTCCTTCGCTGTAGGACTCGAGCGCCTGCGCCTGCCGGCCCGAGCGGTAAAGGGCCAGCATGAGCTGGGCCCGCAGGCGCTCGCGCAGGGGATTCGCATGGACGAGCGCTTCCAGCTCGCTCACGACCTCAGCGTGTGCGCCGATTGCGAGCTTCGCCTCTGCCCGCTCCTCCACCAGCGTGAGGTGGAACTCCTCGAGACGCGCAATCTCCTCCCGCGCGAACGCCTCGTAGCGGAACTCGGCCAGCGGATCACCGCGCCACAGCGCCAGCGCGTCGTCCAGCAGCGCCGCTCGCCGCACCGGCTCGCTGGCCCGCGCGGCATCGACGAGGCTCCGAACGCGAGCCAGGTCGAGCTGCTCGGGGCGGAGCCGCACGAGGTAGCCCGGTGGGCGCGTGTCGATCACGTCAGGGCCGAGCGCCTTCCGCAGTTGCGCGACGAAGTTCTGGAGCGACGCGACGGCCGTCGCCGGTGGATCGCCCTCCCACAGCGCCTCGACGAGGACGTCCTGCGAGACGACGCGGCCCGCTTCGAGCAGGAGCATCGCGAGCAGCGCTCGTTGCTTCGGGCCGCCGAGCGGGATCGGCTCGCCTTCCCCTTCGTGAGCTTCGAGCGGGCCGAGGATGGCGAATTCGATCACTGTGCGAAGGGTTGTAGCACCCCCGCAAGACCGCTCCTAAGGGCCGTTAGCCCGCCGTTAGAGCGCGATTGGCGCCGCCTCCGACGGTGGCGGCATGAACATCGCGCCGCACCACCTCCGTCCAGCCGCCAACCTCGCGTCGGGCGTCGCAGTCGCCGCTGCAACCGCAGTCGTGTTCGGCGTCGTGCTCGGCCCGGGTCGGGCCGGAACCTCTCCGCTGCTCGCCGGCTTCCAGGCCCGCAGCTACGCGCCCGGCCAGGTCGCCGTGCTCGCAATCCGCGGCGGCGACACGAACCGCGCCAGGCTCCAGATCTTCCAGGCCGGCGCCTCGGGCACGCCGGGCCAAGCTGCCGTCCCCGGCTGGGACAAGCACACGTTCGGCAAGCCGGTGACGGCGCCGCAGAAAGTGCGCCGCCCGTCGGGGAAGAGCCGTTGGCTCGTGCAGGTCCGCCTCGGCTCGAAGTGGGCGAGCGGCGACTACGTCGCGCGCCTGACCTGGGGCGCACACACCGACTACGCGCCGTTCGTCCTCCGCCCGAGCCGCCTCGAC
>Ga0075434_100002521_pt1 | contig 16150 bp, 16 predicted proteins | sample RhiMethybrSRZTD3_FD_75298 | JGI IMG/M metagenome (GOLD analysis project Ga0075434, IMG submission 75298) | Populus rhizosphere microbial communities from Tennessee, USA - Rhizosphere MetaG P. TD hybrid SRZTD3 | ecosystem: Host-associated > Plants > Roots > Rhizosphere > Soil | place: USA... | reverse complement strand
CAGCACAGAGAATACGGCAATTTAGATGCGACGCAGAAGAAAAATCAGAATTATTTTGCCGTAAGGTGAGGTACTGAGGTAATCCGGGAATCGTTGAGGACACTGCCAGCCTGTCTGAACCTTGCGTCCTCTGCGATTTCTGGCAGTTCTCGACAGTTCGCGGTATAAATATGCCGCCGCTTCGCGAACCGTTTCTACTGAGGAGAATGCCGATGAAACGAGCCATTTTCTTGGCCCTGTGTCTTAGCGCTGCTGTCCTGTTGGCTCAGTCTGGTACGCCACAAAATGCGTTTACTCCCGATCAGATGAAGTACGGTCCCCCGCCACCCTTCGTTCCCCCGGGCGCTCAGGTGGCGGTGCTCGAAGGCGACCCCAGCGCCAGTTCCGGCGACTTCACGATCCGCATCAAGATGCCGGACGGCTACAAAATCGCCCCACACTGGCATCCCAAACGTGAAAACGTCACGGTGATCTCGGGAAAATTTAAGGTTGGCATGGGAGACACGTTCGAAACAGGCAAAATGAATACCTTCCCGGCGGGAAGTTTCGCCTACCTTGACCCTGATATGCATCACTACGCCATGGCGTCGGGGGCGACGACCGTCCAGGTCCACGGCATGTCGCCGCTGCAGTTCAACTACGTGAACCCGGCGGACGACCCCAGCAAGAAGTGAAAAGCTAGCAACCACCAAGGACACAAAAGGGCACAAAGGAAAGACAAACCTTGAAGGTTTCCCTTTTGTGTTCTTGGCATGCCCCCGGCCTACCTGGGAGCGAATTCAAGGGCCAATACACGTGACAGGAAGAGAGTTCTCAGCCTCGGGAACCGAGAACTGAGATCTGAGAACCGAGAGCTGCTATTGTTGTGCCCGCTGTGCTGGCGCTAGTGGCAACTTCGTCGTTTCGCGAAGCATGTTCCGTTCCTGCTCAGAAAACATGCTCCTAAATCGGGGAGAATCCAGGATCTGCTCCCGTTGATCCGGCGGCATGGCCCGTAGGTCCCCGATTGCCGTCTTCATCCTCTGCTTCCGCTCAGGCGCGAGATCCTTCCATTGGCCGGCAAGCTGGCGCGCTTGTTGTTTCTGCTGCGGTGTCAGGTGCTCCCAGGTTTCAATCCGGTTAAGGCGTCGTTGCTGCTCTTCGGGAGGTAGGCTGTTGAAGCGTTGTAGTCGGTTTTCGAGCCGCTGCTGCTGCTGCGCAGGCAGCTTGCGGAACGTCGGATCGTTCGCCAATGCCTTCTGCTGGTCCGCCGGAGACAGTTCCCTGTGCGATCGCAACCAGTCGCCTCCATGGCTCTGCGGAGGACGCGGCACCTCTCGCGCCTGCGGACTGGCGGACTGCGGAGGTCTGGGTACCTCCCGCGGTTGCTGGGCGGAGTTGGGTGGCGATGGCCGTGGCTGAGCCTGAGTCGGAGGATGAGGTACTTCGCGCCGTTGTTCCCGTGTGTTCGAGGAACCCGGTCCCGGAGATCGCGGCTGTGCCTGGTTCGGCGGACGCGGAACCTCTCGCCGGGGTTGCTGCATGTAACTTGACGCTTGGCGTTGCGAGGGTGGCTGAGCCACAGGACGTCGCGCCTGTTGCGGGTAGGAGGAACTCGGGTAGCGAGGCTGCGTCGACATCGGCGGACGTGCCAGCTCCCGGCGCTGCTCGGGCCGCGAATAAACTCGCGACGGCTGCTGCTGATCCCACGAGCGGTAGTTCTGCGGACGCGATTGCGAAGGCTGACGATATTCCCTATAGGAACGCGAAGGGGCCTCACGGATCGAGTGCTCCTGTCGCGGTGCGCGAGGAGCAGCATCCCAACGCTGTGCGCGCGGAGTTTCGGACCGATGAGTTTCTCTGTGCGATGGAGGAGACGACTGGTCGTGATTACGGCGTTGCGCAAGACCAGGCACCGCCATCGACAACAGCACACCAGTGAATGCCACACTCCCCGTGATGGTTTTCCACTTCACAACTTTCCCCAAGAGTCGCCCATGCCAGCCGTCGCAGGTTACGGAGTCTCCTGATCCGCGTCCACGTCTGGCTGTACCTGTAAATCATCCAACAAATCAAAGTTCGCGTAGAGATCCTCGTTCTTGTCAAGAGTCTGAAGGTCGCCGACTGCCGTCCCGGGTGTGATCGTCATCGGCCCTGGGGTCTCGATGTTCGCATGATCGCGGACCTTTGTTCTTCCGTTATAGAGATTGATCCCGCCAGCCACCATCAAAATCAGCGCCAATGCTCCCGCCAACGCCGGAGCCCGGAACCACGACAGCCATCCCGCTCGCGCCGGCTCGGCTCGTTCTTCGCGCATTCGCGCCGTCAGGCGCGTATCAAAATACGGAGAAGGCTCCGGCGCCTGCCATTCGTCCAGCAGCGCCATGGTCTCTCTCATCCCCGCCATCTTTCCCGCACAAGCCGGGCAGCCCTGGAGGTGTTCATTCATCACTGGCGTAGCCTCAGCCCCCGAGGCGATGTCCAGCATCATTTCCTGGATTTCTTCGCACTTCATGATTCCACTTCCTCTACAGAAATTCTTTCAGTTGTTCCCGCAACGTTTCGTATGCGCGAAACAATAAGGACTTCGTCGCCGATTCACTCAGCTTCAGGACTTCCGCAATCTGCTTGTAGTTCATCTGCTGATACTTATGCATGATGACAGCCAGCCTCTGTCGTTCTGGCAAGCCCTGCACCTTGGCGCGAATCGCCGCCATACGTTCGCGCCGCAGAATATTCTGTTCCACCGTCAGGGAACTGTCGGCCACATCCATCGTGGTCCCAGTTTCCTCGTCCGGTTCATCCAAACTGACCATGTTTTCCGGCCGCTCATGCCGTGTGTCGCGAGCATGATTCACAGCCAGATTGGTCGCAATCCGATAAAGCCAGGTCGTAAACTTCGCGCTCGCTTCGTATCCCGCGCGCGATCGATACACTCGCAGGAACACTTCCTGCGCCAGGTCTTCCGCTGCCGCAGCATTATGCGACAGGCGGAACATGAAGCCCACCATGGCCCGGCGATACTTCTGCACGAGGTATTCGAAGGCAGACTCATCCCCCGCCTTCACTCGCAACATGACGTCAGCATCGGTGAGCCCGGCCGCGGATCCACTCATGGGGGGATGGGTCTCCGCCGTGGGCTGGGCTCCGACGGAACCCATTGCGAGGAGTTCCCGGTCCATGGCAAAGCTGCTCACATCCGTATTAACCCGGCCAGGATCAGAAAGTTGCTCGTCCGACGATTCAGCGGGATCGAGGGAAGCCCTTTCGGAAGAAGGGGTTACGGGACGTCTCGAGGGATCGAGGGGATACGCCATCAGGTTCAAACGCGGATTGGACGGTAGAAGCCGCACCCGAGCCAGGCCGGCCTCTCGACTCCTGGGTCAGGCTATCACGCTGGTGCCGTGTCGAGAACCCTCCGTTTACCGGAGGTATACCGGGGTGGCGGGGGCGGCTCTGGAGCTTGCAACGCTGCTAGGAATTCTTTCGGGCACCCACAGCCAAGGCTACCACCCCTGCCACAACCAGACTGCCCGCTAAGACAGGCGGGAGGCGGTCACTGTGCTGAGTTTGCACACCGACCTTCGCGTCGCCGATCTTTACGCTGTGATCTTCGGAATGTGGGATAGGAACGGCGAAAGCAAGAACGCCGAGGATCAGGAGAATCGCGCCAAGCAAAGTTAGACCCTTCATGCGAGCAAGCTAACGCGCTCGGTCCAACTCTAGAATCAGGTGTTTGCTGTAATGTGCTGGAGGGGAATCTGACGTCGCTGGCATATGGAAAGGCCAGTCCGGAAACGCACTTCGGACTGGCCCCTATTATCAGTCGCCGATCACGCTGCCGGGATTTTCAGCTGCTGGCCAACCTGAATCTTGTCGGGGTTTGAAATGTTGTTTGCCTGCGCGATCTTTTTATAGTCGTTTGGGTTTCCATAGAATGATTTGCTGATATTGGAGAGGTTGTCGCCCGACTTCACGACGTACAACGTGCCTGATCCGACGGTAATATTATGCTGCAGGTCCGAGAAATTCGGATCGATCTTCTTGATCTCGTCCCAAGCTCGATCTTTGAGATATTCAGTAGGAGCAGCTGCGCCGAGAACCGCTTTGTTGTTTTCCACATGAAAATGCTGGATTTGAAATCCGTTGCGTGACATGAAATCGGCCACGGGCTGATATTTGTTTTTCAGATCTTGATCTGTCACTGGAGTACTCCTTTGCGGGAAATACGAAGCAGCGCAGAAGGCGAGTCTGCGCTCCATCATGCCGATTGTCAACGTCCCGGCAGCTCGGCGATTCCACAATAAAGCAGCTTTGAGTTGCGAGCCTTCGAGCTGCGGGTAGACTCAGGTTTGCTGACCTCTTGCTCGAAGCTCGCAGCTCGAAGCCAGCAGCAATTCAAGCAGCTCTCTGTCGCTCCGCCACTTTCGCCAGTGCAATTGTCAGCGCGGCTCCGCCCAGCGTCTTCACTAGACCAGAGTGCTGCGCGTAAAACGAACTGGCTTTGTCGATGATGGACGAATCAGCTTTCTCTGCGTGAGTTGCGATTTGTTGCACAACCTCTGGTGAAACGGTTTGCGCCTGCTCGGGCGTAACTTGTTCCCCCTGGCCCAGAAGTCCCGAGAGTGCGCCACCGCCCAACTGGGAAAGAATCCCAGGCCCTGCCGATGCAAGCAACTGATTCAGGATTCCTGCCTTCTGGTCTCCACTGGATTGACTGAACAGGCTGCTGACTAGGTTGCCGAAGGCAGGCGTCTGGTCAGAACGAAATGCCGCCGCAAGTCCTTCTGCAATCACATTAGATGGAGCGGCCTGGGCCACTTGGTCGAAGTGTTGTTCTGCGTTTGCGGTGTTCTGATTTTGACCACTGCTGTAATTTTTGAGGACATCGTTGAGCGAATCGAGGATTCCCATCGTCGTCTCCTTAAACAGTGACCGTGCTCTTAACGCCCCTTATGGGGCGCTAATCCGCGATGAAGTTGCGCGCTTAGGTGATGAAGGTCGCGGGAATTATACTGCTTAGGCTAACGGTCGAGACTGTCAAAAGCACCAGTGATCTCGCCCGAAAAATCACCAACTCGGCCGTGCTTCCAGCTGCGGATATGCCAACAAGAACTCCTGATTTTGACCGTTTCGCTCAAATTCCTGTGCGGTTGACGGATTCTTCCGCAACTGCTTGAATAGTTCAGGGTTGGGCGCTTAACTCAGCGGTAGAGTGCCATCTTCACACGGTCCCCATCTACCCACCGGCCGTTAACCGTGAGTAGCTTAGATAAGGTTACTAATCGGAGATACCGGTATATTCGCCGGTATTTGGTACGCTTTTGGTACGCTCGGTCAGGGGCGCTAGCAAGACAATGGCGGGGTGCGCCCTTATCGAGATTATTCTGAATGGCCCCGTTTTGACATCTAAAAGCCCCTCTCCGCTGTAACCACAGGCTAAGAAGTCAGAGGTCTTGATGTGAGAAGTGGGATTCGAATCCACACTGAAACGTATATTCAACAACATCCAAGGCAACGGACGGCGATTTAGGCGATGGTAGTACATACAAAGCAGTGCCAACGGCAGGTGAATGGCAGGTGGTTCCTGTGCAACAGTGATTGCGCAGGGGCAGGACTCGCTCATCGCGAAACCTGACCCGGGAGAGGCCAATGGGCGTATGCAAGTGCAAGGCGCGGACAAAATTGGGAGAACTCTGCAAAGCCAGGCCGACTCCTGATGGTTATTGTTCGATCCATTCCCACCCGGAACGCGCTGCAGAGCTGGGCCGCAGAAGTGGTGAATGTCGGAGGCTTCCGCAGAGCGAGCCCATTGTCCTATCGCCGCCGAAGACAGCCGCTGATCTTCACAGGGCACTAGGTCAGATCTTTTCAATGATGAGTTCCGGAGAGATGGATGAAAGGCTGGGTAGGAGCCTTGGGTATATTGCGTCCGTGCTCGTCAAAACAACCGAGTTGTCAGACCACGAAATTAGGCTTCGAGCGATAGAGGAGATCATTTGCTCGATAAAGTCTAGAGGGGTTCACGAATGAGTGTGCATTCTCGTCTACGCAGTGTCCAAAAGTCTTTGAAAGGTCGTGAAGTAGCCTTATTGTGGCTAAGAACCTCGCAATCACGTGGCGGCTATCTAGAATACTGGGAACGCGGCGAGTTTCACACCTGGGTCTCCGAGAACGAGGAAGCTGCGCTGCTCTACTACTTGGTAATCGAGGTTAACGGCGGCGTACTCTCGACAGTTGACAAGTGGCGCGCATTGACGAGTTGGGCAGGTTTGCTAGGGATTTCCATGATCGACGCGAACCGCGAGTCAATGCCAGTACGGTTCGAGACCGTACAAGACTTTTCAGACCGCTGGCGAAAGAAGCTCCGCACCCTCCACCTGACGTATTCGCGCTGGAACAAGCAGTCGAGTTCATCTCCGAAGGGTATTTTGACAGACACGAAGTCCTGTTCAGCGATGCAAGAGAGCGGCTGACTTCTGCTCGAGAAAGCGTGGAATTGTTGATTGCCGGCTACAACTGTTTCGCAGAGGACAACGGCGAAGAGTCCATCAGCCTAGACAGCGACGATGTGCGTCCGTCTCGTAGTGTGGAACAACACCTTAATGAATGGGTCATATTGGCGCGGACTAAAGCTTTAGCAGCACAAGGAAGAGTTTTTGAAGCTCGCAATGAGGCGTTGCACTGGCTGACCCTCGAGAAGCCCTAGTCGAATAGGTGACCCTTGAAAGGGTCCTCCGGATCTGGAGCTTGCGTCCGTTCGAACCCGCGTGTGACACCGTTCCCACCGTTCGAACGGCAGGGGGTGGTGGTGCTGTAAACAACTATCCACTCAGCACTAAAACTTCCGCCGGATGCCAATGTGAGCACGACATAACACCTTGGGAGGACATACGACGCGCCGAACTGGAAAGTTCCACTCTTTATGACAAACGGAACGCTCACGGAGTCAGTCGACCTTGTGTACCGATAGCTCCTCGAAACGGCACTTCGGGGCGCATGCTTGTTGATTGACGGGCATACCGGAAAGAGCCCTGGCCCTCGAGGGCGCTACTCACCACTGGAGCAGTTCACATAACCTTAGGCTGCATTTCCGCAGATCCCTTTCGTAGTTGACACATACACAGCTCGGTACCACACTTGATAACCCCAAAGGAGCGACCGTGAACAAACATCTTGTGTGCGCGTTGCTGGCGATTTGCGCTGGATTGAGCACTCAGGCCGCTGAGTTTCCGGGCTCTGAATTTCAAAACAGAAGACAACGGTTGATGGATGCGCTGCCTCAAGGAATAGTCCTGCTACATGCCAGATCCGACTTGTTTTCGCAACGGGCAATGTACCTCCATTCGTTTCAGCAGGACCCGAATTTCTACTACTTCACGGGTCTTGAAAATGCACTTGGCGCAATTCTGGCCATTGATGGTATCGCGAAGCAGTCATGGTTATTCGTTCCGACTCGCCTATCAGGGGCCGCAGGGGAACTCAGCCGACCGTTAGTTCGGCTCGAAAGCAAGCAGGAGTCGACGACGAGCATTGAACACATCGAGCCTTGGGATCGTTTTGTACCGTTCATATCAAAGCGCCTTTCCGAGCATCCAAAACCAATACTATTCACAGACACCACGGGGTCGTGGTTCTTTTCCGACCTTGGCGAGAGTAATCCACCAGATATAGCCCCGATAGAAAACCCATTGTTGTTGTGGAAGCATGCACTGCAGACCAAATGGCCCACTACCGAAATACAATCGGCATCTGACGCGATCCACGATTTGCGGTTCGTTAAAAGCGCACGAGAGGCTGATATCATGCGACAGGTTGGCAAGATCAGTGCCGCAACAACTGTTGCAGCGCTGCAGTCTCTAAAGCCTGGCAAATCCCAGCGCGACCTTGAAGTCGAGATCGTTCGAGAGTGCATTAAGGCGGGCGGCGAAGGGCCATCTTTTTGGCCTTGGATATTCACTGGTTCAGCCGCCGTACCGCCCCTTCCAGAGGAAGCCGTTGCTGACTACCACCGCCTGAATCGGCGGATGCAGTCGGGCGAGCTAGCTCACGTCGACCTAGGCTGTGAGTTTGAGCACTATGGAGGTGACGTAGGCCGGACTGCCCCAGTATCCGGACGCTTCAGTGCTCCCCAGCGCGAGGTCTGGGAACTTCTGGTTCGCGCATACTTGGCAGGTCTTTCGAGTATTCGCAATGGCGTCACGCGTGAAGAGATAATAGGTGCATCCATGCGGCAGCTGAAACAGGACAGCGGCGATGTAAAGAGTTCGCTCGCAAGGAAAGCGGTTGGTGAATTACTCGGGCCCCATGGAGTTGACAAATGGTTAATCCACGGCGCAGGTCTGGAGTGCTGCGAGCGACCCTTCACTTCTGGGATATTGCGATCTGGTGCTGTGATCGTTCTTGAGCCTAGTTTTGAAGTCGATGGACAGGCGTTTTATCTTGAGGATATGATACTTGTAACGGGCCAAGGCCATGAGCTACTAACCGATTCTATTCCTTATAGCGCTGATGAAATTGAGAGATTAGTAACTACGCCGTCCCATAACTAACCAAGGCATGTTCCCACGTGTTACGTAGTTGCTCGCTTTTTGTGGTCCGCCTTTTGTGGTCCGGCTCAAGGCGCAATGATGTTATGCCTTATTGCGTAGCGGATCAATTCACTTGCTGAATGGACTTGGAGCTTCCTCATGGTATTCGTACGATGCGCCTGCACTGTCTTGATGCTTATACCCAACGCTTTAGCGATTTCTTTGTTCCCGTGCCCCTCGGCTATCAACTCTAATACCTCATACTCCCGAGGACTTAGGCCATCATGTTCAATTTCTTTGGGGCTCTTCGATGAGGCTAAGTAGCCTTTCAGCACCGACAAGGCGATTTTCGACGTAAAGTACGGCCGATGTTGAGTAAGAGAATCGATCGCCGCTATCAAGTCTTTGCCTGCATCAGATTTAAGCACATAGCCGTGCGCGCCCGCACTGAGTATTTCTTTAACTATTTGATTTGACTCGTGCACCGTAAGCACCAGCACCTCGGTGCGCGGAAGGGCTGCGACGATCTGACGAGTGGTCTCGAATGCGTTCAGCCCCGGCATGGTGATATCTAGCACGACGACATCGGGCTTCAAAAGCTTGGCCTTCGAAAGTGCCTCGCGTCCGGTTGCCGCCTCGCCGCAAACTTTGAAATCCGCTCTATCTTCTAAAAGGTCTTTGACGCCGCGGCGTACGACTTCGTGATCGTCCGCAATCAGAATATTGGTTGTGTCCATATGGCGCCCTCACAAGAGGCAACGTTGCATTGATTGTTGTACCACCAATGCCGGAGTTAATTTGAAGCGTTCCTCCTAAATAATTTAGCCGTTCCTTCATTCCAGTAATACCTACCCCGCTTCTCGCTCTCACTCCGCGGTGCGGGCATTTAGAGGGCAGGCCTCGGCCATTGTCAATGATTTGTAACACCAGGGCGGACCCGACGATATGAATACGAATTTGGGCTCTAGACCCGCCAGAATGCCGAAGGATGTTGGTCAGGCTCTCCTGGATAATACGAAAAATCGCTATTTCGAACTCTTGAGGAAGCCGCCCTAGCGACTTCGGCAAGCGCATGTCCACTTGAATTCCAGAGCGATTTGAAAAGCCTTCAATATACCAACCCAGAGCAGACGCCAATCCGACTTCATCAAGTAGTGGAGGATGCAAGAGGTATGAAATGGTGCGAATCTCTTTTGCACAATGCTTGGCCAATTTTAGACAGTCCGACAGCAGCTTGGATGCACTGGGGTTGGCCACGCGCGCGCGCGCTTGTAATCTACTAAGATCCATGCATAATACAGATAATGATTGAGCGGTTGAGTCGTGCAGTTCACGGGCAATTCTACTTCGTTCCTCATTCTGAGACCGAAAAAGACAGCCCGACAACCTACGTAGTTCCCGCTCCATCCGCCGAGTCTCGGTAATGTCTTCATATAGGCCGTACACGCCGTTCAGGATTCCATTGACGAATAAGGGAACGCCGTAGATTTCAACATCCAAGAGAACACCGTCTTTTCGGCGTCTAACAGTCGTTGATCGAACCTCGTGACCGGCAAGAACACCCCTCGTGATCCTGGTTGCATCAGAGCGCATCGCCCTTGTGGTGATCAGATTGTCCAACTTGCTTCCAATGAGGTCGGCCTCTGCGTAGAGAAACAGGTGCTCGAATGCAGGATTACACATCTGAACTCTATGGTTCGAATCAAGTACCACGATGGCTACTGGGCTCTTTTCGATGAGAGTGTCGAGATATGCTGTCGGCTTCGCAAGAAGGGAAGGCAGGGTTTGGCCCCTAGCTGTAGTCTTTCGTAGGGCCAGCGGACTCCTCCCGGCGGCCCGGTACGGCGCTCGGTTCGCTGCCATCGAAATCCAAGGAAGACAGGACCCTAAGGCACCCTAGGGCAAAGATCTAGATCGAAAATCATTTCTCAACCCGATTGCACGCTTAGAGGACTCCTAGTCTAGTTTCCCTTTTTAAGAAGTCAAGGTCTTTTGCTCAGCCCTACCGAGGAGGGGATAGCATGCGCAACGCCGTTATTTCGTCGTTGGCAGTAGTGCTTGTGGCCAGTATTTGGTGTTCTCCAACCGCGGGTCAGCAAGTCCGAGTTGTGCGCGGCAAATGGGTGTGGGATGCAACTGGCAGAACGCCCCCGATTGCTGGCGGCGTAGTCGTAATCCGAGGAGACCGTATCGTCGCAGTGGGAGCAGAAAGGGACATCAAGATTCCTACCGATGCCGAGATAATTGACCAGCGCGAACTTTTCCTCATGCCCGGACTGGTCAACAGCCATGATCACCTAGCGATGGATCAGTTCTCGCACATGACAGAAGGGGCGCAAAAGGCCCTCCCAGCAGGCCTGTTGGCGTTTAAGGCCGCCCGCAACGGCCGTAATGCATTGTTGAGCGGAGTAACGACGACGCGAATCATGACGGAGGTGCGCAAAGGCGACAGTGAGTTTATGGACATTGAGTACCGGAATGCATTCGACGAGGGCCTGGTTCCGGGTCCACGGCTGGTTGTAGCCGGATACCAATTGCGTCCACCGGAAGCATTCCCTAACTATCCAGGGTTAGAGCCTCCTGTGAGCGGCGTGGATGACGTAGTACGAGCGGTGAGGCAGAGTATAGGGGCAGGTGCGGATTTCTGCAAAATGTATCTAAGTGGAGTGGGATTTGATGTTCCCGGTATACCGAACACGTCCAAGTCAGCTATCTATTTCACGAAATCAGAGATCGAGGCCATTGTTCAAGAGTGCAAGCGCCACGGCATGAAAGTAGGTGCCCACTGTCCAGCGGGCGGCCCGTCGCTTGATATAGCAATGGATGCCGGCGTTGATTATATCGACCATGGCTTCCTCTTTACCCGTAACGACATGGAAGCAATTAAAGCACACAACATTATCTTGTCGATAGGAGGAGTGCGTTGGTTTACACCGGGTGGAGAAGCTGAAGGTTACGTCGGAATACCCCCACCACCGAATGGGGAAGAAATGGTACGCAAGTGGTACACGCTTGCCTTCGAAGTGCGACCAAAATTAGCTGTTGGCACTGATGGTTTTCAAGAAGTAGGCGCAATGGGAAAGGAGGTTGGTTTTCTCGTTAAGTATGGCCTTCCAAAGGAGGAGGCCTTGTTGGCCGCAACTCGAAACGGAGGTGATCTCACGGGCTTACCTGTGGGAACGCTCGAGGCGAATAAATATGCTGATATTATCGGTCTTCAAGGTAACCCATTACAGGATATCGGTTCGCTACAACAGGTGAAGTTTGTAATGAAGGGTGGAAAAATTTTCAACTTGTCCGGTTTGTGGAAGTAATGTATCGACCTCTTTGTTTTGGGAGGTGAACCCATGCCTCTTCGCCTCATTATTGTCGTTAGTCTGGCGTTTAGCCTACGGGCTCCAGTCTTTGCGCAACTTACAACTGGAAACATTCAAGGTACCATTGTCGACCCATCCCATGCTGTAATTCAGGGTGCTCAGGTCACAGTCACAAATGAGGCCACTCGTGTATCTCGAAAAGTGACTAGCGATTCGAGCGGTATCTTTCGCGCGATTGAGCTTGCACCAGGAGACTACACCGTCGCTGTCGAAGCCCAGGGCTTCAGAGTCTTTCGAGTGCAGAAGGTTCCGGTACGTGTGGGTACAACTACACAGTCGGACGTGACACTGGCCGTTGGATCAGTTCAACAGGAGATTACTGTTGGAGAAGCAAAGCAAGTGCAAGTTGACACTATCTCTACGACCGTTGGATCCACAATCCCCCAAGAAAAGATTGAAGAACTCGCCGTAGTCAGTCGAAGCGTTATTGACTTGGCTCAATTGGAGCCAGGCGTCCAGATTCGTGACGGAGGAGAGGTAGACGGGACAAAAAACAATTTCATGGTGCCCTCCGTTCAAGGACGAAGTGGACAAGAGACTCGAATCGAGTGGGATGGTCTTTCAATTCAGGACTCGAGCGTAGGTGGGCCCACCGTAAACATCAGCCTCGATGCAGTGCAAGAATTTCAAGTAGCCACGGCGACATCGTCTCCATCGATGAGTGTAGCTAGTTCAGGTGCTGTAAACATAATTAGCAGGACGGGCAGCAACACCTTTCACGGATCAGGGTTCGGCTTCTTCCGGGACGATAGGCTAGGAGCAAGCACAGCGGGTATCAAGCTTCCGTATGACCGCTACCAAGCGGGATTTCGGTTCGGTGGTCCCCTCTTGCGAAATAAGCTCTATTTCTTCACCAACTTTGAAAAAAACAATAGTCGAGACTCGTTTCTAGCCGATCCGCCGGGCTTCCCTCAGTTTAAAACCTTTTTCCCAAAACCCTTCAGAGAGACTTTTACAATGGGTCGCCTGGACGGCACGGTTTCGAAACATCTTACTGCGTTTGCTCGCTACAGCTATTCTTACAACAGCGGTGTCGTGGGTCGTCCACCCGTGGGTGGTTCACGACTGGATGGATTCGACAACAAGACTCGTGCCAACATCGTCGCGGCTGGCCTATCGTTTGCTGGGACAAATTGGACGCATTCGTGGCGATTCAGTTACCTCAACTTCTTCGAAAATGCAGTACCCGCACGTTCCCTCCCGAGTCCGACCGACTCGCTGGGTCGTCCCTTCTTGCTCCAAATCGATGGAGGAAGCGTGCTGGCAATGGGACCGGCGTTCCTCACAAATCAAGTGGAGAAGGAGAGCACATATCAAGGTAAGTACGATGTCGGGCGCGCGTATAAGAGCCACACCTTCCGGTTCGGTGCTGACTTTACTCGTTGGACGACCCTCGGGGCCTTTCCCTTGCTTATAAATGGTCCCCAGATAGGTACTTCAAGTTTCTCTTCTACTTCGAGCAATCCGTTGGAATATCCACTCGAATTCGCGCTGCTGGGCAATGCGCAGGGTTATTTGAGTGAAAAGCCTGCGCTGGGTTATCCTCACGGCGGTACTTTCAATTTCCGACCTGCCTTTTACTTTCACGATACCTGGCGTGCTCTGCCCAACCTGTCAATAAACTTCGGCTTACGTTATCAGTGGGCGTCTGATATTGTCGACCCCGACCTCAAGCGTAGCCCTTTGCTAGATGAGTTCATACCTGGCCTTAGTCGCTCGACTGAGACCCCGAAAACGAATTTTGGGCCGGAGTTTGGCATTGCATGGGACCCAACAAAAGATGGTAAAACAGTTGTTCGTTCTGCCGTTGCAGTTCACTATGAAGAGTCAACGAACAATCTTACCAGTCTTGACCGCACTCCAAACATTCCTCCTGGCATTGGCTTGGGATTTGCATTCCTCGCCGGAGGCCTGCCTCTTGTGGATCCGCGTACTGGCAACCCGTTCCCGCCAGGTGATCCGTTGGCTACGCAATTTGGCTTCCCCAACGGGACATCGGGAGCCGTACTGGCACCGATCTTTGGACAACCAATCGGCGATGCAGCTAAGCAGGTAAACGACCTTAGTTTGCTCTTTCAAGCTTCAGTCGCCGAAGCAGCTCGCTCCTTTCCATCCGGGCCTACTACCTTTGAACTGACTCGTGAAATTTCCTTAGACAAACAATTTACCTTAGGGGTAGGGCCCAATCCAAAGACTCCGCATACATTCCAGTTCACGATAGGAGTCGAAAGGGAACTCAGGTCTGGTTTGAAGCTCACTGCAGAGTATGTGAAGATCCGTGGACTAAACTACGGGCTGGCTTCGGAACTTAATGGCATTGGGGAGAGCGTTTCCTCCAGTTTCGACCGGCCTGCGGCAATCGCTGCGATTACTACTACGAACGCTGGTTTTGGATGTCCGGCCGACGCCACGCCAGCATCTATTAATTGTGCAATTGCTGCGGGTGCCCGGATGTCGGATTTTGGCAACAACGGACTCGGCAAAGGTCCTGGTTTCCAAGGGTTTGCATTCCGGGGAAAGAACCCCGACTTCGGCGAGATGCAGTTTCTCTTCTTTGGGGCAACGAGCAACTACAATGCCTTAAACATCAGGTTGGAGACTCGCTCCGGACCGGTCGGGTGGAAGCCATTCAGTTGGATGAAAGCAAACTCACTTACTACGACCTATACGTTATCTCGGAAAGACGGGGTCGTAAAGAATACAGGGATCACTGCTGTGGCTGATGAAGGTTCCTTCCCTGTGCCCTGGGACAATCGGGAGCCAGATTCCTTCAGAGGTCCCATGACCCTAGACCGAACTCATATCCTCAATGTCGCAACTACTACTGAAATCAAAGCCGGATTCAGGGCTAGCCTTATGGCGCATTGGTTTACTGCACTTTCACAAAGCCCAACGCTGCCCGCTGCTTTAGGCGGATGCGATGGTGGTGCCTCGGAAATTTTTTGCAGTGATGTAACCGGTGACGGAACAATAGGTGACTTGCTTCCAACGGCAGTCCGGCCGGGGTCTTTTGGACGAGACTTGAAGGGTGCAGGTGGACTTAACGGCGCAATTTCGAGCTACAACACACAACACGGTGGTCAGCCAAGCCCCGCTGGACAGTTGGTGGTGGATCAAGGATTATTCACGTCTGCTCAGTTACAGGCTCTCGGGGGTGTCATGCCATTGATTCCGCTAGCTCCATCAGGCCAGGTCGGTCTCGACCCAGTGGCCACGCTAGATTTGCGGATCTCTTGGAGTGGGAAGTTTTGGAAAGAACGAATCTCTGTGGAGCCAGTCGCTGATATTTTCAACGTTTTTAATCGCACCCACTTCGATCCGCCGGGCAATCTTCTTGCTGGTAGCCTGACAGGGACGGCCGGGCACATCAATGGCACAATCCAGGACCAGCGCACCAATGTCCGGCAGCGAGGATCAGGAGTGTTTGAGCAAGGAGCGAAACGTCAGATCCAGTTCGGACTGCGAATTACTTTTTAAATAGCTGGTTTACCACGAAGCGGCACCGATTCGTGTAAACAGCAAAATGAGTTGGTCACAGGTTGAAAGCGGCTATCCTGTCACTATGATTCTTGAATGGTAGAGCCCCCAGGCAAGGTCATCGCATCAATCCCAGTTACCGATCAGTCGAAGCAAACTCCAGAGACACAGACCTTGGTCGCGAATGTGGCTGCCCCATCGCATTCGTCATAGGCGCGTATGTTGTTGAGCATATACTCACGAAGTCCGGGATCTTCGTAAATGATCTGCATTTCGGCGTATATTGTGCGCCTCTGCTGAGCCGCTTTTGCGACTGCACGCCAAGCGTAGACGCGGCGGCTTATGGGACGCGAGCGGGCCACATGCACTGCCATTTATGTGAACGGGGTTGGGATAACGGTCGACAGCAGCCTTCGCCATCAGTGGAAGTTAGTACGACCCAACATCGCGAATATGACCACCTGATTCAACTCGAACATACTTCCGTAGCGTCCGCCGAAGGGCAAACCGCCCGGCGCCGGCTGCGAAACAGCGAAAGCGCCGTACGCGACGCGCTACAACGCTTTCCCAGATACTTCTCGGCCTGTCTATCAAGTCTGCTCTAGCAGAAGAGAACGACCGCCGACGTTCCCGGCGGCCTCGGATCTAAGAGATTTCGATTGACTTGATAGCCGCGCAATTCCAGAATCGACCGCGCAGGAAGGGGAACTCCTATCGGTAGCAGGCGCGTACGGATCGTCACTTCGCCGGCGCCGAAGTATCGAGAAATCCGACTCGCCCGTGGAA
>Ga0075434_100002517_pt1 | contig 16161 bp, 9 predicted proteins | sample RhiMethybrSRZTD3_FD_75298 | JGI IMG/M metagenome (GOLD analysis project Ga0075434, IMG submission 75298) | Populus rhizosphere microbial communities from Tennessee, USA - Rhizosphere MetaG P. TD hybrid SRZTD3 | ecosystem: Host-associated > Plants > Roots > Rhizosphere > Soil | place: USA... | reverse complement strand
ACATCAGCATGGATTTCGTCGCCATTACTCAGAACCACACCCTTTGCTCGACCACCCTTGACCAGAATTTTCGCCGTGGGAGCCTGCGTGCGAATTTCTACCCCTGCTTCGCGAGCGGCCCCAGCAATCGCGTTGGAGATCGCGCCCGTTCCACCCCGTGCGAATCCCCAGGCGCGGAATGCTCCGTCGATCTCTCCCATGTAGTGGTGCAGCAAAACGTATGCGGTTCCCGGCGAGCGCACGCCGAGAAACGTTCCGATGATTCCCGAGGCCGACATCGTGGCCTTGAGCACGTCGGTTTCGAACCACTGGTCGAGGAAGTCGACCGCGCTCATGGTCATCAACTGCACCTGGTTGTACTTGTCGCCGCTCGGAAGGTCCTGGAAGCGGCGTCCGATGAAGAGCAGCTTCATCAGTTCCTTCGGATTAAGGCTGGCCGGATCGGGGGGGACCATTCCCAGAATCGGCTTCACGAAGCGGCACATCGCCTGCATCGCTTTGCCGAATTCGTCGTAAGCCTCGGCGTCCAGCTTTGAATGGCGAGCGATTTCGCGATGCGTCTTGCCGTGATCGTTCACGCGCCACAGGTAGTCGCCGCTTGGCATCGGCGTAAATGTTCCGTCGAGCGGCAGGATTTCCAGGCCATGTCGGGGAAGATCGAGATCGCGGATGATCTCCGGCCGCAACAGCGACACAACGTAAGAGCAGACTGAAAACTTGAAGCCAGGAAAGACCTCTTCGGTGACAGCGGCGCCGCCGAGCACATGCCGGCGCTCAAGCACCAGAACTTTTTTTCCTGCCTTGGCAAGGTAGGCGGCGTTGACGAGCCCGTTGTGGCCTCCGCCGATCACGATGACGTCGTATTTGGTAGCCATTAGCTTTAGCCTTTAGCTGTTAGCTTGTGCAGTTTACTTCCACAGAATGGGAGCGGGAGGAAAAAATGAGTGCGTGGAAGGCGCGGCGTGATCAGAGACCGCTGGGGAGAACGGACCAGGCTATAAGGGTGCGGCGCATGAGCAAGGGAGCATTCTAGCTGAGGCGTTGCGATTTGTCTTGGATAGATTGGGCTCGCGGGGACGTCCGGGTTGAGACTACTGACTTCGTCGCGTGCTAATTTTCATCGAGCAGATCGCTCGGGGATACGTGATACCCACGAGATCAGTATTGCAAGGACAACATCATCAACAACGTGTTCTGAAAATGAGAGAGAACTAGGAAATGCCCAATGGTAAAGGCTTGTGAAAACGAGGACAGGAACGCCGAGTCGTAAAAGGGAGCGCACCAAATCGTTGGTGATTGGGGATGTGAACCGTTCTGCTAACGCCCTTGACACCATTCGAGCAAGCGAAACTGCGCCCATGTACCCAAGGAGATAGATTGCTAACCCCCTTCGTCGACGCGGCGTTGATGTTCCAAGCAATGAGCGTGTTTAACCTGGGCGGAGTATAGCGCTATCCATCTAGTCGCGCAGTGATTTGGGATAAGGCGGGTACCTCGACCCAGTTGGCTGTGCGCGGTTTCCAAAAAGCGTCCGAGCGCTAGCAATCCATGCTCGCTGCTATAATCCGCCTTCGACATTCCACCGCGAGGGACTGCTTTGCCCATCGGAACCGCATTTCATGAGCGCACTTTTCCTCTCTGCCACAGCCTGAACTACCGCGAGTGGTCGGGCTACTACACGGTCAGCGTGTACGAGGTGCATCACGAGCACGAGTACAACGCCATCCGCAACGCCTGTGCCGCCATCGACATCTCGCCGCTGTACAAGTATCTGATTACCGGCAAGGACGCGACCAAGCTCGTCAACCGTGTCATCACCCGCGACATCAACAAGGTCGCAGTGGGACAGGTGATCTACTGCTGCTGGTGCGATGAAGATGGCAAGGTCATCGACGACGGTACCATCTCGCGACTGGAGGAGAACGTCTACCGCTGGACCGCCGCCGATCCCAGCCTGCGTTGGTTCCGCCAGAACGGCCTAAATATGGATGTCCAGGTCGAAGACATCTCTGAGCAAGTCGCGGCCCTCGCCCTTCAGGGTCCAACCTCGGGCAAGCTGTTAAAGACCGTCGCCGAAGCCGACATCGCCAACCTCAAGTATTTCCGCGTGACCCACGGCAAGATCAATGGCGTGCCCGTCGACATCTCCCGCACCGGCTACACCGGCGATCTAGGATATGAAATTTGGGTTTCCTGGAAGGATGCCGTCAAGATCTGGGATGCCCTGATGGAAAGAGGCAAGCAGTTCGACATTCATGCTGCCGGCATGCTGGCTCTGGATGTGGCGCGGGTCGAGGCAGGGCTTCTCCTCATTGAGGTCGACTACACAAGCTCGAAGAAGGCCCTGATTCCATCGCAAAAGTATTCGCCCTATGAACTTGGCTTCGGGAAGATGGTGCATCTCGAGAAAGAGAACTTTATCGGCAAGCGTGCCTTGCACAACGACCATAAGAATGGCGTGTCCCGCCAGTTGGTAGGACTGGAAGTGGATTGGGTCGAAGTGGAAGAACAGCACGACAAGTTCGGGCTCACCCCCGCCGCGCCCACCCAGGCTTCCCGGGTCGCGGTACCTGTCTACGTGGGCGACAAGCATGTCGGGAAAGCCACCACCACCGCGTTTTCTCCACTGCTGAAGAAGCTGATTGCACTAGCCAGCGTCGAGACCGCGCACTCCAAGCCCGGCACCAAATTGCAGATGGAGTTGACCATCGAAGCCCGTCGCTTGAAGACCACCGCGACAGTGGTGAAGCTGCCCTTTTTCAATCCACCACGCAAGACCGCCGTGCCCGTCTAAGGGTTTGAGAAATTGGAAAATTGAGTAATTGAGGGTGCCCACCCTACCCGCGTTTTTGGGCGGGAGGGTGGGTTATGATCGCTCACCGTTTCCCAATACTGTTCTGAAATTCCCCAATTACTCAATTTCCCAATTTCCCAATAAAAAAGGGGGCACACAGTTTGTGCGCCCCTCCCCCATGCGCCTTGTGGGCGTCGCCCCAAGCAAGTTCGCCCTTTAGCGCAAATTCGCGACCAGAATCACATCATGTGGAGTGAAGTCCATGGCGACTTCAGTCTCGGCGGCCGCTTTGGGAAACCTGCGCCCGCGATCGCTACCCTCGGTCCAGATCTGCGAGAGGAAATATCGGTCTCCGTAGCAGCGGAATACCAGCCGGGTATTCTCCGACGGCTTGCTGGCGGTGTCGTAGCTGGCATTGACCAGCTTCATGGCGTTGTTATCCAGTCCCCGAACTATCATTGTGCCGCCCTGGCCGATGCTCGAGATCGTGTACGTTCCGGCCGGCATCAAGGTACGGTTTACGACGAAGTTAAACGGAACGTCGACTTTGACCTTTGTGGTTTGAGCGAATGCCGATCCGGCCGACAACAGCAGACCCAGCACGCCAACGAGAGTTAGAACTTGCTTTTTCATAATCCCCTCCTTCGTGTTGAGAACGGCGGGAGCCAACCAGGATCCGACCTATACGAGAACCCGATTCTTCGTATCTGTTCTGCTGCCCGTCCCCACACCCCGCAACGGTGTTGATCACCGTGTTGTCGGCTACTAAGGCAAGCAGCCTGCCAAACCTGAAGAGAGGTCGCGCTTGAAGCCAAGTCATTGATTTATCGACTACTAGATTTAAATGCGGGTTAAAGGAGGAGCTGTCTGCAACGCCGAAAGCCGCTCGTTCACTAACCCATAGGTTAATGGCGTTAGCCGTCCGGTTAATGAACCACAAAAAGCCGGTGTCAAGGACTTCAATCAGTGCCTGGAGGTGAGAAAAACCAGCGTGCATCAAGGAGTCAAGTATGCTAAAGGATCGAGATACAGGCGTGGGCCTATGACCGTTTCCGCAGGGGACCATCCAAAACTCGTCGGCATTTCTGGTCCTCTGAAGGACCGTGGAGTTTCGCTGACATCTACTGAGATCTCCATTGGGCGTGATCCTGCCAATCATCTGTGGATTACGGATCCCATGCTCTCGCGTCAACACTGTGCGATTCGACGAGCGGACGAGCAATTCACTATTTGCGATCTGGGCAGCCGCAATGGAACTCTTGTCAACGGAAAAAAAATCAGCGAGCAAGCCCTCCATCATCGGGACCAGGTGGCAATTGGAGATTCCGTTCTGGTGTTTCTGACGGAGGGCGAGGTCTCACAATCTCAAAGCAGCCGGGTGGTACTGACAGAGACGGCGGAATTGGCAATCGCTCCAACCATGTTGCGTGCGGCCGACGCGATCTACCTGCAGCCGGATCGGATCCTGGCCACATTGCCTGAAAGCGATCGAATGGCCCGCGATCTAAACACGCTGCTCAAGATCGCCAACGGCATCGGGGCCATCCGCGACCGGGAATCGCTTGCATGGCAGCTGCTGGGGATGGTTTTTGACGTGGTGCCCGCAGAACGCGGCGCGATTCTGTGCTTCGATGACGGCATCGAGAGTCTTGATTCGGCAATTGCCTGGGATCGATTAGAGGGCCCGGCCAGTCCGGTACGTGTCAGCCGCAGTGTTGTGCAACGGGTGCTGCGCGAACGGGCCGGATTGCTGGTGCGTGACGTCGATATGGATGACTCTCTCTCGAACACTGCAACCTTGAAGAGTCTACAGATCCGTTCCTTGCTCTGCGTACCCTTGACCGGCTCGGACAAGGTGATGGGACTGATTTATCTCGACAGCCGGAAATCGACCCAGCAGTTTGACGCGAATCATCTGCAGATCATGAGCGGGGTGGCCAATCTCGCCAGCCTTGCGTTGGAAAACATCCGACATTGGGATGAGCTACGCGAAGAAAACCGATGCCTGCGCGCTGAAATTGAACTGGACCACGGCATGGTCGGATCCAGTCCTCGCATACGCGAAATTCTGGATATCATCCAGCGCGTTGCGCCCACCACCTCAACGGTGCTTATCCAGGGCGAAAGTGGAACCGGGAAGGAGTTAGTGGCGCGGGCGATCCATTGCAACAGTCCACGCGCGGAACGGCCATTTGTGGCTATCAATTGCGCGGCGCTCACCGAGTCGTTGCTGGAAAGCGAGCTGTTTGGACATGAAAAGGGCGCATTTACAGGCGCTTTTGCACAGAAGAAGGGAAAGATTGAAGTCGCTGAAGGTGGGACGCTATTTTTAGATGAAATCAGCGAATTGGCCCTGGGACTTCAGGCTAAGCTTCTGCGCGTTCTGCAGGAGCGCGAATTTGAGCGGGTGGGTGGAACGCGTTCGATTAAGGCTGATGTTCGCGTGATCGCGGCCACCAACAAGAGCCTGCCAGAGAGTGTGCAAGGCGGCAGTTTTCGAGGCGATCTGTTCTATCGTCTGAACGTGGTCACAATCACCACCCCGCCGTTGCGAGATCGCCGGGAAGATATCGCTGCGCTGGCCGAGAGCTTTGTGGAAAAAGTCAGCAAGAAGTGCAATGTGCGGAGAAAGAAATTGTCGCAGGCAGCCCATTCATTGTTGATGCAGTACGACTGGCCGGGCAATGTGCGTGAGTTGGAGAACGCCATCGAACGGGCGGTGGTCCTTGGAGCAGCGGAAGAAATCTTGGCCGAGGATTTGCCAGACGCGCTGGTGGAAACCTCAACTCCAGCGTCAAATACCGGCGCGAACTACCTTGGGGCCGTCAAAGAGAGCAAAAAGCAACTGGTCTTGCAGGCTCTCGAGCAAGCGAACGGATATTATGTAGACGCTGCGAAAATCCTTGGGCTGCATCCGAACTCCTTGCTTCGCCTGGTTCGGAATCTGGGATTGAAGTCGGTGGTTAAACAGGGCAGTGTGCCGACCTCCAACAATTGAGTGCCAGTGTCACATACCGTCCCATAACACCAGTTCGCAAAGATTAAGTGGCAACAGCTTTGAAAGGGGCCCGCTCCAGCCGGGCCGTACGCTCTGCGGCTTGGAAACAAGGCCGCAGGACGCGCACGTTTATGCTGCGAATCTCGCTTTGACTAGTTGATCTTGTTCGTCGAGCCGGCCATCCTCTGGCGAATTTTGGGGCCGTAGAAAATAACCACGCCCATCAGCACAAGCAATCCTGAAAGTCCTACGATTTTCAGTACCGCCAGAGGCTTGTTCGGTTCGTCGGGAGGCGGCAATAGTGAAATTCCAATGGTCAGAGTGGTGGTGGCCAGTCCAACCAGCGCCACCAGCCTCGCCACTGGTTTTCCGCCCGGCACGCGGATCACTCCTGCAGGCGCGGGTTCGGATTGGAGCTTGAACATCGCCGCGAACAGAAACAGAAACGGAATGAAGTATGTGATGACCCCCATGCTCACCAGCACATCGTAGGCGCCCTTGATGCCGGTGCCGGCCTGGCCGAGAAAAATGAAAGCGATGCCAATAACGAACTGAGTCAACAACCCGACCCAGGGCGTCTTCCATTGGGGGTGCAATGCGCCAAATACGGGGGGAAGAAAACGATCGATGCCAGCGACAAATGGCAATCGCGCCACCGCGGCCAGGTACGCGCCCGCGGCGCCTACGTTGCTCAGCGCAATCAGGAAGGCCGCAAACGGGATGATCTTCTCAAAGCCAACCTTGTGAGCGGTGCTGGTGATGGCCTGCATGAGCCCCTGAAGATTGCCGACTTCGGAGGAGGGCAACGCAACCAGGACGCCGACTGTACCCAGGATGTAGCAAAGCGTCACCGTCGCGCCGGCCAGAAAGAGTGCCCAAGGTATGGCGCGGCGCGCATTTTTGATTTCATCTCCCATCAGGGATGCGGTCTCGCAACCGGCAAACGCGTAGATCAGCACCGACCAGAAAATCATGTCGTTCAGGTGCGTGCGCGGAGTCATCGATTGCAGCGTAAAGGACGTCGCCGATCCAAATCGTTGCCACGCGACTGCGCCCATCACGAGAACGATGGCCACCGGAATCCACATGGCAAGAGCACCGAGGTTGTGCAGCCAAGTACCCACGTCTAATCCCCGGATGTTCAACAAAGTTGCAATGGTGAGCGCCAGTACCGAAAAGACGATGTAGTACGTAGTGTTGCCCTGCAGATGGGACCACGCATTGGGCCGCATGTAGAGCGCATTGCTGGCCGCGAAATAAAGCGCGGCAGGGAAGTAGGGAAGATTGCAGGTCCAGTACGTCCACGCGGTGATGAATCCTGCGAAATCCCCGAACGCGCGCTTGCTCCACACATAGATGCCACCCTCATTCGGATAGCGCGATGAGAGTTCGAGCACCGACAGGGCTAGCGGTGTGTAGAAAGCCAGCCACGCGCCAACCCATATGACAATGGAACTCGGCCCCGCGGAGGCCGCAGTCGCGATCCAACGCAGGCTGATTCCAGTGACTACGTAGAAGAGGATCAGATCCCGGAATCCCATCGTCTTCTTCGGACGATTGGGGTCTTCGGCATCGGCAATGGAGACTCCCGGCCCGAGCAGGCTGTGGCTTTCAGGTGGGTCGCCGGTGTTGGCAGCGTCGGCCAAAGGATATGTCCGAGAGTCAGCCCAGAATTGCCGAAGGCTGAGAACAGATAACATCCGAGTGGCGGACGGGGCAAGATGAAACTACGTGCACGATCTACTAGCGGTGGTCCTATGGGCCGGTCGCTCTTGAACGCCGGAGGGACGGTCGTCTCGCCCGTCCAGGCGGGTGGGGACGCCCGCCTCCATAACAGTCTTCGGAGTGTCCCTGAGTGCTGTCGCCAACTCTGCGGTCGTTAAGACTGCGAGGCGCTCGTGGGGTCGGCAAGTGCAGGCACTGCATCTTGTGCCTGGAGAATCTTGCGCACCAATGCTTCCGTTGAAAACGGCTTATTAAGGAGCACGGCACCGCTGCCGATGCCGGCGTTTTCAAGAACGGCTGCCTCGGTGTAGCCCGACATGAAGATGACAGTGAAGCCGCTTCGTTTACGGCGGAGTTTTTCGACCATTTCGGGTCCACCCATCCGCGGCATGACGATATCCGTAACTACGACGTGAATGTCTCCCGGATGTTTGTCGGCGACTACCAGGGCCTCCAGTCCACTGCCAGCCTGCAGCACCTGATAACCTGAGCGCGAGAGGGCTTTCGCAGCGAGCGCCCGCAGCGGCCCCTCATCTTCCACGAGAAGTACCGTGCCATGACCCTTCGGCATCTCGCTGGTTTGTTCAGGCTTGGTCGGCGTGGCGGGCTGATTCACGATCGGCAGATAGACCTTGAATGTCGTGCCAACGCCCATCTCGCTATATACGGAGATGTGTCCTTTACTCTGCTTCAGGATTCCATACACGGTCGCCAGCCCCAGTCCTGTGCCCTTGCCCGCTTCCTTCGTGGTGAAGAATGGCTCAAAAATGTGAGCCAGCGTCTCGCTATTCATGCCACATCCGGTATCGGTGACAGCCAAGAGAACGTAAGCTCCCGGAGTAACTTCGCTGTGGCGGGCGGCGTATTCCGCATCGAGTGTGCAGGGCTGTGTTTCGATGACCAACTTGCCATTTTCACTCATGGCGTCGCGCGCATTCACAACGAGGTTCATGATTACCTGCTCCATCTGTCCCGGATCAGCCTTTACGCGGCCGATCTTGTCCGACAAGCTGGTCAGTAGTTCAATGTTTTCTCCCAGAAGCAGGCGCAGCATTTTGAGCATGCCACGCACGCTGTGATTGAGATCGAGAACCTGTGGTTCGAGAACCTGCTTACGGCTGAACGCAAGCAACTGGCTGGTAAGCCCGCTGGCGCGTTCGGCAGCTCGTTTGATTTCTTCTACCTGATGCCGATTTTCTGCCGGGATAGTCTCCAGTAACAGGTCGCTGTATCCCTTGATGATCATGACGAGATTGTTGAAGTCGTGCGCAACGCCACCAGCGAGGCGACCAACGGCTTCCAATCGCGCGGAGCGCAGCATTCCTTCGCGGGAGAGGAGCAAGCTCTTCCGCATCTGTTCGAAGGCACGGGTGAGCTCGGCAACTTCGTCGCGACCTTTTACCTCGATATTGAATCCGAAATCGCCCTTCTCCATCTGGCGGCTGGCCTGAACCAGGTCTTCCAGTGGTCGCGTGATCTGCCGCGAGAGGAAGAAGCCCACAATGGCGCCCGTAAGCACTGCAATCGCTCCCAGAATGACGAGCATCTGGTTGAGCGCGCTTAGGAAGCGTGTCGCTTGATCGTAAGATCGCAGGGAGTAGAGTCGCACCGCATGATCGCCCGGCAGGTCGATAAAACTGCCAAGGTACTGCTCCCCTCCGATGTTCATCTCCTGAGTGACATGGCCTAGGCTGGCTGACTTGGCAAGCCAATTCTGGAAGTCCGGCCACAAAGTCGACTTCAACGAACTGGCCAGCACGCTTCCGTCACGTTCGAAGACGAGTGCGCTTTCTCTGACAGACTCCGCGCCCGCAATCGATTGTCCGGTGACTTCCTCACCCAGGCCAAGCCGCCCAAGAAAACGGCGCTCTGTGCCGGCGCCTGCAGTGATGCTTGCGAAATTCAGGGAATAGAGGTGCCCGTCGACCAGCCACCAATCGTGTTTGCCAGGAGACCCCGCCAACAAGGATCTTGCCGCTGCCGACGAGACCATCCCTGACTTCGAGTGAATCGCCCACATTTCACGGCCGGAGCTCTCTAATAGCAGCAGGTCCGCGCCGCTAGTGCGCAGAATCGATTCGGAGCCATCCTGAATGGTGGGAATATCCCCCGTCGACATCAGCGCCTTCAGACTCGGCAATTCAGCAATCAGAGCCACGCTTTGTTCGGCTTGGCGCCGACGTGCCTCTTCGACCTTGCTATATACCGTCAATTCTGTGTGCAGCGTGGAGGCGAGATCCTCCAAAACGTGGGACCGCATGCGTACCTGGATCAGCGCGAGAACAGAGGCGGTCAGCAGGAATACCACGGCCAGCAACGAGAGAAGCAGCCTTGTCCGCAAATGCCGGATGGATCGGGTGAACATCGGGTTCCGTAAAGCTTAACGAGGTGCGACCACCCGAGCCAGACACGTTGGTAACCTTGGGGATGCACGAGCGGGTGGATCCAGGTGGTCAGAATGGCGACCGAGTCTTGGCTATGGAGAGCAGTCTGCCCGGTTACTGCTGAGATGGGCTCCAAACCAGCGACTGGCGAGCGACGTTGTAATCCCAACGCTGCGCACCGCTGCTGACGACAATGGTCCGCAGCCCCAGAAGCTCGGCCTGGTCGTTAGCCGTGGCAGAGTTGAAGAAAGCATGGAGATCCCGCCGGCTAACCTTTTGCCAGTCAATCCGCAAGACGTCTCTCTGGTCTCCATCCAGTTGCACCCGGGTGTCCTTGCCGGCCTGACGCAGTTGGTTCTCGATTGCAGTGGCAAATGCAGAGCGCGCTTCCATGCTACGGGTCCGTAACGGCGCCACAGTGGACTGCGCATGTACCAAGGACGCCGGAACCAACGCAGTAATCGTTAAGCAGATCGCCAGTCCAAGGGAGGATGCGGCCTTGGCGCGGAAATGCGAAAAACTCGTCTCCGTCATGGGATGCATAGGGTCCGAAGATATCCGTGTCTGTGGAAACGCCCTAGATCACGGAGGTAATCTCCCGGCAATTGTAAAAAGTTGCCCCAAACAGAGGAAGCCCGAGCGCGGTCGCGGAAAAGCAAAAACATCAAGGACTTACGCGATTCGGGTAACCCTTTACAAGTCCGCACGTCCAAGCCAGCACGGCCTGAACGCAAGACGACCCTGCTTTGATCCGTCTTGCGACTCTTCGATGCTTGTGTGCTTCGTGAACTCGGGGCGGCCGAACTCCGTACTCATCCCTGGGACTCAAAAGGAGTAGGTATGCGCCTTCTGCAGGTTCTGGTTATATCTTTGTTTTCCGTCTCGTTAGTTTTTGCTCAACCCTCGCCCACGGCTCCCGAAAAGCCCTCCGAACTCCCGAAACTCGAACCCTTCGACGTGAGAATTACTGATCCCGACTTACAGCCCTGTGATGACTTCTACAAATACGCGTGCAGCAAATGGTTGAAGAACAATCCCGTGCCGGCGGACCAGGCGGCATGGGGACCGGGCGGACCATTGCAGCTCTGGAATGAAACGGTTCTGCTTCAGACGTTGGAAAAAGCCACTGCGAACGATCCGAATCGGACGCCGAACGAGCAGAAGATCGGCGACTACTACTACTCCTGTATGGACACGAAAACGATCGAAGCACACACGCAGGAATGGCTGAAGCCAGAGCTCGACCTGATCGCCGCTATCAAGAACAAGAAAGAAATCGCGAAAGTCGTGGCCCATCTGCACCAGACAATTCCGGGAGCAAACCAGCAGGGCGACAATGCGTCGAATGCCGCCATTCTCGGCTTCGCGGGACAGACTGACTACGACGACGCCTCCCGCAATGTTGCGCAGATCGATCAGGGAGGCATGGCGCTGCCGGGCCGCAGCTACTATCTGGATGACGATGACAAATCGAAGGAAATTCGCAAAAAGTTTGTACAGCACGTCCATAACATGTTCGTTCTAGCCGGGGAGAAGCCGGAGCAGGCAGATGCAGACGCCGCCACCGTTCTCGCCATAGAAACGGAATTCGCTAAGGGTGCGATGGACCCGGTCAAGCGACGCGATCCAAAGAACGTCAACAACAAGATGTCACTCGAGCAGGTCAAAGCCTTAACACCTTCGTTCGACTGGCAGACTTACTTGGCCATTGTGAAGGCGCCGGCAACACCACATTACATCCTCACTTCACCCGATTTCTTCAAGAGCCTTGAAACGATGTTGCAGAAACATCCGCTCGATCACTGGAAGACTTATCTGCGCTGGCAGATGTTGCACGGCAATGCGGCGACCTTGAACGAAGCCTTCGTCGACGAGAACTTTGATTTCAACGCGCGCACTCTGGTGGGCGCCAAACAGCTTCAGCCGCGCTGGCGGCGCTGTGTACGCAATACCGACGGAAATCTTGGCGAGGCGCTCGGGCAGGTCTACGTGGCTCATGCTTTTCCGCCCGAGAGCAAGCAGCGTGTGCTGAAACTGGTGGAGGACGTCGAAGCCGCGATGGACAAGGATATTCAGGCGCTCGACTGGATGACTCCCGAGACCAAGAAGCAGGCCCAGGAAAAATTGCACGCAACCCTCAACAAGATCGGATATCCCGATAAGTGGAAGGACTATTCCAGCGTTCAGATCGGGCGCGACAGTTACTTAAGCAATCGGCAAAATACAGCCAAATTTGAATTCCAGCGTTCGGTCGCCAAGATTGGAACTCCGGTCGACCGCAACGAGTGGACGATGACTCCGCCCACGATCAATGCCTACGAGGATCCTCCAACCAATACCATCAATTTCCCCGCAGGCATTTTGCATCCACCGTATTTCGATGCCAGCAAAGATGACCCAGTGAATTACGGCGCGATCGGCGCCATCATTGGGCACGAGACCATTCATGGCTTCGATGATCAAGGGCGAAAGTTTGATGCCAAGGGAAATTTGCGGGATTGGTGGACATCTGCCGACGCCAAGGAGTACGAGGCGCGTGGGAAGTGCATCTCCGATCAATATACGCAGGAAGTTCCAGAAGCTGGCGTCAAGCAGAACGGCTTGATGACACTTGGAGAAGACACGGCTGATAATGGCGGTACCCATATTGCCTTTATGGCCCTGCAAGAGGCCTTGGCACGTGACGGCAAAGACCTCGATGGGAAGGACAGCGAGGGTCTTACGGCGCGGCAGCGCTTCTTCCTGGCCTACGCATACAGTTGGTGTTCAGAGTATCGGCCCGAGCTCTTGCGGTTAGTGGTGCTCACGGATCCGCACTCTTATCCGCGGTATCGCGTCAACAACACCCTCTCCAACATGCCCGAGTTCTGGCAGGCATACGGGTGTCAGAAGGGCCAGAAGATGGTTCACGAGAATGCCTGCCGTGTCTGGTGAAGGGATCGCGAGTTGAAGCAAGAAAAACGGGGCCAGTCGGCCCCGTTTGATTTACTTCGTGATCTTTGTACGACATGCTGCCAAGAGCATTCCGAACTGATCTCATAATTGATCCGGGAAGAGCACGGCTTCTGGGCGTGCCGCTGGAGCTCAACAAATACGCGGGCTTCAGCCCGTGAGGTCAACGGGTGCTTCCTGGCACACTGTTATGAGACGAGCGCTCAATACACCTTGATCGACGAAATCCGATCGTTCCAACTGTGTCCTGGCGAAACCTGATAGCTCTGCAAGTTGTTCACGTCGTCTCGTAAGTGCAGATTGTGCCCACCGAAGTTCATGTCCTGATACAAACTCACTTCGGTATGTCCGAATATGCGTACCGAGGAAATGCGGTCCCCGAAGCCAGGCGGTACGCTGGCCACGCGTTCGCCACGATCGACGCAGAAACGCTCGCCCTGGAAATTGGTTTCTCGGTAAAAGCAAGCTCCGCCGCGCCGACCGTGTTCCCGATCCTGGTCCCCGTCGCGATCTCGCTCCCAATCGTGATTTCGATCCCTGTCTCGATCCCAACCATGATCCCGGTCGCGGTCCCAATCCCAATCCCTGCCCCATCCTCCTCCGGATACCTCGACCGAGGAAATTCTGTCATTCCAGCTATGGCCGGGGCTGACCTGATAGCTTTGCAGATTGGCGACATCGTTTCGCAGGTGCAAGCTGTTACCACCGAAGTTCCGATCCTGATAGATCGTGACCTCGCTTCGTCCAAAGATTCGGACAGACGAGATCCGGTCATTGAAGTTTTCCGGGACTTGTCCAACTCGTTCGCCCGCATCGACACAAAAGCTCTCGCCGCGGAAGTCGGAATCTCTGTAAAAGCAAGCTCCGCTACGTCGATCCCTATCTTGGTAATAGTGGTCCTGTGCGCTCGCGCGCCCGGACCATGTGAACGCGATCACGAACAAAACCAACCACCACCGATTCGAAAGTTTCACGACCCGCCTCCGGAGGCCAGCATACACTGGAAGCGCCTGCGAATTTGCAGCCCTTCGACGCTGGGAAGTACAAGAAGAGGCACTCCCCAAAGTAATCTTGCTTACGAGAAGACTTTTCTCTGCCATTGGGGCTTTTCGTACCGATCGTCACCTTACAAAGCTCAGACCATGTGGCACGGCATGGGTAAACACGTAGGCGTAGAGCATGACGATTACTCCCACAATTGCGCCAAGCGCGACGGAGTGCCATACCACGAAGCGGAAGATGGCGCCTTCGTTGCCGACCTGTTCCGTGGCCGCGGTAGCGATGGTGATCGACTGCGCATCCACCATCTTGCCCATCACACCGCCGGCGCTATTGGCCGCCGCCATCAGAACTGGGTCGATGCCCAGTTGCTGGGAAGTAATTCGCTGAAGGCTTCCAAACAGAGCGTTGGAGGAAGTGTCGCTTCCCGTCAGCGCGACGCCCAGCCAGCCTAGAAAAGTCCCGAAAAATGGATACGCCCAACCTGTGCGGGTGAAGGCCAATCCCAACACAGCATCCAGTCCCGAGTAGCGGGTCACGTATCCCAGTCCCAGCATGAAGGAGATGGCGATCATGGCAAGACGCATCCGGACGAGTGTGTGCCAGAAGATTTGTACCAGCTTGCGCGGACTGACGCCGAGGAGCAAGCCCGAAAGAATCGCTGCCAGGAAACATCCAGTTCCCGTTGCCGACAGCCAGTTGAGATCGTAACGAGCCGCTTCAGGAGTCGGCTTCGAGACGACCGGAGCGGCCCGATAAACAGCATTGTGCAGGTAAGGTACATCCCATCCAGGCGGTCCAGGCCGGAGCTTGCCATCGGGCAAAACCACTCTGAAAGCGGGCGTGGTCGCCAGGTTGATCGCCAATTTGATTCGGGGAAGTCCCCAGAGCAGAACAAAAAGTGACAAGATCACAAACGGCATCCAGGCCTTCAGCACTTGTCTGGCAGTGTAAGTTCGAACCGTGCTGAGCCCATCGAACTCGCCGGGAGCCCACTCTCCACCAAATTGGTCTGTTATGCGCGCGGTCGGCGGAGCGTGTGGGGCGTTCTCCTTTTCGTACGGAAAGCGCCAGATTTTTCGCGGTTTCCACAGGTGCAGGAACGCGAGCGTTACAACGATCGACACCACGCCGCCCATGATGTCGACCAGATTGCTGTCGACGTAGTTCGACCAGAAGAACTGCGTCAGTCCAAAGGAGAAGCCGACCACCAAGACAGCGGGCAGTACTTCAAAAGTTTCGCGCCAACTAACCATTGTGCGCACCAGCCAGAAGGGCACAATGACGGCAGTGAAGGGCAGGATCCGTCCGATCATGGCATTGAGGTCGGATTCCGGGAGTCCGCAGACCGCAGCCAGCGTGTGCACCGGGGTGCCGATGGCTCCCCATGCCACCGGCGCCGTGTTTGCGATAAGATTCAGCGCCGCCGCGTGAAAGGGACGAAAGCCGAGGCCGATCATGAAGGCACCAGCGATGGCGACGGGTGCACCAAATCCGGCCGCGCCCTCGATGAAAGCGCCGAAACAGAAAGCTACGAGCAGGACCTGCAGGCGCCGATCGGCGGTGATGCCGGCAATGGACTCCTTCATGATCTCGAACTGACCGGTCTCAACGGAGATGTCGTATAGATAGACGGCTGCCAGGACAATCCACGCAATTTTTAGCAGACCGAACGCAACACCGTACCCGAAGCTCATGGCGGCCAGCAGCAGGGGCATTTTGAAAAACAAGACCGCCACTCCCACTGCCGTTAACGCGCCAGCCATGGCACACAAATGTGGCTTGACTCTCACACCCGCCAACAGTCCGAACAGAACCAGAATGGGTAGGGCAGCGACCAACGTGGAAAGCCACCAATGTCCGAAAGGATCGTAGATCTGAGTCCATTGCACGATGTAGCCTCATCGACACCGGATACATCTCGGTCTGGTGTGAAGAAACAGCAATGCGAGGTCGCCAGACTACACTAAGGCCAAGCCAAGGTGAACTACGACTCCAGAGTCTATGCGCTAAGGTTGGCGTTGGGGGACTCGGCATCGGGTTCTGGCGCAGGCTGCTGTCGTGAACGTCGCACGCGACGGTGGGACTCAAGTACGTGCGGTGATGCTCCCAGCACGCATAGCACATAGAACCAGGCAGCATTGGCGGGAATCTGCAGGTTGAAATCGACAAAACTGTGCACCAGAATACCGGTGCATCCCAGCATGCAGGCGAGGGCTACTGCGCCCGTGATTTCGGATGGCCAGTCCCGCAACTTCTTCCAGGCGTTGCGATACATCGTCACAAGGAACCACAACATCGCTGCGAAT
>Ga0075434_100002515_pt1 | contig 16174 bp, 7 predicted proteins | sample RhiMethybrSRZTD3_FD_75298 | JGI IMG/M metagenome (GOLD analysis project Ga0075434, IMG submission 75298) | Populus rhizosphere microbial communities from Tennessee, USA - Rhizosphere MetaG P. TD hybrid SRZTD3 | ecosystem: Host-associated > Plants > Roots > Rhizosphere > Soil | place: USA... | reverse complement strand
CCCGTCCGGCTCGTGGCGGGTGCTTGGACCGGCGCCGCCGCGCCCTTCACGCTCACGGTCGAGGATTCCGTGGGCACCCCCCTACGACGGCGCTACAGCCTGGTCTCGCCGGCGCGCGCCGCCGCGCCCCGCACGCTGGCGCGGTTCAACCCGGTCACGAGCGCCCACGCCGTCGGCGACCTGCTCGACCCGGGCAACGCGGCCGACTATCTCGTCGTGGCGCCGCCGGCGTTCCTGGCGGCCGCCGAATCGCTGGCGACGCGCCGGTCGATCTTCCTCGAGGGGATCGCGTCCCCGCGCGCCGCGATCGCGACGACGGACCGCGTTTTCTCGCAGTTCGGCGCCGGGCTTCCCGATCCGGTGGCCATCCGAAACCTTCTCGCCTACGCGACGCGGCACTGGGCGGTCCCGCCCGCGTACGTCTGCCTCCTCGGCGACGCGTCGGGGGATCCGAAGAACTACTCCGGGTTCAACGTGCCCGACTGGGTGCCGACCTACGCGAACTACTACGACCCGACGCTTCGCGTCCAGTTCATCTCGGACGATTGGTTCGCGTTCCTGGATGGGCCGGGGGACCAGCTCTTCGACCTCGTCCTCGGCCGCATTCCGGCGCACAACCCGGTCGACGCGCTCGCGATGTCCGGAGCGAAGTCGCGCGCCTTCGAGGAATCGACCGAGTTCGATTTCTGGAGGGCCCGCGCGCTCCTGACCGCCGACGACTCCTGGAAGTGGTTCTTCCCGGCCCTTCGCGACCCCCTGGGGAACGACCACGTCGACCAGATGGAGCGGAAGGACCGCCTCCACCTGCCGTTCCCGATCCGCCGCGAGAAGGTCTACTTGAACGACTACGCCTTCGCGGACTCGAGCAAGACGTCGAAGCCGAAGGCGCGGGACGCCTTCATCGCCGCGGTCGACCGAGGCAACTGGCTCGTGGATTTCGTCGGACACGGAAACGAAACCGTGCTGGCGGACGAGCAGGTCTTCCGGTCCGTCGACGTCGGACGGCTCACGAACGCCGCGCGGCCGTCCCTCTTCGCCTTCATGTCCTGCGCCGTCGGCCGATTCGACGACATCCAGGGCGATGGGCTGGCCGAGGCGCTCGTCCGGCTCCCCGCGGGCGGAGCGGCGATCTCGGTGGCCGCGAGCCAGGAAGCGTTCGGCGTCGAGAGCACGCGCCTCAACGATTCGTTCGTGGACGCGCTCTTCCCGGCGGCTCCGAGAGCCGACTCGGTGCGCGTCGCGGGTCTCGCCTGGGCGCTGGCCAAGAACACGAGCGGAAACGTGAACCAGATCGTGCGGAAGTATTCCTTCCTCGGCGATCCCGCGTCGCGGCCGCCCCTGCCGCGCGGTCGGGCGGTGTGGGAGACCACGCCCGGCGATTCGGTCCTTCGAGGCGAGGTCGTCTCCCTGCGGGCCCACGCCGTCAATCGGGACGGGTCCGTGGACACGCTCTCGATGGGCACGGCCGACGTGGAGGTGCTCGGGCCCCGCTCTCCTCGGGTGCAGCTCGCCGTGCCGGCCGGAGACGAGGAGGTCACCACGTACTTCCTGCCCGGCGCCACGCTGTACCGCGGCAGCGTCCCGCTCGATCACGGTTCGGTGGACGTGAAGTTCGTCGTGCCGACGGACGGGCGCATCATCGGGCGGCGCGGGGAAGCGCGCGCTCTCTTCTCCGCGGCCGGGGGCCTCGGGGTCGGGCTGGCGGGCGACTCCCTTCGGATCGTCGCGGCGCTCTCGCCCCGCGTCGACCAGACGCCGCCCGACATCGACCTGCTCTACGCCGGCGTCGATTCGCTCGTGAAACCCGGCGACGCCCTGACGATCGCGCTCGAGGATTCGAGCGGGATCGACCTGACGCGCCTCGACGACGCGCACTCGATCTTCGTCATCGTGGACGACCGGGGCACGCCGTACGACCTGACGGCGGGGTTCCGCTACGAGGTTGGGTCCTACACGCGCGGGTCCACGGCCTTCACCTTGCCGTCCTTGTCCACCGGCGCGCACCGCCTCGAGGTCCACGCGTCGGACACGTACCGCAACATCGGCGTGCGGACCTTCCTGATCGACGTGGCGACACCCTCCGCTTCGGGGAGCGCGCTCACCATGGACCAGGTGTTCAACTACCCGAATCCGTTCCCGCGGGAGACCTTCCTCCATGCCCGGCTGAACCGGGCGGCCCGGATCCGGGTCCAAATCCTGACGGTGGCCGGCCGGCGGGTCCGCGAGCTCGACGTGGACGGCAAGGCGGGGGAGAACTACATCCCGTGGGACGGGACCGATTCCCAGGGAGAAAATGTGGCGGTTGGGGTGTACCTCTTCAAACTGACCGCCGAAGCGCCAGGGGCGAGCCGGGTGACCGAGATCGGACGTGCCCTCCGGACCAAGTAGCCCGAGCGGCGGAAGCGCTTGAAGGAGGCCGAATTCTTCGATATAGTAATGGTCTCTCGTGGGGCGCTCCGGCGTCCCTGTTTTCGTATCGCCAAGGAGGTTTTCGAATGAGTCGCATCCTGTCCGCCATCCTCGGGCTCCTTCTGGTCACCGGGCTGGCGGGAACCGCCCGGGCGCAGTCTGAAGCCGGCGCCCAGTCCCTTCTCATCGCCCCCGGCGCCCGTTCCGACGGGATGGGGCGGGCCTTCGTCGCGGTTTCCGACGACGCCAGCGCCGTTTGGTGGAATCCGGGCGGAATGGCCTTCGCTCAGGGCCACGACGTGAATTTCAACTACTACCAGCTCGTTCCGGACCTCGCGGACGACGTGAATTTCTCCTACCTGACCTACGTCCAGCACGTGGAGGGTTGGGGCGGCATCGGCGGCTCCCTCGGCTACCTCTCCTACGGCAAGAGCCAAGCGACCGACGACCTCGGAACCGACATCGGCGAGTTCACCTCCTACGAAATCGCGCCGACCATCGCCTATGGGACGGAGGTCGTGAACAACTTCGGCATGGGCGTGTCCCTGAAGCTCGTCCGGGTGGACCTGGCCCCGGCGTTCGTTTCGCTCGACGGGCGCGCCGGCCGCGGCACGACGTTCGCGGCCGACATCGGCGCCCTCCTCAAGGCGCCGGGCATCAAGTCGTCGTTCGGCGCGGCGATCCAGAACCTGGGCCCGAACATCGCCTACATCGACGAAGACCAGTCCGACCCGCTCGGCCGAAACCTCAAGGTGGGCGTCGCGTACACGCCCTTCGAGAACGAGGTCCACCGGGTCCTCGTCGTCGCCGACGCGAATCGATTCCTGCTTCCGAACCGCACCCTCGGCGTGGACGTTTGGGACGTGGGCGCGGAGTACGAATTCAACCGGCTGCTGGCGCTCCGCACCGGCTACATCAGCGACCCGCGCGGAACGATCCAGGATATGACCTTCGGGCTCGGTCTCAAGTATCACGGCTTTCGCTTCGACTACGCTTCGGCGCCGCAGTCGAAATACCTGGAGCGCGTGAACCGGTTCTCCGCTTCCTACCACTTCTAGACCAGCGCGAGACGCCGTGCGGCTCGATCGGTGGGCGGTCTCGGTAGCCCTCCTTCTCCTCGGGAGCCAGGTCCTCGAAACGGACCTGGCTCCTCGTGTTTTGGCCGCACCGCCCGCCGGACGCGGCGGCGCGCTGCGCGCCGTTCGCCCGGATGCCGCCCGCGCGGCCAGCGCCGAATCCCGCGCCCTGACCGCCCGCCGCATCGAGAAGAGCCGTTCCTTCCCGCACCATCTGGGTCCCGCCCGGCGGGGACCGCTCCTCTCGCGCGGGCGCGCCCCCCTGCTCGCCCCGACGATCGGGAGCGGTCGCCTCGCGCGGACGACGCCGTTTCTGGTGGGCACCCCCGACACGGTCCGCGTCCTCGGCATCCGGGTCGAGTTCGACACCGACCGCCTCGGCAGCGAGACCACGACGCCCGACGGCAAGTTCGACCTTCGGGACGGGAGTTCGCTCGGCATCGTGATCGATCCGCCGCCGCACAACCGATCGTTCTTCCAATCGCACCTGAAGGCGATGTCCCGCTACTGGCGCGACATGTCCTACGGCAACCTCGTCGTCACGTACGACGTCTACCCGAAGGCCGAGAACGCCGCGTATCGGGTCGGGGACACCGGAGACTACGGTCCCTGGACCTTGGGCGCGGCCTCCTTCGCGGAGGCGCAGCGCTTCTTCAAGGATTCCATGATCGCGGCGGATCAAACCGATTCGATTCCGTTCGGCGACTTCGACGTGGTCTGCCTCTTCCACGCGGGCTCCGACTTCCAAACCGACCTCGCCGGCAACAGCCCGCGGGACTTCCCGACGTTCACGATCGGCCTCCAAGATTCGGTGCCGGTGAACGGGGGACAGGTGGCGATCTTCGGCGGGATGGTGATGCCCGAGACCGAGAATCAGGACGGCTACTACAGCGCCTTGAACGGAACGATGGGACACGAGTTCGGGCACACGCAGGGCCTTCCCGACCTCTACGACGTGAACACGTTCTATCCCGCCGTCGGGGTCTGGAGCAACATGGACTCCGGATACCTCCTCTCCACCCTCCTCCAAGACATTCAGACCGGCGCGATCGTCGACGTGACGGGGATTCTGCCGAACAGCCTCGACCCCTGGTGCAAGACCGTGCTCTGGCCGGACCGCCTCGACCTCGTGGATCCGGGTCGATCGGTCACGACGCCGCTCCGCGCCGCCGAGTTGAGCGACCGCATCCTCTACGTCCCCTTGGGCGGGGACGAGTACTACCTGATCGAGAATCGGCAGGCGGACCTGAACGGCGACAACACCATCTACCTGGACCGAGACTCGACGACGCACGTGGTCCAGGGCCCCGGCCTGTCCAGCGACGACCCCACCGACACGGTGGGGGACAAGGAATGGGACTTCCTGAATCCGGGGCAAGGGGTACTCGTGTGGCACATCGATGACACCGTGCTCTTCGGGGTGAACATGCCGCCCGACGGCGGCGTGAACTCGAATCCCGATCGGCACGGCGTGGCGGTCGTGGAGGCGGACGGCATCCAGGACATCGGCGATCCCTATTCGAGATACTTCTTCGGGAGCCCGTTCGATCCGTGGTTCGTGGGGAATCGAACGCGCCTCGGGCCGACGACGAGCCCTTCCACCGCGACGAACGACGGCGGTCAGAGCCATCTCTCGGTCGAGATCAAATCCCCGCCGGCCGTGGACATGGACGTCACGATCTTCTCGGAGTGGCGGGCCGAAGGCTGGCCGGTCTTCACCGAATTCAGTCGCGCGGGAACTCCGCCGACCTACGGCGACCTCCTCTCGAACGGCCGCCACCACGTCGTGGCGTCGTCCGACAGCCTCCTCTACGCCTGGGGCTCCGATGGGGCGCCCTACTACACCGCGAATACCGACGGCCGCTTCGCGGAGTTGCCGGGGCCGGTCCTGGGCGCCGTGCTCTTCGCCGACAGCCTCTACCGAGCCGCTCCCGGCTCCCGCCACGGCGCCGCGGTGGTCGCGACCGGCGAGGACGGCGGCGTGTACGCCTTCCGCGCGGACACGACGACCGCGACCGAGTCGATCGGGCTCTTCGGGTGGCCGCCGGTCCTGGGCGATCTCGGGGCGCCGATTCGCGCGACCACCGCGCCCGTGCTCGCGCCGGGCGGGCTCGCGTCGAGCGGGGAAGTGATCGTCGGCGGCGAAGACGGGCGCGTCTTCGCGATCGCGCCCTCCGACGCGGGCGGCGTCGCGCCCCTGACCTCGGAGGTGTGCGACACGCTCCGGATCGGAGGATCGCCGGTCGTCTCGCCGGTCGTCGGAAACCTGGCGGTCGGTCGATTCACCGGCGCCGGCGGGTACCTGGTCGCGCACGCGCTCCAAAACGGAATCGTTCGAATCGTGAGTCAAAACAACAAGGATCCCGGCCGCCTGGACGTCGCCTGGTATGCCGGGGGACCGAACTTCAACCCGTACCTGCTCGGGGTGGACGTGGATCGGGCCGCGGATCGGGATCTGGAACTCGTGGTGGTGGACCGGTCCCAGGGGATGGTGCACTGCTTCGACCTGAGCGGAAGCGAGCTTCCCGGGTGGCCCGTGAGCGTCACGACGGGGATTCCCGGCGCCGCCGCCGCGGGCGATCTCAATGGCGACGGATACCCCGAGATATTCCTGGTGGACGACCACGGATACGTCCATCGCTGGAATCGAAACGGCATCGAGCCGCAGGGATGGCCCGCGATCGCCAGCACCACGAATCTCGCCGGCGGAGTCGGGACCACCGGATCGCCGGTGATCGCGGACTTAGACGGCGACGGCGACAGCGACGTCCTGGTCGCGCTCGCGAACGGGGTCCTGGTGGCGCTCGGGAACGACGGCAGGGCGCTTCCGGGGTGGCCCATCGCGGCCCAGCCCGGGGACCGCCTGTCCCCGGCGCTGCTCTCCCTGAACGATCCGGTGTCGCCGCCCGACCCGCCCGGGCCGGCGTGGCTCCACGCGGTCGTGGGCGGCGGCGACGGCCTCTGGAACGCGTTCCAGGTGGGCGTGCGTGCCGACAGCGCGCTCTTCGGCACGGACGGAGTCTCCGCCCGAACGCCCTGGATCGGGTACGGCGGAAACCGCCGCCGCACGTCGGTCCTCGAGGACTCGAATCAGCGCGGCGCCTCTCCGGCCCCCACGGCGCTCGCCCGCGGGTCGCTCTATTGCTTCCCCAACCCGACGCGGGGGAACGACATCGGCATCGCCTACACCCTGGGGGCGGGGGTCTCCTCCGTGGAGATCCGGGTGCTCGATCCGCTCGGAAACGAGGTGCTTCGGAAGGCGGGTTCCATCGCGCCGGCCGCGCAGGTGACGAGAATTCCGGTGAAGGAGCTCGTCAGCGGGGTATATCTGGTGCGCATCGAGGTCGTTAGGCCGGGCTCGACCGAGGTCGCATTCCAGAAATTCGCGGTTGTCCGGTGACCCCCGATCGGGTACAATAAATCATTGAAATCGAATCACTTCAGACCGGCTGAAGGAACTCGTATCCTGACTCCACGCGAACGCCACCTTGCCTTGCTCCTGAGCGCGTTGGGCCTGCTTCTGGCGGCCGGAGCCGCCTCCGCCTCCTCCCTCGATTATCCCTCGCTCTCGACGGGTGAAATCCTTCTCGCGCAGCGGTCCATCGCCGACTCCTCGGCGCCCGCTCCGGCGGTCGAGCGGATTCCCCTCGAAGCGCCCACCGCCATGTCCGCGCCGCACTCGGTCGATCGACACAGATCGCCCGCGCGCGCCGCGCTCATGAACCTGGTTCTTCCGGGCCTCGGACACCTCTACGCGGGCAACAAGCGGGGTCTGATCAATCTGGGGATGGAAGGCGCGTCGTGGGTCACGTACCTGTACTACAGCGACAGGGGCTCCTCGAAGGAGGACCAATTCGAGGCGCACGCGGACGATCACTGGGATTACGATCGATGGGTGACCGGCTGCGGGTGCGCGGGATCCCCGGAGGACAGCCTCATCCAGTACTTCCACTCGAACAACAAGCAGCACTACTACGAGGACATCGTCAAGCTCGGCACCTACGCCCAGGGATGGGATGACCCCGCCAACCGCAACTTCAACCGCGGGATTCGAAACGACAGCAACAATTTCAAGAAGAACGCGCGATACGCGGTGGTCGGCGGGTTCGTGAATCGCATCGTGTCCACCGTCGACGTGCTCCGAATCCTCAAGAATCGCAGCAACGCCCTCCTCGGCGACGACACCCAGATGCGTCTCCATCTTCGAACCAAGCCCTTCTCCACTGAGAATTCCCTTGGGTTCACGATCACGAAGCGCCTGTAGCTTCGTGCTGGCGGGCCTCTGCCTGGTCGCGACGGGCGCCCGGGCCGATCGCGCCCCCTCGTGGACGCCGCTCCCGCATCTCTATGACGGCGGGACGCTCACCCTGGCCGACGCCAACGGGCCGAGCGATGTCGTTCCGACCCCCGCCGACGTCGCCTCCGCGCAACTCGCGGCGTGGGCCCGCACCTCGAGGCAGGACGGGGTCGCACCGTCCGAGCCGAGCCGCGGTTCGATTCCGAGCCGCGGGAAGGCGCTCCTCCTCTCGCTGGCGCTTCCCGGAGCGGGCGAGCTGGCGCTGGGAGCGAAGGGAAGAGCGACAGGATTCTTCATCACCGAGGGGGCGATCTGGACCCATTTCGCCTGGTACACGGTCGCGGGCAATCTGCGGAAGAACGACTACATCGAGCAGGCCCAGCTGAACGCGGGGGTCAAGATCGACAGCGCCGACGACAATTACTGGAGGCTGGTGGGCGTCTACGAGCGTTCGAGCGGCTCCGGCGCGGAGGCCTACGAGGAGGATCTGCGCCGTGAAGCGCGCGACCTCTATCCCACCGATCCGGCGGCGCAGGACGCTTGGGTGGCGGAACGTCTCCCGACGGGCAACAGCGCGTGGACGTGGAGCGACCCGAACCTTCGCCAGTCCTACCGCGACACGCGGGAGCGCTCCAACCGCGCGTTCGATCGCGCGAAGTATTCGTTCGCCGCTGCGATCCTGAACCGAATCGTGAGCGTCATCGATACGCAGATGCTGCATCGCAAGATGAGCCGCGAGGCGCTGGGCGAAAGCGAGGGCCGCAGCCTTCGTCTCTCCGCCCTGGCCTCTCCGAACGGGAGCGGGCAGCTGGTCCTTTCGAGGACGTTCTAGGAAGCACGCCCCCTCCGAGACGCAAGAGCGTTCGCCGCGCGACCTGGACCGCGCGGGCCGCCGGCCCTGATTCGCATGCGAACACACCCGTGGCACCGCTCCTTCCGCATCGCCGTCCTCGCCGCCGCGTTCTGCGGCGCATCCCAGGGCTCCGCCCGGGCCGGCCTCGATCCGTCCTCCATCCGCGAAACGCCGCTCGGAGCGCCCGTCGGGCTTCGCACCGAGATCGTGCTCGACCGGGCCACGCTCGCGGGCTGGGGCGTCCCACGGCCCACGGCGCTCCGGTACGACGGCGAGGGCGCTCTGTACATCCTCGACGCCGGCAGCCGCCGGGTCGTGAAGATCGACGCCGCAGGAAAGCTCCTCCATTCCGTCGGGGGATACGGCGACGACCCGGCGTCCCTCACGTTGCCGGAGGACCTCGCGGTAGACCGTCGTGAGTCGCTCCTCGTCCTCGATCGCGCGCGAGGCGCGCTGGTCGCCTTCGACCGCGCGGGCTCGTTTCTGGCGTCACGACCGTTCGAGGACGATTTGGGCGAAGCCTCGCGCGAGCCGGGAGCGCGGCTCAACCTCGACGTCTTCGGACGGCTCTGGCTCCTCCTGCCCCGCGAGCGCGACCTCGTGCCACTGGACGACCGGCTCCGGCGGGCCCGGACCGCGCGCTTCCTGACGCCCGAAGACGGGTTGACGGAACCGTCGCTCGTGGCGCCGCTCCCGGGCGGAGACGGGTGGATCTACGACGCGGGCCGGCGGGCCCTCCGGCGCTTCCGCTCGAGCGGCGCCCTCGGGACGGCCGCCGACAGCACCGGCTTCGAAGTCTCGGCCATCGAGACCGACCGGGCCGGGTATCTGTACGCCGCCGACCCCGGGGAGGATCGGCTCGTCGTGATCGATCCGACGGGCGCGACCGTGTTCGTGCGCCTCCTCGGCGGGCCGAGCGTCCCCTGGACGCCGACGGCCGTGGCGTGGAGTCGCCTCGATCGCGTGGCGGTGGCCGATCGCGCGCGTGGGGAAGTCCAGATCCTCGCCGTCGACCGAAGGGCCGCGCCATGATTCGTGGCGGCGTTCGAACGGCGGCGATCGTCGTGGGCGCCCTCCTCGTGGCGGTCTGCCTCGGGTCGGCGCGCGCGCTGGCGAGTCCCGTCCCCTCGACCGGCCCGGTCGGACCTCCCGCCCGGCCCGACTCGATCGTCCTCGAGTACCCCGCCCGCCGCGCGCCGAGCCTGCTCGCGCTTCGTGCGGTCGCGCCGCTGGCCGCGCTGGGCGGTCGTCCGGCCGTCGACCCGGCCGGCACCCGGCGCGACGGGCTTGGCGGTGCCCCGGCCGGGGGGATCGCCGGCGGTGCCACTCCGGGTGCCGCGTCCGCGACGTCCGGCGACCCGGGAGAAGCGCTCGTCGTCACCGGCACGAAGTCGTTCGGCGTCGAGCTCGGCCGCGGGCGGGACGCCTCGCTCTCCCAGGCTCTCGACCTGACCGTGCGCGGCAAGGTCGGCGGCGACGTCGAGGTCGCCGCCACGCTGAGCGATCAGCGCCTCCCGTTCGAGCCCGACGGCTCGACGCGGGAGCTCGACGACCTGGATCGCCTGTCGCTCTCGGTGCGCGCCCCGCAGGGAGAGGCCACGATGGGGGACTTCCGCCTCGACGGGGCGCCGGGGGAGTTCGCGCGCATCTCCCGGTCGCTCGAGGGAGTCCGCGGGGCCGCCCGCATTCGCGGCTCGCGCTGGGACGTCGCCGCGGCCAGCGCCAAAGGGGAGCGCCGCTCCCTCGAGTTTCGCGGCGAGGAGGGAAAGCAAGGTCCCTACGAGCTGACCGCGCGCGGGGCGCAGGCGGACGACGCCGGCGTCGTGGCGGGCACCGAGGCCGTGTGGCTCGACGGGGTCGCGCTTCGCCGGGGCGCCGACGCCGACTACGTCATGGACTACGGCGCGGGCACGGTGACGTTCACGGTGCGCCACCCCGTGACCGCGCAGAGCCGGATCGCCGTCGACTTCGAGGCGGCCACGAGCCGGTATCGCCGCAGCCTCTACGCGGCCTCGACCCGCGGTCCACTTCGAAAGGAAGGCGAGTGGTACGCGTCGTACCTGCGCGAGGGCGACGACGCCGCGCGACCCCTGGGCGCGTCGCTCACCGCGGAAGATCGAAGCGCCCTGAGCGCGCTCGGCGACTCCGTGGATACGCCCCTCCCGAGCGGCGTGCGATTCGTGGGCCCCGGACAGGGCACGTACGCGTGGGACGAGAGCGACCCTTCGAAGGGCCACTGGGTCTATCTGGGCGCCGGACGTGGAGACACCGAGGTGGAATTCACCCCGGTCGGGGCGGGCCGAGGCGAATACGCCGACACCACCGCGATCGACGGCGCTCGGTTCTACAAGTTCCGCGGAACGAACCTCGGTTCCTACGCGCCGGGGCGATCCCTGCCCGCGCCGGACGAGCGGCACCTCGTGGACCTCGGGGGCTCGACGCGGGTGCTCGGCGCGCTGGCGCTCGAGGGGGAACTCGCCCGGTCGGCGTTCGATCGGAACGCGCTCTCCTCGCTCGACGACGCGGACAACGCGGGCACCGCCGCGCGCTTCGCCGCGCGCCTCGACCCGCGGCCGCTTCGCCTTCTCGGCGCCGGCCTCGGCTCGATCCGCGCGAGCGCGTCCGTTCGCTCGCGCGACGCGCGCTTCACTCCCTTCGACCGGCTCGAGCCCGGCTTCGAGGGAGACCGGTGGAATCAGCGCGCGGAGTCCGATGGGGAGCGCCGGCAGGAATTCGCGCTCCAGTACGATCCGTCGGCCGCGATCGGCGTTCGCGGCGACCTGGGCTTCCGAAGTTTGAGCGGCGGCTCGCGCGCGTCGCGCCGGGCCGCGGCGCTCGAGCTTCGCTCGTTCCTTCCCGGGGCGCTCCGATGGGAGGAGGCGCGGAACACGAACGGGGCCGAAAACGGGGCCCGCGGCCTGAGGTCGCGTTGGTCGCTCGATCTCGCGCGCGATCGGGGCCTGCTTCTGCCGAAGCTGAGCGTCGCGGAGGAGCGAATCCAGGGACAGGAGGGAGACAGCGTGGACGCGCGGCGGAGCCGGCTCGTGAACGCGGGGCTGGGAGCGAAGCCGTGGGAATCGCTTCGGCTCCGCGCCGCGTACGGGTGGCGCCGCGACCAGACCGCCACCGGCTCCGCCGTGAGCGCCACGCGCGTCCGCTCGTGGGAAGGAGGCGTGGCCGCCCGCGCCGGCGAAGCGCTGTCGCTCGACGCCGCGGTGACGAGGCGCCGCGCCCAGTCGGTCGCGGGGATCCAGACCACCGACCTGGCACAGGTGAGCGTGGCCGGCGGTCGGCCCGGGGGCCCGCTCCTAGGCGAGATCCGCTACGACGTGACGCAACTGAGGGAGCCGGTCTTGACGCGATCGCTCGTCGGCGTCGGAGCGGGCGCAGGATCCTACGACGCGTTCGGAAACCCGGCGCTCGGGGGCGGCTACGAGCTCGTCTCCGCGACCGGCGACCCCGCGACCCGCTCGCGCGCCGCCGTGCAATTCCGCCTCGACGCGTTCCCCGGCCGCGCGCCGCTTCGCGCGGGCAAGTCGCGCAGCGCCTGGCGCGCCGTGAGCGCGAGCAGCATCGTTCGGCTGGAGACGCTCTCGTCCCTGCCGCTCGGCCGCATCGAGCGGGCGCTTCGTTTCGGCGATTACCTCGCCCTGGAAAGTACCCAGCGCGGAACGTTGAGCGCGCGACAGTCGCTCGACTTCGCCCCACCGGGCTCCCGCTACGACGCGCGCGCGGAGGCGGGCGTGCATCGCGACGTCGTCGGCGAGGTCGCCGGCCTCTCGAGCCGAAGCGGCGGCGGCGACGCGCGGCTACGGCTTCGGGGAGCGCTCCCGCTCCGCCTCCGGGGCGTCGCGACGGCCGATCTCTCCCGGAACCTGAGCGCCTCCACGCGCGTCGACGGAGACGGGGAGTACCGATCGCTCGCGCGGGGCCGCGGGTACGAGCTCGAGCTCTCGCGCCCCGCCGGGCCCGGATGGACGGTCTCGCTCCTGGGCCGGCATCGCCGGGACGTCGACTTGACGCACGGCGGGTACCAAGACAATTGGGCGATCGGCCCGGTCGCCCGCTGCGCGGGGTCGCGATTCCGGCTCGACGCGCGCGCGCTCCAGGGCCGAACCGAGGAAGCGGGTCGCTTCGCGCCTGCGGGTCGATACGTCGCGTCCACGCTGGGCCGTCGCCTCGACTACGACGTCCTCGGAGAGTATCGCGTGGGTGAGCGCGTCTCGATCTCGGCCACGCTCTCCGGCGCCAAGGTGGAGAGCCGCCCGAACACGTACACGGGGCGCTTCGAGCTACGGAGCTACTTCTGATGCGCGCGCGCCCTCGCCTCGCCGTCGCCGTCACCGCGCTCGTCGCGCTCGGCGTCGCCGCGCCCTTCGGCGCCTCGCGCGCGGGAGCGGCGGCGGATTCGGGGAGCCGCCCCGGTCTCTACGCGCTTCGGATCGCGGGCTGCTCCGATTCGCTTCGGGCTCGGTGCGGCATCGACTCCCTCTCGGTCGCCCGACTCTGGGACGGGGCCGAGCTCGAGCCGCTGGCGCTTCGAATCCGCGATCTGCTCGCGGCCGCCGGGGATTGGGGCGCGACGGTTCGCCTCACGCTTCGACCCGGTGCCGGGAGCGCCCCCGGGTCGGCGCTCCTCGCGTTGATTCGTGGCGATGACGCGCCCGCCGTGCTTCCCACGCTCGCGCGAGCCGCCGCCGTCGTCGAGGGCGCGGGCGCGCTCGCTCCGGAGCTGGCGGCCGCGTTCACAACGGGGGGCCACGGCAACACCTCGTCGGGCGGCGTCGCCGACGGCCTCGTCGCCGTTCGGGACGCGCTGATCGCGAAGGGGTACTACGGCGCCGAGGTCTCCGTCGATTCGCTCTCCGCGTCGGACGGCGCGCTCCGCGTCCATCTGCTCGTCCGCCCCGGTGAGGCCACCCGGTTCGAGGCGGTCGATCTCGCCGGCGCCACCGTGACGAAGCCTTCGGCCGCCGCCGCGATCGCGGGATTGCGTCCGGGCCGCGCGCTCACGCCCGCGGGGCTGGTGGAGGCGCGCGACCGCCTCGAGGGGAGCGGCCTCTTCCGCACGGTGGGCGACCCGCGCGTCGCGCCGGGGAGCATTCCGGGCCGCGCACGCGTCGTGATCCCGGTCGAGGAAGCGACGACGAGCCGCTTCGAGGGAGCGATCGGCGTCGCGGACGAGTCGGGGGTGACCGGCCTCGTCGATCTCGCGCTCGGGAACATCGGCGGAACGGGGCGCGCGGCCGGCCTTCGCTGGGCGAGCGCGGGAGACGGGCGCGCCGACTACGCCGCCCGCTACCGCGAGCCCGCGCTCTTCGGGCGGGCGCTGGACGTCACGCTGGCCCTGGACGCGCAGGTCGCGGACTCGCTCTTCACGCAGACGCGCTGGTCGCTCGAGGCAGGGGCGAAGCCCTGGAGCGGTGGCCGCGCGTCCGTGGCGCTCGCCCGGAGCGGCATCGTCTACTCCGGCCTGGCGCGGGGCGCGAGCGAGACCTGGTCGCTCGCCGGCAAGGTCGGGATCGATCGACTTCGGCCCGCGCGAAATCCCATGCGCGGCGTGTCGGTCGGCGCCGGGGCCGAGATCGGCCGGCGATCCGAATCGTACCCGGGCTATCCGCGTCTCCGCCGCGACCTGGCGCGCGCGGACGGATCGATCGCGGCCGCGACCGCGCTCGGCGAGCGGCGCTCGCTCTACGGCTCGGTCCGCTTCGAGAGCGTGTCGCTGCCCGGAGGGGACTTCCCGGCCGAGGAGCTGCGGTTCGTGGGAGGAAACGAGGGGCTCCGCGGCCATCGAAATCGTGCCTACGGCGGCGACCGGATCTTCGCCGCGACGGTCGAGCATCGTTGGATCGGCGGAGCCGACGGCGGCCGCGCGTACCTCTTCGCCGACGGGGCGCGGCACGACTTCGGGCGGACGCTCGCGGCGGGAACCGCCTCGCTCTCCGGATCGGTCAGCGGCGGCGGCGCGGCCGAATCGATCGCGCGAACGGTGTTGAGGTCCGGGTGGGACTTCGGCTACGGTGCGGGCCTCAGATCCCGCGTGGCTTCCGGGCTGGTCGGCCTCGAGCTCGGCTTCGCTCCGGGAGAACCGCTTCGAAGGGCCACGATCCACCTCCGGTACGCGAGCAATTGGTGATCGAAATCAGATGTCGAACGTGTCCGTCCGGATGAGCACCGCCGCCCAGCGCGTGGCGCGGCTCCGCGCCGAGATCGAACGCCACGATCATCTCTATTACGTCGCGGGCGAGCCCGAGATCACCGACCGCGCGTACGACGCGCTCCTTCGCGAGTTGGCGGACCTCGAGGCGGCGCATCCCGAGCTCGAAGACCCGGATTCGCCGACGAAGCGCGTGGCGCACGGGCTCCTGCCCGGATTCCCGAGCGTGCGCCACTCCGCGCCGATGTTGAGCCTCGACAACACCTACTCGATCGAGGAACTCGCCGAATTCGACGCCCGCGTGCGGAAGCTCCTGGCCGCGGAGGACGTGGAGTACGCCGTCGAGCCCAAGGTCGACGGCGTGGCCGTTCACCTGCGGTTCGAGGCGGGGCGGTTCGTTCAGGGACTCACGCGGGGCGACGGCGAGAAGGGCGACGATATCACCGCGAACCTCCGCACGATCCGCTCGATCCCGCTTCGACTCCGCGACAAGTCCGTGCCGCCGCTCTTCGAGGCGCGCGGCGAGGTCTTCATGGAGACGGAGGCGTTCGCGGCGCTGAACCGCCGCCGGGAGAAGGAGGGCGAGAAGGCGTTCATGAATCCCCGGAATTCGACGACCGGGAGCCTCAAAATGCTCGACACCGCGGAGGTCGCGCGCCGGCCCCTGCAAGTATTCGTGTATCAAGTCGTCGCCGCCGCCCAGCGGCACGGCGTTCGAACGCACCTCGAGTCCCTCGACCTGGCGGCCAAACTCGGGCTCCGCGTCAACCCGGACAACGCGCGCGTCGCCGGGTTCGAGGCGTTGCGGCGGCACTGCGAGCGCTGGGAATCGCGCCGCGAGGCGCTGGCCTACGGCGCGGACGGCCTCGTGGTCAAGGTGAACGATCTCGCGGAGCAGGAGCGCCTCCGCGCGACCGCGAAGAGCCCGCGCTGGGCGATCGCCTACAAGTTCGGATCGCACGAGGCGGAAACCGACTTGAAGAAGATCGAATTGCAGGTCGGGCGCACCGGGGTCGTCACGCCGGTGGCCATCCTCGAGCCGGTGATGCTGCTCGGCACGGTCGTCGGCCGGGCGACGCTGCACAATTTCGACGACCTGGAGCGGAAGGACATCCGGGAGGGCGACCGCGTCGTCATCGAGAAGGGGGGCGAGGTCATCCCCAAGGTCGTGCGCGTCGTGCCGCGTCCCGGGCGCCGCGGGCCGGCGTTCGTCGTTCCCCGGAAGTGCCCGGTCTGCGGAGAGCCGCTCGCGCGCGATCCGGAGGAGGCGGCGGTCCGCTGCGAGAACCTCCTCTGTCCCGCGCAGGTGAGGCGGCGCCTCGTCCACTACGCCAGCCGGGGCGCGCTCGACATCGAGGGCCTGGGCGACAAGACGGTGA